>Ga0247837_1000048_pt1 | contig 188333 bp, 175 predicted proteins | sample LaCtaG_2_FD_187115 | JGI IMG/M metagenome (GOLD analysis project Ga0247837, IMG submission 187115) | Freshwater microbial communities from meromictic Lake La Cruz, Castile-La Mancha, Spain - LaCruzMarch2015_14.5m | ecosystem: Environmental > Aquatic > Freshwater > Lake | place: Spain...
CAAGGCAAGCTCTTTAGCTTGATTGGCAGTCAGACCAAGTGCTTCACCTCCTTTAACCAAAGCCTCTAAAAATAAGAAAACATAAGCAGGACCGCTTCCCGATAGGGCAGTGACCGCATCAATCGCCGCATCGTCATTGACCCAAACGGCTTGCCCTACCGCGGAAAGAAGACCCGTTGCGATGACACGATCATCGGCAGACAGTGCTTCGGGCGCAGCAAGCCCGGTTACTCCAGCACCAACTAAGGCGGGAGTGTTAGGCATACAACGCACTATATTTTTATAGGGGGCGTGTAGAGATCCGCACCACGTCGCCAAAGACGCAATCGAAATACCAGCAGCAATACTGATGATCAACGTGTCGTCTGACATCCATTGCTTGCATTGCAAGACAACCTCTTTCATTTGTTGCGGTTTAACAGCAAAAATCCATACGTGGTGATCGCGTAAAGACTCATCAGGTTCCGCACTGGTGCTGATTCCGCGCGCGTTCCATTGTGAGCGCAACGTATCGGCGACTTCGATCACACGTATGTTTCCAATGGGGCATGCTTGACTCAACAACCCAGAGACCAACGCATTGGCCATATTTCCGCCACCAATAAAAGCCACAGAAGGAAAACTCGTCATCACATCACCCTTTTGAATCTTTAAGATCAACAATAATTGTTGTGAATAATAGTAGTAAAAGTTAGCTCAGAACTTCAAGCGCAATTCCAACAAATACAGTGGCGCCAATCCAAGTGTTATGGAGAAACGCTTTAAAACATGCTTGTCGATCACGTCCACGTATCCACTGAATATGTTTTACCGCAATGAGTGCGGCTATGCTGAGCGCTGAAAAAAACATCCAGCCATAGCCCAACCAATCACCAGCCACTCCGAGCAAAAGAAGAGTCATTCCATAGCAAAACGCAACGACCAATACATCATATCGACCGAAAGTAATGGCTGAGGATTTGACACCCAATCGCATATCATCATCGCGATCAACCATTGCATATTCGGTGTCATAGGCGATCGCCCAAAAGATATTGGCTAGGAGAAAAAGCCAGGCAACGAGAGGAATTGAATCCTGAATGGCAGCAAATCCCATCGGGATACCAAAGCCAAACGCTATCCCAAGATATGCCTGAGGAATAGCAAAGAACCTTTTAAATAGCGGATAAGTCACAGCTAAAAAAGCAGCGATACAAGCGAGTAGGATCGTGAGAGGATTTGTCGTCATCACGAGTCCAAGGCTGATCAATCCAAGGATCGCTGCCACATACAATGCTTCGCGAGGAGCAATCGCGCGTGTTGCAAGCACTCGCCCCTGTGTGCGTTGGACATGTAAATCAACATCCCTGTCAAAGTAATCATTGACTGCACAACCCGCTGAACGCATCAAAACAGTACCTAAGATAAAAACAAACAGAATATGCGCGTGTGGGAGCCCATTTGCAGCCGCAAACAAAGCCCAAAGCGTTGGCCAAAGCAGTAACAAAATGCCAATCGGTTTATCTAACCGAACCAGGCGCCAGTAAAGTTTGAGTTTATAGATCACGATAAACTTTTCTAATTTTGCAGAGGTTGTTGCAACATGTGAACATCGTTCAATTGACAGGCATAGACCGTCTGAGCAAGTGCTTCAATCGCTGCCGCGCGCGGAAAACTTTTCCTCCAAGCTAATACAACACGACGATCAGGGATAGGACGCTCGAACGGGATATAACGTAAAAGCTTATTGTTCCGTTCTTCTTTTGGTACGGATGTACGAGGCATGACTGTAATGCCTATTCCCGCCGCCACCATATGGCGGATAGTTTCTAATGAAGAACCTTCAAACGTGCGCTGAATGCCTTCACTGGATGCAGCAAAGCGAGAAAGTTCAGGACACACCTCGAGCACTTGATCACGGAAGCAGTGCCCGCTACCAAGTAACAACATATTTTGTTGTTTCAAGTCTTCTGCCGAGATGGATCGACGACCGGCCCAAGGATGACCTGCAGGAATCACCACAATAAACTCTTCATCATAAAGAGGCTGTGTCATCAGTCCAGCATCAGGGAGTGGTAAAGCCATGATGGCGCAGTCTATTTCACCTTGTCGCAGAAGCTCAATGAGTTTGACAGTAAAGTTCTCTTGCAAAATCAGTGGCATTTGAGGTGTGCGTTCAATTTGCGCAGGAACGAGTTTAGGCAGCAAATAAGGACCAATAGTATGAATAACGCCAACACGTAAGGCTCCGGCGAGCGGATCATGCCCTAGTCGCGCCAATTCTTTTAAGTTTGCACTTTCCTCAAGAACTTTTTGCGCTTGAGAGACAATTTGCTGACCAATCGCTGTGACGCCGACTTCGGTTCCACCTCGTTCAAATATTGTGATGCCAAGTTCATCTTCAAGCTTACGGATCGCAACTGAAAGAGTTGGCTGACTGACAAAGCAAGCTTCAGCTGCACGTCCAAAATGTCGCTCTCTTGCTACCGCTACGATGTACTTCAATTCGGTCAACGTCATGAGAAATTCAACTTTCAAAAAACAAAACATTTAATTACAGAAAATTCTTAAGATCATTAACTACGCAGATAATCTGCACGACCTCGCATCCAGCGGCTCAAGTGGCTGAGAACAATTTCAGGCGAATTCTTCCGGAGGTCTGTCGCGAGTTCTCGCGCACTGTGAACGAGCGCGGAGTCGTTCGCCAAGTCTGCAAATCGAAGCAATGCCATCCCTGATTGTCTAGCCCCCAATAACTCACCCGGACCACGTAAATCTAAGTCGCGTTGCGCGATGACAAAACCGTCTTGCGTTTCATACATGGCACGCAAACGTTGACGCGCGATCAAAGAGAGTGGCGTTTGATAGAGCAATACACATACAGACTGTAGTGCTCCCCTGCCTACTCGACCTCTAAGTTGATGGAGTTGAGCCAAGCCAAAGCGCTCAGCATGTTCAATCACCATCAATGAAGCATTTGGAACATCCACGCCGACCTCAATGACGGTGGTCGCAACGAGAACATTGATTTCCCCCGAACGAAACGCTTGCATCACTTGAGCTTTTTCGGCCGTCGGTAGTCGACCATGCACCAAGCCAATGTTGAGGCCTACGAGAGCCTCGGTTAAGTCCCTATGCGTATCGACGGCGGTTTGAAGATCTAGCGCCTCGCTTTCTTTGACCAAAGGACAAACCCAATAAGTCTGCTGACCTTTTGCGACAGCTTGAGCTACATGTTCAATCAACTCACCGCGACGGTCAGAGGAAATGAGTTTAGTGACGATTGGGGTTCTGCCCGGGGGGAGCTCATCGATGGAAGAAACCTCAAGATCTGCATAAAAAGTCATCGCAAGCGTACGAGGAATAGGTGTGGCGCTCATCGTCAATTGATGTGGCACAAACTCAATATCATCCTCGCCTTTGCGTGAAAGAGTCAGTCGCTGCGTCACACCAAAGCGATGCTGCTCGTCCACAATGATGAGTCCAAGCGAATGAAAATCTACACCATCCTGAATCAGTGCCTGTGTCCCAACAACGAGTTTGGCTTCGCCTGAAGCAATGTATTGCAATGCTTCTCGTCTGGCCTTGGCTGGCACACTACCTGCTAACCAAGTGACTTTGATACCAAGCGGTTCACACCATGATTTGAGTTTGACGTAATGTTGTTCAGCCAAAATTTCTGTGGGTGCCATCAAGGCTACTTGAGCGCCGTGTTGCATAGCTTGTAGGGCTGCAATCGCAGCGACAACAGTTTTACCGCTACCGACATCCCCTTGCAATAAACGATACATTGGATATGTGCGGCCTAAGTCGGCACTGATTTCATGACACACTCTCTGCTGAGCTGACGTCAATGAAAATGGAAGTGAAGCGACTAATCTTGACACCAGACTTTGTGAAGAGTGAAGCGTCAGAAATGGATGAGCGCGCTTACTTTGTCTCGCTGCACGTGCCTCAGCAAGAGAGAGTTGTTGTGCAAGCAGTTCATCAAACTTTATTCTCATCCAAGCGGGATGCTCATGCTCCATGAGTGCCTGTGCGTCCATATCGGGTGTTGGTGCATGTAAGATACGAATCGACTGCTCAAACGTCATCAAACCGTATTTCTTAAGCAACTGATCAGGCAAGGTATCTTGTAAGTTCGCTGAGCTCAGCGCTTGCGTGATCGCTTTGCGTAAACTAGGTTGGGATAATCCCTCTGTGGTCGGGTAAACCGGTGTGAGTGCAGCGGAAAGCGGCGCTGATGGCGAAGAGACACGAGGGTGAATCATCTCAAAACCATAAAGCCCCCCCCGCACTTCACCGCGTACCCGCCATTTTTTACCCGGTTGCATTTGACTCAGCTGACTGGGATAAAAAGTCAACCAACGTAAAGTGATTTCAGCCGATTGATCTTTAAATGTTGCAGTGAGCTGTCGCCTAGGCTTGAGCAAAACATCTGAACGAACGACTTTACCCTCAATCTGTGCAGACATACCCGGTCGCAGGTGAGCAATTTCTTGGATCTGCGTTTCGTCCTCGTAGCGGATCGGCAGATGCAAGATACAAGCTTCAGGCGAAGTCAGTCCCAGACGCTCAAGCTTAGCGCGCACGGACAAATCAGCCCCACCAGCGCGTTTAGATGGGCGTTGAAGAGTATTTTTAGCAGGGCTACGCAAAATCACCCCAGATAGGCATTTCTCTGGTCAAACGACAATGATCGCTTCGACCTCAAATTGAGCGTCTTTAGGAAGGCTGCTGACACCAACAGTCGAGCGAGCAGGAAATGGTTCTGGAATCAACTCAGCCATAATGCTGTTTGCAACTGGAAATTGTTTGAGATCTGTCAGAAAAAGTGTCAGTTTGACAATATTTTCTAGATGGCCGCCAGAAGCCTCAATGACAGCTTTCATGTTGGCAAAGGCCTGTCTAACTTGAGGCTCAAAGTGGTCTGAAATCATGACACCAGTTTCAGGCACTAAACCAATCTGACCAGAGAGAAAAACGATCTGCCCAACAGGTGCCACAACTGCTTGAGAATAAGGACCCACAGCGGCAGGTGCCGCTTTAGTAAAGATGATTTTCTTAGACATCATTGCTCCAATAGATAACTATTGGATTCTAACGTTCAATAGTTGAAAGCGATAGCTCGAACGCAAAGAAATATATCATAGATGGACTAAAGCACCTTCTCGGACGGATGATCTTGATATCCGGAGTCCATTCCTAATTCACGCAGTTTTCTAGTGATCGTATTACGTCCCATTCCAAGTCGTGCTGCGGCTTCAACGCGTCTTCCTCGGCAAACTTCAAGTGATGATTGCAATATCGTGCGTTCAAATTGTTGGGTTAACGCAGACCAAACTTCTGGATCCGAGCGTGAAAGGCGCACGCTGGCTTCGTGAGCAAGCAACTGTTGCCAGCTTTGCGGGCTGCTCACTGCATTCTGATTTGTTACTGCTTCAGGTAATTCTGCAGCCCGGACCTCTGCAGGCAAATCACTCATTTCGACAGTTTGACCTGGCGCCATCACCGTCAACCAATGACAAAAATTTTCAAGTTGTCTGACATTTCCAGGAAAATCAAACTGCGCCAAGGCTTGCATGGCTTGGTCAGAGATCCTTTTGACAGGCACACCGACACCGCGCGCGCAGACAGACAGAAAATGCCGAGCCAACTCAGCGATATCCTCACGCCTTTCTCTCAGAGGTGGCAACCGAAGTCTAATCACGTTGAGACGATGAAATAAGTCTTCTCGAAATTTCCCTTCACGTACACGATCTTCAAGTGGCTGATGCGTTGCCGCCACAATTCGCACATCTACGCGAACAGGTTGTGCTCCACCTACGCGATAAAAAGTACCATCTGACAACACGCGTAGCAAACGGGTTTGCAACTCAAAAGGCATATCGCCGATTTCATCTAGAAAAAGAGTCCCACCACTCGCCTCTTCGAAGCGACCGCGACGCAAAGCATTTGCTCCAGTAAAGGCGCCTCGCTCATGACCAAATAACTCAGCTTCAAGGAGATCACGCGGTATGGCAGCAGTATTGAGGGCAACAAAGGGACCCTTAGCGCGAACGCTATGACTATGCAACGCATGTGCAACCAATTCCTTACCCGTTCCGGATTCGCCGGTGATGAGTACAGTCACGTTTGAGTGCGCCAATCTTCCTATTGCACGAAAAACTTCTTGCATCGCTACAGAAGATGACTGCGTGAGCATCCCTTTGTCAGAAGATGTTGCTGAGGCAACGCCATCATTGGACACCAGTGTAGGTTGACCACTATCACCCTGAGCAGGCTCGCGCACCGCACGGGAAATGAGTGCAACGGCCTCATTAATATCAAAGGGCTTTGCTAAATAATCAAAAGCGCCGCCTTGAAAAGCCATGACAGTGCTGTCTAGATCACTGTACGCGGTCATAATAATGACAGGCAGTGAGGGGTATTTATCTTTGACATGCTTTAGCAACGCAAAGCCATCGGTGCCAGGCATACGGATATCAGAAATTAAGGCTGCAGGAAGTTCTGTCTCCAGAGCAATAGACACATCACTGGCGCAAATAAAACTTCGCGTCACCATGCCCGCACGACTTAGCGCTTTTTCGAGCACCCAACGGATGGCTTGATCGTCGTCCACAATCCATACTGGTTTCATAGCGGCTCCATGGGAAGCATCAAGCGAAACTCGGTGTGTCCGGGTCTCGAGTCAAACTCAATCACTCCTCCGTGCTGCTGAACAAAGTCTTGGGCGAGGCTTAGGCCTAGGCCTGTACCGCCTTCGCGTCCAGTGACAAGAGGATGGAAAATTCGATCATGAAGATGAACAGGTACGCCAGGACCATTATCAATCACCGAAACGACAATCGCCATTCGATGTTGTTTGTGTCTAAGCAAAACCTGACGTGCAACGCGTGTTTTTAAAATAATCTGTGGCAAAAGGGTCGGCTTTGATCCAGTCATCACTTGCGCTGCATTGCGCACTACGTTTAAAAGTGCCTGCATCAGTCTGGCTGGATCCGCACGAAACTCAGGCATAGAGGCGTCATAATCACGGCTGAGTACAACCTCTCTAAATTCGGCTCTGACGAGGGCACAGACACGCTCACAGACTTCGTGGATATTGACTAATTGCCATTGGATAGGCATGCGCTGGGGTGCTGCCAACCTATCCACCAATGCTTGGAGTCTATCCGCTTCGGAGATGATGACGCGCGTGTATTCTTGCAACGCAGGATCAGGGAGCTCTGATTCAAGTAGCTGTGCGGCACCGCGCAACCCACCTAAAGGATTTTTGACCTCATGCGCGATGTTTCGTAAAAGTTCGTGTTGGGTTTCAATTTCATCCACCAAGCGAATGCTGCGGTCGACTAAAACGCGTTGTTCGATATCTTTAATTTCTAGCAAGGCAGCCCAAGGCTTATTGCTTAGCGCAATGGACGTTACGCCAACTTCGACCGTTTCAGCGCCCCGCCGAGTGCGTGCGAACTGTCGACAATCATCCACCTCGCCTGAGCAAGCTTGTTGGATCGAGTGTTCTAGGGCAGGGTCACGTTCAAATAAAAAATCGGCCTGCGACCCAATTAAGTGACGCTTTGACCGACCAAACATCATTTCTGCAGCTGAATTAGCCTGTACAACCTCGCCATGACGGTTCAACAAAAGAACAGTCGTGGCGAGCAGATCGAAGGCTTCATCGGGAATCATGGGTATCAGGCCGGGAGGCCCGACCCCAAGTTTTGTCGGCAGTTTAGAGGCTGTAGTACATGTCGAATTCGACAGGGTGCGTTGTCATGCGAAGACGATTGATTTCATTCTCTTTCAAGGCAACGTATGCATCAAGCATCTCATTGGTAAACACACCACCGCGTGTCAGAAACTCGCGATCCTTGTTGAGTGCATGAATGGCTTCTTCGAGGGAGGCGCAGACAACGGGGATCTTTGCATCCTCTTCAGGTGGCAAGTCGTACAAGTTTTTGTCGGCTGGATCACCGGGGTGAATCTTGTTTTGCACACCATCCAAACCCGCCATCATCAAAGCAGAGAATGCCAAGTATGGGTTAGCAAGTGGATCTGGGAAACGTGCCTCGATACGGCGACCCTTAGGGTTTGCCACGTGAGGAATACGAATCGAAGCAGAACGGTTGCGTGCTGAGTAAGCGAGCTTGACCGGTGCTTCATAGTGAGGGACCAAACGCTTGTAGGAGTTTGTACCAGGGTTAGTGATGGCATTGAGTGCACGGGCGTGCTTGATGATGCCGCCGATGTAATACAACGCGAACTCTGACAAACCTGCATAACCGTTACCAGCAAACAAGTTCTGCCCGTCTTTCCAGATTGACTGGTGAACGTGCATACCTGAGCCGTTGTCGCCGACGATTGGCTTTGGCATAAACGTCGCTGTTTTGCCATAAGCGTGTGCCACGTTGTGGATGGTGTACTTCATGATCTGGATCCAGTCAGCACGCTGAACCAACGTGCTGAACTTTGTACCAATTTCCATCTGTCCAGCACCAGCAACTTCGTGGTGATGCACTTCAACTGGAATACCAGCTTCTTCGAGCAAAATACACATTTCCGAACGCATGTCTTGCATTGAGTCAACGGGAGGCACTGGGAAGTAGCCGCCTTTGACACGGGGACGGTGTGCAAGGTTACCGCCCTCGCTGTCTGTGCTCGAAGACCAGAAGCCCTCATCGGACTTTATCTTGACGTGGCAGCCAGACATGTCGTCACCCCAAGTGACGCCATCAAAAACAAAGAATTCTGGCTCAGGACCAAAGAAAGCTGTATCACCCAAGCCGCTGGACTTGAGGTAGGCTTCAGCCCGCTTGGCGAGCGATCGTGGATCACGCTCGTAACCTTTCATATCTGATGGCTCTACGACATCACACGTAATGATCATGGTCGATTCTTCGCGGAATGGATCCATATGTGCGGTGGATGCATCAGGCATTAACAGCATATCTGAAGCTTCGATGCCCTTCCAGCCGGCTATCGACGAACCGTCGAAGGCGTGACCTTCATTGAACTTATCCTCACCCATCTGGCTCACGGGCACGGAGACGTGCTGTTCTTTGCCTAGGGTGTCTGTAAAACGAAAATCGATAAATTTGACTTCGTTTTCAGCAATTTTCTTCAGAACGTCTTGAGGGGTGCTCATTAAATGACTCCGCTAAAAATATATTAGTAAAATAGTAAAAAGTGGCATGTCTTAAAAACAGATAAAAAGTAATAAGCAAAAACTGTGCCAATGAATATACCGTGACTTCGCCTCGAACAGGCGCATACGAACCAAACATTAAAGCACCAATATAGTGCATAAAAACATAAATGCACCACTCTGCGCACCAAAATAGTGATTAATGCGCAAAAGTTGGGATCAGTAACAGAACGATAACACTACAAAAAGATCGTTTGTAATTCGTTTAAAAACCGCCAGCCTGCATCGGTGGCTTGTAGCCGTGAAGGATCTTCGGTGAGTAGTTTTTTTTGTCTAGCAAGTGCAAGCTTGCTAGAAATATCTGTATGAGAGAACCCCGTGCGCTCAAAGAAAAGCTCAAGTGGCACACCTTCCCTCAGCCGAAGAGCATTGAGCATAAATTCAAAGGGAAAGTCAGAGCGTTCAACTTGTCTTATTTCGGAAATATGACTCGCATTTCTCAGAAGGCTCGCTTGCATCCAACTTTCTGGGTTGCGCAACCGAATTTCGCGCTGAATACGGTCAGGAAAAGTAACCTTTCCGTGCGCGCCAGGTCCAAGACCTAAATAATCACCAAATTTCCAATAGTTCACATTATGTTTTGCTCGCGCACCGGGCCGCGCGAAAGCAGAAACTTCGTAACGTTCGAAATCGTGATCGGCTAAAAGAGATTCGATGCCCTCCTCCATCAGCACAGCAATATCTTCATCAGGAAGCTCGGGAGGAAATTTAGCAAAAACAGTATTGGGTTCGAGCGTGAGTTGATAAATAGATAGGTGTTCAGTTCCAAAGGAAAGCGCTGTACGCGCGTCGTCCATAGAGGCCTGAAGAGTCTGACCCGGCAAAGCGAACATCAAATCAAGATTGATACGATTGACTGCAGACATAGCCATCTCAATCGCCTGCCTTGCTTGATAGCCATCGTGCACACGACCTAACTTTTTGAGATGAACGTCATTGAACGTTTGAATTCCAAGAGAAATACGATTGATGCCACTTTCTGCGTACGATTTAAACCGTCCTGCCTCGGCTGCGCCCGGATTGGCCTCAAGGGTAACCTCTGCATCTGGCCAAAGATTAAAGTGTGTTCTGAGCATCGCCATCAATCGGTCCAAGGCAGAGGCAGAAAGCAAGCTCGGTGTGCCACCGCCAATAAACACTGTGTGTACTTGCCGACCCCACACATCCGGCAGGGCTTGTTCGATGTCGGCTTGCAGCGCATCTAGATAACGATCTTCAGGTATTTCGCCCGTTGCTTCGTGGGAGTTGAAATCGCAATAAGGACATTTACGAATGCACCACGGCACATGAATATAGAGAGACAGTGGTGGAAGTGTTTTAAAAAGTGTATCAGCACTCGCTGCTTTCGCGACAGCAGGCAGCCAGTTTTCAGAGCGAATTGGGATCGTGCGGGTCATGCTGGTGTCAAGCCTTTCTCTTTTAATTTAGACAAGAGTATTTTCATCGCTTGCCCACGATGACTGACAGCATTTTTAAGCACGGGATCAAGCTGTGCGACAGTGCAGCCGTATTCCGAGATAAAAAAATGTGGATCATATCCAAACCCGTTTGAGCCGCTGGGTAGGTCTACGATTTCACCGAACCAATTCGCCTCAGCAATCAATGGCTGTGGGTCATCGGGATGTGTCAAAAAGACCACGACTGCAACATACCAGGCGCATCGATCTGAAACGTGATGAAGCGTATGCACCAATTTTTCATTATTCGCCAAATCTGAGCGTATACCCTGCTCAGTTTGTGCGTAACGTGCTGAAAAGATACCTGGCGCGCCATTTAAAGCACGCACGCACAAACCAGAATCATCTGCAAGCGCTGGCAAACCAGAATGTGCACTGGCATGCCGAGCCTTGGCAAGCGCATTTTCAATAAAAGTCGGATGAGGTTCTGGTGCCTCACTAATATTGAGCGAGGCCTGAGGGATCACTGTTAATCCAAGCGGCTCAAGGAGTGCGTTGAATTCCTTCAGTTTGCCTGGGTTACCAGAGGCGAGAACAATTGAGTTCAACATAAATAGATTCACACATCATAAAAAAAACAAAGGCGCACAAAAAAACTTACGCTGAGGGCACGTCCTCAATCAACATATTGACCAAGTCTTTTGTAAAACTTGGGAGTTGATGAAGATTACGGACACAAATTTGAAGTTTTCTTTCAGACCAATCGTCAGACAGCCGGACAATCTTGATATTGAGACGCTGAGCATAACGTTTAGCTACAAGTTCAGGGACAACGCCAATGCCGACACCTGCCTCAATCATGCGGCAAACTGCTTCAAAACTACCCACTTCAACGCGAAAACGGAAAGGATAGCCAAGCTTGTCTGCAGCTTGAATCAAAAAAGCGTGAATGGCACTCCATTCAGACAGACCAACATACTCAAAAGCGAGCGTGTCAGAAAAAGCCACTTCAGTTCGTTCACTCAAGGCGTGTTCAACAGGCGCCACCAAGACCAGCCTGTCCTCCCGATAGGGAATATATTCGAGCTCTGAGGAAGCAGGTTTGCCGGCAACGATCCCAATGTCGGCAGAACCTTCGGATACTGCCTTAATCACCAAATAACTCAGGCGCTCGCGCAGTTCAACAGTCACGTCTGGATGAGAAGCCAAGAACCGACTGAGTACTGCAGGCATAAACTCAGTCATTGCCGTCGTATTGGCCAACATACGAACTTGACCTTTGATGCCACGCGCATATTCGTGAATATCGCCCCGCAAATGGTCTATTTGTCTTAAAACAAGGCGGGCATGGCGTAAAAAAGCTTCGCCGGAAGGCGTCAGCGTTACACCTTGGCTATTGCGATGAAAGAGCCTGGTCCCAAAATGGTCTTCTAGGTTTTTGACACGGTTGCTGGCTGCAGGCAGCGATAGATGTGACTTTTCCGCTCCACGAGTCAAGCTGCTTGCATCGCCGATATTGACGATAAGCTGTAAATCCGTCAGGTCAAAGTGGTTCGCCATAGGGGTGGCAGTCTCTTAAGCAATGAAAAAGCCCGGGTTAACCAAACATCAATAGTCAAGTTTGGCGCCATGGGGCACAGTATTGGCTACCCAACACTTGCCATCATAAGACAAACATGAACGCCAACGTTAATCAGTACCAGGATATCCGTGACGCAATTAAGGATCTTTGCAAACAGTTCCCAGACGAATACTTTCGTAAAGTGGACGAAGCGAGGGGGTATCCAGAGGAATTTGTGAATGCCTTAACGCAAGCAGGCTGGATGGCCGCACTGATTCCTCAGGAATATGGTGGTTCTGGACTCGGCTTGACCGAAGCGTCGGTCATTATGGAAGAAATCAACCGTTGTGGTGGAAATTCAGGTGCTTGCCACGGTCAGTTGTACAACATGGGTACTTTGCTAAGGCACGGTTCAACTGAGCAAAAGAATCTCTATTTGCCTAAAATCGCAGCAGGTGAATTACGCTTGCAATCAATGGGCGTGACTGAACCAACTACTGGTACAGACACCACAAAAATTAAAACAACAGCGGTCCGTAAAGGTGATCGCTATGTCATCAATGGCCAGAAGGTTTGGATTTCTCGTGTTCAGCACTCCGACTTGATGATTTTGTTAGCGCGGACAACGCCCATTGATCAGGTCACCAAAAAAACGGAAGGTATGTCGATTTTTATCGTTGACCTTCGTGATGCTATAGGTAAAGGTCTCACCGTTCGACCCATTTTGAACATGGTGAACCATGAAACGAATGAATTGTTTTTTGATAATCTTGAAATTCCTGCCGAAAACCTGATTGGTGAAGAAGGCAAAGGGTTTAAGTACATCCTAGATGGCCTGAATGCTGAGCGCGCTCTGATCGCAGCCGAATGTATTGGTGACGGCTATTGGTTTGTGGATCGCGTATCCGCTTATGTCAAAGACCGCATCGTCTTTGGTCGTCCGATTGGACAAAACCAAGGGGTACAGTTCCCAATTGCACGTGCACACATCAACGTTGAAGCGGCCAGCCTGATGCGTTACGAAGCTTGTCGTTTATTTGATGCCAACCTACCTTGCGGCGCACAAGCCAACATGGCTAAACTGCTCGCTGCAGATGCTTCTTGGGAAGCCGCGAACGCATGTTTGCAGTTCCATGGTGGCTTTGGATTTGCATGTGAATATGACGTCGAACGTAAATTCCGCGAGACACGTCTTTATCAAGTCGCACCCATTTCCACGAACCTGATTTTGTCTTATGTGGCCGAGCATATTCTCGGTCTGCCACGTTCCTTTTAAAGGAAATACTCATGACAGCTGCTCATTCTCCAACCGGTGCCATTGTCTTACATCCAAGTGCTGAGCTCGCCAAGTTTTCTTCTGAGCTTCAGTACTCTGATATTCCTGAGTCCGTGCGCATGCGATGCGAGGATTTATTTCTGGATACGATGGCCTCTATTCTTGCCGGATCAACTGCGCGTGCAGTGAAAGCCATGGCGAAATATGCTGAACTCATGGGGCCTGCTGACGGAAAATCAGAAGATTTCGTCAACCGACGTCTCACTTCTCCTGTATTTGCTGCAATGGTCAATGCGGCTTCGGCACACGTTGTGGAACAAGACGACGTCCACAACGGCTCTGTGTTCCACCCTGCTGCCGTCGTCTTTCCTCCTGCACTCGCTGTCGCACAGGCGATTGGCGCCTCTGGTGAGGAATTCATCACTGCGTCTGTTGTCGGTTACGAAGTTGGCATTCGCATTGGAGAATTTCTCGGTCGTTCACACTACAAAATTTTTCACACTACAGGAACTGCAGGCACGATTGCTGCTGCAGTGACTGTCGGGCGTTTATTAAAATTGAATCCCGAGCAAATGCTCCATGCAATCGGCTCGGCTGGAACAACGACTTCCGGATTATGGGAATTTTTACGTGATGCTGCCGACTCCAAGCAATTACATACTGCCCATGCTGCCTCAGCCGGATTGACTGCGGCCTATTTGGCACAAAACGGTTTCACGGGTGCACGCCGTATTCTTGAGGGTGTCCAAGGAATGGCGGCTGGTATGTCAACCGATGCGGATCCTGCGAAATTAACCGATCGTTTAGGCTCACGCTGGGCGCTGGCTGAGACTTCATTCAAATATCATGCTTCGTGTCGTCATACCCACCCAGCCGCAGACGCGCTTCAACACGCCATGAAGCAGCATGGCTTAAAGGCGAGCGATATTGCTTATGTTGTGACGCATGTTCATCAAGGTGCGATTGATGTCTTGGGCCCTGTGACGGATCCCCAAACCGTGCACCAATCTAAGTTTTCGATGGGCACTGTGCTGGCACTGATTGCTTTGCGTAACTCAGCTGATTTGGCGGGTTTTGATCAAGCCCTCAAGGATGGTGCCGTTGCAGCCTTTCGCGACAAAGTCACCATGGAGCTGGATGAAGAGGTTGACACAGCCTATCCACAGCGCTGGATTGGCAAAGTCACGGTCAAGACAAACGATGGACGCAGCTTGACGGGCCGTGTAGACGAACCAAAAGGTGATCCAGGCAACACACTTTCGCGTGCAGAAATCGAAGAGAAGACTCTTCGTTTAGGCACTTACCTTGGCGCAGCGACTGAGTCACAAGTTAAAAAACTTACTCAGACTGTTTGGGACATTAGCAAACAATCAAAGCTCGGGAAGTTATTGGCAGCAGCTTGAAAAAAGAGCTGGGCCAACAGGCTCGGTCATATAAAGAGGAGACAAGCATGATGCGTTTAAAAGATCAGGTGGCGATTGTCACAGGTGCAGCAAGCGGTTTCGGCGCTGAAATTGCACGTCGCTATGCGCTTGAAGGTGCGCGAGTAGTCATTGCAGATCTGAATGAATCTGGTGCGCAAAAAGTTGCAGCGGAAATAGGTCAGGCAGCCGTCGCGATTCAGTGCGACGTTAGCAAGCGTGCGGATATTGATCGCGCTGTAAAACTCGCACGTGATCATTTTGGCGGCATTGATATCGTTGTCAACAATGCAGGTTTTACGCATAAAAACCAACCCTTTTTGAATGTAGACGAAGACACGTACGATCGTTGTTTTGATGTCAACGTCAAGGCCATTTATCACATGATTAATGCCGTCGTACCGTCAATGCGTGCTAAAAAATCCGGCTGCATCATCAATGTCGGCTCTACGGCGGGTTTGCGTCCCAGACCTGGTTTAACTTGGTATAACGCGTCAAAGGGTGCTGCAAACTTACTGTCAAAGTCTTTGGCTGTTGAGCTTGCAGGAGACAATATCCGAGTCAACGTCATTTGCCCTGTGATGGGTGATACAGGCATGCTTGGCGACTTTATGGGTGTTCCTGATACGCCTGAAAATCGGGCACGTTTTATCGCGACTATCCCTATGGGGCGTTTAAGTTTGCCACAAGACATCGCCAACGCTGCAGTTTTTTTAGCGTCTGAGGAAGCCTCGTTTTTGACAGGTCTTGAGTTGCCTGTGGATGGCGGGCGCACAATCTAAAAGTTCAACGACAGAAAGTACGCCCGAAACAGTTAAACGACTCGGGCAGCTTTCTGCTTTTCTTTCAGAGACAAAATCCCCTGCTCTGCCAAGCTCAATAACGCATTGAGCTCGTCGCGATCAAAAGCATGACCCTCTGCAGTACCTTGTACTTCGACATAGCGTCCGGCACCCGTCATCACAACATTCATATCCGCGTCACAGCCCGAGTCTTCGGGATAGTCCAAATCAAGTGTAGGGTGCCCATTGACCATCCCAACGGAAATAGCGGCGACGGAGTCTTTGATCGGATTGACTGTAATCACTCCTCGGGAAAGCAAGCCTTCAACCGCATCCGCTACCGCAATCCATGCACCTGTGATGCTTGCACAACGTGTGCCACCGTCGGCTTGCAAAACATCACAATCTACCTGAATGGTGCGTTCACCGAGCGCAGTCATATCGATGACCGCACGCAAACTCCGGCCAATTAAGCGTTGGATTTCTTGTGTACGACCGGACTGTTTGCCTTTGGCAGCTTCACGGTCAGAGCGTGTATGGGTCGCGCGAGGGAGCATCCCGTACTCTGCCGTTACCCAACCTTGTCCTTTTCCTTTCAAAAAGGGAGGGACTTTTTCAAGAACACTGGCGGTACAGAGCACTTGGGTTTCCCCCATGCAAAATAAAACCGAACCCTCCGCATAACGCGTAAAGTTTCGCTGAACTTTGACGAGTCGAAGCTCGTCGAGCTTTCTACCTGAAAGACGGCCTTGGCTAGTGCTAGTATTTGACACGTTGTATTCTCACTTTCAATGACCAATGGTATGGACGATGGCGCAACTGAACCACAATCTAAAAAACCAAAATCACAGTATACGCAGCAGAACATCCGCTGTCTTGGTCGCACTGCTCTCATGCTGTAGTTTAATCATGATGCAGTGTGTGCAGGCTCAAATAGAAAACGTTGCGATCACACGCTACGACAATAGTCTTGAAATCTTTCATCCCATCCGTGCTACGGGAGGGATGGTGGCCTCAGAGCAAGGACTCGCGAGCCAAGTGGGTGCGGATATATTGAAACAAGGCGGCAATGCCGTCGATGCCGCAGTCGCTGTTGGCTTTGCATTGGCTGTTGTGTTGCCAAATGCAGGAAATCTTGGCGGAGGAGGCTTCATGTTAGTACGTGATGCAAAAAGTGCCTCAACGCATGCTTTGGATTTTCGTGAGACAGCGCCTTCAACCGCCACGCGAGAAATGTTTCTTGATCAACGTGGTGAGGTTATTGCCGGAAAATCGACCCGAACACCTTATTCGGTCGCTGTACCTGGAACCGTTGCGGGTTTGGTTTTTGCCGCACGACAATACGGCAGTATGCCGCTTGAGCTTCTGCTGGCACCCGCAATCAAATTAGCTGAAGATGGCTTCATCGTGAGTCCTGTTTTAGCGCAACAATTTAGTTTGCAGCGCGCGCATCTTGAGCGCTGGCCCTCCACAAAAGAAGTTTTTTTTAAACATAAGCCTGATGCGCCAGACTGTGTGTTGTCTGCATGCCCTACTTCGAGTTTGAACACATACTTAGCGGGCGAGAGGTTGTCACAGCCCGACTTGGCACGCACCTTGAGGATCATCGCGAAGCAAGGCGCAGATGGTTTTTATAAAGGTACTGTCGCTCAGAACATTGTTGATACCCTTGCTTCTACCTCACGACCAATGAGCTTGCAAGATCTTGAACAATATCGCATCGTAAATCGCGCAGCAGTGACAGGCCTTTATCGTGGTTATGAAATACACTCCATGCCTGCACCAAGCTCTGGTGGCGTACATCTGATTCAGATGTTAAATATCTTAGAACGCTACCCGCTCGAACAATACGGCGCTGGTAGCGCCCAAACAATCCATTTAATCGCTGAAAGCGCACGCCTCGCTTATGCGGATCGCGCTGAACATCTCGGAGATCCAGATTTTGTCAAAGTCCCTGAGCGCGGACTGACCTCAAAAAAATATGCGGATCGTTTGGCTGAAAATATAAAACTGCAACGCACGACTCCTAGTTCGCAGGTTAATGCAGGACGAGCAGGCGATTTTGAAAGTGAACAAACCACACATTTTTCCGTCATGGACAAGTTAGGCAATATTGTCAGCTGTACGTACACACTTAATTTGAATTTTGGATCTGGGATTGTGGCACGTGGCACAGGAGTTTTATTGAATAACGAAATGGATGATTTTTCTGCCAAGCCGGGTGCAGCCAATGCTTTTGGATTATTAGGTGGGAGTGCAAACGCCATCGAGCCTGGCAAACGTCCCTTAAGTTCTATGACGCCGGTCATTGTGCTCAAAGACGGACAGCCTTGGTTAGCAACCGGCACTCCTGGAGGTGCCAGAATCATCACCACGGTTTTACAAACAATCCTCAATACGATCGACTTTAAAATGAATATTGCAGAAGCGCTTTCAATGCCAAGAGTCCATCATCAATGGATGCCGGACCATTTGCGTATTGAACGTGGTATCAGTCCAGATACGATTCGTTTACTTAAAGACAAAGGCCACGAGGTGCGCGTGATGCCGACAATGGGACGTGTCCAAAGCGTTCAACAACAAGGTCGTGTTTTTTTTGGCGCATCAGATCCCCGTAACCCCGATGGCGCTGCGATCGGAATTGAGAGCATTCAATGATTAAAAGCATGACCGCCTTTGGTAGCGGAAAATCCGAACACCCATTTGGTTCTGTGACCGTTGAACTGAGATCGGTCAATAGTCGTTTTCTAGACATTCAATTTCGCCTGCCAGATGAACTTAGACTTGCGGAACAGCCCATCAAAGAACGCTTGTCTGCAGAGCTCTCTCGCGGAAAGATAGAAGTTCGGGCACATTTCAGTCGTTCACAGTCCGCTGAGCAAGCGGAAATCTCAGAAGACGCCTTGCAACGTGCTGCAGAACAACTCAATCGAATCAGGAAAGTTTTACCCGAAACAGCGTCGCCGACCTTTTCAGAAATCATGGGTTTTTGCAGCCAACAACATGTGCAGGTGGATCCAGACCTTTGGTTGGCTGCAAGTCAGGCTGCTTTGGAGCATGCTCTCGTCGAACTTTCTGCAGGTCGATTAAGAGAAGGGCAACGTCTCGCGCAAGCCATGCTCGAAACAGCCCGTCAAATTCATTTGATCGCAAGCGAGGTGGATCAGCAAATGCCTGCCTTGCTTGTTTCACATAAAGAACGTTTAACGCAAAAGCTGCGCGAAACTGTTCAACATGCTTTTCCATCAGGTTTCACACACATCACAGGCCCAGAGTTGTCAGAACGACTGGCCAGTGAATCTAGTCTATTTGCTTTACGTATTGACGTGGCAGAAGAACTTGCTCGCCTCAAATCTCATTTGAGTGAGTTAGAATTTTTACTACAAGACTTACCGGCGTCTTCCTCTAAATTAAAAAACAACACTCCACGCGGCAGTGCTGGAAAAAGACTCGATTTTTTATTTCAAGAAATGAATCGTGAAGCCAACACGCTCGGCTCTAAGGCAGGCAGCTTAGAAATGACTCAGGCCGCAATTAATCTCAAACTACTGATCGAACAAATGAAAGAACAGGCGATGAATATTGAGTAAGCAATGACTCGCCTGTCCCCTCATGCAACTTAGCCTCGACCGACAAACGGCATTGTTGTTGCCATGATGGTGACAAACTGAACGTTTGTTTCTAGTGGGAAGCCAACCATTTGAGTAATGGTTTGCGCAACGTGATTAACATCCATGCGTGGTTCGACACGTGTCGAACCATCAGGTTGTGGAACGCCCTTGGTCATACGCTCTGTCATCGGTGTTGCTGCATTACCAATATCAATCTGGCTACACGCAATACGGTATGCACGCGTATCTAGTGAAATCGACTTAGTTAAGCCTGTCACAGCGTGCTTAGTTGCGGTGTAGCCAATCGAGAATGGTCGCGGCGCATGAGCCGAGATCGAGCCGTTATTGATAATACGACCACCCTGAGGCGTTTGGGTCTTCATGATACGAATTGCAGCTTGTGCACACAAAAACATACCAGTTAGATTGATATTGACGATATCTTTCCAAATGTCGACGGGCAGGTCCTCAATAGGCACAGGAGGTCCGCCACGGCCTGCATTGTTAAATAAGACGTCTAAGCGTCCCCAGCGGCGCACAACCTCGGCAAACAATGCATTGACTGATTGCTCATCACTCACGTCCGTCACAATGGGATGAAGATGCGCTGAAACATCACCACCTTCTTTTTTTGTTTCTTCCAGCGCATCGATTCGGCGTCCTGCCAGCGCGACTTGATATCCGGCTCGGGCCAGATGAATGGCCACTGCTCGGCCAATGCCAGAGCCTGCGCCCGTAATCACTGCAACCTTAAGTTCAGACATTCTTATTCCTTTTGTTCATCGCCCTGTCTTGGGCTATATTAAATTTTAAATCGAAGATTTACCTGTCTCAAGCGGTGCACCTGGTTGAGCACACCACTCACTCCACGAGCCACCATAAAGTGCCGCACCATGCAGCCCTGCCAACTCCATAGCTAGAAGCACGTGACAAGCGGCCACACCGGAACCACAGCTCGCCACAATCTGCTCCGGTGCCCGCGTACCTATTAAGGCCGCAAACTCGGCCTTAAGAATTTCGGGGGACTTAAAGTGAAAATTTGAGTCCAAATTATTTTTAGAAAAACGGCTGAGCGAACCCGGGATATGACCTGCTTTTGGGTCTAACGTTTCATTCCTTCCCTCAAAACGGTCAACAGGGCGGCCATCAATAATGAGACGGTCAGTTCGCCCAAGTCCGGCCCGAACGTCAGCGTAATTCACCGCTCTGGTCAGCGAAGCACCCCGCGTAAAGTGACCAGGCGCTTTAGCAGGCGTTGTATCAGTTGTCAGCGACAAACCAGCTTTTGTCCACGCGTCTATCGTTCCATCAAGCACGACTACATGAGGATGGCCGACCCATCGCGCGCACCACCATAGACGGGCTGCATAAGAAGCGCCTGGTGAGTCATATGCCACAATTAAAGTATCGGCGTTGACTCCCAAGGCAGCGAGATCTTGGGCCAGACGGTCAGGGTCTGGCAGAGGATGGCGTCCGTTTGTTCCATCTGGCGTTCCACTTAATACCTCTCCTAAATTAAGATAAATGGCGCCCGGTATATGGCCAGCATCGTAGTCACGCTTTCCGAGATCAGCGTTCACCAAATCATAGCGACAGTCACAAATTAAAACGTTTGCTGGATTGTCTGCAAGTTGATTTTGAAGCTCTGCAACAGTGATTAAGTGCGGTGTCTTCATTTTCGTTACATTCCTTAATGACCTGTATTAAATTAAATAGTTAAGCACTCTGCTATGCTTTTGTCTTAATTCACTTCTTTCCATTGTCACCTATGTCACTGGTCGCCGGAAACGTTTTTATGATTGTTGCTCCGAGTGGGGCAGGTAAATCGAGTTTGGTCAACGCGTTACTCGCATGTGACCCGACATTGTGCCTGTCTGTTTCCTGTACAACGCGTGCAGCACGTTCGGGCGAAGTAGACGGTAAAGATTATCGCTTTGTTAGCAAAGCTGATTTTGATGCGCTGCAACAACGAGATCAGCTACTCGAATGGGCCGAAGTGCATGGTAACTTTTACGGCACACCAAGAGACAAAATTGATCAGGCGATCGCTTTTGGTCAAGACATCCTGCTCGAAATCGATTGGCAAGGTGCTCGGCAAGTTAAAAAAATATTTCATGACGCGATTGGCATCTTTATTTTGCCTCCTTCAATCTCCACGCTCAGAGAGCGCTTGATCCAGCGTGGACAAGATGCTGAATCAGTGATTGCACGTCGAATCGAAGCTGCAAGTGAGGAGATTTCACACGCCCCAGAGTTTGAATATGTTATTATTAATCAAGACTTTAGCATTGCGTTGACACAACTGAGCCAGATTATTGAAACAGCAAAGTTACGTTTTCCGCGCCAATTAGCCCGCCATCCGGATTTGTTCAGATCACTCGATCTACTCCCCTGAGTAAGGCTGGCGCTGTACTTAGTCTCTTATCGCATTTTTTATTCACATACAGGACTTCCATGGCCCGCATCACTGTTGACGATTGCCTCGTGCACATCCCTAACCGCTTTAAGCTCACGCTTGCAGCGACCTACCGTGCCCGCGAACTTGCCCAAGGTCATGCCGCGCGCCTCGATAGCAAAGACAAACCCACTGTGACCGCTTTACGCGAAATTTCCGAAGGTTTGACCGGTATCGAAATGCTTCGCAAGGTTCCAACCTAAACAGGATACCAATGGCCTTTCCCGGACTTCGTTATGCATCATCCGGGTTATTGGCTGCCCTTCGAGTCGGCTCACGTCTGACAGGAAGGACCACTGCCGCTCAGGAAAGACTGGGTGCAGTGCCGGGCTCAGCGACTCCCGTCGTCACGGAAACAGAACCCGCTATTGCATCGATGGCTTCACTCCAACTTTTATTGGATGGCTATCTTGATGCAAAAGATGTTTCACTTGTTCGCGATGCTTATCGCTTTTCAGATCAGGCACACCTTGGTCAGTTTCGTTCAAGCGGTTCTCCCTACATCAGCCACCCTATATCTGTTGCCGAAATATGTGCCGGCTGGAAACTTGATGTAGATGCTATTCGTGCAGCTTTGTTACATGATGTCATGGAAGACCAAGACATTGCAAAACAAGAGTTGTTCGAGAAGTTCGGCCCTGAGGTCGCTGAACTTGTGGACGGTCTCTCAAAACTGGACCGGTTAGAGTTCGCCAGCAAAGCGCAACAGCAAGCCGAAAGCTTTAGAAAGATGTTGCTCGCCATGGCGCGTGATATACGCGTCATTCTTATTAAGCTCGCAGATCGTTTGCACAACATGCGTACGCTTGATGCAGTCAGCCCTGAGAAACGTCGGCGTGTTGCGCGCGAAACACTTGAGATTTACGCACCCATTGCACATCGTTTGGGTCTGAATGCTTTATACCGTGAATTACAAGATCTCTGCTTTGAGGCAATGTATCCCAATCGCTACATGGTCTTGGAGAAAGCAGTTTTGGCTGCGCGCGGAAACAGGCGTGAAGTACTCACACGCATTGATGAACAAGTTCGAGCTGCTCTCCCCGCCGCAGGAATGGATACCGAGGTTCGAGGACGCGAAAAAACACTCTACGCTATTTACAACAAGATGGTGAAACAAAAGAAAAGTTTATCTAATGTTTTAGATATCTATGGCTTTCGTGTCATCGTAAGAACCTTACCCGAGTGTTACATGGCGATGGGGATCGTCCACCAACTGTACCGCCCCGTTCCAGGAAAGTTTAAAGACTACATCGCGATCCCAAAAATAAACGGGTATCAGTCTCTACACACGACACTCGTTGGTCCTTTTGGAACGCCCATTGAGTTTCAATTTAGAACGCACGACATGCATCAAATCGCCGAGGAAGGCGTTGCTGCACACTGGTTATACAAAGACGAGCAGTCTAGTTTGCAAGATATACAAAGCCGCACCAGTAAGTCGTTGCAATCCTTGCTAGACATTCAAAATCAAACCGGCGATTCAACGGAGTTTCTTGAGCACGTTAAAGTAGATTTGTTTCCGGATGCTGTGTATGTTTTTACACCCAAAGGAAAAATTGTTTCACTGCCACGTGGTGCAACTGTGATCGATTTTGCTTACTCCATCCATACGGATGTCGGTAATCATGCGTTGGCATGCAATGTGAACGGAGAAGAGGTGCCACTTCGCACTGAGTTAGCAAACGGTGATTCAATTTCGATTACCACCTCACAAAATTCTCGCCCTAGCGCCCAGTGGCTTAACTATGCTAGAACCGGTCGCGCTCGCTCAGAGATACGTCATTATCTTCGTACAGTCCAATACGACGAATCCGCTGCATTTGGGGAGCGAATGCTCGCTCAAGCGCTTGATGAGTTAAAGCTCAGTCTGCCAACGCGCGATGATCCAATCTGGGAAAAACTGGCGCGTTCGAGCGGTGCAAAATCTAGAGAAGAAATTCTTGCAGATATTGGTCTGGGCAAACGCTTGGCCGCAGTCGTGGCCAGAAGATTTGCACCCGACCATCCCTTGATTGCAACCACTGCGGCTGCAGAAGATGAAATGACTTCTGCCAAATTGACGCCGATACAGATTCACGGAAATGAAGGGCAAGGTGTTCAACTTGCGCCTTGTTGTGGTCCGCTTCCCGGCGACCAAATTATTGCTGGCATTCGAGTTGGGCATGGGCTAGTGGTTCATACCGCAGAGTGCCCAGTTGCACTCAGGGCGCGCGCAAAAGAGCCTGATCGTTGGGTGGATGTGGGCTGGGATGAGGAAACAGCCAAGCACTTGTCAGCGCGCATTGAAATTGTGACTAAAAATGAGAGAGGCGTCTTAAGCCGTATTGCTGCCGAAGTTGCTCAGGCTGACTCAAATATCATCCACGTCACGATGCATGACGATGCAATGGCGACTGTTGTGCTCAACCTCACCGTTCAAGTCGATAGCCGTCGACATTTGGCACAAGTATTCCGTTCAATCAGACATGTTTCTCAAGTTAAAAAAATCATACGTACTAAAGGGTAATGCATAACATGACAAAACCAGTCGTCATCGATCAATCACTTCCTTCTATGGGCGAGCTTTTAATCTGGACAGATATTGCCCCAGAAAAAGAACAAGACTTTAATCTTTGGTATGACACTGAACATATGCAGGAGCGTGCTTCGATCCCTGGTTTTCAATGGTCAAGACGTTACCGCTCTAATACGGCGTCAAGGCCTTATCTTGCGCTTTATCGCACGGATTCTTTAAACGTATTTAGCAGTGCTCCGTACCGCCAGGCATTTGAAAATCAAACCGCTTGGTCAGTGCGTAACTTTAGTGCGATGTACAACACACAAAGACGTGTGAATGTAGTAACTGAAACAATGGGTGCTGGCACAGGGGCATTCGTGAATTTAGTCTGCTTGAGCTCCGCTGAGCATGCCCAATTAGCGTTGACGTTGAGTCAAACTCTTTGTCGTGAAGTGCCTGGGATTATTGCTGTGCGTGTGTTAACACCAGATCCCCAATTATCAACACCGCTACCATCCGAAGATGCTGACAAAAGAGTGCTAGAACCTTACTTAGTCGTCGATACCACAACGCTGGCAAGCGCTGATGCTGCAGGTGCATGGATGGTCGAACGCCTAAAACTGACAAATCATCAACAGCACAGTTTTGGACTTTTATGGGATCTACGAGCGAGCGATTTAAAATAAATAATCAGAAAAAATACTTTGTTTTTATTTTTTCACTTGAAGTTTAAACAGCTTACCCATCGTCTGGTTATACTCAGCAACGCAAATATCAGAACATCGTTCTGCCCATTTAGTTAATACCTTTTGAGTTGCGATACGCCTAACTAAAGCCAAATCTGCTTGAGTTGGCTGCACGAGTATCATTTTTCCTCTTGGTACAGCGGTGCACTCTTTGCTGCCGATATTGCAATCAATTCCGCGCAAGGAAAGTTTGTCGGCAAAGCTCCACAAGTTATTGATGAGATCTTGAATGTTGGATTCAATAAAAACTTGAACAGGTGCTGGGAGTTTTTCCCAAGCCTTTAAATTGACCGCATGGACTTCTTGATTCCAGCCCACAGGCAATGCATAAAGGTGCGTTGAGACATCAAACCACTTAGCATTAAATCCTGTCACCGCACCAGCGATAGCACAATGAATCGCTTTCTTTTCTAACGCTTGAAAAACATCAGCAAAGGGAAGGCTCACGCTTTTTGCACCTAGCGCTTCAACCAATTCGGCCTGACTGCGTGTAATGGTACGAATCGTTAGGCCTCGAAGATCAGCTACACCTCGTATTTCTGTTTGACAGAAAAATATCTGTGCGCCGTAAGGTGCAATACCCAAAAGCTTCACTTGGCTTTCAGTTTCATAGTAGTGGCTCAAAATTGGCGTTAAAACAGCCGCAGATTCTCGGGCGGTCTTTATGTCAGTTGCCAAGCCCGCAATATCAACAGTTTCGAGCAAAGGTATTGTTGGGGCATAGTAAGAAAGAGGCAACACACCAAAGGTAATCACACCCTCACTCATTAAACGTAATAATTCTTGGCCTTTGAGACCCATTTCGTCAAAGCCTTTGATTTGGGCAGTCACCGAAGTGTTTGAGCGTTCAGCCAACGTTTGAGTCCAAAATGGCCGCTCAACATCGACGTAAGTCAGACGCCGACTGAGCCCCCCAACAACATTGAGCGCAACGGAAGGTAATGACTGCGCGCTCGGTTGGACTGCTGGCTGGGCTGTCACCTGAGCCGCGAATCCAAAAAACAATCCGATAGCCAAATAACAGAGCGTGACGCAATATGTGGTTAGGAGGGAGAGAAAGGTATTCATAAGTCGTCATTTTATCAAGGCTTTACAACGAAACAAGTAAAATACGCTCGATCTTCAAATCTTTAAGGTACATGCCTGATGTCACCTTTTTCTAACACCCTCTAGGAGTTAGGTCGATGTCTCGGGTCAATCACCCAAATGCCTCCGCGGCATTGGCCTTTCCGGTTCAGCAACCTCTTTTGGGAATTGCCGCCCTCCTACTCTCGCTATTACTTCTCACGCTCCTTGATAGCATGGGAAAATGGGTCATGGCAGCAGGTATCCCGCTTCTGATCTTTTGCTGGTTTAGATATGCTGTCCATCTGGTTTTATTGATGATAATCATATTGCCCAGTCGAGGCTTAGGTGTTTTTAAAAGTAAACATCCCAAATTGCAATGCATGCGCGCTGCGGCAATGTTGTGCTCAGCGCTGTCTTTTTTTACTACCCTAAGTTATTTGCATCAAGCCGAGGCAACTGCGCTAGTTTTTATTGCGCCACTCCTGATGCTATCCATTGCACCTTGGGTTTTAAAAGAGCCGATTAAAAAGTCTAGATGGATCGCAGCAGGATTTGGACTCATTGGTGTTCTGATCGTCGTGCGCCCTTCGTCCGGACTACCAGCGATGGGAGTGATCATGGGTTTAATCACTGCCTGCCTTTTTACTGCTCAGCATCTTTTATCCAGAATGCTTGCCAAAGACAGTGCCTTTACGACAGTATTGTTGGGCGGTGCAATAGGGACGATCGCGTTGACCCTAGGTCTTCCTTTTGTTTTGCCTGACTCACTCCACGCCCTGCAAACCCTCAGTCCATTAAATTGGACATTTTTGATGTTGAGTGGTGTGATGGGAGGAATTGGGCATCTTTTGCAAATTCAATCCTATCGCTTTGCACCTGCTTCGCTGCTTGCACCATTCATTTATGTGCAGATTACTTTTGCTGCAACGCTTGGTTGGCTTATTTGGGCGCATGTGCCTGATTCCACCACTTGGATGGGTATCGGGATTATTTGTGCAAGCGGGATCGTGAATAGTTGGATTGAATGGCGGCGCAGTCGTTCCTAATTGACGCATTCATGGCTCAGTGAGTCGTCCGCCTTGCAAGACAATTTGACGATCACAACGCGCTGCAAGTGAAGTGTCATGCGTCACGAGTACGAGAGTTGTATTTTGTTGAGCCGCCATTTCAAACATTAAATCGATAATGGTTGATCCCGTCGCCTCGTCGAGACTACCTGTAGGCTCATCAGCAAAAATTAGAACTGGATGTTGAACAAAAGCACGAGCGATAGAGACGCGCTGCTGTTCGCCTCCAGAAAGTGTCGAAGGATAATGTTCTAAACGCGCGCTTAAACCCACCCTTGTCAACATCTTTTTCGCGGGCTCCTGTTCAGTATGTCCAGCCAGCTCAAGTGGCAGCATTACGTTTTCAAGTGCGTTCAAGTTTGGTAACAATTGGAATGATTGAAATACAAAACCCACGTGTCTGGCTCTGAATGCAGCACGACCATCTTCAGTCATGTTGGATAGGGACTCTCCAAGCAAATGAACATCTCCTGTGCTAGGCTGATCCAAACCAGCGAGCAATCCCAATAATGTTGATTTCCCAGATCCTGAAGCGCCAGTAATCGCGAGGGATTGCCCGACGGGAACTGTAAAACTCACGTCATCTAGAATATTGAGAATACCTGTTGCGTCAGATACCTGTTTACACAACCTCTTGACTACTATTGCATTGGTTTCAACATCCATGAAAATACTCTCTCGCTATCGTCGTCGTTTTAGTCTGGGACTCTTTGGGCTTGTACTTAATGCAGCCTTTCCAATTTACACGCAAGCTCAACAACAAACTGGATCAACCCCACTCCGTATTTTAATAGTCGGAGATAGTCTTTCTGCTGAATACGGCCTAAAACGCGGGTCAGGTTGGGTTGAACATTTAAAAACTACGCTGAGAAAAACATATCCTGCTATAGAGATCATCAATGCGAGCATCAGTGGAGATACAACCAGCGGTGGATTAGCACGCATAAAACCCTTATTAGAGAGGACAAAACCAGCCATCGTTATAGTTGAGCTTGGGGGAAATGATGCCTTAAGAGGTTTGCCACTTTCAATGACAAAAAACAATGTGCTTGATATGGTGCGCGCCATCACGGAGGCTGGTGCTCGCCCCATTCTTGCTGGTATGCAAATCCCTCCCAATTATGGGCGTGAATACACCTTGGCATTTAAGACATTATTTGAAGAGATTGCTCAATCCGAGCAGATCGGACTCATTCCGTTTTTTTTGGAAGGTATTGCAGAGAATCCGGCCATGTTTCAGGCCGACGGGATCCATCCTAACGAACAAGCACAACCCATTTTGATGGAAAATGTGCGAAAGGTACTCGTTCCGATGCTTTAACTTGAATTAAAGCTTTGCTGCGTCTAACTCTCCGCTGATGAGCTTACTGGCGTCTGGTAGCATCTTGACTTTATATTCTTGACGTAACACTTTTAACGCAGCTTGCTCCTCAGCAGCGCCCCACGCTTGAGAAAGTTGATTCTGCAATTGAGCGACTTGAGCAAGCTCTGGTGCTGCACCTGCCTCAACCTTTGAGAGTTTGAAGACCGTATATTGGTCAGTACCCTCAACACCAACAAAGCTCGGCAAAGGGTTACTTGATGCAGACATCACAGCCTCAAGTTGCTCGCGGGGCAGAGAGGCAGGTTGCTGGCGTGTCACTTCTATCGGGGATTCGAAATCCTTGGCCTCACTAGTTGGATCGAGTTTACTGGCATTCAGTAACGCAAGGCCAGCTGACTTCGCAGCGGCTAGTGCGCGCTCATCTATGAGTCTTTGCTTAATCTGCTCTGAAACCGCACTCAAGGCTGGCACGTGAGCGGGATGAACCGCAGCAACACGCAAGGCCACGATGACGTCAGGAGACACCTCAATCACGCCAGAATTCAACTTCTCTTTAAAAACGTCCGAAGAGAAAGCTGCTTGACGGACCTTGATATGACCTAAGATTCCCTGGTTTTCATCGGAGATCTCAACAGCGCTGCGCTGCGAAGCAGGTAACAAGCCCTCTCTTGTCAGACCAGAAGCAGTTCTGATGGGCAGATTGAGTGCGGTAGCAATCGGAGTGAGGCTATCTCTCTGATCATAGACAAGACTAGTCAACTTAGTGCCAAGCTGGGCAAATTGTTCAGCAGCCAGTTGTTTACGAATTTCATTGGTAATGTCTTCTTTGACATCAGCAAGTGATTTGACTGAAGCGGGCTGAATATCGACAACGTTGATCACGTGAAAACCGAATGGACTCTCCACGACGCCGGAAATCTTGCCACGCTCGAGGTCAAACACTGCAGATTCAACTTGAGGAACGAGCATATTTTTGCTGATCCAACCAAGATCTCCACCTTGATTGGCAGATCCGGTATCTTGTGAAAACTCTTTAGCTAGCGCAGCAAAAGATTGCGGTGAGGCCGAAGCGCGTTTTGCAATATCCTCTGCTTTTACACGCGCCTGTGACTTGACGGCATCATTTGCAGCCGCAGGCAGTTCAAGCAAAATATGACTGACGCGTCGACGTTCAGGTTGTCCGTAGCGTGATTGGTTTTGTTTGTAAAAGCTTTGAATGCTTTCATCTGACACCTTGATGTCTTTGGAAGCAGCTTGCTCGTTTAACACGACGAACTGAACCTCCACATTTTCAGGAACGATGAGCTTTGCCTGATTGTTGTCGTACCAATTTTTAATGTCCTCATCTGTAACATTGACCGACTTAGCAAAGTCTGCTGCAGGAAAAATGCGACGTTCGACCGTACGTTTTTCAGTGAGTAACAAGAGAATTTTGTCTGCGACCTCAAAAGGTACACGCGCAGTAAGTCCAATGGGCTGAAGTACTTGAGCAATCGCCAGATCACGTCTTAAACCTAATTCGAATGTCGTAGGGTTCATGCCTTGAGCCGCTAGTACGTCACGATAGCGCTGCGAGGAAAACTGCCCATTTTCCTGAACGGCTGGTATCGCCGCAATCGTGCGCCGCAGGGTTTCATCAGAAACTGAATAACGACCCTTTGCTGCAGCAAGTGCAACAGTTTGTTCGTCGATCATGCGATTAAGGAGTTGCTCACGAAACTCAGGTGTATCAAATGCTGCGGGATCAAACTGACCGCCTAGCGCATTACGATATTGTTCAAGCTGAGCTGTTCTGGCTTGATTGAACTGACCCAAAGTGATCGGTTGATCCCCGACGGAAACGAGCTCAGGCTCAGTGGCCATAAAGCCTGAGTAGCCTTGCACGCCAAAGAAGACGAATGAAGGGACGATCAGGAGCAACAGAATGAGTTGCATCCAACGCTGATGATTACGAATGAAATCAAACATAAATGAGTTGCACACCTATAGAGTAAGCCGCCGAAGTTTACCACTCGCTCGCGTTATGCTTAAAGCAACTTGAATGGGGTCAGGAGAACAAGGTTAGACTATGAAGTCTTTGGTTGTTGCATAATTATATTTCTAAGTTTTGCTTTACCTTCGGAGAGTCTTTTGTTCAGTTATCGCCATGGTTTTCACGCAGGCAATCATGCCGATGTTCTTAAACACATCGTTCTGACACATATCCTCCAGTACTACAACCAAAAAGACACGCCCTATTATTTTATTGACTTACACGCTGGAGCAGGCTTGTACGATTTAGAAGGGCAATGGGCTCAAAAAAAGGGTGAGTACATTGATGGTATCGCTCGTGTTTGGGAAGCTAAATCTCCTACTCCAGCCGTCAGTCAGTACCTAGACCTCATTCGAAATCTCAATCCGGACGGTCAATTACGCATTTACCCAGGATCACCTTGGCTTGCCTTGGAAACGTGTCGCTCGCAGGACAAACTGCGTTTGTTTGAAATGCATTCAAACGAAGCTGATATTCTGCGTCAAAACCTTGATCAACGGGCCCATCGCGTGGCGCGTCAAACAACCGTTTTTGGTCATGATGGCTTCGCCGGACTCAAAGGACATATTCCTCCACCTTCCCGCCGTGCCATTGTCTTGATTGACCCCTCTTACGAGGACAAACATGACTATCGAAGAGTCGTTGAAACAATGAAAGATGCCATGTTGAGATTTCCAAATGGTTGCTACGCAGTGTGGTATCCCCAAATCCAGCGTCGAGAAGCGCAAGAATTACCCCGACAGCTAGAAAAACTCGCAGGCCAAAATTGGACACATGTCAGCCTAACGGTTCACAAACCAGGTTCGGATGGCCTTGGTTTACATGGCAGTGGAGTTTTTGTGATTAATCCTCCTTGGACGCTCACGGCAGCGATGAAAGAAACACTGCCGTGGTTAGTCCGTACACTAGGTCAAGACGAACGAGCCAGTTATAAACTCGATTTTCTTTCCGTTTAAAAACGCTCGTGAGGCCCCAGATATCGCCATTGTCCAACAGGCAGGTCTGAAAGCTTGACCCCACCAATTCTGACGCGTTTTAGACCGAGTACTTTGAGGCCCACAAGCTCGCACATTCGGCGAATTTGGCGTTTTTTGCCTTCACGTAATATAAATTGAAGTTGATCTTCATTTTGCCAACGCACTTGCGCTCGCTTTAAGCGCTTTCCATCCAAGCTCAGCCCTTCATTTAGTAACTCAAGACCACCAGGTGCTAAGCGCCCTTGAACACGAACCAGATACTCTTTTTCTATATCGGAATCTTCGCCAATAAGCTGTCGCGCGATGCGACCATCTTGGGTCAACACTAGTAGGCCGGTTGAGTCAATATCCAAACGTCCCGCGACTGCCAATCCTCTAAGCTGCGCGCGATCAAATTTAAGCGGGCTATGGTCGGTTTTTGAGCGGCTCATCGCGTTAATTAACGCTACTGCAGGCGTATAGCCATCCTCTGCTTGACCTGAGACATAAGCCATTGGCTTGTGAATCAATATCGTCACACGAGCTACTTGCTGCGCAGCGACATTCCTGTCAAGAGTGATCGTTTGGGTCGGCAAGGCACGCTCACCCAAGGTTGCGACCACACCGTCGACCTTGACCCATCCTCGCTCAATGTAGCTATCCGCTTCTCGACGAGAACATAATCCGCGATCAGCCATTAATTTTGATATGCGTAACTTTTCCATAAGTTGGATAATACACATTCATGCAGAATATGAAATCCACTCGCCCATGGTCTCCCACGCTTAGACCCTCCCTGTCATCCGCTCAAAAGCAGTGGCTGTCGAGAAAAGGTGCGCTCACGCAAGCACTTCGCGCGCTTGGCCCTCTCTCACTAAACGTATTGGCTGAGTATCCAGCGGGTGCATGTTTTGACGAAGCGCATCGTCTTGGGCTTTATGTGAGGGCCCCTGTTTGGATCAGAGAGATTGTGATCACCATCAATGGCAAACAGTGTATTGCTGCCCGCAGTGTCACGCCGCTCGGGGCCTCTCATGCTGTTTGGCAAGGGATGAGGCGGCTGCGGAGTCGTCCGCTTGCCGATATTTTGTATGATGATGTAACTATCATGCGATCTAACTTTGAAGTGGCACGTCTAAATAAACGGAGTGCACTTTATCGCACAGTGCAAGCTATCAAAACTGATTGCCACCCAGCGCATCTACCTATTTCAACAACACTGCTGGCTAGGCGCTCAGTTTTTTGGCGAAAAGGTGCTCCGCTCTTGGTGGCGGAATGTTTTTTGCCTGAATTCTGGTCTCTTGTTTAAAAGCCAACTGCTTGGCCATCGCGCCGACTGTCACTTGCGACCACATAGCCATCAGTCAAGTCCTTGGACAAACGCCAAATAAACTGACCTGAACCAAAATCCATATAGGGATCATCAATTGCCTTGAGCGAATGCCCAAGCTTTTGCAGACCCTCGATGGTTGACGCTCGCATAGTGGACTCAACATCAAGCGTAAAGTCACGATTGACTTTCCAACGCGGCGCATCACAGGCGGCCTGAGGTTGCTGATGATAATCCACCATCCGAATGACGGTCTGAAGATGACCTTGAGGTTGTATGTCCCCACCCATGACACCAAAGCTCATCACCGGTTCGCCATCGCGGGTTAAAAAGCCAGGAATAATCGTGTGGAATGGACGCTTATGGCCTTGGACCGCATTGGCGGACTTGGGATCCATTGAAAAGCCTACACCTCGGTTCTGGAAACTCACTCCTGTACCAGGTACAACGACACCAGAACCAAATCCCATGTAGTTTGACTGAATAAAGGAGACCATCATGCCATTTTCATCAGCAGCCGTCAGGTAAATCGTACCGCCAGAAGGTGGGATACCGGGCGCGAACTGCGTGGCACGTTTCATGTCGATCAGCTTTGCGCGCTCGGCAAGATATGCATCATCTAGCATTTGTGATGCAGTGACTTCCATGTTGCGGGGATCTGCAACATAACGATACAGGTCGGCCATCGCCAATTTCATGGCCTCAATTTGCACGTGCTGGGACTCAACCGAGTCAACATTCATATTGGCAATATCAAAGTGCTCGAGCATCCCGAGCGCTTGAAGCGCTGAGATGCCCTGCCCGTTTGGTGGAATTTCATGCAGGGTATAGCCGCGATAGTTTTTCGAAATCGGTGTGACCCATTCGGGGCTGTATTGACTAAAATCTTCAAGCGTATGGGCTCCACCGTGTTCGCGAATAAACGACACCAACTTTTCCGCGATCTCACCTTCGTACATGTCTCGACCCAGAGACGCACCGATGCGTTTAAGCGTCTGCGCGGCATCTTTGAACACAAAGCGTTCACCCACTTTGGGTGCTCTGCCTTCAGGCATAAACGTATTTGCAAAACCTGGTTGGTCTTTGAGTTCAGGCACTGCTGCAGCCCATTTTTGAGCAACGACAGGAGGTACCGCGTAACCACGTTCCGCGATTTCTATCGCAGGCTCCATCAGCTCAGCAAAAGGCAGCTTGCCATAGCGCGCGTGCAAGGCGGCCCACCCTGCCACAACACCTGGAACAGTAATGGCATCGACACCACGTTTAGGGGCTTTGGCGAGTCCATTGACATCAACGCCATATTTTTTCTTGAAGTAATCAATGTCCCACGCCTTGGGAGCGTAACCAGATGCATTGAGACCTTGCAAAGTTTTGCCATCCCACACAATTGCAAAGGCATCACCGCCCAAGCCACAAGAAACAGGCTCAACTAAGGTTATGGCAGCTGCCGCCGCGATGACTGCATCCACAGCGGAGCCACCTTTTAGCAGCATACGCAAACCCGCCTGCGCGGCAAGTGGATGTGAAGTCGACACCACATTGCGTGCAAAAACCGGAATACGAATCGTGGGATAAGGGTTTGCCCAGTCAAATTGTTTCATTCAGTCAAGCTCAAAAAAATGGATAAAAATTACAATGCAGCGTCGCCACTCTCACTGGTGCGAATTCGAATCGCCTGCTCAACCGCTGTCACAAAAATTTTGCCATCGCCAATTTTTCCAGTACGTGCAGCGCGCACGATTGCTTCGATGACCCGATCGACCGCTTCGTCGGACACCACCATTTCGACACAAATTTTTGGGAGAAAGTCGACGACGTATTCTGCACCGCGATAAAGTTCAGTATGCCCTTTTTGGCGCCCGAAACCTTTGACTTCTGTGACTGTTAATCCATTGACGCCGACCTCGGCTAAAGCTTCGCGTACTTCGTCAAGTTTAAAAGGCTTGATAATGGCGGTGACTTGCTTCACGTTGAGTCCTGTATTAGAAGTATTGTTTATTAGTTACGAAAACCATTTGAGAGAGGATAACGCCAATCTCGTCCGAATGCCCGTTCAGTGATACGTGGGCCAAAAGGTCCTTGCTTGCGCTTGTACTCATTGATGCGAATCAATCGCAAAATTTGCTCTACGGCTTCTTGGGAGTAACCCGCAGCAATAATCTCGGCAGGCGAAGCATTGCGCTCGACATAATGCTCAATAATGGCGTCAATCACATCGTATTCAGGTAGATTATCTTGGTCAGTTTGATCCTCGCGAAGCTCTGCTGAGGGCGGCCGAGTGATGATTCGCACAGGGATCACCTCTCCAAACGTATTGCGCCAACGGGCAAGACGATAAACAAGCGTCTTGGCAACATCTTTTAAAACAGCGAAACCACCCGCCATATCACCGTAAAGTGTGCAGTACCCTGTGGATAACTCTGACTTGTTACCCGTCGTGAGGACGAGATGGCCAAATTTGTTGGACAATGCCATCAATAGCATACCGCGCAGGCGCGCTTGAATATTTTCCTCGGTGGCATCAGGCGCACGACCTGAGAATATAGGCGCAAGGACTTGATCAAAGCTATTTGCAAGCCCAGCAATTTCAATCTCGCGATATTGGACACCCAGTCTTTTAACCATATCCCGCGCATCAATTTGTGAAATATCAGCGGTATAGCGTGATGGCATCATCACCGCGTGCACGCGGTCTGCACCGAGCGCATCGACCGCCACCGCCATCACGACGGCAGAGTCAATACCACCAGACAGTCCTAGAATCACACTTTTAAAACCATTTTTAAAAACATAATCAACTAAACAAAGCTTGAGGGCCTCCCAAATTTGACACTCCTCTGTCAGGCACTCAGCACGTGGCTCAATCTGGACAACATTAGAGCCAGATGAAGGAGCCTCTAAGACCCCAGACTCTGAAACCTCAATAAAACTTAAGCCAGGAGAAAAGTCTGTCGACCTGAGCACGAGTTGTCCTTCTCGGGAAATCGCAAATGATGCCCCGTCAAATACAAGTTCGTCTTGACCGCCCACTAGGTTGGCGTAAATCAGCGCACAGTGGGTACGTTCGATGCAACGCAAGGCAATACGGACTCTTTGCGCTTGTTTACCCAAGCTGAAGGGCGAAGCATTCAAAACCAATAAAGCTTGAATGCCCAGAGCAGCAGCAGCCTCAGGGGCAGAATCGCTCCAAATGTCCTCACAAATATTGATACCAAAACGAACACCATCGACACTAAAGCTTAAGGCCTGGCTGCCAGAAATAAAGTACCGTTTTTCGTCGAAAACAGAATAATTGGGTAATTCTTTTTTAAAGTAAGTGCCTAAAATCTGTCCATTTGCTAGGATCGATGCTGCGTTTCGCAAGCCTTCTTGGTCTTTGCAGGCATGGCCGATCACAACGTGCATCCCTTCCAAAACCGACAGTTCCGCACAAAGAGCTTGTAATGTACTCTCGCACTGCTGAATAAAAGCAGGCCTGAGTAGCAGGTCTTCGGGCGGATAGCCCGTCAATACGAGCTCTGGGGTCAATAGCACCCGTGCCCCCTGCTGATAAGCCTTGTGCGCGGCCTCAAGTACCAACTGAGCATTGCCTGCTAAGTCGCCTACTAAAGCGTTTAATTGTGCAATGCAGACCCTGACCGCAGCCATATAGATTCCGGTTAAAAGAGTTGTGATGAGTAAAATTATCTCATGCCCGCAGGGGTGGCGCTGCGTTCTATAATTTGAACATCATGAAAAATACTCCAAATCACAATCAGAGCCAATTCGATAAAAAAGCCCAAGCGTGGTCTGCCCGCTTTTCGGAGCCAGTTTCGGAGCTCGTTAAACGCTATACAGCCTCGGTTGACTTCGATAAACGTTTGGCCCGCTTTGACATTCAGGGGTCACTTGCACACGCACAAATGCTCGAAGCCGTCAAAGTCATTTCCCCACAAGACCGAAGCGATATTGAACGCGGAATGACTCAAATCCTTGATGAAATCGATGCTGGTCACTTTGAGTGGCTACTAGACCTTGAGGATGTTCACCTAAATATCGAGAAACGCTTGGTTGAGCTCGTCGGCGATGCAGGCAAACGTCTTCATACAGGTCGCTCACGCAACGATCAGGTCGCGACCGATATACGACTGTGGTTACGTCATGAAATCGACGGCCTGATCGATTTGCTTGAACAGTTGCGCCAGGTGCTTGCCACCGTTGCGCTCAAGCACTGCGGCACAATCCTGCCTGGCTTTACACATATGCAAGTTGCTCAACCTGTGACGTTTGGCCATCATTTACTTGCTTATGCTGAAATGTTTGGGCGAGATGCCGCACGTCTTGCAGACTGTCGCAAACGCGTCAATATTTTGCCACTTGGTGCTGCGGCACTCGCTGGCACAAGTTTTCCGATTGATCGCCCCATGGTTGCCAAACTGCTTGACTTTGATGACGTCTGCCAAAACTCACTGGATGCAGTCTCTGACAGAGACTTTGCGATTGAGTTTTGTAGTGCTTGCGCCCTCATCATGACGCATATATCAAGGTTCTCAGAAGAGCTGGTGATATGGATGAGCCCGCGCATCGGCTTTATTGACCTTGCAGATCGATTTTGTACAGGCAGTTCAATCATGCCGCAAAAGAAAAATCCGGATGTACCTGAGCTTGCCCGCGGCAAAACGGGGCGCGTCAATGGCCATCTCGTAGCACTCTTGACACTGATGAAGGGGCAGCCACTGGCCTACAACAAAGATAATCAAGAAGACAAAGAGGGGCTTTTCGATACCGCCGATACAGTCCGCGATACGCTGACAATTTTTGTTGATCTCGTAGGCGGGATCCAAGTCAAAGCCGAGGCAATGCGCGAAGCAGCACTGCAAGGCTTTGCAACAGCAACCGATCTTGCAGATTACTTGGTTAAACGTGGCGTGCCATTTCGTGATGCACACGAAGCCGTTGCACATGCGGTGAGTGAGTGTGAGAAAAAGGGCTGTGATTTAGCAGACTTAAGTGTCAGCGATTTACAGAAATTTCACTCATCAGTCGGTGATGACGTACACACCGTACTCACACTTGAAGGCTCCGTTGCGGCACGCAATCACATTGGCGGTACAGCTCCTGAGCGAGTACGTCAGGCTGCTCAAAAAATCATTGATTCAGCGATCAAAGACAGCAATTGATTCTACGTGTCCGGTGTGAGGAAACATGTTCACCACACCCGCTGCCGTCAACCTGTAAGCACTTTTTTGCAAAAGAATTTCAGTATCGCGTGCCAAGGTTGCCGGGTTACAAGAAACATAAACGATACGCTCAGGCCTCAGGGACGCAGGCAGATTAATGAGTGCTTGTGATAGTGCCATGGCGCCCTCACGCGGTGGATCAATGAGCATACGATCAAAACGTCCGAGTTCAGCCAACCACTCAGCCGTCACCTCAAACAGGTTTAAAGTTTGAAATGAGGCGTGTTGAATGCCAGCTTTTTCAGCCGCATACTTGGCTCTTAGTGTCAAAATTTCACTGCCCTCGACGCCAACAACTTCACGACAGCGTGTCGCCAGTGGGAGCGTAAAGTTACCAAGACCACAAAACATATCTACAATTCGATCCTCTGGCTGTGGATCTAGTAATGTCAAGCCTCTAGAAACTAAAGCTCGATTGATCTGGTGATTGACTTGGGTAAAGTCAGTCGGCTTGAAGGGCATCTTTAAGCCGAACTCAGGCAATGTGTAGTAAAGACTATCCTCGTGGGAGGCCTCTAGAGGCACAACCGACTCAGGACCGTTTGGTTGTAACCACCATTGCACGCCATGATGCTCAGCAAAGTATCTCAATGACTGGATATCAGAGATCGTTAAAGGCAGAAGATGTCTGAGAACCAACGCGATCACACCCTCCCCGATGGCCACTTCAATCTGAGGGAAACGATCAGGTGCCGACAATCCCATAATCAGTGTTCGCAACGGCATAAATAGTGCGGCGATCTGGGGGGGTAAAACATGACAAGTTTTAATATCAGCAACAAAACTGCTCTTGCGCTCATAAAAACCAACTAGAACGGTTCCTTTTTTTGCGACCCACTTGACGGATAGGCGTGCGCGATAACGATAGCCCCAGTAAGGGCCGTGCAATGGAGGCAGCACACGCTGCGGGCGTGTCTTACCAATATGCATCAAAGCATCTTCGAGCGCTCGCTGTTTAATCGCGACCTGAGCGCTAGGCTCAAGATGTTGCATCACACAACCACCACAAACACCATAATGTTCACAACGCGGTGTCACGCGAGACGAAGACTCGCGAAAAACATGCTGAACCCGACCGACTTCATAGGAGGGTTTACGACGAAAAGTGTTGACTGTAACGTGCTCAGAGGGCAAAGCACCTTCGATAAACACCACTTTGCCTTCTCGGCGTGAAACGCCCCGGGCCTCTAGATCGAGAGACTCGACCTTTAATACATCATCAGACATTCTTATTGATCCCAGGCCTCTAGGTACTGCTTCCAATGCGGTTCCATACTTTGTTCAAGCGTTTGTCGTACAAGCGCAATTTCAGCGTCGTAAGCAGCTGTATCGAGCTCGCCTCGCAAAAGCCTAAAACGGCAGTACACCAACCAAGTATTCACCACATCAGTCTCGCAGTATGCCCGCACTTCATTTGCACGACCCTGAGACCAAGCCTCCCAAACGTGGCTACCATCCATCCCGAGTTTGCCGGGAAAGCCGCAGAGCTTTGAGAGCTCGTCAAGCGGCGCATTGCCCCGACCGTTGTGCTTGGCTAAAACATCCATGAGGTCGAGATGACGTGTGTGGTAGCGGCTCAGATAGTTGTTGTAGCGAAACTCACGATCATCCTCGCCTGTATCCCAATACCTTGGCGCCACCACACCGTGAATCAAACTACGATAGTGCAGAACGGGTAAATCAAACCCGTTGCCGTTCCAGCTGATCAGCTTTGGCGTATAACGTTCGATTGTTTTAAAAAATCCAGAGATTAAAACTTGTTCCGGATCTTCGGAAGTTCCTAAACAACGCACTCGAAAACCTTGTTCATCGCGGAAAACACACCCCACGACCGCCACACGCTGTAAATGTAAGGGGAGAAAATCGCTTCCTGTAAGCGCTTTGCGTGCAGCAAATGCTTGCTGAGCGACTTCTGCATCAGAAACATCAGCCCCAAAATCATGTAGACGACGTAAGCCAACGACGTCAGGAATCGTCTCAAGGTCAAAAACAAGTGTAGGGGTCATGAGGCAGAACTATCGTGGTGGCAAATACTGTAAGGGGTCAACCGGCGTACCGCTACGACGCACCTCGAAGTGAAGACGAACAGAGGTCGTGTCGGATTGTCCCATTTCTGCGACTTTAGTCCCACGTTTAACCGACTGCCCTTCTTTGACCAACAGTGATTTGTTGTGAGCGTAGGCAGTGATAAAGCTGTTACCGTGGTCCACAATGATTAAATTTCCAAGGCCTCGCGGTCCGTCGCCCGCAAATATCACCTTTCCGTCCGCAGCCGCCTCAATGGGGTCACCTGAACTACCCGCTATATCGATCCCTTTCGTCGTAGTCGTAAATCCTTGAATGATTTTGCCTTTTGCTGGCCAACCCCAGCTAATCAAACTGGCATCCGAGGCACGCGCAGGCGAGGATTCAGTGGTTACCGGCGGACTACTTGTCTGTGAGGTCTGTGGTGGTGCACTACTTGTAGGTGCGCTACTTGATCGGGTAACATGCGGTGGGCTTTGAGCATCGGAAAGTCTTAAGGTCTGACCGACCACCAAAATATTAGGATTGGTGATCTTGTTAATCCGAACGAGGGTAGCTTCGGCTACACCTGTCGCTCGGGAGACCTTGTTTAAAGTATCTCCAGGCTTTACAACATACGTAGATGTGCTGGGCACAGCCGAAGATAAATTAGATACTGGCGCAAGCGTCCCGGAAGTACACCCTGCCAACACAAGCACCACAGCAAAACAAGCTGAGGAAATTAAGGTTCTAAACTGAGTATTTGATTTCACACTTGCCTCGTTTTGATCTCTGATGTTTGCTCGGGTACTTTTTAGTACACCCATTCATGACTGTTTAGGGTTGTAAACCTGACTTGAGGGGGACAAACCTGACCTCCTCAAGCTCCTGTCTAGACCAACCAGTTTCGCTGGTACGTTGTATGCGTATGAGCTTTTGGGCACTGACACCCTCAGGTGCTATTAAAATGCCACCCACTCTAAGTTGCAACATGAGCGCTTGCGGGATTTTGAGACCTGCAGCGGCCACCACAATCGCATCAAAGGGCGCAGCACTCAATAAGCCCGCCATACCGTCGCCATAGCTCAGTCTGACCTTTGTAATATTTAGCGCACGCAAATGTTCCTTTGCCATACCGTACAACGACCGAATACGCTCAATCGAGTAGACCTGCGGAAAGACATACGACATCACGGCCGCCTGATACCCGCATCCTGTACCCACCTCAAGGACGCGACTGGGGAGCGTTGATTCGCATACAGCCGCAATCATTCTGGCAACCACCCATGGCTGCGAAATCGTTTGACCATGGCCAATGGGTAATGCTGCGTCGTCGTATGCGCGACTGGCTAAGGCCTCGTCAACAAAAGAATGACGCGGCACGATTTGCATCGCGCTCAGCACACGCTCGTCTGATATCCCCTGTGCGTGAAGTCGTTCAACCATCGCAGTGCGCAAACGTTCAGAGTTTAAGCCTAAATTTTCATGTGCACGTAATGAGGGGGCCGATGCATCACTGCCGCCTGATAAACGTGAAATTGAAATTTTAGTGTTGCTGTTTGTTGCCGTAATGCCTTGCAATCCTCTACTACCTAGAGACTTTAAGTCCTTGGCCGAGGCGAGCACCCTAGGGGGCTTTAGCCATTGCATAAAGGGTGAACCCATTTGGCAACATCCAACAACTGAGTGTGTTGTGTTAAATCAAGTCGTAAAGGTGTAATAGAAACATAACCTTTATTGATGGCATCAAAATCGGTGCCCTCTGCTGCATCATTGGCTGCGCCCGCGGGTCCAATCCAATAAACAGTCTCACCATAGGGAGTGCTCGAACGCACCACAGGTTGGGAGGGATGCCGTTTACCCAAGCGGGTTGCAATCATCCCTTTGTTTTGATTCAGCGATAAATCGGGGAAATTAACGTTCAATAAGGTAGGGCCGCCCAAAGGGTGTTTGAGCTGTTGTTCAACAATATTTCTGGCCAAGGCTGCTGCGGCATCGAGATTGGACCATCCCTTCGCAACAAGGGAAAAGGCAATAGAAGGAATGCCGAAAAGATAACCCTCGGATGCTGCCGCAACGGTGCCAGAGTAGAGCGTGTCATCGCCCATATTTGCACCGTTATTTATACCTGAAACCACCAAATCAGGACGGCGATCAAGCAAGCCTGTTAACGCAACGTGAACGCAATCTGAAGGTGTACCGTTCACGTAGGTAAAGCCATTGGCAGCTTGGCGTACAGCTAATGGGCGACTCAGCGTCAGCGAGTTAGAGGCTCCGCTATGGTTGACCTCGGGCGCGACTACAGTGATGTCCGCTAAACCACGCAGCGCGGCAACCAAGGCCTCTAGTCCAGGCGCGTGATAGCCATCGTCGTTGGAGACCAAAATATGCATAAATGAGGGCTAAGTTAACTTTCAGTTGAATAACGTTTATTGTACCTCCTGCTAGCAGGACGGGGATGCAGTCAGACAGAAAATGGTGCCTTCAAGTTAGAATAAGTGACTCTTTTTATGCCGATACAGGAACCACTTGATGGACAGCTTGCAAAACCCCCTCTCCATCCTAGGCATACTGGTTTTTGCTTACTTGATTGGATCCGTGTCTTTTGCGGTTGTTTTTAGCAAATTGTTTGGTTTATCAGACCCCCGAACTTATGGCTCAGGCAATCCGGGCGCCACGAATGTGCTGCGTTCTGGAAACAAAGCCGCCGCAGCATTGACACTCATCGGTGACGCCGCAAAAGGCTGGTTTGCAGTTTGGATCACCGCCAGACTTGAATTCACCCCTCTTGTTGTCGCCTGCGTTGCGATTGCTGTCTTTATCGGGCACCTTTATCCGATTTTCTTAAAGTTTAAAGGCGGAAAAGGTGTGGCAACCGCCTTTGGTGTGATGCTGGCGATTCAGCCCTTTTTAGCCTTAGCCGCCATGGCAACTTGGATCATCATCGCAATATTTTTCAGATTTTCATCGCTCGCCGCGCTGACTTGCGCCGTCTTTGCCCCATTTTATTATTTCTTTGGTGGGATGTTAATTTGGCAAGCGCATCTTCAAATCGGGATCGCGCTGATGATCATCGCAATATTTTTACTGGTCCGACATCAGGCGAATATTAAACGACTGATACAAGGAAACGAGCCGCGTATCGGTGAACGCAAAAAAGCGTGATGAAAACGCTTTTTTTCGCTATCCAATCGTAGCAAGATCCCAGCGCGGTCTGACATCAAAACCGTGACTGTGATCAGAAAGATCCACTAAACCACGAGAAATACGTTGTGCAGCAGCAAAGGCGATCATTGCACCGTTATCGGTGCAAAACTCCAAGGGCGGAAAAAAAACCTCGGCTTTGCGCTTGTTGAGTTCAATCGCTAATTGACTACGTAAGTATCGATTGGCGCCGACACCTCCTGCGACGACCAAGCGCTTTAGACCCGTTTGGTCAAGCGCTGAGATGGACTTAGCCACAAGAACGTCGACAATGGCTTCTTGCGTCGCAGCTGCAAGATCCGCTGCGAATGTTTCACTGACATCAGCTTGGGCTTGTGCGCTTTTCAAGCGCGTCAGTACAGCAGTTTTAAGCCCGCTAAAGCTGAAATCAAGATTACCGCTGTGCAGCATGGGACGCGGCAAACGAATCGCCTCTGCATGACCCTCCTCTGCCAGGCGCGCGAGAGCCGGTCCGCCTGGATAGCCTAAACCCAGAAGTTTGGCAGTTTTATCAAAAGCTTCGCCAGCAGCATCATCCATGGTTTCACCCAACAAGCTGTATTGGCCAACATCGTCGACACGCATCAGCTGTGTATGACCACCCGAAACCAGTAACGCTACAAAAGGAAAATCAGGACAAGGGTCAGCAAGGCGAGGAGAAAGCAAATGACCCTCAAGATGGTGAATCGCAATGGCAGGCAGCGATAAGGACCACGCGAGTGATTGCGCGACGCTTGCACCGACCAGTAAAGCCCCTGCTAATCCTGGGCCTGCTGTATAAGCCACCGCGCCGATGTCTTGCAGGTTTAAGCCTGCCTCGGTCAACACAGCACGCGTTAAAGGAATCACTCGACGCACATGGTCGCGAGAGGCGAGCTCAGGCACAACGCCGCCATAGGCTGAATGCATCGCCACTTGGGTATGTAACGCATGGGTAAGCAAGCCCTTTTCAGTACATACGAGTGCAACGCCAGTTTCATCGCATGAACTTTCATAACCAAGCACAATCATAAAGACATTAGCCCTCAATACCTTTTGAGGCCAGAAACTCTTCGTACGGTCCGCGATAATCAGTCACCTGGCCAGAAGGCTGAATTTCCCAAATACGAGTCGCGAGTGCAGAAACAAACTCTCGGTCATGTGATACGAAAAATAACGTACCTGGATACTTGTCCAAGGCAAGCTGAAGCGACTCAATAGACTCCATATCGAGGTGATTGGTCGGCTCGTCAAGCAACATCACGTTGTGTTTTCTCAGCATCAAGCGACCAAAGGTCATACGGTTTTTTTCACCACCGGATAAAACAGGTGGTGCTTTAGGCAAATCATCTGCAGAGAACAGTAAACGACCCAAAATTGATCGAATAGATTGGTCGTCATCAGAAGGTTGACGGTAGTGCGTCATCCACTCGAAAAGATTACTTTCCTTGTCTGTAAAAAGTTCGGAAACATCTTGTGCCATATAACCCAAGTCGGCATTTTCAGACCACTTTACAGTCCCACGGTCAGGTGCTAAATCAAGAGCCAACATGCGTAAAAGCGTAGTTTTACCCGCACCATTTGCACCAATAATCGCGATTTTCTCTCCTGCTTCAACCATTGAAGAAAACGGACGGATGACCGGCGCGTCAAAACTCTTTTCAACGGACTCAAGCGTCACTGACTGACGATGCAGCATTTTAAGCTGTTCAAAACGAATGAAGGGATTTTGACGGGAAGAAGGTTTAACCTCAATCTGTGCGGACTTAATGCGATCGATTTGCTTGAGTCGCGAAGTCGCCTGACGTGCTTTAGATTTGTTAGCTGAAAAGCGACGCACAAAATCCTGCAATTCGCTTACACGTTCTTTTGCCTTCGCATTCGCATTGGATACGCGCTCACGTGCTTGCGTCGACGCCAACATATAGTCGTCGTAGTTACCTGGGTAGACACGTAATTCACCAAAATCCAAGTCTGCCATATGGGTGCAAACCTGATTTAAAAAGTGACGATCGTGGCTGATAATAATCATCGTACTCTGGTAACCATTGAGTACATTTTCTAACCAGCGGATTGTGTTGATGTCCAAGTTGTTGGTTGGCTCATCAAGTAACAATACATCGGGGTTTGAAAATAGCGCTTGCGCTAACAAAACCCTAAGTTTCCAGCCTGGTGCGATTTCGCGCATTGGCAATTGATGTTGTTCGACCGGAAACTCAAGCCCAAGCAGAAGTTCTCCCGCGCGTGCCTCGGCGGTGTAACCATCGTACTCTGCAAACCTAGCCTCTAAATCTGCCGCGAGCATGTAGTCTTCGTCTGTAGCGTCAGCGTTTGCATAGATGGCGTCGCGTTGCGACATGGCCTCCCACATTTCAGTGTGTCCCATCAGGACCACATCCAACACGCGATAGTCCTCAAAAGCAAACTGATCTTGGCGCAACTTACCTAAACGAAGTCCAGGTTCAAGATGGACATTGCCGGCAGTGGAGTCAAGATCTCCACCGATAATTTTCATCAGTGTGGACTTACCTGAACCGTTTGCGCCAATCAAACCGTAACGGTTGCCCTCCCCAAATTTGACGTTGACGTTTTCAAAGAGTGGCTTTGGTCCGAACTGTATGGCTAGATTTGAAGCTGTTATCACGGTGGGCTACTTTAGTAAATAATGGAGTTACATCTTGATAGATATGTTTTCAGTGTAACAACACGGGCAAAACCGCCCTTTTTAATTTCTTCGTACCTATGATGCGCATGGTCAGCAAACAAGCTGAACTCATTGACACAATACGAGGAGAAAAAGTTGGAACAACTCACTATTTTATTTCATACCTTGGGGGGATACGTTTGGGGCCCCATTCTTCTTGTTTTACTGGTCGGAACAGGGATATATCTGACCATCAGACTTGGCGCACTTCAAATCCGCCTTTTGCCAACAGCGCTGAAAATGGCTTTTTCAAAGGGTAAAAATCCAAATCTTCCTGGGGATATCTCACAATTTCAATCTCTCATGACGGCTTTAGCCGCCACGATCGGCACAGGAAACATTGCAGGTGTCGCGACTGCCGTCGTTCTGGGCGGTCCCGGTGCATTATTTTGGATGTGGGCGAGTGCCTTTTTTGGAATGGCCACGAAATTCGCTGAGGGCCTGCTCGCGGTGAAATACAGAGTAAAAGAAGCGGACGGAACAATGTCTGGCGGTCCGATGTATTACATCTCGCTTGGCTTAAAAATGAAGTGGCTTGGCATGATGTTTGCCGTATTTGGTATGGTGGCGGCCTTGGGGACTGGCGCGTCCGTACAGTCAAATTCCTTGGCTGAATCCATGTTGTCGAGTTTTGGTGTGGCTAGTTGGCTGACCGGTATCGTTCTCACCTCAATTACCGCTTTGGTGATTTTGGGAGGGATCAAAAGTATCGGTCGTGTGACAGCTGTAATTGTTCCTTTTATGGCGGCGGTCTATTTGTTAGGCGGACTCGCAGTGATCGTCACGAATATCGAAGGGCTCTGGCCAGCGTTATGTCTAATCATGACCGACGCGTTTACGGGTTCTGCTGTCGCAGGTGGTGCGCTAGGCACCATGATTCGCTATGGCGTCGCGCGGGGGGTGTTTTCCAATGAAGCGGGACTCGGGACAGCCCCAATCGCAGCGGCTGCGGCAAAAACAGATCAGCCTGTGAAACAAGCACTCGTCTCAATGACAGGAACATTTATCGATACGATTATTGTGTGCTCCATTACTGGCATTGTTTTAGTGATGGGAGGTCAATATTCCTCTGGAGTGACAGGAGCGGCTCTGACGGCGCAAACATTTGACGCCATGCTTCCGGGGCCTGGAGGATGGATTGTGACGATTGGTTTAATATTTTTTGCCTATTCAACGATTTTGGGGTGGAGTTACTACGGAGAAAAATGCGCACAATATGCGCTAGGCAAACGCGTTGTCTGGCCCTATCGCTGCCTTTACACCGCCTTTGTCATGATCGGCACTGTCGTATCGCTTGATCTTGTCTGGGCAGTATCAGACGTTGTCAACGGTCTCATGGCTTTCCCAAACCTGATTGGTATCGTGCTTTTATCTGGCGTAGTAGTCAAAGAAACGCAGACCTATCTGGCGTCTGAGGCAAAATAGTCTATAAGAAAAAAACAGAACGTAGATTTAAATTTCGTCCAGGTGTTCCTCTAGCACTAAGTGGGCGATGCCATTTTCTGTTGCAACGCCTACTTTCGCACCAATGGGCAAAGTCACCTTCATCGGGGTGTGTCCATAGGGAAGCCCAGGAATGACTGGAATCTTGACTGTTTGTTTGATGAACTCAATAGCAGCGTTAAGATCGTAACCACGATCGTGAGCCGCCAACTTATAGTCTGTAAAACCACCTAATATCAGCGCTTTTTGCTTGCCTAAAATGCCAGCTTGAGCGAGTTGATTGAGCATTCGTTCGACGCGATAGGGATGCTCACCGACATCCTCGACAAACAAAATACCACCTTTGATTTTTGGCATAAAAGGTGTACCAATTAATGCAGTGATCATGGCCAAATTCCCACCCCACAGGACGCCACGACAATCAACAGAATCTGCTTTTTCCGATTCAAAACTCAAAATCTCAAGCTCACCCCGCATGACTTCGCCAAAGATTTCAGTGGTCAATATCTCGGTTTTAGCCGCTCCAAAATCGTAACAAACCGTAGGCCCCGCGTAACTTACCAACCCTGTTTTAGCTAAAAACGCCAAATTAAAGGCCGTAAAGTCGCTCTGACCCACAAATCTTTTGCCAGAGTTTGCTAAGGCAGTCCAATCTAAGTGAGGCAATAGGCGCGTCACACCATATCCACCACGGGAAGCCATGACAATTGGAAGTTTTTGCTTGATCGCGCGACTAAACGCAGCCAGACGTTGCGCATCGGTGCCAGCAAAACGCTGAGAACAAGCCAATACGTTGCGATCTAGTGCCACTTTAAATCCCATCTTTTCAAGCCGCTGAACGCCTCTCTTCAGTACTTTTGCCTCTGCAACGGCACTAGAGGGGCTCACAATGTAAATACCCTTGTGGTCGGCATTTGATAGTGACTGAATAGGTAATTTTTTGAGGGCAGTACTACGACTCATTATTGATCTCCTTGTTGCGACGTAGACGAAAGAAAGTCCGTAACGTCTCGCCGCATACCTGCTCAAGCACACCCCCCGTCACTTCGGTGTGATGGTTGAGGCGCGACTCTTGCGGTAAATTAATCACACTCCCACAGGCTCCTGTTTTAGGGTCTGAGGCACCAAACACGACTCGGGCTAAGCGCGCATGCATGATGGCACCCATACACATGGCACAGGGCTCAAGCGTCACATACAGCGTGGCGCCGGGTATTCGATAATTGCTTAAATGTTTTGCGGCAGCACGAAGTGCGATGACTTCGGCGTGCCCGGTTGGGTCATGATCCTGAATCGTTCGGTTAAAACCGGTGCCGATGATCGCGCCATCACGATCAATAATCACGGCCCCAACAGGGACCTCACCTAAGTGTTGTGCATACAGAGCTTGCTCTAACGCAAGCTGCATACGCGACTCATCCACGGTAAACACGAGATTTCAGTGCAATCCTGCCCGCCAAGCTTGTCAGGGCCTCTTCGAGCCATTGATAAAGCTCTGCGTCGGCGTCGTAGCGCGCTTGATTCAAGTTGGACACACGTCCATCTTCGATAAATCCCCATGCCCGACTTCGCTTATCGCGATGCTTTGGATCCCAAACGCCAAACGCAAAACCACCCGAACTTCGGATCAAAGAAAAACAAGGAATATCCGTATATCCATCGCCTACAAAAACCATCTGATCAAAGGGCACGCGCAAGCGATCTTCAGGAATTTTACGATTGACCTCAAACGGTTTACCAAGATAAGCCGGACCGACAATCCCTTTTTGAATATGAAACAAATAGCGCGTCTTATCCGTAAAACTCACAACTCGGCGCGGAAACGAAATCGCTCCTTTATCATCATAGATAAATTCTGAAGCCCAAATTGCGGTGAACTCATGGGCGATACGTGTATGACGCACCACGTCACCGATTCCGCTAGAAATAAGATAAAACTCAAGCTGAACCTGCGGGTGCACGACCTTGACTTGTTCACGCAGTCGCTGAAAGAGCGTTTCTACACCTGTATGCAAAGGCAAGGCTTGGCCCCAGGCTTTTAGACGTTCTTGCGTAATGTGGCCGTGGTGACCTTCTTTGGATAAGGCAATCATTTCGTGCAAATAAGCAGGGACAGGGTCCCAGTCTTTTGCAAGGAGCGGATCAACACGCTCGGACCAAAACTGTTGAGTATCCACACCGATACTTTCCAGAAAGCCGGAGGTGCTATCTGGCGCGAGCGTATCGTCAAAGTCAAAAATTAGAGCGATTACATCTGACATCGTTTTCTTTCCAGCGGATCAACACAGTGCGATTGTAGCGATCTTGGTATGTTCTAGCTGCCTAAAGAGATATCTGAGGTATCTGAACAGACCCAACGGATGACATCACGCGTTGCATCAATGCACCCACCCTCCTGATATACCCCTCTGGGATCACGGTACCGCATCATGCTATCAAGAATGCGTTGAGTCTCGACAGGTGATTTTTTAGTTTCAGCGACCTTTTCCCGAACAATATCCTCATTCATAGAGAGCACGTCATTGACATCGTAAAAGACGCCGTGTCGCCAATGGTAAATCTCCAAACATTTTTCAGTCAGGTTGAAGGGTTTAGTACGCTCCCAAAGATTACAAAACTCTCCAGCGCCGAGATAAACGACCCACGAGCCCTCAAAGCCCTCCACATCCGCAGAGTGACTATCAGGATTACGAAACCAAAGCCGACAGCCCGGCACATAAAACTCCATCGGCAGTGGGTGTTCTAAAGAGCCGACTTCATAGATGAATGCTTGATTAAAATCATCTGCCAGGAGCGCATGTGTCTGCCAATGTTTCTGAAGCTTGGAATAAAGAACTGGGTTATTTAGCTTGAGCTCCTGAGCAATCGAAAGCAGCATGATGTACTCGACTGCTCGACCACAGGAAAACGTATAAAGCTGTTGACCTGATATCTCAGGCTGAGTTGTTTTTATTAAAGCCTCAACCAGGTCTATGCCAGGATTTAATAAAAACCCACTTCCTTCTTTGTACGTCCAGCATTCAGTTGGACGCTCATAGCCCTCAGGGTTGAATTCAAGCTCTGTCTGACGCGCAGCATCCACAGCAAAATGACGAATACGCACTGCAGCCTTTAGCTCAGCAATCGAAGGAAAAAAATAAGCGATAGGTGAACGCGCAAGACAAAGTAAAATTTCAAGATCTAAATGCTCGGGATATTTAATTGTGTCCAAGCCTAGCTCTGAACAAAGGTTAAGCGAACTGTAACCAGGTGTTAAAGCCTGCAACGCCTGTGTGGCCGTCACGTGCACGATCGTCTTTCCTTGGTGCAAACCTAGCGCAATATTGAGGTAAGCTTGTGTTCCAAGCGCTTGCCCCCAATTGGCGATTTCAGAAAGCGCGCGTGTTGCGTCTTGTTCTTGATCGAACAATAAGCAAATGCCCTCGAGCTCTTCGATCTGATGTTTTGAATAGCCAGCCATTGAGATAAAGAGTTCCTAAGTTAAACCTTTATTCGACATAAACATGCCTGCATTAGCACTTTATGTCATAGAACCACGCTATGTCGACCCCAGAAATCCGACCCGAACAATCAATTGAACTGATGAAAGCGCTCCATATCTTGACAAGAGACGGCAAGCTCAATCAAGACAGCAGGCGCAAGCTTAAACAGGTATACCACTTATTTCAGTTTATTGAGCCTTTACTCAAACAGTTACAAATCAAGCGAAACGATTTCTGTGTCGTGGACCACGGTGCGGGTAAATCCTACCTAGGATTTATACTGGTAGATCTCTATTTGCGACATCATGCCCCTCTCGCGACGATGGTAGGGATCGAAACGCGGTCAGAACTTGTCGAACAAACAAAAAAATTGGCGCAAGATCTTGGCTTTAGTCAAATGCGTTTCTTGAACGAATCGGTCGCTCAATCGATCGCTTCTCCTTCTTTGCCAACCGAAGTCGATCTTGTGACCGCACTGCACGCATGCAATACCGCTACCGATGATGCCATTCGATTTGGCTTAGCCAAACGTGCTGAGTTTATAGTGCTTGTTCCGTGCTGTCAGGCCGAGGTAGCAGGTGTGCTGCGTAAACACAAAGCGCAACAATTGAAAGACCCACTGGCAGAGATTTGGCGACACCCGCTTCATACGCGTGAATTTGGTAGTCAAGTCACCAATACACTTCGTTGTTTACAACTAGAAGCGCATGGTTATCAAGTGACTGTTACCGAGCTTGTCGGTTGGGAGCACTCAATGAAAAATGAGCTATTGATTGCACAACGGAAAGGGCCCTCAAAGCCCCATACAATCGCACGTCTTGAGGCTCTGCTTAAACGGTTGGGGCTTGAGGAGCTCAAGGAAAGATTTTTTGTTCCAGACATACTTAGTCAGACAGGTATTCAGTGATGACGAACGAACCAATCCGATTGTTGATTGCAGGGTGTGGGGATCTTGGCTTGAGGGTCGCACAAAAATTATTACAAAACTCAGCGCACAACGTCTGGGGACTTAGACGCTCAGCTGACACGTCTACGAAACAAGTGATTGGTTTTAATTGGTACGTGGCCGATTTGTCCAAGCCTGAGACCTTAGCCAAGCTTCCTAAAGGGCTCACCCATATTCTGTTTTGCGCGGCTCCCAACGCAAGAACAGAGACTGACTATCGTAAAGTGTATTTCAAGGGCCTACAAAATGTTGTTGAGCACGCACAGCGCTCTTCAATAAAGCGCATCCTATTCGTCTCTTCGACAGCCGTATACGGCGAACACGGCAGCGAATGGGTCGACGAAGAAACGCCCGTCAATCCGCAAAATTTCAATGGCCGGATTTTGCTTGAAAGTGAACAATGGCTCAAGCAGTTTGGCAGAGAACACAACATCGAGACCCTTAGCCTACGTCTGTCGGGCATATATGGCCCTGGTAGAGCGGCGGGTCTACTTGAGAAACTAAAACTCGGTCAGATTGGCGCGCCCTTAACACCTCCTCATTGGGCGAATCGCATTCACATTGAAGATGCGGCAAACGCCATTTTGCATCTCATCAATATCCCCGAACCAATGAGCACTTACCTTGTCACCGACAGTACGCCGCTTACAATACGCGATTTGTACGTGGCCTTGGCACAACTCGTCGGCGGACCTGTTCCGCCTGAGGCTTCAGCCCCCAACTTTGTGGGCAGTAAACGATTGAGTAATGCAAGATTGCGTGCGTCAGGTTTTGAACTCAAATGGCCAGATAGCCGTGCTGGCTACGCCGCAATGATTCAATCCGGATAAGAAATATCAAGAATGTCGAGTTCTTCTATACCGCCGGGCGTTCTGAGTGTGACGGTATCGCCTAACTTGGCTTTCGTCAGTGCGCGTGCGACTGGAGAAATCCAACTAATTCGACCCTGCAAAGGCTCTGCCTCATCGACACCGACAATCGTCACACGGTGCTCCACGCCCACTTGATTGGCGTACAACACAGTTGCTCCAAAAAAAACATGATCTCGGTTTGTCTGCAATGCAGGATCAACGACTTCTGCAAGCTCTAAGCGCTTAGTCAAAAATCGCATACGCCGATCAATTTCACGTAAACGTTTTTTCCCGTACAAATAGTCGCCATTCTCAGAGCGATCGCCGTTAGAAGCCGCCCAAGAAACAATCTGTACCATGGCGGGTCTTTCTTCGTTCATCAACTGAGCAAGCTCATCGCGCAAGCCCGCGTATCCCCCGGGGGTTAAATAGTTTTTCGTTCCAGCGGGTAAGGCTTGAGCTTGCGGCAGGTCATCATCCTCATCGACCTCTTGTTCTTTAACAAAGGCCTTATTCATTGTCACTCATACCAAGTCAAGCCAGACAGGCTTAAGATCACTAGGCAGTGGTGGCAAGCTACCGAGTTGTATGCGACTTTCCTCCGGACTATGGAAATCTGATCCACACGACGCCTGAAAGTCATAATGCCTAGCTACTTGCGCATACTCTTTATACTGTGGGACGCTATGACTCCCAGTCACAACTTCGATAGCATTCCCACCTAAGTCTTTAAACGTATCAAAAAGCGCCCCAAATTGTGTAGGCGTATATTTGTAGCGACCTGGATGCGCAATCACAGACGCGCCACCAGCACCACGTATCCAATTGACAGCCGCTTCAAGTTTGGCCCATTGCATCGGTTCGTGCGCAGGTCCATCATCTTTGAGTAGCCGATCAAAAACAGCTTGAACATTTGAAAAATAACCAGCTTGAACTAAAAACCGCGCAAAGTGTGTTCGACTGATGAGCTCAGGATTACCTGCAAAAGCACTCGCTCCCTCGAAAGCACCGGGCATACCAAGCGCGGCCAGACGGTTACCGATACGTTGCGCACGTTGCGCACGGCCCGCTCGCGTCTGACGCAATCCTTCGACTAGCGTCACATCATTAGGATTGATACCGAGACCCACAATGTGAACAGTCTGATTAGCCCAAGTGACAGAAATCTCAACACCAGGCAAATATTTCAACCCAATGTCACGGGCTGTTTCGATTGCAATTGCTTGACCTGAAAGTTCATCATGATCAGTCAATGACCAAAGCGTTACACCAGAATCTTTAGCACGTCTTGCCAAATCGTCTGGTGAAAATACACCATCCGACACAGTTGAGTGACAGTGCAAGTCTGCACAAAAGGAATCAGCAGAAGTATTCATCGTATTAGCGCCCTGAAACAAAAGAGTCTTGCTCGCTCTGACTCACTAAAAAATCTGAAACCAATGCAATCTGCTCAGGCTCCATCAAGGTGGGAGCATGTCCCACGCCCGCGATTTGAGTCAACCGTGCTTGCGGCTGACACAGCAGCATTTTCTGGCAAGTCTGTTCAGAAAGTAAATCAGAATTCTGCCCTCGAATAATTTGTATCGGTGAGGTGACAGAAGAAAATGCTCCCCAAAGAAATGCTTCGCCCTGTGCGGCGAGCTCTGGCGTTAATTGCTTGAAGGGCACGGCTAAGGAGAGGTCATAGTGTTTGACCCAGTGACCCCCTTGCTCGATATAAACATGGCGTGTCAGGTCAGCCCATTGCTCAGGTGAGTGCAGACCAAAACTTTCACACGTCATGCGAACATACTGAACGGCTTGCTCAAAACTTGAAAAACTGACTTTTTCACCTACATACAGACCGATGCGCGCCAAAGACGCGGGTTCGAGATGCGGACCCACATCATTTAAAACAAGGGAATCAAGTCGTAATTGAGCAGAGGGCAGCGTGGCGTGACACTGCGCGGGTGTTGAAGAAGCGCTTGAGAGACGCGTTTGAGCTAAAGCGCCTGCGTAGAGTAGGCCAATTAGACCTCCCATCGAAGTCCCGACCCAATGCAGGCGTTCAGGCTGCAGACGAGCAATCAAAGTCACCATGTCTGAGACATACTGGGGCAGCGCATAAAAACTGGGATTAGAAAGCCAGTCCGAAAGTCCACGACCCACCACATCAGGACAAATCACGCGATATCGCGTTGAAAGATCTCTGGCTAAAGCATCAAAATCTCTGCCTGTTCGCGTTAAACCGTGGACACAGAGCACAATCTCCTGATTGGCAGGATCACCCCACTCGTAATACGCCATGCGATGCAGTCCTGCAGGACTGCTGCAAGTCACAGCATGCAAACGTGGCAACGACATGAAAAGTTCCCCCGGGTCTTGTCCAGCAAAAACGCGGACATTGAATCTATTGTAGTACTGACCCGAGGATGATCGCTGCACTGCACAAAAAATTATTTTTTAAGCATGCCTGCGTTACGCGCGTCTTCCATGACCAAGGGTTCTTTTTCTTTCATGAAAGCAGGAATTTTCTCAAGCGGAATATCTACCAGAACAAAACCTCCCTCTTCCAGGCGTGTTTTTGTAGCGGGATCAGCATTAAGCTTTGCCATGAAATCAGACATTTTCTTTTGAGTCTCGATCGGCGTGCTCTTAGGCATTGCAATGCCACGGTAAGCACCATCTACCCAATTAAGACCGAGTTCTTTAAAAGTTGGGACATCAGGAAGCGCCGGATGACGGCTTTCGGTTGCCACAGCTAAAGTACGCACGCGATTTTTTTGTTGAATCGCTAGGGGCAAATAACCCATCGCACCATCTACATGCATGCCAATCAAGGAGGCAATCAAGTCACCTGTACCTTTGAAGGGCACGTATTCGACCTTAACCCCTGCCAACTTATTTAAGCGCTCAGTTGCCATATGATTGGCAGAATATTGCGCCGAACCTGCTAGTGACATCTTGCCAGGATTTTTCTTGGCAGCGGCAATGAACTCTTGGTAGGTTTTATAAGGACTGTCAGCCGAAACCATCAACGCATCTGGCGTGAAATGGTAGTAATAAACCGAAGTGACATCACTCGTTTTATACTGCGTACCCTCTTGCAAGGGTTGCAACATAATGTGAGGAATATTGACGCCAACGATATTTGTGCCGTCATTGGGGTAGTTATTTAACTGACTCCAAACAAGTGCTCCGCCCGCACCCGCACGGTTAATCACAACCATCGGTTGTTTGTATTGCTTTGCCGAGATATCAGACTGCAAGCGCGCCACCACATCAGACTCGCCTCCTGGTGGAAATGGAATGATGTATTGGATAGACTTTTCACTGATGACCTGAGCAGCGATTTGAGTCGAACCCAATAAAGCCAACGCCATCACACCAGCGATTTTGGTTATTTTTTTAAATTGCATGACTAAGTCTCCTGAATATTATTTTTGCATCCAAACTGTCAAACACTAAAGCTAGGATGTGTATGTTGTGCACTTTACCCCGAGTTTCTGTCAAAAAACTGACGTTTCACCAAAAATTACCATGTTGACTATCACTCAGCGTCTTTGATGCCAATACCGCTGGCGATACTTGGCTTGAGAAAAAACATTTAAACCCGCTTCACTCGACTCAGCCGTTACTGCGCCATCTCGATCTGTTCGCCAGAAAATCGTCCGCGCGGCATCCCACCGTTGCTCGACCTCTGTCGCAGGGTGAGAAAAGCGATTGAGATAACCGACTTGAGCAATCGCATGCTGCGCACGTACATGAGAAGTAAAAGCCAAGGATGACGAACTTGAAGATCCATGATGCGCGACCATCACAACATCGGCCCAACCATCACGTTGTGTCATCTTTACATTGTTTCGGTCAATGAGTTCTTTCTCTTGCTTGATACCGATGTCGCCAGGCAGCAAAGCGGTGTGATGACGGCCCTTTATATGAAGCACGCAACTTTGTGCATTCGTTTTTATTTTTTTCTTGCGTTGATTGCCTTTATTGAGAGCTGCAAGCTGAGTAGAGTCCACCAATGGATGGAGAAAACTAAATATCACGCCATCCCACTCCCATTGCACGCCGTTTTCGCAACTCGAGATCTTGCTTGGTTTTGGTAGAGGTTTGGATAACTTAAGGACTTTTTGGGTATGCGCCAACACATGCTCTAAATCAAAACTTGTGTACGCAGTAGAAACAGAAATCTCACGTAACAATCCGGGTAAACCGCCTGCGTGATCCGAGTCCGAATGTGAAACAACTAAAGCATCGATATTTCTCACGCCTAGCGCACGCAAGACGGGTGAAACCACGCGTTGACCTGCATCGCTAGCACCAAGCCGTGGACCCACATCAAACAGCAGCGTGTGTCGTTGTGTACGCACAAGAATTGCACCACCTTGTCCAACGTCTAAGGCAATCAATTGCCACCCACCAATTGATAACGCGTGAGGCTGCCAAGTGAGCGCAGGAAGTAGTAATGTCCAACCAGCCCATCTAACAGGCACACCCGGAGGTTGTAAAGCCCAGACGATTCCAAGCAAGGAAAGCACCAAACACCAAGCTGGCATCGCAGCAACAGTCAGTGATGCACCAGGAACAAATGCAAGCCAAGTGACCGCTACCATAGACAAGTCTAGCGACCAATGCGCCAGCCACGCCAGCCAGCCAGCGAACGACTCCAAACCAGGAATGACAGACAACAGAGCCATCAATAAAGCAAGTGGCGTCACTACAAATGTAATGACTGGTATCGCAATGGCATTTGCGATGGGCGAAATCACTGAGACTTGTTGAAAAAAATAAGCTAGTGCAGGCAACATCGCAAGTGTGATGATCCACTGCAATCGAGCGGAATCTTTGAAAATCTGCCAACTACGCTGAGCAATATTCACTCCATCATCACGGCTCAATTGAGCTTGAGACCCAACATAAAAAAGAACCGCAACGGCACCAAAAGAAAGCCAAAATCCGATCGCAATCGGTGACCAAGGGTCAATAATCGTCACGACGGCAGCAGCCAAACAGAGCACGCCAGATGCTGAGGCGGGTAAACGTATTAAAAGCGACAGACCGGAAATAAAGAGCATAAAAAATGTCCGCCTTGCAGGCACGCCCCATCCCGCCAACAAACAATACATCCACGCTATACACAACGCAGCCACACCCGCCATCACTTTGGCAGGTATGCGCTCAGCAACCGCTTGCTTTCGCCAACGTAATCGTTTCCAGAGCCACAGCATGGATAATCCGCCAAATGCAGCAAGCATGGTGACATGCGATCCGCTTATAGATACAAGATGAGTGATGCCTGTCTTGTTAAATATCTCCCAATGCTCAGACTTGACACTGTCTTGATCTCCAAGCGCTAAGGCAATCAATACAGCACCATAGGTCATGCCGCCAATATGCTTTCGCATGGCAAAACGCAAGCATTGCCGTGCGCCTGAAACGATCACTTGCAGCGAACTAAAAGGACTTTCTCTGATTAAAACGGGCTGACCTCGCACGCGTCCAATGGCTCGGATATTGCGACTCAGCAAATGTGCTTCAAAATCAAATCCGTGAGGATTTAATGCACCACGAGGCTGTTTGAAAATAAGCGCAGCACGCCAAGTCTGACCCGGTCGGATGTCTTGAGTCAATGAATCAGGTTCAGGTTTACGCCAGACAACTTGAATGGATCGAGGTATACCTTTAGGAGATACGCCTAACACTTCACTCGGTAATACCTCTGCATCGAAGCGCAAACTATCGCCTTGATCTTGAACCATTCCGACAATTTGGAAGTGGATACGTGAAACAACATTTTCATGCTCTAAAGCGAGCTGATCAGCCATACGCAACTGAGCACGCCAAGTCGACCAAACAAGTGAAATCAAGAACACTAAAACTAAAATTAGCACTCGGTTTAGATAGCAAAGGCTTCTTTTTGTATGCTTATATTTTTTTAGCGCGGCTAGTCGCGAGCCACCAAAAAAAAGAATGAAAGCCGCACATACACATACAAATCCACCTGATAAAACGTGCCAGTCGGGCAAACGCGATAGATTTTGTAAAAAAACCGATGCTGCGACAATAGAGAGTGCAATCAACCTACCCATTTAGACCTTAACGAAACAGCCAATAGTGCTTCGTCTTGGTCTTCATGTCACCGGCATATGAACAGATTTGACCTTTCGTAAAACTACCTATTAAGCCGAAATCATAATGAGGGTGTATTAAAGTGATCAGCTGCTGCGAGCCCCGACAAACCAGGTAAGACTCTCAATGCTGTGTGAGCGATTGCTTCAAGGAGTTCTGTTTCTCTCATACCTCTAAGAGACGCTAGCGTTCTAGCAATCTCCGCAACCTGGCTCGGCTCATTACGCCGATTATCATGACACCAGGCTGGAGCAATATCAGGCGCATCCGTTTCAAGCACGAGAGCACTGAGCGGCAACTCAATCGCCAAGCGTCGAATTTGTAAGGCACGGCTATAGGTCATCGCGCCACCTATTCCCAGTGCAAAGCCTCTGTCAACAAACTGTTGAGCCTGTTGCATACTGCCATTAAAAGCGTGTGCAATACCCCCTCGAACCTGGCTACGACGTAAATGCTTGAGCACGATGTCTTGCGAACGTCTGATGTGCAACAAAACTGGCAAATCAAACTCACACGCAAAAGCGAGCTGTCTCGCGTAAAAAAGCTCTTGTTTCTGACGTGGTAGGCCCTGGGATATTTCTGGAACAAAAAAATCAAGCCCAATTTCACCAACGGCAACTAATTTGGGATCGTCGCGATAGCGGACGAGCAACGTATGCAGCAGTTGTAAGTCTTGCTCTGAAGCGAATTGCACGCACATTGGATGAATACCCAATGCATAGAATCCCTGATCAAAGGAATGCGCCAATGTGCGGACACGCTCAAAGTTTCCTGCTTCAACGGCAGGTATCACGATCGCACGGATATTTTCTTGTTGCGCACGCGCAATCACCGCATCACGATCTATGTCGAACTCTGGCGCATCAAGATGACAATGTGTATCAAGGCGCATCGACCAAGCGACCCGCATCCATATAGAGGCGTCGATCCGCCAACGCTGCAAGTTCAGGATCGTGCGTCACGATTAAAAATGCAGTTCGAGACTCCGCATTGACTTGTTTGAGAAGCTTGAACATCTGCTGAGCGGTGTGACGATCTAAATTACCAGTTGGTTCGTCAGCCAACACGCAAGCTGGACGCGTCACCAATGCGCGCGCGAGCGCAACCCGTTGACGCTCCCCGCCAGAGAGCTGGCCAGGATAATGTGTAGTTCGCGCTGCAAGGCCTACGAGCTCTAATACTTTCAATGCCTCAGCACGCGCACTTTCACGGCTGTCACGGCGTACGATCAAGGGCATCGCCACATTATCAAGCGCAGTGAACTCAGGTAACAAATGGTGAAACTGGTAAACAAAACCTAACTCGCGATTACGTAATCGACTGCGAGCAGATTCCGACAAACCCTCGGAGGGATGACCTGCAACCCGAATGGTGCCAGAAGTAGGCAAATCCAACAGGCCTAAGGCATGTAACAACGTACTTTTACCTGAGCCAGATGCGCCGATGACCGCCACGAATTCGCCGCGTTTGATATCAAGATTGACTTCACTCAACACATCGATACGTGAATTGCCATCATCATAATACTTGCTCAAGCTTTTAGTCTGCAGAGCAAAATCTATGGCATGCTCAGTCATGGCGGAGCACCTCCGCAGGTTGCAGACGAGAAGCGCGCCAGCTAGGGTAAAGCGTAGCCAATAGCGACATGACAAGAGAGGTCACACCGATAGTCGTAATGTCCGCAACGCGAGGATCGGAGGGTAACGCGTTGATAAAGTAAACTTCCCTAGGTAAAAACTGGGCACCAATCAAGCGTTCAATTGCAGGAACCAGCACATCAACATTAAAAGCAATCGCGACGCCTCCTACAACACCTAGCAATGTCCCCACCACACCGATCAAGGCACCTTGCACCAAAAAGATACACGCAATCTCACCAGGCGTCGCACCAAAACTTCGAAGAATTGCAATGTCAGATTGCTTGTCTTTGACTGCCATGACCAAAGAAGACAGCAAGTTGAAAGCTGCGACAGCAACAATTAATGCCAAAATCAAAAACATCATGCGCTTTTCGGTCTGTACTGCAGCAAACCAGGTCCTGTTGTTGCGCGACCAATCTCCAATAGAAACGTTGTTCGGCAGCAAAGGAATCAAGGATCTGGCGATTTCTGGGGCGCGGTGCATATCATCGACACGCAGTCTTACGCCCGCCAACCCACTATCCCGAAACACTTTTGCAGCATCGGAAGCATCCACAAACGCTAAGGAGGAGTCGTATTCGTAGTGCCCAGAGCGGAAAGTTCCCACTAAAGTGAACTGACGCATCCTAGGGGTAAAACCGGCCGGACTAATATTGGCGGCCGGTGCGAGCATCATCACTGTTTGACCCACTCTGACCTGCAGCAAATCAGCCAACTCTTGACCGAGGACAATTCCAAAAGCACCTGGTTTGAGATCGGTGAGCTTGCCCCTCACCATTTGGCGACCTGCCTCAGAGACTTCTTTTTCTGACTCAGGGTCAATGCCACGGACTTGAACGCCACGCAAATCTTGGCCGCGCATCAGCATGGCCTGTGCAGCGACAAACGGAGCTGCTCCCGTTACTTGGGGTGATTGTCTAGCAAGCTTGGCGAGCACAGACCATTGGTCGAGAATCTGCGTTGGATCGCCGCCTGGAACAAAAATTTCTATGTGTGGCAAGACAGAAAGCATGCGATCACGCACCTCTTTCTGAAAACCGTTCATCACGGACAGCACAACAATGAGTGCCGCTACGCCCAAAGCGATACCTGCCATTGATGTCGCAGCAACGAACGAAACAAAGCCGTCGCGTCGTCCTCCACGGGCACCCGAGCGACTTAGGCCCGCATAACGAGCACCAATCCAAAGTTCATAAGGTAATTTAAACACCCAATCATTATCGCACCAAACCCCCAAACTGGGAGACCTCCCACTACAATTCAAGCTATGCATCTAATCATTCCTGGCTCACTTCCTCCTCACTCTGTTGCGGCGGACCTTCTCCCTCACGTTCAGGAGCATTGTCCTGAGTTGGTTCAACGCATGACGCGATTAAAAGCAGTCGTGACCGCATGCCCACCTGAAGAAACGGGTTGTTCAGCCTTAGAATTTCTTGAGCTTTCTGCACGTGGTTACCAAGGTGAAAGTGGCCATAATTATGGGGCGGGTTTAGGCCCTCTTCGTGCAGGGATCACTCAACCTGGAGATCCTGTTTGGGTGGCTGATTTATGTTCAGTTGCCGTTGGGCGAGAGGGTGCGGCCCTAGCCATTCCAGATTCTCTTGGACTCGATCAAGCGCATGCAGATGCATTATTTGAGGCTGCCCAGCCTTTGTGGAATGACTGTGGAATCTCTGTCTTGCCACTTGAATCAGGGCGTTGGAGAGTATGGCTCGCGCCTGATGCACATCTTCGCTCCATCTCTCCCGCAGCGGTATCCACCTTATCGGTTTCAGACTGGTGGCCTCAAGAGGAGTCGCTGAAGGCTTGGCGAAAACTTCTCAACGAAGTGCAAATGCTCTGGCATACCCATCCTGTGAACGAACAACGTGCGGCAAGAGGTCTTGAGCCGATCAATAGCCTGTGGCTATATGGTGGAGCATCGGGTTGGAAACCACTCCCTGGTGCGTCAAGCGACCAATACCTCAATACATTAACAAAGAGTTTCTTAGAAAACGATTGGGCGACTTGGATTGAGCAATTACCCATCCTTTCAAAACAGCTTTCGCACTTGCCTGAGAATGTGAGCCTGACCTTAGCCGGTGAACGTAGGATCGTCGCGCTTAGCGTTTCTCAACAACCTTGGTGGCAGCGTCTCATGCGCCGCCGCAAACAAAACTGGACGAACTGGTGGATACGCCAAAACTAACTATACGCAAAACAGACCCGGAGACCAGTTCGCGTCTGCAAGCCGCGGGCATCCATCCTCTCCTCGCTCGACTGTGGTCCGCTAGAGGTGTATTGCGTCAAGAGGATGTCCAGCTAGACTGGCCCGCAATGCTTGCACCCAACTTACTCACACAAGCAGAATATGCCGCAGGACTACTGGCGAATGCGATCTCAGCAGGCAAGCGTATGCTCATCGTGGCGGATTACGACTGTGATGGTGCGACAGCCTGCGCAGTTGGCATGCGGGCGCTGACTGAAATGGGCGCAATCGTCGATTTCTTAGTACCCAACCGTTTTGAAACAGGTTACGGACTATCTCCTGCTGTCGTAGAGCTGGCTTGTCAACACCCCTCAGGCCGCCCTGACCTGCTCATCACAGTCGATAATGGCATTGCAAGTGTCGAGGGCGTTGCTGCGGCCAACGCGGCAGGTATCGGCGTGATCGTGACGGATCACCATCTCCCCGGAGATCTGCTGCCTCAAGCCCTAGCAATCGTCAATCCCAATCAGCCTGGCTGCGCTTTTCCTTCCAAAAATCTTGCAGGTGTGGGTGTCATTTTTTATCTGATGCTTGCTCTACGTGCAGAGCTCAGAAACCGGGGGCGATTTCCTGCCAATGGTGGACCGCGTCTTGATGCACTGGCGGATTTAGTGGCGCTCGGCACCGTAGCCGACGTTGTCAAACTAGACGCCAACAACCGGTTGCTCGTCACACGAGGTCTGGAGCGCATGCGGCGAGGCCTGATGCAACCAGGTATCCGGGCATTGTTTGCGGTCGCGGCAAGAAACCCACAAGCTGCGAGTGCCTTTGACCTAGGTTTTGCGCTCGGACCTCGCATCAATGCTGCGGGTCGGCTGGCAGATATGGGGCTCGGTATAAGGTGCCTCATTACCAATGACGAAATGCAAGCGCTCGCACTAGCACGTGAGCTTGACACCATCAATCGCGAACGTAGGCAAATTGAGAATGTCATGAAAGAACAAGCCCTTGTTGCCACCGAGTCTGTTCAGGCTGGGAAACTCGGTGCCTCTGTCTGTGTGTTTCATCCCGAGTGGCATCAAGGCGTGGTGGGACTGGTTGCCTCGCGCTTAAAAGAAAAGTTTTTCCGTCCCACCCTCGCTTTTGCTCCAGCGGGGGATGATGAATTACGCGGTTCTGGTCGCTCTATCCCAGATGTGCACTTGCGCGATGTGTTGGATCTGGTGTCAAAAAGACACCCCGGACTAATCCGTAAATTTGGCGGCCACGCGATGGCGGCTGGCCTGACGCTGGGAAGGGATGATTTTGAGCGTTTTGCGCCCGCCTTTGATCTCGCGGTAACAGAACTGACTGGAAGAACAAGTTTTGAACCCATCATCGAGACGGATGGATCACTCGAAGAAGGTTATGCAAACGCGCAAGTCACCAATATTTTGGAGCAACAGGTCTGGGGCGCAGGCTTTGCAGCGCCCCTATTCCTAGATACATTCAAGGTTCAGAGCCAAAAGCTTGTCGGTGAAAAACATCTGAAACTCTCTGTTCAACGTGGCCATCAAAGATTTGATGCAATTTGGTTCAACCACACAGACAGGGTGCCAGAATCTATAAAAATGGCTTATAGGCTGGATCAAAACGTCTGGAATGGCGTCATTTCGGTTCAACTAATTGTGGAGCATGCAGAAGCCAGCTAATTGAAGTTTGACTGCGATGGGCTGAAGCAATCATGAGACTCCGTTAAAATACGCGGTTACACCTCTATAAATCGCGGAAACCAAAGCACATGGACGCAGAACGCCAAAATCAAATTTCTTCACGCCTTTTAGATTACGCCGCGCGTGAGGCAGCACTTCGGGGGTATCTTTGACTACGAAGTGAAAGCCGAACGACTCCATGTCGTCAATGCTGAACTCGAAGACCCTAATGTTTGGAACGACCCTAAACGTGCACAGGAGCTTGGGCGCGAGAAAAAAAGCATCGAAGACGTCGTTGGAACACTGACCACACTGGCACAATCTATTGCAGACGCTTGCGAACTATTCGAGATGGCAGCCTCAGATAATGATGACGCCACCTTAATAGCGATCGAAACCGATGCAGAGCAGTTTCAAGCTACCCTTGAGGGCATGGAGTTTAGGCGCATGTTTTCAAACCCCGCCGATCCGCTCAATTGTTTTCTAGATATCCAATCGGGTGCCGGCGGCACTGAAGCGCAGGACTGGGCTTCAATCCTCTTGCGTCAATATCTACGCTATGCTGAACGAAAGGGTTTTAAAGCCGAACTTCTCGAAGAATCCGAAGGAGAAGTCGCTGGCATCAAATCCGCCACGATTAAAATCGAAGGTGAATACGCCTTTGGCTTTTTAAGGACAGAGAGTGGTGTGCATCGGCTCGTACGCAAGAGCCCGTTTGACTCCTCAGGAGGCCGTCATACTTCTTTTGCGAGTGTGTTTGTCTATCCCGAAGTTGATGACTCGATCGAAATCGATATCAATCCTGCAGATTTGCGCGTAGATACCTATCGCGCGAGCGGCGCAGGTGGGCAGCACATTAACAAAACCGACTCCGCCGTACGTATTACACACGTTCCGACCAATATCGTTGTGCAGTGCCAAAACGATCGCTCACAACACCGTAACCGCGCCGAAGCCATGCAAATGCTGAAGTCGCGTTTATTTGAGCTTGAAATGCGCAACCGCATGGCTGAGCAACAAAAGATGGAAGACGCTAAAACGGATGTCGGCTGGGGTCACCAGATTCGCTCATATGTACTGGATCAAAGTCGTATCAAAGATTTACGTACTAATGTCGAGATTTCCAACACACAAAAAGTGCTGGATGGAGATCTGGATCCATTTATTCAGGCCAGCCTGAAGCAAGGGGTATAAGAAATGACAACGTTAACAATTTTGACTGGGACGACGCGAGGCTTGGGCGCCGCGATGGCAGCGCAACTTGCCGCAAGTGGCGGATCTTTTGTGACACTCTCACGTAAAACGTCTTCTGCCTTGGCTGAGATCGCATCAGTCAATGGCACCGACCTCACGCAAATCGACGTTGATCTGGCCAACACTGCGTCGGTCAAAAGTGCGGCATCGCAACTGATTCCTTTGCTCAGTCGTCATTCGCGTGTTCGTCTGATTCACAATGCCGGCGTCGTAACGCCCATTGCTCAATCGCAGGATTTGACGAACCTTGAAGCCATCAACGATGCCTTTCATGTCAACATCACTTCAGCGATTTTTTTGACTGCCCAAGTGTTGAGCCACACGCCACAAGCGTTAGACCGACGTGTCATGTTGATCTCCTCCGGTGCAGGCAGAAATGTGAGTTCTGGATGGGCGGTTTATTGCGCGACAAAAGCCGCGATGGATCGTTATGCTGAAGCAGCACAACTTGATCAAGGCACGCGTGCACGCATTGTCTCCATGGCGCCGGGTGTAATTGATACTCCAATGCAAGAAACCATTCGTGCAACCTCTAAGAACGATCTACCGTCTCTGGAACGCTTTATTGGATTTAAAGAAAATAAACAGCTTGCAGATCCAGCAGCTGTCGCCCAGCGTCTTCTAAAGGCTCTCGAGAGTGAAGCCTTTGGTGCTCAAACCATCGACGATATTCGTCAACATCAAGCCTGACTATGACCGACATCAACACTCCCCAGCACGATGAAAACCACCTGATCGCCGAGCGTCGGACTAAGTTAGCCGGCTTACGTACCCAAGGGGTCGCCTTTCCTAATGACTTTGTTCCTGCAGACCGCGCTGTCGCTTTGCATGCAGGCTTTGGGGAACAAGACCAGGCAACGCTCGCTGCAGCCGCTCATCTTGTTTCAGTGGCAGGACGCATGATGCTTAAGCGCGTGATGGGTAAGGCAAGCTTTGCCACGTTACAGGACAGTACTGGACGAATTCAAATCTACCTTGAGCGCACAAGCTTGGGCGATGATGTTTACGATGCCTTCAAGACATGGGACATTGGTGACATCATTGCGATAAAAGGTCATATCTTTAAGACGAATAAAGGTGAATTGTCAATTCATGCGACTGAAGCACGAGTCTTAGCAAAGTCTTTACGTCCCCTACCCGACAAATTTCATGGCGTCTCAGATCAAGAGTTACGTTATCGGCAGCGTTATGTCGACCTTATCATGACAGAGCAAACGCGTACGACCTTTTTAGCACGCAGCCAAGCCATTAGTGCGATCCGACAGACCATGATCGATGCCGGGTTTCTCGAAGTTGAGACCCCAATGTTGCACGGTATTCCCGGTGGTGCGGCAGCTAAGCCATTTGTGACGTACCATAATGCACTCGACATGGAAATGTTTTTGCGTATCGCACCAGAACTTTATCTTAAGCGCTTGATCGTCGGTGGCTTTGAAAGAGTGTTTGAGATTAATCGAAACTTTCGTAACGAAGGCGTGAGCCCGCGTCATAACCCCGAGTTCACGATGATGGAGTTTTACGCAGCCTATACAGACTACCAGTGGCTGATGGACTTTACTGAGCAAATTATTCGCGCAGCGGCTATAAAGGCCTGCGGTACAGCAACACTGATGTATCAAGGTCGTGAACTCGATTTGTCCAAACCCTTTCACCGTCTCACCATTGTCGAGGCGATTCTCCAGCATGTACCTGAGTTCACTGCAGTTCAATTGTCTGATATTGATTTTGTTAAAAATCAACTCAAAAAACGTGGCGTCGATGTCAATGCACCAAACTTGGCAATTGCCGGTTTAGGCGCTTTGCAGCTGGCTTTGTTCGAGGAAACAGCTGAGTCTCAGCTGTGGCATCCGACTTATATTATCGACTACCCAATTGAGGTATCACCTCTTGCTAGGGAGTCAGACACTCGTCCAGGTATCACGGAGCGTTTCGAATTATTTATGACTGGCAGAGAAATCGCCAATGGATTTTCGGAGCTTAATGATCCTGAAGATCAAGCGGCGCGTTTTCATGCTCAGGTTGCAGCAAAAGATGCTGGCGACGAAGAAGCCATGTTTTATGACGCGGACTACATCCGTGCACTTGAGTACGGCATGCCACCGACAGGTGGTTGTGGCATTGGCATTGATCGCTTAGTGATGCTGTTAACTGACAGCCCAAGCATTCGGGACGTCATTCTATTTCCGCATCTACGAAAAGAAGACTAAGTTCAATCTTGATAGGGAGTCAACCACGCCAAGCCAGCTTCAACACTGGCGCGTGGTTTGTACTCGCAGCCTATCCAGCCCATGTAACCTAAGGTCTCGATTCTCTCAAATACTGCGGCATAAGCAACCTCGCCCTCATCGGGCTCAGCTCGGCTTGGAACCGCTGCAATTTGAATATGACCAATGTGCGGCAAATAATGACCAAGCTTGGTCAAAATATCTCCCTCTGCCACACCGACATGATAAACATCAAACATCAGCTTGATATTTGTTCGTCCACATTTTTCACGAATAGCGTTTGACTCAGCTTGGGTTGAATAAAAATAACCAGGTTTATCACGCTGATTAATGGCTTCTAGCAAAATCGTTACGCCATGTTTTGCAGCAAGATCTGCTGCCCATTGGAGGTTACTGACCAAAGTACGCGAAGCAATCGGGTGATATTGTGGATCAATGATTCCTGGCAATACATGTATGGCGGAGGCACCGGCAGCAACACACCAGGCAAGCGACATTTCGAAAGACTGTTGAAAATCCCGCTCCCTGCCCGGCAAGGCTGCTAAGCCAGACTCTCCTAAACTAGCATCCCCAATCGGTGCATTCGCAGCCAACAAAATGAGGTCACGGCGCGTACAAGCCTCTCTCACAGCCTGCGCTGAAGTGTCATAAGGCCAGTGCAACTCGATGGCCCGAAAGCCGCTCGCGGCCGCCCGCTCAATGCGCTCAAGCAAAGGCAGTTGCGCCCAGAGAAAACCTAAATTTGCCGAAAAACGCAACATCGCGTGTTCACCCAACAATCAATAACCAGTTTTTGAAGGACTAGATGAAGCCTGTGCACCCTTTGCAGTCGCGACAGCAGCTTTGGCAGCACTGGCCATCAGCCCCGCTTCGTTACCAGGTGTCACCATCTGAAAACCTTGCTTGATGCGCATCGCAGCTGCCTCACCGGAAGAGCAAAAAATACCGGCAATCTTGCCATGCGCAATTGCCCGTTGACGGATGTGCTCAATTGCTTTCGTGACGACTGGATCATCTGACTCAGATTTTGGTACTGAACCAAGTGCAAGTGCCAGATCATTAGGGCCCACATAGATGCCATCCAGACCTTCAATGGCAAGAATTTTCTCTAGGTTATCCAAACCAGCCTGCGTCTCAATCATGCCCAGTGCCAAAATCTCTTTGTCCGCATACGGATAGTAATCCGCACCACCGTACAACATAGCGCGAGCAGGACCAAAAGAACGTTGGCCATGAGGAGGATATCGGCAAGATGAAACAAAGCTGACAGCATCATCGACTGTTGAAATCATCGGACAAATAATGCCGTAGGCGCCGCTATCAAGCAGGCGCATGATCTGAGCGGGATCATTCCAGGGTACGCGCGCGAGTGGAATGGCGGGCGTGGCAGAAAGGGCCTGAAACATTGGAAGTGCAGCGTCAATCCCAATCATTCCGTGCTGCAAATCTACTGTCACAGAGTCAAAGCCCTGATGTCCAATGATCTCGGCAGAATAGGAGGAAGGAATGGCTAACCAGCCATTGACGACGGGTTGGCCTGAAGCGATTATCTGACGGATAGAATTGGCACGCATGCATATCTCCACTGTTATTAATATGGAGGATACTTTACACGATTGCCACCAAAACGTTTCAGTGATTTTCTTTGGCGTGATTGATGGTGTAACGCGGAATTTCTATGGTTAAGTCTTTATCGGCCACGCGTGCCTGACACGCTAGTCTAGAAGTCGTGGAAAGCCCCCAGGCGCGATCCAGAAGATCCTCCTCTGAGTCGGAAGCTTCAGAGAGCGATTGAAATCCCTCTTTGACGACCACATGACAAGTTGTACAGGCGCAAGAAAGTTCGCAGGCGTGCTCAAGTTCGATATGATTGTCCAGCAAAATGCGACAAATCGACTCTCCGACAGGGGCATTTTCAATCACTTTGCCCAGGGGACACACATCAGGATGAGGTAGAACAGTAATTTTTGGCATAAAAATCCTATAAATCATCGAGCGATCGACCTGTTAACGCAGCACGAATGCTTCGATCCATACGGCGTGCAGCGAAGTCATCCGTCACTAGAGAGAGTGCTTTGACCGCAGCACGAATCGCATCGACATCTTCACCGGACGCAGCCTCGCTTGTCATGTGGAGCTGCTGGGAAATGCGCGTTTGTTCAGCGGCACTTAAAAGGTCTGAGTCGGCGGCTAGCGCTGCCAAAACAGACTCAATCAATTGCTGTGCATCAACTTGCTGTTCGCGCAACATCCGCATTTGGGCGTCATAGCCAGCCTTTGACATTCCTTCAGAGAGCATACGAGAAACCTCATCATCACTCAAACCAAAAGAAGGTTTGACCGTAACTGAGGTTTCTACACCAGACCCTAATTCACGTGCTGAAACACTCAATAAACCATCGGCATCCACTTGAAAGGTGACGCGTATGCGCGCCGCACCTGCGACCATTGCAGGAATGCCTCGTAATTCAAACCGAGCCAAAGATCTGCAATCCGACACTAGGTCTCGCTCTCCTTGAACAACATGGACCGCTAAGGCCGTTTGACCATCTTTAAACGTTGTAAATTCTTGAGCGCGTGCAACAGGAATCGTACTGTTACGCGGAATGATGTGCTCGACTAACCCCCCCATGGTCTCGAGACCAAGCGTCAGAGGCGTCACGTCAAGCAGCAACCAGTCTTCACCTGGATTCCGATTGCCAGCCAATAAATTGGCCTGAAGGGCTGCGCCCAAGGCAACAACCTGATCAGGATCCAGATCTGTCAAAGGCTCTGTGCCAAAGGCTTCCCCGACACTTTTGCGAATCACAGGCATGCGCGTTGCACCGCCCACCATGACAACACCCTTGATATCCTGAACCTTCAGCGATGCATCCTTGAGTGCCTGGTGAGCACAAGATATCGTTCGGGCAACAAGTGGCGCGGCCAATCGCTCAAAAGCTTCTCGCGAGAGTGCAAGTACGTAAGGCTGGCCCTCCAAGCTTACAGTCTCAGAGTACTCTTCATGGTCAGTCAGGTTTTCACGCAAACGGCGCGCGGCACTCAGCAAAACTCGACGCGCGTGCAAACTATTAGAAGTTACTCTCTGTTTCTGGAGAAAATCATCCACGATCAATGCATCGAAATCATCACCACCCAAACGTGTGTCACCGCCTGTTGCAATCACCTCAAACACACCACGCGCCAATTTCAGCAAGGAAATATCAAACGTACCACCACCTAAGTCAAATACCGCGTACACCCCTTCTGAACCATGATCCAGTCCATAGGCGATCGCAGCCGCAGTCGGCTCATTCAGTAGGCGCAACACATTTAAACCAGCCAGCCGTGCAGCGTCACGAGTCGCTTGACGCTGTGCATCATCGAAATAAGCCGGAACAGTAATCACTGCACCCACAAGCGCATCACCTAAAGTCCCTTCTGCAAGAAGCTTCAGTTTTTCTAAAATTTTTGCTGAGACTTCGACCGGAGACAAACACGCGTATTGAGATTGAATTCTTAAACTTTGTCCATCTTCAACAAAATCATAAGGCATACCAGAGCTGAGCGCTTCTTGGTAGGATCTTCCCATCAGCCGTTTAATTGATACCAGCGTATCAAGCGGAAATTCTGATTGTTTTTCAAGGGCCTCTGTACCAACTAAAGCATGCCCTCCCTCCTCCACATAGACGGCAGAGGGGAAGAGTGGTCTACCCTTATCAGGAAGCACTTCTGGAACGCTGCTGCGAACCGCAGCCACTAAAGAATGCGTTGTACCGAGATCGATACCAACTGCCAAACGACGTTGATGTGGCGCGGGTGACTCGCCAGGCTCAGAAATTTGCAATAAAGCCATATATTTGATTCAGTTGCGCACTCTGTGCTGCGTAGAGACCGCAAGGCCTAATCAATTGCACGACATTGCGCAATCAGCTTATTTAAAAACATCCACTCACGCACACGCGCAGCGGCTAAATCATAGCGCTCTTGCTCAAAATACTCGCTGACTGCTGTCGTGATTTCAAGTTCAGCATCCGCCAGCTCTTCTTGGAGCAAACTTCGCACAGACGCACTGACATGACTATCGACCTTTTGATCTAGAACTAGGTCAAGCTGCTCATGCCAAGACATCTGACGCAGTAAAAAATCTGGAGACATGGCGGTATTGGTTTCAGTTTGAAGATCAATACCACCAAGCTCACAGAGATAACGGGCACGAGACATTGGATCTTTCAAAATCCGATACGCTTCGTTGGCCTGAGAGCTCCACTGCATTGCGACTCTTTTTTCAGCTGCAGATCGCGTCGCGAAGCGATCGGGGTGCACAGCAAGGGCCACCTTTTTCCAAGCTGATTCTAGAATTTGTGGATCAACATTAAAAACTCGGGATAACCCAAGCAGGCTAAAGTGATCCTGATCTGAGAGTGAGTTGGAAGTTGAGGCATCCAAAAGCTTTATACCGTAAAAGACTCGCCACAACCGCAGGTTGCTTTTTCGTTTGGGTTGCGGAACTTAAAGCCCTCATTCAGACCTTCGCGGGCGTAATCGAGTTCGGTGCCTTCTAAATAAGAAAGGCTTTTCGGATCAATAAACACCTTAACGCCAAAACTCTCGAACACTTGATCTTCGGACGAGGCTTCATCAACATACTCAAGCTTATAAGCCATGCCAGAACATCCAGTTGTTCTTACCCCCAAGCGCAAGCCAATGCCGCTACCGCGCTTTTGTAAATATTTGCCGATATGGTCGGCGGCCTGAGAAGTCAGTGTGACGCCCATCATTACCCCGCGTGCTTATTTTTGTAGTCCTCGACAGCCGCCTTGATCGCATCTTCTGCAAGAATCGAACAATGGATCTTGACGGGAGGGAGAGCCAACTCTTCGGCGATCTGCGTATTGCGGATCGTCAAAGCTTCGTCCAAGGTCTTGCCTTTTACCCATTCGGTAACGAGTGAGCTTGAGGCGATGGCTGAACCACATCCATAGGTTTTGAATCGGGCATCTTCGATAATCCCGGCTTCGTTCACACGGATTTGCAGCTTCATCACATCACCACAGGCGGGTGCTCCCACCATGCCTGTGCCGACTTGATCGTCGCTTTTGTCGAACGTACCAACGTTGCGTGGATTTTCGTAATGGTCTAAGACCTTTTCGCTATATGCCATGTGTATTCTCCAATCAATGCGTTTAGTGGGCAGCCCACTGAACTGAATTTAAATCGATACCCTCTTTGGCCATTTCCCAAAGTGGCGACATATCACGCAGTTTTCCAACGCGTGCTTTAAGCAATTCAACAGCAAAATCGATCTCTTTCTCGGTCGTGAAACGTCCGATCGTAAAACGAATCGAACTATGCGCTAACTCATCATTGCGACCGAGTGCACGCAATACATAAGAGGGCTCAAGACTGGCAGAAGTACAAGCTGAACCACTCGATACCGCTAACTCTTTGATCGCCATAATCAGCGACTCGCCCTCAACATAATTGAAGCTGACGTTAAGATTGTGCGGAACGCGCTGCTCGAGATCACCATTCAGATAAACCTCTTCGATCTGCGACAAACCCGCCCAGAGACGATCCCTCAACATACGAATACGTTCGTTTTCCGTACCCATTTCTTGTTGGGCCAACGCAAAGGCCTCACCCATACCAACAATCTGGTGTGTTGCTAAGGTACCGGAACGGAAGCCACGCTCGTGTCCGCCACCGTGCATTTGTGCTTCGATACGGATCCTTGGTTTACGGCGCACATACAAAGCACCAATACCCTTTGGACCATAAGTTTTGTGTGCGCAAAAGGACATCAGATCGACTTTGAGTGTCTGTAAATCGATCGCGACTTTACCTGTAGCTTGGGCAGCATCCACGTGAAAAATGATATTGTTTGCTCGGCATAATTCGCCGATAGCGGCAACATCTTGGATCACACCAATTTCATTATTCACGAACATAATAGAAATGAGAACCGTATCAGGACGAATGGCCGCTTTGAGTGCCTCCATACTAATCAAGCCGTTTTCCTGCACATCCAAATACGTCACTTCAAAACCTTGGCGCTCTAGTTCACGACATGGATCTAAAACTGCCTTGTGTTCAGTCTTGGCTGTAATCACATGTTTGCCACGCTCAGCATAAAAAGTCGCCGCGCCCTTGATAGCAAGGTTGTTTGACTCAGTTGCACCAGATGTCCAAATGATTTCACGCGGATCAGCATTGACCAATGCAGCGACCTGTTCGCGTGCGTGCTCAACGGCCTCCTCAGCCTCCCAACCATAGGAGTGACTGCGAGAAGCGGGATTGCCCGCATGCTCATACAACCAAGGAATCATCTTTTCTACAACTAATGGATCTACTGGTGTCGTTGCCGAGTAGTCAAAATAAATAGGACGGGTGGACATGCTGAAACTCCTGAATATTTTTAGAGACTAATCGAAACGGACTCTGATGAAAGTGCTGCGCCGCCTGAACCGCTAGTACCGCTGGCGCCTACGACGTTGACACGTACACCAGCTCCGGAGATCTTGCTCGCCTCCTGAATCTGACGCAAGCGTTGCTGATCGACCAAATCTTGTAGGGAAACTGAATCTAAGAAATCGACCATTTTGCGATTAAGCGTCGACCACAACTCATGCGTCATACAGATACCTGCTTTACCATCTGATCCGCTGTCACAGGCTGATTTACCACCACAGTTTGTGGCGTCAATTGGCTCGTCAACTGCAAAAATGATGTCAGCAACCGTGATGTTGCGTGCCAAACGCGACAGAGTATATCCGCCCCCTGGGCCGCGCACACTTTCGACTAACTCATGACGGCGAAGCTTGCCAAATAGCTGCTCAAGATATGAGAGAGAGATATTTTGACGCTGACTGATCGCCGACAAAGTGACAGGTCCGCCCTGTTGGCGAAGCGCCAGATCGATCATGGCAGTGACGGCAAAGCGTCCTTTGGTAGTGAGCCTCATGACAGTATCCTTTTGAAGAAACCTTTAGTGTTTAAAGACTTACCCGACTAATAAACTCAAGTATACATAATTCCCGAGTGTTTTAGTTGGGTATAACCTTAAAACATGATTGGCTTTAAGGGCAAACAGACGAAAAAAAAAACCGCGCAAAGCGCGGTTTCTATTCGTATGTATAGTTAGGCGGCTTGGTATTGCGTCGCACGCTTACGAACCAACTCAAGAACTCCTTGGCAGGCGTCTTCTAGGTAATCAAGTACTTTTCCAAAACCCTCCGGACCACCATAGTAAGGATCTGGCACAGTGGCCTCCTCGAACTCGTTGGCAAAACGCATCAGAAGCATCAACTTGTGGTGATGGGGCTTTGGACACTGTTGCTGCAGTGCGGCAAGGTTTTCCCAATCCATAGCAAGAATCAGGTCGTAATCATGGAAGTCCTCAGGCTCAACTTGCCTGGCTTCAGCATGAGAGATCTCGTAACCTCGTTTTCGAGCTGCGGTAATGGCACGCGGATCAGGCGCCTCACCAACGTGAAAACTATGGGTACCGGCGGAATCAATCTCGACGACCTCAGAAAGGCCAGCGTCATTGATTAGGTGGCGGAATACGCCTTCTGCACTGGGCGACCGGCAAATATTGCCCATGCATACGAAGAGGACTTTTGTCATAATACTGTCTATTCTGCGGGAAAACCCGTAACTTGTCCAGAGATTTTTTTTGTTTTTATAAAAAAATTTAAAAAAATTTAAAAAATAAACAAGAAAATTTATTGTTTTAAAACATTAAGTTACAGCAACATAGTTTGCAAGTACATTCAGTTAAAACTTGATAAACAACGTTTTAATATACAGAAAATTATCAAAATATTCGCTGACACCCGCTGTAACAAAGCTTTTTTACTGACGTCACGCACCAGAAAGCAGCACACGATCCTTGAGAGCCTTTAAGGCATCTCTGGCTGCCGCAGCCTGTTCAAACTCAAGATTGCGAGCGTGATCCAGCATAAGCTTTTCCAAACGTTTAAATTCTTTTGCTAAGGCTTTTTCATCCGTTAATAATGCAAGGGAAACCTCAGGCTCATCCAAGTTCCTAAATGCAGGCGCCACAATGCCATCAATCAGCTCACGAACAGCCTTTCTCACGCTCCGCGCCTCAATGCCGTGCTCTTGATTAAATGCAAGCTGTTTTTGTCGGCGACGCTCCGTTTCTCCCATCGCACGCTTCATAGAGTCCGTCACACGATCTGCATACAAAATAGCGCGTCCGTTTAAATTGCGGGCTGCACGACCGATTGTTTGAATCAAACTCCGATCCGAGCGGAGAAAACCTTCCTTGTCAGCATCCAAAATCGCAACCAGAGAAACCTCAGGAATATCAAGGCCTTCGCGCAACAAGTTAATGCCAACTAACACATCAAACAGACCAAGACGTAAGTCGCGAATAATTTCAACCCGCTCGACAGTATCAATATCTGAATGCAAATAACGTACACGCACACCATGCTCGGCGAGGTAGTCGGTTAAATCCTCAGCCATCCGCTTAGTGAGGGTCGTCACCAGCACCCTCTCAACAAGCGCAACTCTAAGTTTGATCTCACCCAATAAGTCGTCGACTTGCGTTCTGGCGGGACGTACCTCAACAATTGGATCTACCAAGCCAGTGGGACGCACGACTTGCTCAACGACATTATCTGTATGGGTCTGCTCATATTGTCCAGGCGTAGCTGAAACAAATACACACTGACGCATCCGTGTTTCGAACTCTTCCATTTTAAGCGGACGGTTATCCATAGCAGACGGCAAACGAAAGCCATACGTCACAAGTGTCTCTTTGCGCGCACGGTCTCCGCGGTACATTCCCCCTAGTTGCCCAATCGTGACATGACTTTCATCGATGAACATCAACGCATCGCTAGGTAAATAATCAATTAAAGTAGGTGGAGGATCTCCCGGCGCGGCACCTGAAAGATGTCGTGAGTAATTTTCAATACCTTTACAAAACCCCAACTCAGTCAACATCTCTAAATCAAAACGCGTGCGCTGTTCGATTCGCTGCGCTTCGACAAGATGTCCCCCATCCACAAAAAACTTCACCCGCTCGCGTAACTCTTGTTTAATCGTCTCGATAGCTCTCATCACCGTGTCACGGGGCGTGACGTAGTGTGAGCCTGGGTAAACAGTAAACCGAGGCACTTTTTGACGTACCTTACCCGTCAGTGGATCAAAGAGCTCCAAGCTTTCAACTTCATCATCAAACAAAGACAGACGAACGGCGAGTTCTGCACTTTCTGCTGGAAATATATCAATCGTTTCGCCGCGTGCACGAAAAGTACCTCGTGTGAATTCAGTGTCGTTGCGCTCATACTGCATGGCAACCAAGCGCGCGAGGATTTCGCGTCTTGGTACCCGGTCTCCAACACGCAAAATTAATACCATTGCATGATAATCGGAGGGGTTACCAATACCGTAAATGCAAGAGACCGTGCCAACGATGATCGTATCGCGACGCTCTAATAAGCTTTTTGTTGCGGATAAGCGCATCTGTTCGATGTGCTCGTTAATCGATGAGTCTTTTTCAATGAACAGATCACGGGTCGGGACATAAGCTTCAGGCTGGTAATAATCGTAATATGAAACAAAATACTCAACGGCATTTTTGGGAAAGAACTCTCTCATTTCGGCGTAAAGTTGAGCAGCTAACGTCTTATTAGGCGCAAGCACAACCGCAGGCCTTCCTAGGCGCGCAATCATGTTTGCCATCGTGAACGTCTTGCCGGAGCCCGTCACGCCTAACAAGGTCTGCATCATCAGTCCATCTCTCACCCCCTGCTCAAGCTGATTAATCGCATTAGGCTGATCGCCTCCGGGTGGATAAGGCTGATACAAATGAAACGGACTATCGGGATAATCGACATAGCGAGGCTCCTCTTTACCAGTGGAGATCGTCGCGGGCACGACTGGAATCGATATGCGCGCCGCAGAAACACCCTCATGCGCAATTGCTGGAGGCAAGCTTTGATCTACGGAAGAATCTTTGTCGTCGGAACCGTTTACGCTCATATGAATGGGGTGCGGATCGGTCACAGAATGATCAAGTAATTCTTTGGGCGTAATGTTTGAGGCCATGCTAGACTTATTCGGGTAACCCCTCGGATACGGGATTGACCGCCTATTATGTGCTCTGTTGGACAGAGCGTCTACCCAAAATAATGAGTGGTATTCAAAATAGTGTTGTCGGATAAACAGTTCATCATCTCTAGCCTTTACAATTCAAGCTTATTCTTCTTGACAATCCCTACAGAAACTTAAATGAGCCTCCTTTTTCAATCCGTAGAACTTGCCCCACGCGACCCCATTTTGGGTTTGAATGAACAATTCAACGCAGATACGCGCAGCCATAAGGTTAACCTTGGTGTGGGGGTCTATTACGACGACAATGGCAAAATCCCTTTGCTTTCAGCTGTGCATAAAGCTGAAGTTTCACGCGTAGAAGCTGCCGCCGCCCGGGGCTACCTGCCCATCGAGGGCATCACCGGCTACAACAAAGGTGCGCAAGAGTTGGTTCTGGGTAAAAACTCCCCATTGATCGCTGCGGGCCGCGTGCTCACGATGCAAGCGCTAGGTGGAACAGGTGCGTTGAAAATTGGCGCTGACTTTATCAAGCAACTGGTACCTGGTGCAAAGGTCGCCATTAGCAATCCTAGTTGGGAAAATCATCGCGCTCTGTTTGAGCGCGCAGGATTTGAAGTTGTAAACTACCCCTATTACGATGCTGCTACGCACGGTCTTGACTTTCAGGGCATGCTAAGTGGTTTACGTGCGCTTCCCGCACAAAGTGTGGTCGTTTTGCATGCCTGCTGCCACAATCCTACTGGTGTAGATTTAACGATCGATCAGTGGCGCGAAGTCGCCATGGTCATCAAGGACAGCAACCTGATTCCATTTCTTGATATTGCATATCAAGGCTTTGGAGATGGCTTAGAGCAAGATGCTTTTGCGGTTCGCCTCTTCGCCGATCTCGATATGACAATGTTTATCAGTTCATCATTTTCGAAGTCCTTTTCACTTTACGGCGAGCGTGTCGGCGCGTTAACAATCGTTACAGGCAGCCAAGACGAATCAAATCGTGTACTCAGTCAGGTGAAACGTGTGATTCGCACCAACTACTCCAATCCTCCCACACACGGCGGCACAATCGTCTCGGCCGTGCTCAACACGCCAGCGCTTTTTGACCTTTGGGATCAAGAGCTCGCTGGTATGCGCGAGCGTATCCGCTTAATGCGCCGTCAACTGGTAGAAAAGCTTGCCGAAAACGGAGTGACCAAGGATTTTAGTTTTGTCATGAAACAGCGCGGCATGTTTTCTTTTTCTGGCTTAAGTGCCGCTCAAGTTGAACGATTATGTGCTGAACATGCCATTTATGCCGTTAGCAGCGGAAGAATCTGTGTCGCAGCGTTAAACAGTCACAATATTGATGTGGTGGCCAAAGCAATTGCTAGCGTCATGAAAGATTAACCCGACTGCTTGATTGCTTTAAAACAGCTCCGCAAAAAGTCAGAGCTGTTTTTTTATACAGATAACATTTGCCATAAGGGAATAAATGGTGCAAAATTGGGGCTGTATATATAAACAGCACTGTATATGTGCACATGCCTGAGGGTTTCAATGTGACTATCAAACTAACGGATCGGCAACAGCAAATTTTGGATTTGATCCGAGAGGCTGTCAAAAAAACCGGATTTCCACCAACTAGGGCCGAAATTGCTCATTCGTTAGGCTTTCGTTCCGCCAACGCTGCAGAGGACCACCTCAGGGCTTTGGCCCGCAAGGGCGTGATTGAACTGACAGCTGGTGCTTCTCGCGGCATTAGATTGACAGAAATCGCCTCCGATTTTTTGACTGAGACGCCCTACGAGTTAGAGTCATCCTCAGATCAGGGTCTTGCAGATACTCAATTACGTTCAACGTCAGGCCGGATTGACTTAAAAATTCCATTGGATATGGGCAAAATGCTCGTTCCACTTATTGGGCGCGTAGCAGCTGGCTACCCATTACTAGCGGCGGAAAACGTCGAAAAAGAAATCTCCGTTGATCCAAATATGTTCATCCAAAAACCTGACTATTTGCTAAAAGTAAAAGGTTTGAGTATGCGGGACGTCGGCATTCTAGATGGTGACTTACTCGCAATTAAAAAAACAAGTGACGCCAGAAATGGCCAAATCATCGTTGCGCGCATTGATGATGAAGTGACGGTCAAGCGTCTTAACAAAATCGGTAGTCACATCGAGCTGTTGCCGGAAAACCCTGATTTTGAACCCATTGTGATTCAACCTGGTCAAGAATTCTCTGTCGAGGGTATCGCATTGGGGTTGATTCGCAACACACCGCTGCATTAATTTTCCTTCCAACGCTCTAATGCTCGACGATTACGCTTGGTGGGTCGTCCAGCAATTTCGTGAGAAGGTTCGCTATAAAAACGCCTGTTCTCAGCAGCCGTCTGACGTGCTAATAAACTTTCTGGTGTTTCTTCATAGAGTAATCTTGCAAGAGGTGCAGATTTACGTTGGTCTGTAATGCCACGAACGACCAACTCAACACGCTCTTGTTCTCGATTGATTTTTAGGTTTTCGCCGACCTTGATTAAGCGCGCAGGTTTGGCGCGCTCATCAGCCACGAATACCCGCCCAGCCTCAATTGCAGTTGCCGCCAAGGTTCGCGACTTATAAAACCGCGCGGCCCAAAGCCACTTATCGAGTCGGACAGAATCTACAAACACTTGCATCGCACTGAGTACTCCTTAAAAAAGAGGCGCCCATCAGGCGCCTCTTTCCCTAGCTCGTTCAAAAAAGAACAATCTCACACATATCTTAATGCTTAATGATAGGGTCTGCAGGCGTCACAACATCAGACTTTGCAACGACTTCTTTCGCCACAACCGAGTCTTCTGGCAGAGGCGTAGTAGGACCTGAAAGCGCAACCTCCAACACCTTGTCAATCCAACGAACAGGAACAATCTCAAGCTGATTTTTAACGTTGTCTGGAATCTCAGCTAAATCCTTGACGTTTTCTTCAGGAATCAGAACAGTCTTGATCCCGCCGCGGTGTGCAGCGAGCAGTTTTTCCTTGAGCCCACCGATGGCAAGGACCTCACCGCGCAGCGTAATTTCTCCAGTCATCGCAACGTCTGCACGAACAGGGATATGCGTGAGTGCTGAAACAATCGCTGTCGTAATGGCGATACCTGCTGAGGGTCCATCCTTGGGTGTAGCTCCTTCAGGAAAGTGAACGTGAATATCGCGTTTTTCAAACACGCTATCCGCAATTCCAAGACGTGCCGCACGGGCACGCACAACACTTCGTGCCGCTTCGACGGACTCCTTCATCACGTCGCCAATCGAGCCTGTTCGTTGAATCACACCTTTACCAGGCATATCTGCGACTTCAATCGTCAGTAAATCTCCACCGACCTCAGTCCATGCCAAGCCGGTGACCTGTCCGATCTGATTTTCTTTTTCAGCCATTCCAAAGTTGAAACGACGCACACCTAAATAGTCGCTCAAATTGTCAGCAGTCACGACAACCTTTGCAAGAGGCTCAGAAGATTTAGCAGCTTTGTTCGCCTCGCTTTCTGCTAACAATTTTTTAACAACTTTACGACAGATCTTGCCAACATCCCGCTCAAGGGAACGCACGCCGGCCTCACGTGTGTAATAGCGCACGATGTCTCTGATCGCTGACTCTTCGACCATTAACTCCTCAGGCTTGACTCCGTTGTTTTTCATGACCTTGGGAACAAGGTGATCAAGCGCAATGTGAATTTTTTCGTCTTCTGTATAGCCTGAAAGACGAATCACTTCCATTCGATCCAGCAATGCCGGAGGTATATTCAGTGTGTTACTGGTCGCAACAAACATTACATCAGACAGATCGAAATCCACCTCTACATAATGATCTTGAAAAGTATGGTTTTGTTCTGGATCTAACACCTCAAGCAGTGCAGAAGCCGGATCTCCACGAAAATCCATCCCCAGCTTGTCAATTTCATCCAGCAAGAACAAAGGATTCCGTACCGCGACCTTTGACATATTTTGCAAAATCTTGCCTGGCATCGAACCAATGTACGTACGACGGTGTCCGCGAATTTCGGCCTCATCACGCACACCACCTAAGGCCATGCGAATAAACTTACGATTCGTCGCTTTAGCAATTGATTGACCTAACGAAGTCTTACCCACACCTGGAGGCCCTACCAGGCAAAGAATCGGTGCTTTAACCTTGTCAACACGCTGCTGGACTGCAAGATATTCAAGAATGCGTTCTTTGACCTTATCCAAACCATAATGGTCGTTGTCCAGCACACTTTCCGCATTGGGAATAGAGTTATTAACTTTGCTCTTTTTGCGCCATGGCAAAGCAATCACTGTGTCGATGTAGTTTCGAACGACAGTGGCTTCCGCAGACATAGGTGACATGAGCTTGAGTTTTTTCAACTCTCCGTCTACCTTTTTCCGAGCATCTTTTGGCAAATGAGCAGCTTCTATCTTCTTTTCGAGCTCCTCGATGTCGGCACCCTCTTCGCCCTCGCCCAGCTCTTTCTGAATAGCCTTGACCTGCTCATTCAAATAGTAATCGCGCTGACTTTTTTCCATCTGCTTTTTAACCCGACCACGAATGCGCTTTTCGACCTGCAGAATGTCGATTTCAGTTTCGAGTTGGGAAAGCAAGGCCTCAAGGCGCTCGGATGTTGAGATGATCTCAAGCATCTTTTGCTTTTGTTCCAGCTTAAGAGGTAAATGTGCCGCAATCGTGTCGGCCAAGCGACCCGCGTCATCGATGCCAGCCAAAGAAGTCAAAATCTCTGGAGGAATCTTTTTATTAAGTTTGACGTACTGTTCAAACTGGCTAACGATCGCCCGGCGTAATGCCTCAATCTCAGGACCCGTTGTGACATCAGGCGTAATAGGCACTAACTCAGAGGTGAAATGCGTCTCGGCATCATGAATATTTGTGACTCGAGCGCGTTGTGCACCCTCTACAAGCACTTTGACAGTGCCATCGGGTAGTTTGAGCATTTGCAAGATGGTTGCGACACAACCAATCTCATAGACATCATCTGGTGTTGGATCATCTTTGCCAGCAGATTTTTGAGCCGCTAACATAATGCTCTTACCGGCCTCCATTGCTGCTTCAAGGGCCCGAATTGAGCGGGGTCGCCCGACGAAAAGAGGGATCACCATGTGTGGAAACACGACGACGTCGCGTAATGGCAACAAGGGCAAATTGATGGGTTCAGAAGGCAAGGTCTGATGTCCGGACATAATGTCCTCCTAATAAAAAAGTCGGCAAATCCTAAAGGGCGGCCGATACAAAGCCCGTGTTTCTACGAATAGCTTCGTTATAAGGACAATAGCCTAAATTTCAAGTTGTGACCCCTTAATAAGACAAAAGCCCCTCTAAAGGGGCTGGGAAATCTACGACATAACGTATCAAGCATTTATTAGGCCGCAGCGTCCCGAACTGCAGGTTTTTTAACCGCAGGCTTAGGTTCGTTTTCATCAGCATAAACTAACAAGGGATGCCCCTCACCAGTAATCGCTGACTCATCAAGCACAACACGCTTGATATTGCCTTGGGTCGGTAACTCGTACATGGTGTCGAGAAGGGCAGATTCAAGGATAGAACGCAAACCACGCGCACCCGTTTTACGTTTGATGGCTTTGCGAGCAATCGCCTTTAAGGCTGCGGGGCGAATCTCAAGTTCGGCACCTTCCATGGCAAACAGTTTTTGAAACTGTTTAACCACCGCATTTTTAGGCTCGGTCAAAATTTGCATGAGAGTGTCTTCGTCTAGCTCTTGCAATGTAGCGATGACGGGCAAGCGGCCCACGAGCTCCGGGATCAAACCAAACTTAACAAGATCTTCGGGCTCGACTTCAAGGAAAGTGTCCCCAGTTGATCTTTCAGTCTTGGACTCAACTGAAGCTCCGAATCCAATACCTGAACGTTCGGTACGGTTACGGATGACCTTTTCTAAGCCATCGAAAGCGCCACCCACAATGAATAGAATGTTGGTGGTGTCGACTTGAACAAAATCTTGATTAGGATGCTTGCGACCGCCCTGAGGAGGGACAGACGCCACCGTACCCTCAATCAACTTTAGTAAAGCCTGCTGAACACCCTCGCCAGACACATCCCGTGTAATAGATGGGTTGTCAGCTTTACGAGATATCTTGTCGATCTCATCAATGTAAACAATTGCACGTTGTGCTTTGTCAACTTCGTAATTGCAATTTTGAAGAAGCTTTTGAATGATGTTTTCAACATCCTCGCCAACATAGCCAGCTTCGGTCAAGGTCGTCGCATCCGCCATGACAAAGGGAACATTGAGTTGACGAGCCAACGTTTGGGCAAGCAACGTTTTACCTGAACCCGTTGGTCCAATTAGCAGGATATTGCTTTTTGATAACTCAACACCGTCACCCTTGACTTCGGCATGACGTAAACGCTTGTAGTGGTTGTAGACTGCAACCGCTAAAACGCGCTTGGGTGCGGTTTGGCCAATGACATACTGATCCAAGAATTCCTTAATTTGCGAAGGCGTTGGGAGATCCGTTTTAATGGACTCTTTGGCGCTAGCTTGAGCTTCTTCGCGAATGATGTCATTGCACAACTCAATACACTCATCGCAAACGAACACAGAAGGACCCGCTATCAGCTTGCGAACTTCGTGCTGTGCCTTGTTGCAAAATGAACAATGCAAGACTTTTGTCGTTGCAGATCCCTTTTTTTCGGACATAAGCTTCCTGTAATTCTAAGGTCGGACCGTCTTTTTAAACAGCGTCCGCGCGTGAAGTCAGCACTTTGTCGATCAAGCCATAGGCCACAGCGTCAGGCGCAGACATAAAGTTATCACGTTCTGTGTCGATTTCAATGCGCTCTACAGACTGTCCGGTATGCTCGGCCAGCATCTGGTTCAAACGCGCACGAAGATCAAGAATTTCACGGGCTTGAATCTGAATGTCAGAGGCTTGGCCTTGGGCGCCGCCGGAGGGCTGATGAATCATGATGCGAGAATTTGGCAGAGAGAAGCGCTTGCCTTTTTGACCAGCAGCCAATAAGAAAGCACCCATACTAGCCGCTAAACCAGTACAAAGCGTCGACACCTCTGGCTTAATAAAGCGCATGGTGTCGTAAATAGCCATACCGGCGTAAACCGATCCACCGGGTGAGTTGATATAAAGCGCAACATCCTTGTCAGGATTTTCGGACTCTAAAAACAATAATTGTGCGACAACTAAGTTAGCGGAGTGATCATTCACTGAGCCGACCAAAAAAATCACTCGTTCTTTGAGAAGGCGTGAGTAAATATCGTAGGAGCGCTCACCCCGGCCCGATTGTTCAACGACCATCGGTATGTAACCGAGCCCAGTGGGCGTGACAGATGCGCCACCGTGCATGGATGCATAAAAATCGGTAAAGCGTTGCATTTAGGCTGTTCCCATCACTTGATCAAAGGGGACCTGCTCGTCTTCTACTTGTGCCTGAGCCAGTGCATGCTGGACAACGTTGTCCTCGAGAACAATGCCTTCGACCTCAGAACGACGCGCACGATCTGATAGATAGTAGCTTACAACCTCTGCAGGTTTTTCGTAATTTGCAGCAAATTCTTCGATGCGGGCACGAACCTGTTCGGGCTTTGCCTGAAGCTGAGCTTTTTGAACGAGTTCAGAAACCAACAGACCCAAACGAACACGGCGCTCTGCCTCAGCAGTAAACGCGTCAGCAGGAATCGGCATCTTGTCAGCGTTGGGCACGCCGCGCTGGGTCAACTCTGCGCGAGCAGCTTGGACACGCGCCTCACACTCGCTTTCAACCAAGGCCTTGGGAACATCAAACGTAGCCGCGCCAATCAATGCATCCATCACGCTATTTTTAGTGCGGGCAAGGGTACGCGCTTTGACCTCGCGCTCAATATTGCCACGGATATCAGCGAGCAATTTCTCAACGTCACCTTCTGGCTGACCAAGCGACTTAGCGAACTCAGCATCAATGACTGGTAGTACTGGCTCAGCAACTTCTTTGACAGTAATCGTAAACTCTGCAGACTTTCCGGCGACATCCTTGCCACCGTAATCCGCTGGGAAGGCTAAAGAGAAAACCTTGGACTCACCGGCTTTGAGGCCGCGCACTGCCACCTCAAACTCTGGCAACATCCGACCTTGACCAAGAACAAATGGGAAATCTTCGGCCTTTCCACCATCAAACGGAACACCGTCAATCGTTCCAACAAAATCCAGCGTGACACGGTCCTCATCCGAGGCAACGCGGCCATCGCGCCCAGCGTATTCGGCACGTTGTTTGCGCAAGATATCGACCGTACTTTGCACTTCGGCATCGCCGACTGTCGTCACAGCACGTTTGATTTTGAGTGCGGATAAGTCAGGCAGTGTGATCTCTGGATAAATCTCAAAAACCGCATAAAAGGCTAAGGTTCCCTCAGGAGTGCCTTCAGTTTTAGGCTCGAGCTTTGGTGAGCCGGCCATACGTAAACCCGAGGCCTCAATAGCTTGTTCGAACCCTTGGCCAACCTTGTTGTTAATCATGTCATAACGAATGCCAGCAGAGTGCGTACGCTCAAGCATGGACATAGGAACTTTACCTGGGCGAAAGCCAGGGGCCTTTGCAGTCCGGGATACCCGCTTGAGTTCAGCCTGAACAGCTTTTTCTACATCGGCCAACAAGACCGAAATTTCTATGCGGCGCTCGAGGCCGGCAAGGGTTTCAACCACAGGTTGCATGAAAATCTACCAAACAAAGAGGACGGAAAGCGTAGCAAATAACCCACGCCGTATTAAAAAACAGTGTTGGTGCGAAGGGCGGGACTCGAACCCGCACACCTTTTACAGCGTCAGGACCTAAACCTGGTGCGTCTACCAATTTCGCCACCTTCGCAATAGCCCTACATTGTAGCGCACACTATGCGTGTTTTCCGCCCCACCCTGCCAGCCAACTGGTTAAAATGTCAGAATGAATCCTCGCTTAGATACTTTACAGCCTTATCCGTTTGAAAAACTGAGGGCGTTATTAGCTCAGTCAAACCCTGCCGCCTCTGGCTTGCGGCCAATTAACCTATCTATCGGCGAACCGAAACATCCGGCTCCTGATTGCGTAAAGGCTGCCATCGTTGGTGGACTAGAAGGCTTGTCCATTTATCCCCCTACTAAAGGTGATCCTAAGCTGCGGCAAGCAATTAGCGCATGGATTGGCCGTCGCTATGCCATGCCTTGCCCTGATCCAGAAACACAGATTTTGCCGGCGCTGGGTTCACGCGAAGCGCTTTTTGCTTTTGCCCAGGTTGTGCTTGATGGTTCAAAAAATGGCTTGGTCGTATGCCCAAACCCTTTTTATCAGATTTACGAAGGCGCAGCGCTGTTGGGTGGCGCTATCCCTTTTTACGTCAATTCAGATCCTGCAAAAAACTTTCGCTGTGACTGGTCGACTGTTCCAGCTGAGATTTGGGCACGCACACAATTACTCTTTGTTTGCTCTCCAGGCAATCCAGCCGGCAATGTCATGCCTTTGTCAGACTGGAAGATATTGTTTGATTTATCTGACCGCTACGATTTTGTCATCGCCTCTGACGAGTGTTATTCAGAAATTTTTCTCGATGAAAATAATCCGCCTTTAGGCGGAATGCAGGCTGCATTTCAACTTGGTCGGTCTGATTTTAGCAATTTAATAAGCTTTTCAAGCTTATCGAAGCGCTCAAATGTACCGGGCATGCGTTCGGGTTTTGTGGCGGGCGACGCTAAGCTTATCTCTAAATTTTTACTTTATCGCACCTATCATGGCAGTGCGTTATCACCTGTTGTGTCAACAGCGAGTATTGCTGCATGGAACGACGAAGCGCACGTGATTGAAAATCGAGCGCAATATCGCGCAAAGTTTGATGCTGTGCTCCCTATTTTAAAACCCGTATTAAATGTCGAGCGTCCTGATGCCTCGTTCTATCTTTGGGCGGGCACGCCAGGACCCGATGCAGAGTTTGTTCGCGATTTGTTGACACACACCAACGTAACGCTCCTGCCAGGCAGCTATGTTGGGCGCACAGTCAATGACGTCAATCCAGGCCTAAATCGCATTCGGATTGCCTTGGTCGCGCCTCTCGCGGATTGTGTCGAGGGTGCACATCGAATCGCTGAGTTTGTCCGCACGCACTATCCACAATCTATTCGTTAAAACAACACAGACCTTTTTATTTTAATTTTCTATACAGGGCTCTTATGACTCTCGATCTGCAAACAACCATTGAACAAGGCTGGGAAAACCGTGCCACTTTATCAGCCTCAGCAGCAGACGCCGCTGTACGTGAAGCTGTTGAACACACCATTGATGGCCTAGATACCGGGCGTTTGCGTGTCGCTGAAAAAATAAATGGTAAATGGGAAGTACACCAGTGGATTAAAAAAGCGGTGCTGCTTTCCTTCCGCCTCTATGACAACGCCATCATGGGGCAAGCACCCATGCAGTTTTATGACAAAGTGCCTCTTAAGTTTGCCGAATACGGCGAGACGGCATTTAAAACAGGTGGATATCGTGTTGTTCCGCCTGCAGTTGCTCGTCGTGGTGCATTTATTGGACGCAACGTCGTATTGATGCCATCCTACGTCAATATAGGCGCCTTTGTCGACGAAGGCACGATGGTAGACACTTGGGCGACTGTTGGCTCCTGCGCCCAGATCGGTAAAAATGTTCACTTATCTGGCGGTGTTGGAATTGGTGGCGTCCTTGAACCGCTTCAAGCGAATCCCACGATTATCGAAGACAACTGTTTTATTGGCGCACGCTCAGAGGTTGTTGAAGGCGTCATCGTTGAAGAAAACTCCGTGCTCGCTATGGGCGTATTTTTGTCACAGAGCACACGCATTTACGATCGTGAAACAAAAGAAATATATTATGGTCGTGTCCCCTCAGGTTCTGTCGTGGTTCCAGGTTCATTGCCTGCCGCGGATGGATCGCATAGTTTGAATTGTGCAATTATCGTCAAGCGCGTCGATGCGCAGACACGTGCCAAAACTAGCATCAATGATTTGTTGAGAGCCTAATGACTCAATATCATTTCTCAAAGCCATTGTATGTATTGTTTGTTTCAGGCCTGAATCTCATATGACCCAATTATTGGATGGTTCACGTGAAGCGTTGATCAGCGTTCGCGATTTAATTCGCTACGCTGTATCACGCTTTAATGAACATAAACTTTTTTTTGGTCACGGCTCAGACAACGCCTGGGACGAAGCAATATATTTAGTTTTACATGCATTGCACTTACCACCCGATCAGCTCGAGCCATTCATGGAAGCCCGCGTGTTGCCGTCTGAGCGCGAGGCGGCGCTGAACTTGATTGACTTGCGCTGTGAACATCGCTTGCCTGCCCCCTACTTGACACACGAAGCATGGCTTCAAGGCTATGCCTTTTATATAGATCAACGCGTGATTGTGCCCCGCTCCCCGATTGCTGAGCTATTACTCAATCAGCTCAGCCCTTGGATAGCGGATCCTTTTGAGGTCACAGGTATTCTTGATTTGTGCACGGGATCAGGTTGCTTAGCCATCATTGCAGCACACCAGTTTCCAGAAGCGTTTGTTGACGCCACGGATATTTCTAGAGATGCGCTGAATGTTGCTCTGATGAATGTTGATAAACATGGAATGAAAGATCGTCTGAACTTGCACCATGGCAGTCTTTATGATCCGCTTCCAGTTTCCGCACAATACGACCTGATTATTAGCAATCCACCCTACGTCAATTCAGCCTCAATGCAAAAGCTCCCTCCAGAGTACCGTCACGAACCATCGCTTGCACTAGCAGGTGGTGATGACGGCATGGACTTAGTTCGCACGATTATCGAACAGGCACCCACTCATTTACGAGACAATGGTTTACTGTTGATTGAAATCGGACATGAACGACCCTATTTTGAGGCGGCCTTCCCTGAACTCGAGCCCGTTTGGCTAGATACCGCAGAGGCCTCTGACCAAATTCTATTGCTCACCAAAGAGCAACTCATCCCGTGATTCGTGCTGCTGGCTTGACGGTTCGTCGTGGCACTAAAGTATTACTCGATCAAACCGAGTTTGTGGTTCACCCTGGTGAACGAGTAGGTTTCGTTGGGAAAAATGGTGCTGGAAAGTCAACACTTTTCGCCCTTCTTCAGCATGAAATTGAGGCGGATGCTGGGACCCTCGATGTGCCTCAAGGATGGCGCATGGCGAGCGTCAAACAAGAAATCGCCTCAAGTCATCAAAGCGCACGAGATTTTGTCATCGATGGTGATACACATCTGCGTACACTTCAAGCAGAGCGCCGTCAGCTTTCAGAAGAACTAGAAAAAAAGCCACTCCAAGAAGAATCACTCGGCGCTCGCATCGCTGAACTTGAGTCAGAGCTGATCGAAGTAGGCGCTTGGACCTCAGCTTCGCGCGCCGAGCAACTCTTGGCTGGTTTAGGCTTTACACCTCAGCAATGGGATCATCCAGTAGATAGCTTTTCAGGGGGCTGGAGAATGCGACTGGCGCTTGCAAGCGCGCTCATGGCTCCGTCTGAATTGCTTTTGCTTGACGAGCCTACCAACCACCTAGACTTAGACGCAATGTTGTGGCTAGAGCGTTGGCTAGGAGCCTATGCAGGTACGGTCTTACTAATCTCTCACGACACGGAGTTTCTAGATTCTGTTGCCCAAACGATTCTTCATTTTGATCAGGGCAAACTCAATCGATATAAGGGTGGCTATCAGGACTTTATTATTCAGCGCTCCGAACGTCTTCGGCAAACCAAAATCGCTTGGGAACGCCAAACGCGTGAGACGGTAAGGCTGCAAGGATTTATTGACCGATTTAAAGCAAAAGCATCCAAAGCCAAACAAGCGCAAAGTCGTGTAAAAGCTTTGGCGCGCATGGAATTGTTGGCGCCCATTCGTGCTGAGTCGGGGATAGATATTCGTATTCCTTCACCCGAGGAGATGCCCGATCCACTTTTAGTACTTGAGGACATGCAAGCGGGATACACCAACGAAAAAGGTGAGACGATTCCTATTTTGAAAAACGTACGCTTAATGGTACGAGGAGGAGATCGTATTGGAATTCTCGGCGTAAACGGTGCAGGAAAAAGCACCCTGGTTAAAACGCTGGCTGGAGAGCTCGGTGTGCAAGCAGGCAGCCGTCAAGCCTCTCGTGGTTTAGAAGTCGGGTATTTTGCCCAACATCAGCTTGATATGCTGGATTTGGACAGTAGTCCATTGCAACACCTTGCACGTCTTGCACCACAAACGCGTGAGCAGGAGCTTCGTAATTATCTGGGCGGTTTTGGTTTTGGCGGTGATCGTGTCATGGACAAAGTTGCCCCCATGTCGGGAGGGGAAAAAGCAAGACTCGCTCTATCGCTCATCGTCTGGCAAAAGCCGAATCTCTTATTGCTTGATGAGCCGAGTAACCACTTGGATGTAGAAACTCGAGAGGCCTTAACGACCGCACTTGCCGAGTTTGGTGGAAGTATGCTGCTGGTGTCCCATGATCGACACTTACTACGCACGACGGTAGATCGCTTTTGGATCGTAGCGGATGGTGGCGTACAAGAGTTTGACGGAGACCTAGAAGACTACAGAGACTGGTTAGCACAACATCAGTCCAATGCGCGTAAACAAGAACTCATCGGACGACAATCATCTAATACGTCATCTCATGCCATCGAAGAAAATGCATCTGGTCTGTCGGAGATTTCAAATGTCGACCGGAAACAACAAAAGCGGGAAGAAGCGCAAGAGCGACAAAGGACAGCGGTGCTTCGCAAGCCGGTCGAAGCTAAGCTCTTAAAAGTTGAAAAAGAGCTTGAGACCACGCAAAGCAAACTCAAATTACTGGATGCATTGATTGCAGATGCCGATCTGTATTCTGATGCTCGTCGACAAGAACGTGTGCAGACACTGTCCCAACATGGTGAGCTCACAAAAAAACATGGTGAACTAGAAGAAACATGGCTGATGTTGCAAAGTGAACTCGAATCAATTGGTGAGAGTTCAAGTTAGTCAAGGCGAGCATTGCTTGACTCGCCTAAATCCATCCTATGTCAAACTAATAAAAAATCTAGCCCTGAATGATGTCAAGTTTGGCTATACCAAGTGCCAAAGTTTTTGCCCCAACATCACGAAACTGAATCTGCGCTTGAGCATCTAACCCACTTCCAGACAATCCAAAAATCGTACCTTCACCAAAGCGTCCGTGCCGTACACCTTGGCCGACGCGAAAATGTTGACTCCCCACCGTTACACCATAAGATGAGCTTTGAGCAGCGGCAGGTGCCCGCAGCCCACTTGCTTGCCTAGCATAAGAATCAAAACCTGAGCCAGTAGACTTCCAGCGAGGTTCTGAGTCACTCAGGCCCTGTTTGGGCGTCAACCACTTTAAATGCTCCTCAGGAATCTCGGATAAAAACCGCGAGCGCATCGCATAACGGGTCTGACCATGGAGCATGCGACTTTGAGCAAGGCTGAAATAGAGACGTTCGCGCGCGCGAGTGATCGCGACATACATCAGGCGACGTTCTTCTTCGAGACCAGCCTGTTCAAGAATACTGTTTTCGTGAGGAAAGAGACCTTCTTCGATGCCAGTAATAAACACAGCATCAAACTCTAATCCTTTGGCCGCGTGTACTGTCATTAACTGCACCGCATCTTGACCTGCTTGTGCTTGGTTGTCCCCCGCCTCAAGCGCAGCATGTGACAAAAATGCCATTAAGGGTGAAAGGCCATCAAAACCCTCTTGCATCGGATCTTGTGCGCCTGCTGTCTGCACTACTTCACCGGCAGGCAGTCCACCCATATCTGATTCGGCAACGAAGGCTGCTGCGGCAGTAATCAACTCTCGAAGATTTTCAATACGATCAGCGCCCTCGCGGTCAAGCTGATAATGTCCAATCAAGCCACTATGCTCAATGACGTGCTCAACAAGCTCAGGAAGCGGCAAACTGCGCGTCTCATTAGCCAAACGTTGAATCAAACTCGAAAACTGAGCCAGATTGGACCCACCTTTGCCAGGGACTCTTGCGACTGCTGCGCTCAAACTTGTATCGTAAGCTTTGGACTGATCACCTAGCAGCTCCAGAGTCCGCGCACCAATTCCTCGCGGAGGAAAATTGACGACGCGCATCCAAGAAGTATCGTCGTCGATGTTGGCCATCAACCGCAAATAAGCTAAAGCATGTTTGACTTCCTGTCGCTCAAAAAAGCGTAAGCCGCCATACACCTTGTAAGGTATACCCGAGGAGAACAAGGCATGTTCAATGACGCGAGACTGCGCATTGCTTCGATACAAAATTGCGATTTGGCTACGATCACGGCCATCAGAAATTAATCCCCGGACCTCTTCGACGAGCCATTGAGCCTCTAGCAAATCAGTTGGCTGCTCTACGACACGTATCTGTTCACCTTGTCCCTGCTCTGTCCAAAGGTTCTTACCCAGGCGACCCGTATTGTGGCTGATCAGAGCATTGGCCGAGTCAAGAATATGACCAAATGATCGGTAGTTTTGCTCAAGACGGATGACAGTACCATGAGCATAATCACGCTCAAAATCCGCCATATTCCCGACATTTGCACCACGAAAAGCGTAGATCGATTGATCGTCGTCACCCACGGCAAAAAGGTGCGCACCTCCGCCTGCAAGCAGGGTGAGCCATTTATACTGCAACGTGTTGGTGTCCTGAAACTCATCGACCAAAATATGTTTGAATCGGCGCTGATAATGCTCTCGAATGGGTGTTTGCCTCGACAACAATTCGTAGGCACGCAACAGCAACTCAGGAAAGTCGACAACGCCTTCACGCTGACATTGCGCCTCGTACAGCGTATAAATCTCAATCAGGCGACGACGAAAACTATCATAGGCTTCAACGTCACTTGGACGCTGTCCGTCCTCTTTGGCACCATTAATAAAACGCTGAACATCGCGCGGTGGATACTTGTCGTCATCCACACCATTCGCTTTTAGCAGTCTTTTGATTGCCGCAAATTGATCGGCAGTATCCAAAATCTGAAATGCCTGGGGCAAACCCGCATCTCGATGGTGGGCACGCAGCATACGATTGCACAAACCGTGAAAGGTACCAATCCATAAACCGCGCGTATCAATCGGTAAAATAGCCGATACCCTCGCGACCATTTCACGCGCAGCTTTGTTCGTAAACGTAACGGCTAGAAGGCCTAAAGGACTGACTTGGTTGGTCTGAATAAGCCAAGCCATGCGAGTGGTAAGCACCCGTGTTTTTCCACTACCAGCGCCGGCCAGCACCAGTGCATGCTGAGCAGGTAATGTGACTGCGTTTCGCTGCGGGTCGTTTAGTTTGTCAATCATGCCGCATAGCGGCGAAGACGCTGAGCGAACTCCTCAAGACTCGCATTGCCGCTTTGCTGAGCACGTTGACACCAAGCCTGCAAGTCATGCAGTAACTGTTCGCTGGACGCGGTGGAGCTGTCCCAAAGTTTAACTAAGTCATGACGCATCAACACAAGCGTCGACAACGCATCATTTTGTGAAAGCGCTTGTTCGATGCGGGCACGCTCAGCAGGCGCGAGGTTCTCTTCGCCACGTCCGAGCCAGTGCGTTGCCGCTGCCAGTGCATCCGCCTTGGTGTCAGCTTTTGAGGCCTTTAAACGAATCAGCTCGTCCTTGCAGGCAATTTTCATGATGCCAGTGTAGCGAGCAAGAATCTCGTAGCGATGAGCGATCACACCTTGGAGGGTTCGTAAGTCCACCCCCGTCTTGCCATTCGCCTCTAATTTCAACTTAGGTGCGACTTTTTTGATGTGGGCCAAGCCAAGCGCCTTAAGACCTAAGATGTAAATCCAACCGATGTCCAACTCGTACCATTTGCTTGAAAACTTGGCTGAGGTACCGTGGGCGTGATGATTGTTGTGGAGTTCTTCACCACCAATCAAAATGCCAATAGGGAAAACGTTCGTGCTGGTATCAGGGCTTGCGAAGTTGCGATAACCAAAGTAATGACCGATACCGTTGACCACGCCAGCAGCCCAAAAGGGAATCCAAGCCATCTGGATCGCCCAGATAGTGAAGCCGATCGCACCAAATAAAGTCACATCGATGATTAGCATCAAAATGATGCCCTTGGCGCTGAAACGCGTGTAGACGTTACGTTCAACCCAATCATTAGGCGTACCGTGACCGAACTTGGAAAGCGTCTCTGCATTTTTAGACTCGTGGCGATAAAGCTCAGCACCACTAAATAAAACCTTACCAATGCCGTAAATCATTGGCGAGTGAGGGTCGCCATCGCGCTCACAGCGCGCGTGGTGCTTGCGATGAATCGATACCCATTCTTTTGTGACCATTCCAGTGGTCATCCAAAGCCAAAAACGGAAAAAGTGCATCACCGCAGGGTGGAGATCCAATCCGCGATGCGCCTGGCTGCGATGCAAGAAAATGGTCACCGCAACAATGGTGACGTGGGTCATGCCCAGAGTAAAGAGCACCACCTGCCACCAGTTAGCCTGAAGCAATCCGCCTGCTGCAAAAGAAATGAAATCGTTCATGTATGTGTCTATGATCCAAGACATTAAGATGAGCTGAATTTTAGCCTAGCCGAATGTGAACTGCTAGTAAAAACCCTCAAATTTTTATGCAAAATCAACTATTTAAGTCTTAACAGCGGCTAAAAGGTCGATTACGCTCACCGGAGTGTAAGCGGCCAAGTACACACCCTGAATGATGTGTACTTTAATTATCCTCAGATTGAGATTTTTCCGCCTCTCTAACCAGAGCTTAAGGTTTAACCCTCGGTTTAGCCTTGGATTTTATTTTTGGCTCAAGCTCAGGCTCAGCCTCAGTTTCAGCTTCGATATGCAAAGCTGGCATTTCATTTACCTTAGGCTCAATCAGGTCCTCAGTCACCAGAAGCACTGCAGATTCAAGCTCTAACTCTGCTTCAAACTCACTACCCGCTTTCTCAGAAACTAAATTCTTCTTTCTTTCGAAGATGGTAGCAAAAAATCCATCCGTTCCATGCACGTCCGGACGCAAACTCAGGTAGGGGCCTTCAATATGAAGAGAAGTACGTGCCGCCAGAATAGGAGATGCATCTACTAACTCAAAATCTGGGTGATTTGCTAAAAAAAACTCCACCTGATCCTGATTTTCCTCTTTTAAAAGGCTACATGTCGCATAGACAAGCCTTCCACCCGGAGCCACGCAACGTGAAGCACTTGCCAAAATGCGTGTCTGCAAAGCGGTAAGCTCTTGGAGACTTTGTACAGACTGGCGCCATTTAAGGTCAGGATTACGCCGCAGCGTTCCGACACCACTGCAAGGGGCGTCAACAAGAACACGATGCGCTTTACCTGCAAGACGCCGGACACGCGTGTCGTTTTCATGCTCAATCGCGACCGGAACGATATTGGACAAACCGCTTCTTGCGAAGCGAGGCTTCGCTTTAGCCAAACGTGTTGCTGAAACATCAAACGCGTAGAGCCTTCCCGTCGAGCGCATGAGTGCGCCGAGCAAGAGTGTTTTACCCCCTGCACCGGCACAAAAATCAATGACCATTTCGCCGCGTTTAGGGCCAACCAACAAAGCGAGAAGCTGACTGCCCTCGTCTTGAACCTCGATCAGGCCATGTTCGAACTGGTGCCACTTATTCATGGCAGGCCGTCCTTTTAACCGAATTCCCCAAGGCGAATATGGCGTCGCCTCAGGCGCATGGCGCACACCATTGCCCTTGATCAAGTCAGCCAGCATGTCGTCACGATCCGCTTTCATAGGATTGACGCGAATATCCAGCGCTGCCGCAGTATTGAGCGCCGTCGTCAGAGACTCCAGATCTGGCATGTCATGTAAACGATCGAACAACCAGTCGGGCAAGCTGGTGCGAACCTGTAAGGACAAAGATTTTTCGTCAATGTGGGCAATTCTATCTAGCCACGCCAATTCGCCCACGTCCAGCACTGGGCGCACTTTTTCAGCGCCCATCGTGGCAATAGCACCCTGAATCGCTAAACGACGTACCGCATTACCCACGCCGCTTTCACCAAGCTGACGATAGCGACGCAAATGGCGCAACACGTCATAGACAACCTCTGCAACCTCTGCACGATCACGAATGCCCAGCTTGGGGTGCGCTCTAAACCAGTGCGAAACAATCGAGTCGGCTGCAAAACGCCAGGTCAATACCTCGTCTAGCACCTGCCGGATTTGATCCAAGCGAACCGTCATCACAGGTTGGCGAGGCTTAGGAACATATGTCGAGACAACAGCTTGTTTTTCAGTCCCGTAAAGCGGATCGGCACCTTGTCCGGAATAGCCACGATCACCCTGCGGGCGAGGTCCACGAGGCTCGGCTTTCATCAGTCTTTCGGTCGCGGAGCCAGGTCTGACCGTGCCCGCTGATGCGCTCAGTGCTGCGGCCCGGGCCGCATCTTTTTTGTTGGTGCGCCCTGCACCCGTCGTGCCATGGGGCCGACGGCTTGGTTTGCTGGGATTGCTCATGAATATTGGCCTGGAGTAAAAAGTCGTGTGTTGATGCCGTCTACCTGAACGCGCTGATCGCTGTTTAGATGTACACGGCCCTGCGCAAGCCAAGAAGCGACCTGCGGGTAAATAAAATGTTCCATCTCCAACACTCTGGAGGCTAAAGTCTCTGGCGTGTCGTGATGCAGCACAGGAACGACGCCTTGCGCAATGATGGGGCCGTGATCTAACACCGGGGTCACGAAGTGTACGGTGCATCCGTGGGATTGAACACCAGTAGCTAAAGCTTGCGCATGGGTATGCAGTCCTGGAAATGCTGGCAACAAAGAGGGATGGATATTCACCAGTTTGCCGGCAAAGCGCTCAACAAAGCCAGGGGTCAACACCCGCATAAAGCCGGCCAATAGTACATAGTCTGGCGCAAATTGCTCAATTGACTCAGCGAGTGCCGCATCAAAAGACTCTCTGGAGGTAAAAGCCGTGTGGGCCAGGCCAATGGTTTGAATACCCTGCTGTGATGCCCAAGCGAGACCCGCTGTCTCAGCTCGGCTCGCAATCACGGCAATGACGTCTGCAGCACAATCGCCAGATTGACATGCTTGAACGATCGCTTGCATGTTAGAACCCTGTCCAGAGATCAAAATCACAAGGCGGGAACGTAAATTTATGGGGTCGGACATGGTATTCCACGATAAGGCCAGTCTGAAATTGTAAACTGTCACCCGTGAAAACCATTCTAAGCATTTTTCGCCAAGCTCCCGCGCCCGATTTGCGCCTGCCTTGCGCTCTATCAATTGGAAACTTTGACGGGGTGCATCGTGGGCATCGGGTCATGATTTCACAAGTCTGTCAGGCAGCGACACGTCTCGCGCTCTCCCCAACGATTTTGACTTTTGCGCCGCACCCTCGACAGTATTTTGCACAGATCAATCACCGTCCAGAGCTTTCCCCACCTCAAATCACGGGGCTCAGAGACAAACTGACAGCCCTTGCCCATGCGGGAATCGAGCGCGTCATTCTGGCGCGGTTTAATCGAGCCATGGCAGAAATGTCCGCCTCAGACTTTGTCACGAAATGGCTAGCTGTTGAGTTAAATGTCCGCTGGTTGCTGGTGGGTGAGGATTTTCGTTTTGGTCGCCATAGAACCGGTGACGTTGAGCTCCTCAAAGAACTTGGTCAAGGTTGCGGCATAGAAGTTCATACGCTCAGTGACATTACCGATGAACACGGGCATCGTATTTCAAGCTCCGAAGTGCGCGGAGCGCTAGCCGCCGGAGAAGTCCGTCGCGCCGCCAGCCTGCTGGGACGTCCTTTTGGCATGACGGGGCACATTGTTCATGGCAAAAAGCTCGGTCGTACGCTGAATATGCCAACAATGAACATGCGTGTGACCCCGCGGTGCGCTGCACGTTCTGGCATTTATGTCGTCCGGGTGCACGGACTCGGGCCAACTGCCCTGCCTGGCGTAGCGAGCCTAGGGGTTCGCCCCACTGTCGAAGATGATGGAAGAATTTTGCTTGAAACGCACTTATTTGATCTGAACATTGATGCATACGGTAAACTCGTTCGCGTCGAACTCCTGCAGCACTTACGGGATGAAGAAAAGTTTCCCGACCTGCCAACCCTGACTGCCGCCATGCATGCCGATGCACAGCATGCGCGCGCTTACTTTGCGCTCCATGGACTATAAAAATACACTCAATTTGCCCGACACTTCCTTCCCGATGCGTGGAGATCTTCCGCGTCGTGAGCCTGCTTGGGTCGCACAATGGCAAGAAAAAAAGGTTTATCAAGCGATCCGAGACGCTAGCCGCGGTCGCCCAAGCTTTTTATTGCATGACGGCCCTCCTTACGCGAACGGCGATATTCACATCGGCCACGCAGTCAATAAAATTCTCAAGGACATCATCGTCAAAAGCCGCAACATGGCGGGTTTTGACGCAGCTTATGTACCGGGTTGGGATTGTCATGGCATGCCCATCGAAATCCAAATTGAAAAGAAATTTGGCAAGCACTTACCCGTTGCAGAGGTTCAAGCAAAAGCTAGAGCGTATGCGCTTGAGCAAATAGAACGACAGAAAAAAGACTTTGAGCGCTTGGGTGTGTTGGGCGACTGGAATCGCCCTTATCTGACCATGAACTTCAGCAATGAGGCCAATGAAATTCGAGCGCTTGGGCGGATTCTTGAAAAGGGCTATGTTTTCCGAGGCCTCAAGCCTGTGAACTGGTGTTTTGATTGCGGCTCTGCTTTGGCCGAAGCCGAGGTCGAATACGCGGATCGCAAGGACCCAGCCGTTCACATCGCGTTTCCTTTTGCAGACCGACCTGCGCTTGCAAAAGCATTTGGGCTGCCCACAGTCGAGGCAGGTGCGATTGTCATTTGGACAACCACGCCTTGGACTATTCCCTCTAACCAAGCGCTCAATATTCATCCAGAATTTAAATACGCATTGGTTCGCGTCTCTCCTGCTCCTGCCACGGGATCATTGCTCATTTTGGCCGCTGACCGTGTGGAGTCTTGTCTCAAGGAGTGGGGGCTCGAGGGTGAGATCATCGCGCAATGTGTGGGCCTCGCACTTGACAAGATTACGTTCAATCATCCTTTAGCAGACGTGGACCCAGGCTACCGACGCGTCGCGCCGATCTATCTCGGCGACTATGTCACACTGGACACTGGAACGGGCGTCGTGCACTCGGCCCCTGCTTATGGTGTCGAGGATTTTCAATCCTGCAAAGCAAATGGTATGCAAGATGCCGACATCATCAATCCAGTCATGGGTGACGGCAAGTTTGTCCCATCCTTACCGATTTTTGGTGGATTAAACATTTGGACTGCCAACCCAAAGATTGTTGAAGCCTTAAGTGCCGCAGGCACACTCCTCAAGACAGAATCACATTCACATAGCTACATGCATTGCTGGCGTCATAAGACGCCCATCATTTATCGCGCGACAAGCCAATGGTTTGCGGGGATGGATGTTCAGCCGGTCGACGGCGAGGCTAGCTTACGTCAAAGTGCTTTAGCAGCAATCGATGCCACCGCGTTTTACCCGACTTGGGGACGCGCACGTTTGCATGCAATGATCGCAAATCGTCCTGACTGGACACTGTCACGTCAACGCCAATGGGGTGTGCCCATGGCTTTCTTTATTCATAAAGAAACAGGTGCACTTCATCCAAACACACCCGCACTTCTAGAAGAAGTCGCTAAACGTGTTGAGAAAAGTGGCATTGAAGCTTGGCAAGCAATTGAACCTGCTGACTTGCTGGGTGATGATGCGAAAGATTACGAAAAGAATCGCGACACACTCGATGTGTGGTTTGACTCAGGCACGACGCACGCCACAGTCTTGGGCGGACCTGACAATCAGCATCATGGTTCACACGGTGAACTCACTTGGCCCGCTGATATGTATCTCGAAGGGTCAGATCAACATCGCGGCTGGTTTCACTCTTCGCTGTTGACGGGTTGCATGCTCTCTGGACGTGCACCTTATAAGAGCCTCCTGACTCACGGCTTTGTGGTAGATGGTCAGGGCCGCAAAATGAGTAAGTCAGTTGGCAACGTGATTGCGCCACAAAAAGTGTCCGACAGCCTGGGCGCAGAAATATTGCGTTTGTGGGTTGCGAGTACGGACTACTCTGGCGAGTTAACCATTTCTGACGAGATCCTAAAGCGTGTGGTCGAAAGTTATCGCCGCATACGTAATACTTTACGTTTCTTGCTGGCCAACCTCGCCGACTTTGATGCCTCTGCAGATATTGTCGCTGTGGGTGACATGCTAGAAATCGATCGATACGCGCTCGCGATGACCGCTCAAATGCAGGCAGAGGTTCTCTCGCATTTCGAGAAGTACGAGTTCCAACCTGCCATGTCTCGTTTGCAAAATTTCTGCTCCGAAGATCTTGGTGCATTTTATCTTGATGTACTAAAAGATCGGCTCTACACCTCAGCACCTCGCAGTCTTGCACGTCGCTCGGCTCAAACAGCGCTATTACACATCACGCAAACCTTACTCAAGCTGATGGCGCCGGTACTGTCGTTTACGGCCGAAGAAGCTTGGGGCATCTTGCTCAGCTCAACCTTGAAGTCCTCTTCTGACATTGGTCGCCTGACCATTTTCACTGAATGCTTCCACACCATGCCTGCGGTCCCTGGCGCGCAAGCGCTTGAACAACGCTGGACACGCTTGCGCGAAATTCGGTCTCTTGTCATGCGCAAGCTTGAAGACTTGCGGGGTGCGGGCAGTATTGGCTCTTCTTTGCAAGGGGAAGTGGATCTGACAGCGAGTGGTCAAGACCTCGCCTTATTACAAAGCGTTGCAGATCAACTCCCCTTCATTTTTATCGTTTCTCGCGTGGGTGTTCATGCCGGCACCGGCGAACTCGACATCAGTATTGCTCCCTCTTCACACCAAAAGTGTGAAAGGTGTTGGCATTGGCGTGATGATATCGGCAAGGACCCAGTCCACCCGCATATTTGTGGTCGGTGTGTAGATAGTTTGAATGAAGCTGGGGCCAGCTAAGGATGCAGAGCGCCCAACAAGACAAGCCAGACGCGACAGCCATCGACATACCTTCCTATCGTGGAATGGGCAGATGGCTGTTATTGGCTTTGTTATTGATTGTGGTGGATCAGCTCACCAAGATTGGTTTTGATCATGCCCTACGCTATGGTGAGCGTATCAACATCTTGCCAATCTTTGACTTTACCTTGCTGTACAACAAGGGAGCTGCGTTTAGTTTTCTGGCGGATCAACCTGGATGGCAGCGTTGGTTCTTTACAATTTTAGGATTTGGAGCAAGTGCATTTATTCTCTGGATGATGCATACGCATCGCTCGCAGCATCGCTTCATGTTCGCGCTCACACTGATTCTTGGCGGTGCACTTGGTAATGTGATTGATCGCATTGCGTATGGCCATGTCATAGATTTTTTGCTTTTTTATTGGCAAAACTGGCATTACCCTGCTTTCAACGTGGCCGATGCGGGCATTACAGTCGGTGCTATCCTTTTAATCATCGATGAAATTCTTCGCCTTCGGGGTCAGCATGCAAGATCTTCTTGATAAACGGATTGTGATGGGTTTGAGTGGTGGCATTGCCTGCTACAAGGCTGCCGATCTCGTTCGCAGACTCATCGAAAGAGGTGCGCAAGTCGATGTTGTCATGACAGAAGCTGCAACACGCTTTATTACACCGGTCACCATGCAGGCACTCAGCGGACGTCCCGTATTTGTCGATGCCTGGGACAATCGGGTGCATAACAACATGGCGCACATCCAATTATCTAGAGGTGCGGATGCCATCCTGATTGCTCCGGCCTCAGCAGATTTTATGGCTAAGCTCGTGCAAGGACGAGCCGACGATCTGCTCTCGACTCTCTGTCTTGCCCGGGCTTGTCCCTTATTAGTGGCGCCCGCTATGAATCGCGAGATGTGGCTCGCAGCACCCACGCAACGCAATGTGACTCAACTATCACAAGATGGAATTGAAGTACTTGGCCCCGGTAGCGGTGAGCAAGCATGCGGGGAAACAGGCGATGGTCGCATGCTCGAACCTCTTCAAATCGTTGCTGAACTCAAACGTTTTTTTCAGCCTAAATATCTTGCAGGATTACATGTTCTTTTGACCGCCGGGCCAACCATTGAACCCATCGATCCAGTCAGAGTGCTTAGCAATCGATCATCTGGTAAAACAGGCTACGCTCTGGCCGAAGCTGCGTGGGCTGCTGGTGCGAAGGTCACTCTTATTTCAGGTCCGACAGCATTGTCATGCCCTCATGGCATCACGCGTTTCAATGTAGAGTCAGCTCAACAAATGCACGAGGCCGTGATGTCTCATTTAGTTGGCGTAGATATTTTTATCGCTGTTGCGGCAGTGGCGGACTGGCGCATTCAAAATATCTCGTCTGAAAAAATTAAGAAAGATGGGATTTCGACCCCAGAACTTAAATTTGAGGCGAATCCAGATATCTTGGCGGAGGTCGCCGCAATGACGCCAGGACCTTGGTGCGTTGGGTTTGCGGCCGAAACACAAAAACTCTCTGAATTTGCACACGCCAAGCGACTTCGCAAAAGCATTCCGATGCTAATCGGAAACCTGGCCCAGCACGTCATGGACGCAGAACACACGAGTGTCACGATTTTTGACGATCAAGGTGAGCACGCCCTACCCATGGGCACCAAGCAAGATGTCGCCCATCAGCTCATCCACGCTATTGCTCAGCGCTTTAAACAATCAAACTCCTTACGCTAATCACCTTCAGGTGTTCACATGCAAGCGCTGATCGATCAACTCGTCTTATTCATTCAAAACAATCAGTCTTGGGCGGGTCTCGTCATTTTCCTCATGGCATTTGGCGAGTCTTTATTTGTGCTGGGAATTTTTATACCCGCGACAGTGTTGTTATTTGCAACAGGGACGCTGATTGCAACAGGCATTCTTGATGCCGGAACTATTTTATTTTGGGGGATCATCGGTGCCATTCTCGGCGACGCCCTTTCATTTTGGCTTGGTCGCTGGATGGGACCTAAATTTTTAAGACACAGGCATTTAAATGCTTACAGACGCCAAGTCGCGCGCGCGCGTCTTTTTTTCTACCGGTACGGTTTTTTAGCCGTGTTGATTGCCCGTTTCTTAGGCCCTTTGCGCTGTTTTATTCCAACTGTAGCGGGCGTCATGGGCATGCCAGAACTTCGCTTCCAAATTGCCAATATCATCTCAGCGATTCTATGGCTACCCGCCCTACTCGCACCCGGCTACCTTGCCTCTCTGAGCGTTGAAGCGCTCAAGCAAGGGAATCACTCAACTATTTATTCTTTAGTCGGTCTCACAGTCATTGCAATCATTATCTGGCTTGTCATTCGCCAGCGACGCGCCATCAAAGACAAACAAACACGCCTACGCAAACGTATTAGTGCACATAACGATATTTAAATCGAATTTCGAGAATATTATGAAAGTTGTTGATGTAAAAATTTTAGATCCACGTATGCATGAGCAACTGCCAGCTTATGCGACTAGCGGCTCTGCTGGCCTGGATTTGCGTGCGTGTCTGGATCAGGCTCTCGTTCTTGAGCCAGGGATGACGCAACTCATCCCAACGGGTCTGGCTATTCATATTGCAGATCCGGGTTTCGCAGCTGTCATCTTGCCACGGTCTGGCCTTGGCCATAAACATGGCATCGTTCTGGGTAACCTCGTTGGACTCATTGACTCCGACTATCAAGGCCCATTGATGGTTTCTGCCTGGAACCGCAGTGCGGTCGCGTACACGCTAGAACCGATGGAGCGTATAGCCCAACTCGTTGTCCTACCCATTGCGCAAATTCAATTCAATGTTGTTGAAGATTTTGACGCCTCTAGCCGTGGTGCAGGTGGCTTTGGTAGCACAGGAAAAGGCTAACCGCCCGTACAGGTAGATCCCACAGGTGCCCTGCGGCTCGACAAGGCCTCTGCAATCTGTGCAGCCAGCGCTTGAACGTTGTCCTGCTGTCCCTGAACCAATGCAAGCACACCAATCCCCACCGGTTGCTGTAAGCGTGTGTAGCATGTCAAAAATGATTTGCTGCCCGGAAAACGCACACTCCAAACAGTATCAAGTGAAACAGACTGCCCGGGTATCAAATCAAAACGTTGCACATCCATTTGCACTTTTGTGACTGAAGCCATCGCGGCTTCGGCAGCGAGCTTTTGTAAAGGCGGCATACCCAAACGCTGCGTCAATAACTGAGATAACGCAGTTAACAGCTGTGATGACAAGGAACCCGTCCACCGATCCTCACCAAGAATCATGAGTCGACCATCCCCTTGCCTGACAACGAGAGAGAGGTTATCCACCGCGGCAGGTACCCCAATCTCAGACAAGGTATAAGGTCCGACACTTCCCACAGACTGTGCACCCGCGCTCTTGGAAACCAGTCCAGCCTGCGAATCGATCCGACTCAGTGTGTAATATTGCGCTGGAGGTCCCGCGCAACCAACAAGACTGAGCGCGCCTAGCGCTAAGGCAAAACGTTTGAGAAAAAGCTTCATTTTCCTGGTGCTCCGAGAGTGTCTCTGGAATATGGCTGCGTGCTGCGACCTCGAATGATCGCGTCAGGATTCGCCTGCAAGCTCTCCGTCAATGCACGCAAAGATTTCAAACTACCCTTTAAATCGTCGAGCATCGCTTCCGTATTTGTAGTCAGCGGACTACCCGGTGCAATTAGGGAATTGAAATTTTTAACCGTCAACTCAATCTGTGAGAGCGTCGAAGCAAGCTTAGGCGTGACACTTTTATCAAGATTACCGCTTAAGCGTTTAATTTCGACCACCATCTCATCGAGATCACTTGCTAGTTTTTCGAAAGGAATCTTATCGATCTTGGCAATGATGCTGCCGATCTGCGCTTGCATGGCTCCTAGATCATCAGCACTGATTGTTGGCATGATGAAAGGCAACGTCACTTGCGCAACATCGTTATTTTGTAGGTTCGGGAAGTCCGACAAGTTAATGTAAAGTTGTCCGGTCAAGATATTTGCGGTTCGCAGTTGTGCACGCAAGCCCTTGCTGGTCATATCGCTCAATAATGCGGCCAAATTCTCGGAAGTTTGATTGGATAGCTTGAATTCAACATAAATGGCTCCCAGCCGTTCCGGATACAACGTGGCATTCACCACCGAAAAGAAGCGCCGCGTATTAATGTCAAAATCAAGTGCAATTGAGTCTACGATGCCGATATCGACGCCGTGAAAAACAACATCTGCTCCAACATTCAAACCTCGCACAGGCTGGTCAAAACGCATACGAATGGGTACGGCGACGCCCTGAGGCACAACTTCTGCCGCATGGCGTGAGCCAAAAAGCTTAAAAGGCTTTTTTGTATCAGTCAAAGGGGCTGGCTTACCAAAGGAGGAAAATGAAATTCCTCCAGAAATCAAAGAAATTAAAGATTCCGTTTGTAATTGCATACCGCTCGCACCGATCGTCAAATCAATACCGCTTTCATTCCAAAACCGTGTGCTGGAATCAATAAACTTGTCATAAGGTGCATCGACAAAAATATTGAGATCCACATCCTGTCCCGAATCATTGAGTTTAAATCCCATCACCAGGCCAACTTGTATCCGGCGATAAAAAATGGGTGTGCCTGATCCAAGTGAACCGAGACTCGCTGTCCGCAGAACGTAGTGGCTGCCAGGACGACTGCTTGCGATGGGAGGGGGCTGTTCCAAGCCAACAAATGATTTCTGGCTTGTTGAAGATTTTTTCAGGCCATCAAAGTCCGTTTCAATATAAGAACCTGACACTAAGGTGCTCAGCCCCGAAACCCCGCCTAAGCCGATGCGGGGTCTGACCACCCAAAAGCGTGAACCTTCATGCGCGAACGAGGCACCATTTTTAGTGAGATCGACCTCAACAACCACGCCGTCCTGCTTATCATTGAGACGAACACTTTTAACAAGTCCAATGACCACATCACGGTATTTGATCTGAGTCTTGCCATTCTCAATTCCAGTGGCTGACTCAAACGAAATGGTAATTTTTGGCCCCTGCTGTGACCAGTCGTGCCAAACAATTGAGAGGCCAACTAAAAGCGCAGCAATAGGAATAAACCACACCCAGGCAAGACTGCGCTTTGGACGGCGGGCAACACGAGGCATTGGCATCGCGGTACGCTCACGGATGGGCTCCTGAATACTGGGCTCATTAGGTTGACTCAAAGCAATCTCACTTAAGCGTAAATCTAAACATTAAATCATGCCGATATGTCACGACGGTAACCTGCGCGGCGCCAAGCAAGTCTGGGATCAAAACTGAGTGCGGCTAACATTGTCAAAATTACCACCGCACCGAAAGCAATCGCTCCACTACCCGGCTCAATCCGAAGTAACGCTCCGAACTGCCCCAAGGCTGACAGTAAGATCACTACAAATACGTCCAACATTGACCATTGACCAATGAACTCGACCACGCGGTAAATCTGTGTCCGTTTGCGAAGTCCATGCATGGCACCAAACTGAGTGAGTGCCAATAACACTGACAAAGCGACAAGCTTGAAGACAGGTACCATGACACTTGCCACCAAGACGACCAGCGCGATGTCCCAAGAACCCATTTGGAACAACTCGATCACACCACCAATAATTGTGTGCGCCGAAGTTCCACCGAAAGATGTAATTTGCATGATGGGCAGTAGATTCGCAGGAATATACAGAATCACTGCGGCAATCACCAAGGCCCAAACCTGCCGGATGCGTGCAGGCGAAGGGGGTTTAGGTATAGAAGGTAATTGAGCGGGTACGCCTAGATCTAGCGCCATCAAGCGCAAACGATGTTCATCCAAACGCGCGAAGCTTGTAATAAAAATCGCTGCGCAAGCCGTTGCAAAAAGTCCGACTCCTGCCACAAGAGAAGCTAAGCCTGCAAGTTTCACGACCGAAACTAAAATTCCAACCAGAAATACTGGCACCATGCACCAAGGCTTTAAGTGATCAATCATTTTGATTGCCCACTCAAAATAAACGGGCAAACGGCCAAGTGACAATGGCAACAACACCATAAACAGCAAACATAGATGAGTCACGGGCAGTAAAAAACCTGCCGCAAAAGTGACCACGGCAACCTCTTGGTATCCTTCTCTCCAAACCACTGAGACGGCATCAAAGAATGTCGCGGCTTGTCCCTGTCCTTGCAAGTAAAGGGTCGCGACTGGATAGATATTGGCGAAAATTAAGCTGATGAATGCCGTCAAAATGATGGCGAGCCAAGCGGCTGGCGTAAACGACGCGTAAGACTCCAACACGCTGCAACATCTTACACATTGCGCCCATTGATCAGGCTCAAGCTCAGGACGACAGTAAACAGCCCCGCACTGATGACATGTCAACGTGAGGGGCTGTGTATGGGTATCAACAACAGAGTTTGCTGTCAAAAGCGTCATTAATGCACCAGAATGACCTCCTGATCCGAACCCTTGGCCGCGCCAGGCGATTTGTCGTCCTTGACATCAAACTCAAGAACCACCTTGCCGTCAGCATCAACGTCCACACAAACGGAGCCACCATCGACAAGCTTGCCAAACAATAATTCATCTGCCAAAGCACGACGAAGGGTGTCTTGAATCAAGCGCTGCATAGGACGCGCGCCCATCAAGGGATCAAAACCATTTTTACCAAGATGCGCGCGCAAAGCATCAGTAAAAGAGACCTCAACGCGCTTGTCATGCAATTGATCCTCAAGCTGCATCAGAAACTTGTCCACGACGCGCAGAATCACTTCTTGGCTCAACGGTGCAAAATGCACAATCGCATCCAGTCGATTTCGGAACTCTGGTGAGAACAGGCGTTTGATATCGCCCATCTCATCGCCGCTTGCTCGCGTATTGGAAAAACCAATATTGGGCTTGTTGAGGGCCTCAGCGCCGGCATTGGTCGTCATCACTAGAATCACATTGCGGAAATCTGCCTTACGACCATTGTTATCCGTCAGTGTTCCATGGTCCATGACCTGAAGCAAAATATTAAAGACATCCGGATGGGCTTTTTCAATTTCATCCAAAAGCAAAACACAATGTGGCTGTTTATTGATCGCCTCAGTCAGCAAACCACCCTGATCAAAACCGACGTATCCCGGAGGCGCACCGATCAAACGTGAAACAGTGTGACGCTCCATGTATTCGGACATATCGAAACGTAACAACTCAACGCCAAGAGTAAACGCAAGCTGCCGTGCCACCTCAGTCTTGCCGACTCCGGTTGGACCAGAAAAGAGAAAAGCACCGATGGGTTTCTCAGGCCGTCCAAGACCAGAGCGAGCCATTTTGATCGCTCCAGCAAGCGCCTCAATCGCACCATCTTGGCCATAAACGACCGTTTTCAAATCCCGCTCAAGACTAGCAAGTTTGCTTCGATCGTCACTTGAGACTGTCTGAGGCGGAATGCGGGCAATTTTTGATACGATCGATTCGATTTCAGTCTTACCAATGACTTTCTTTTGCTTAGACCGAGGAAGCAGGCGTTGAGCAGCGCCAGCCTCGTCAATCACATCAATCGCCTTATCAGGCAGATGACGATCGTTGATATGACGCGCGGACAATTCAGCAGCGGCAGAGAGCGCTGCAGCAGAGTATTTCACCCCGTGATGCTCCTCAAAGCGCCCTTTCAAACCACGCAAAATCTGAATGGTTTGCGCTACGGTAGGCTCAGAGACATCTACCTTTTGAAAACGACGAGAGAGGGCTGCATCTTTTTCAAAGACCCCGCGGAACTCGGTGTATGTCGTCGCACCAATACAGCGCAGCTGCCCAGAGGACAACGCGGGCTTGAGTAGGTTGGAGGCGTCAAGTGTGCCGCCCGATGCCGATCCAGCACCAATTAACGTGTGAATTTCATCGATAAATAAAATTGCTTGAGGATTGTTTTTGAGCTGCTTCAGCACACCTTTGAGACGTTGCTCAAAATCACCCCGATATTTAGTACCCGCTAAAAGCGCGCCCATATCCAAAGAAAACACCTGAGCATCATGAAGAACTTCTGGCACCTCGCCCTGCGTAATCCGATAAGCCAAGCCTTCAGCGATGGCTGTTTTGCCGACCCCTGCCTCACCCACGAGCAGGGGATTATTTTTTCTGCGTCGACACAAGGTCTGAATCACCCGTTCGACTTCATACTCGCGTCCAATCAGTGGGTCGATGCGGCCCGCAATAGCGGCCGCATTTAAATCCTGAGTGTACAAATCAAGCGGGGATTGTTTGCCTTCGGCGTTTTGCTCGCCCCCTTCGGATTGCTGCTCTTTGGAACCAGCAGGCGTCTCGGCTGGTGTTTGTTTACTAATACCATGTGAAAGAAAATTAACCACATCAAGGCGAGAGATCCCTTGTTGCTGCAGATAAAAAACTGCATGGGACTCTTTTTCTCCAAAGATGGCAACCAGAACGTTTGCACCAGTCACAGGCTTCTTGGAAGCACCGCCGGCGGAAACGTGCATGATTGCTCGTTGAATCACGCGCTGGAAACCAAGGGTGGGTTGCGTATCAACCTCTGCACCTGAAGGAATAACAGGCGTGTTATCGGTCACAAATTTACGCAAATTGTTGCGTAACTCGTCTATGTTGGCCGAACACGCGCGCAGCACCTCTATTGCTGCTGCATTATCTAGCAGCGACAAAAGCAAATGCTCGACGGTGATGAACTCATGTCGAGCTGAACGCGCCTCAACAAAGGCCATATGTAGGCTAACTTCAAGCTCTTGGGAAATCACATTTCCTCCGACGTTCTTTTAAGTGTTACACCGTTAAATTGCATTCTATGCCTTATTCGTTTCCCGCCGGTTCCATCACACACTGCAATGGATGCTGGCGAGCTCTGGCGTGCTGGGCGACAAGGGCTATACGACTTGCAGCAATGTCATGCGGGTAAACCCCACACACACCTTTGCCTTCGTGGTGAACTTGCAACATGATACGCATCGCCTCTTCTTGACCTTTACTGAAAAACTTTTGAAGCACGTGCACGACAAACTCCATCGGTGTGTAGTCGTCATTTAGCAAAATCACGCGATACATGGGCGGGGGCGCGGTTTTTGCGCTCTGCTTATCGACCACAAGATCCGGAGTAGAAGAGGTACGTGCGGGCATGTTTAAAAGTTCAATTGAAGGGTTGCGTTCATTTTACAGACCCTGAGGATACAAAACCGTACTAAAAATTCAATCTCATCTAGAAAAAAAATACATACTAGGCAAACCGATACTTGACGAATGGAATAAATCTAACGAATATCGCTTAACACCCAAAATTTTATTGAGTGTCAAGTTGCCGAAAGCTGTTTTTTTTTAGCATACGCTTTGATTCAGCTTTCTGTATAGTTTATACAACGCACATAAGAGGCAGTCGGAATGTCAGACTCGACCACAAGTAATGGCCCTAAGGTCACCGGTATAGTGAAATGGTTTAACGACGCAAAAGGCTTTGGGTTTGTAACTCCCGATGACGGAAGCGAAGACCTGTTTGCTCATTTTTCAGCGATCCACATGGACGGTTTTAAGACACTCAAAGAAGGCCAGAAAGTTGCCTTTGAGATCACACAAGGTCCTAAGGGCAAACAAGCAACTAATATAACGGCTGCCTAAACAGCTGGGGTGAATAACCCCTTGGATACTACGCAATGTATAGACGGTTCTCGCAAGGAAAACAGCGCGATCTGCATGCCGCGCTGTTTGTTTTTATTATTGGTTTTTTTCTTTCTATTTCTTGTGCTGTTGCACAGATGAATCCTATATTGCCCATTAAAAAACTTAATGCTGGCATGCATGTGATTCAAGCCGAAATTGCGGCAACAGCTGAAACCCGCACAATCGGGCTCATGAATCGAAAGTCTCTGGCGCCCAACCACGGTATGTTGTTTGTATTTGAGCAAGCAAACGTCCAGTGCTTTTGGATGCGCAACACGTTGATACCACTCTCAATTGCGTATTTAGATGCAGACGGCACCATCGTAAATATTGCAGATATGACACCGCAAAGCGATCAGTCTCACTGCTCAACCAAGCCTGTCAGGTTTGCACTCGAAATGGATCAAGGCTGGTTTGCTACCCGCGGGATGACGCCAGGCAAAAAAATACTCGGTCTGCAATAGACCGAGTATTGGGGATGACTGGACGATTTAGACGCGTTCAATAATCATCGCGATACCCTGCCCCACGCCAATACACATGGTGCATAAACCATATCTTCCGCCAGTCACTTCTAATTGGTGGACAGCCGTCATCACAAGTCGTGCTCCACTTGCGCCTAAGGGGTGACCTAGCGCGATCGCACCGCCATTAGGGTTGACACGTGGGTCGTTGTCAGCGATGCCAAGCATCCTTAAGACCGCGAGGCCCTGCGCTGCAAACGCTTCATTTAATTCGATCACATCCATCTGCGCGAGTGTCAAACCAGCGAGTGCCAATACTTTTTGTGAAGCCGGGGCAGGACCTATCCCCATGATACGTGGCGCCACGCCCGCTGTTGCCATTGCAACTATACGGGCACGCGGCTTAAGACCATGGCGTGCCGCCGCTTGTTCATGGGCGATCAGCATTGCAACCGCACCATCATTGACACCTGAGGCATTACCCGCGGTTACAGAACCGCCTTCACGCACCACACCTTTAAGTTTAGTCAATGATTCGAGTGTTGTGAGACGAGGATGCTCGTCGCGTTGAACGATCAGTGCATCACCCTTCTTTTGCGTAATACAGACTGCTGTGATTTCGCTGTCAAAATATCCGTTCTTTTGCGCAGCAGCCGTTTTTTCTTGGCTGGCCATTGCAAATAAGTCTTGATCTGCACGCGAAATATTGAATTGATCTGCAACGTTCTCAGCTGTTTCAGGCATCGAGTCGACACCGTATTGGGCTTTCATTAATTTATTGACGAAACGCCAGCCTATCGTGGTGTCATAAATCGACGCGCTACGAGAAAAGGCAGAATCAGCTTTACCCATGACAAAAGGGGCACGAGTCATGCTCTCAACACCGCCTGCGAGCATCAATGAGGCATCGCCGGCCTTGATGGCGCGGGCAGCCGTCCCAATTGCATCCATGCCAGAACCGCATAAACGATTGATTGTTCCACCAGGCACAACATCGGGTAGACCTGCCAAAAGAGTCGCCATCCTTGCAACGTTGCGATTGTCCTCACCCGCTTGGTTTGCACACCCCATCAGCGCATCATCGAGCTCTTCCCACTTGACGCTAGGATTACGTTCGGCCAGAGCACGGACAGGGATCGCGGCCAGATCATCGGTTCGAACTGTTGCCAGACCCCCTGCATAGCGACCAAAGGGCGTACGAATTGCGTCGCAAATATAAGCGTTTTTATCCATGACATGTCTCTTTTAGAATATTTAAAGTCTCAGTTGAAATCTTAGCGTAAAAAACTTGCAAAAAAAAAACCGACCCGCAGGTCGGCTTTATATCTCATGCCGAGATTAACCGAAGTTTTTAGCAGCAAAAGCCCAGTTAGCCAAGGTCCAGAAGCTTTCCAGATACTTGGGACGTGCATTGCGATAGTCGATGTAATAGGCGTGCTCCCAAACATCACAGGTCAGCAAAGCCACATCCGTCGTGGTCAATGGTGTCGCTGCATTGCTTGTATTGACGATGTCGAGCGAGCCGTCCGCTTTTTTTACCAACCATGTCCAGCCAGAGCCAAAGTTGCCTGCTGCTGATTTGTTAAAGGCTTCTTTAAAAGCAGCGACACTGCCCCATTTAGCATTGATCGCATCGGCAAGCTTACCTGTTGGCTCTCCGCCAGCGTTAGGCGCCATGCTGTTCCAGTAAAAAGTGTGGTTCCATACTTGCGCAGCATTGTTAAAAACACCACCAGAAGACTTTTTGACGATCTCTTCAAGAGACGCAGTTTCAAATTCGGTGCCAGGAATAAGATTGTTCAGGTTTGTCACATAGGTCTGATGATGCTTGCCGTAGTGGAACTCGAGAGTTTCTTTTGAAATTGTGGGTGCCAAAGCATCCATCGCATAGGGCAAAGCTGGAAGAGTGTGGGCCATTACTGAAAATCCTCTTAAATGTTGGAAAAAAATCAATTGCCTATTGTATCGGACGACCCGAACTCCTGGCTACAACCCCTTCATAGACAAGGGTTACCCAAACCGATCATTGACCGTCCTTAGTATGTTTGAGCGCTAAAACCTGAACATCTGCAACGCCCAGAGCGAAACTCACCTCCAGAATCTCGGTTTGATTAATCTCAAGGGATGAATGCACCACCTTGCCATTTTTTGACCGAACGATTGAGTAACCACGGCTTAAGGTTTGCTCAGGACTCAGCGCACGGCACTGCGCATCAAGAAAAGCCAACCTCGCCTCTCGCGAAAAATGCAACCTACGATACCCAGAATCTAAAGAGATCGCCGCGCGTTGGACCTGCGAGCGCTGAAGACTGAGTTCGGGCCGAACAACGCGAAAACGTGCGATCGTTCTGTCAGCCGAAGTTCGGCGCTGTTGATCACTACGTTGAGCGGCTGCGCGCAACCTAAACACCAACCCGCTGAGCCGCTCTGCTTGATGAGACAACCTCTGCGCGGGTGACACTAAGTTTGCTGCATGACGGTCCACACGTTGCGACAATCTGTCTATCAGACGCTGCATGCCAAGCGACAACTGCCCTTGCGCACGCTCCACGCGGTCCGCCAACGCACTGCGAGCCGTGCATGCGAGCTCTGCGGCCGCGGTAGGCGTCGGCGCACGCAGGTCAGAGACAAAGTCAGCGATGGTGAAATCAGTTTCGTGTCCGACTCCAGACACAACAGGAATCAGACTAGCGGATATGTCACGCGCTAAAGCCTCGTCGTTAAAACTCCAAAGATCCTCAATACTTCCTCCCCCTCTCACGAGTAAGAGGGTATCGACTTCTTGGCGCTCATTGGCCAAGGCCAGCGCCTGCCTCAACTGGAGGGCTGATCCGACCCCCTGCACCATTGCAGGATAAATAATCACGTGCACATGCGGCGCACGACGCTCAAGAGCCGTCAACACGTCACGTAAAGCTGCAGCAGAAAGTGAAGTAATGACACCGATCGCCCGAGGATGCTCAACAATTTCACGCTTATTTTCCGTATCGAATAGCCCCTCCTGTGCCAGTTTTTGTTTCAGAGCAAGGAAGGCTTCAAAAAGTGACCCTAGCCCTGCGCGACGCATTTGCTCAGCCTGAATTTGGTACTCACCTCGCGCCTCATACAGGGTGACTCGACCTTTAAGTTCGATCTGATCGCCAGATTTTGGCGTAAACCCCACGGCAGAGGCACGGCTTCGAAACATAACTGCACGTACGGAGGCGCCGTTATCTTTGAGAGTGAAATACCAATGACCGGAGGCTGCAGGCGTAAAGTTGGAAACCTCACCACGTACCCAACTGACATCAAAGCTCTCTTCCAAAAGCCGCGCGACAGCCTGATTTAACTCAGACACTGTCAGAATATCCCGCGTTATTACAGGATTTTTTTGTTGATCACCAAGCGCCATAAGGGGTTTACACCAAAGTTTGTCCACAAACGTAACAAAAAAGTAATAAGTGATTGTGGTGAAACAAAATATTGTTTTAGTTCATTTTTAAAATGAATAAACAGCTTTAACTCATTGAATTTAAATATATTTAAAAAAAATGTAAAAAATTTGCTCAAATTTTAAGCAACACCCTAAGAGCTCCCATTTTCATACATTTCAGAAGATGCACACAGAATTATCCACAAGTTCTGTGGATAGATTTTAAAACTTTCATGGCTTGCCAAGGATCGGGTTACCCTCGTACCATGACACCATTGTGTTTGACACCTCGCCCCAATTTATGGAGATAATTTTTGCAATCGATTGTGATACAGGCTGGCTGGCCCATTTGGCTGTTGATCGCGTTGTCCATCGTTGGCCTTGCGATCGTGATCGAACGCACGCTTAGCCTGACCGTCACGCGTATCGTTCCGAGCGACTTACCCTTACAAGTCATACAAATGGTTCGCGCGAAAGCAGACACCCCTGATGCGATTGATAAGCTACGTTCCTCCTCCCCACTCGGTCAAATACTAGCTGAGTTACTGAATCATCGCCACCTTCCTTCCGCAGAACGTCGACTCGCTGTTGAAGATGTCGGTCGAGATATTGCGCACACACTGCAACGATACTTGCCGGCCCTGGCAACTATCGCAAGCCTTGCCCCCCTCATGGGATTATTTGGTACCGTTGTTGGCATGATTGAGATTTTTGCTGCTTACCGTCCTGATGGCTCAGACCCTAGCGAACTTGCTCGCGGCATCTCTATTGCCCTCTACAACACTGGGTTTGGTATTTTGATTGCCATGCCCGCTGTTATGGCGCATCGCTTGTTCAAATCCCGTGTTGAGGCGCTTCTCCTCAAAATGGAGCAAGACACGCGCTATGTTGCCCAAAACATTTAAAAGCGGCACATCGTGAACTTTCGTTCAAACGCCACAGATCAAGACGCACCAGACATCAATCTCATTCCTTTAATTGATGTCCTGTTGGTGATATTGATTTTTTTAGCCGCGACAACGACCTTTACACGAGACCGACAGCTCACAATTTCTTTACCTCAGGCGAGCGCTGAGCAAATGACGATCCCCACCATTGAGCTTTCAATCACGAAAGATGGACGCTTTGCGCTGGCAGGTTTAATAATTGCCTCATCAGATCTTTTGCAAACACTCAAAGCTCAACTGGTCGGCCAGACAGACATAGTGGTGATGATTCGTGCAGATGCCTTGACACCTCATCAAGCCGTTGTACAAGCCATGCAAGCGGCACGAGAAGCAGGCGTGAGTAAAGTCCATTTCGCTACACAGGCCCTACAGTGAACATGATGACGCTGCGGGTCAATATCGAGCGCTGGCTGCATCGACAATGGCAGCACCGTGGGGTGTGGGCATGGATAATGGCGCCATTCGCCATGCTGTTTGGCTTGATCTTAAACATTCGCGCGAAACGCTTTAAGAATTTTTTTCATCCTAACGGTCAAATCAAGATTCCAATACTGGTGGTTGGCAACATCTATATCGGCGGAACAGGAAAAACACCTGTTGTGATTGCCTTAGTCAAGGCACTCACCGCTCGTGGCTGGCGTCCGGGTGTAGTGAGCAGGGGTTATGGCACACACATTGGTGAGCGACCCTTGCTCGGCCACGGCCTGGTAGATGCCAATCAATTTGGTGATGAACCGGCTTTGATCGCTCTTGAGACTGGTGTACCGATCGCCGTGCATCCTGATCGATACCAAGCCTCTCTGGACTTGATGACTCGATTTCCCGCCATCGATCTCGTTATCTCAGACGATGGTCTGCAGCATCTGAGACTGCCTCGGGACATTGAGATCGCCGTACAAGATGAGCGAGGCATAGGCAATGGTTGTCTGTTGCCAGCAGGTCCTCTCAGGGAGCCTGCCAGCCGATTACGTTCAGTGGATGCGGTGCTGACCCGAAAAAATCATGACCCGCTTAATGAGCTTAAAGAGTCCGCTTTGCTTGCCATGACACATCACCCCATGACCAATCAGCGAAAATCAAACATCTTCCTTCGGATCTGTCGGTTTAGACACTTGCAAAGCGGTGAAACGCAAGAGCCAACGTCATTTTTATCTTTCGTTGAACACCTTAACGTCACTGCCGCTGCGGGTATCGCCAACCCTGAAAGGTTTTTCACCAGCCTCAAAGAAATGAGTATTTCTTTGAGGCAAACGCTCCCATTGCCAGATCATTTTTCCTTTGATTTATCTCCCTTTGCTGCACTTGTCACAGATATCGTTGTCATTACCGCAAAAGACGCAATCAAGTGTAAAGCGCTGATGGATAAACGACTTTGGGTTGCCGAGGTCGATTTGATGTTTTCTGATCCCGAGTTTTTACCCTGGCTAGATCATCAATTGCATGCAAAAGCTTCGCGACTCAGTCGCGATTGATTACAATAGCTTATGCAAACAAGACTCCTTGACCTACTCGTATGCCCTCTCTGCAAGGGCCCCCTGCATCCAAACACAGAACATACGGAACTCCTGTGTCGAGGGGATCGGCTTGCTTTCCCTGTTCGCGATGGCGTTCCAGTCATGCTTGAAGCTGAAGCGCGCTTGTTGGCAGATACCGAAGAGCCCTCAGACAACGCTTAAAGATTTTCGGATATTCCCATGCACCCGTTTGTGGTCATCATTCCAGCACGCAAAGCATCAACCAGACTACCTGAAAAAATGCTCGCAGATCTTGCAGGCACTCCAATGTTGGTCAGAGTCGCTCAACGTGCAGCCGCTTCAGGCGCTTCCGAGATAGTGATTGCCACCGATGACGCGCACATTGCGCAGGTGGTCCAATCTTTTGGCTATCGCGCGCTGATGACACGCGACGATCATCCCTCAGGAACAGATCGCTTGGCCGAAACGGTTGAGCGACTGAATCTCCCGGACGATTCGATTGTGGTGAACGTCCAAGGTGACGAACCACTCATCGATCCCAAACTCATTAATCAAGTGGCGTCCTTGCTTGGTCAACTGCCAACCGCAGCTATGGCAACCTGTGCAGCACCCATTTTAGATGCTGCTCACTTTTTTAATCCCAATATCGTCAAGGTCGTCTGTGATAAAAATGGGAAGGCGCTCTACTTTTCCCGTGCGCCCATTCCTTGGGACAGAGATGCCCTCGCAAACGGAACTCAAGAGCTGAGTCACAAAACCCAAGCGCTACATCACATCGGTTTATATGCCTATCGCGTCCACTTTCTAAAGTCTTTTCCCGGCCTTTCGCGTGGTGTATTGGAAAGTCTCGAATCACTCGAACAACTGCGCGCGCTCGAACATGGCTTCAGCATTGCGGTGCATTTGACTGACGTTCATCCTGGCGCCGGGGTCGATACGGAGGCTGATTTGGTACGCGTGCGTCAAATCTTGGCAGCAAAAGCTACGTAATCAGGGTATGCCCCAAAATCGTCAGGCCACGTCAAATGCTGCGATTAGGTCATAATATCAACCATTACTAAAAGTATCGGGAGTTCTCATGCGTTTAATTCTGCTTGGTCCACCGGGCGCCGGCAAAGGCACGCAAGCGACATTTATTAAAGAGCATTTTGGCATCCCACAAATTTCAACTGGGGATATGCTTCGCGCTGCCGTCAAGGCGGGTACCCCATTAGGATTGGCTGCAAAAAAAATCATGGAGTCGGGCGGTTTAGTCTCTGATGACCTCATTATTGGTCTCGTCCAAGACCGACTCAAGCAGCCAGATTGCAGCAAGGGCTACCTCTTTGATGGTTTCCCACGCACAATTCCACAAGCTGACGCTCTAAAAGAGGCCAATGTTGCGCTTGATTTTGTCATCGAAATCGCAGTACCTGAAAAAGACATCATCGACCGAATGAGCGGGCGCCGCGTTCATCCTGCAAGCGGTCGCAGCTACCACGTGCGCTTTAATCCACCTAAAGTCGCAGAACATGACGATCTGACAGGTGAACCTCTTGTTCAGCGCGATGATGACAAAGAGGAAACAGTCAAGCACAGACTCATGGTGTACCGCGACCAAACACGTCCGCTCGTCGACTATTACTCCAGTTGGGCAAGCGCAGAGGTCAATGCGCCCCGCTATCGTAAAGTTGAAGGCGTGGGTTCGGTTGATGAAATTAAAGCCAATATTTTTGCTGCGCTCGTTTAAACATACAGAAAAGTCTCATGGAAATTAAAAATAAAGTCTTTATCGTGACCGGCGGTGCTTCTGGATTAGGTGCTGGAACAGCAAAAATGCTTTGCGCCAACGGTGCGCAGGTGGTTCTTGCGGATGTGCAAGACGAAGCGGGTCATGCGCTTGCAAAAGAACTTGGCCAGCATTATGTACATTGCAATGTCACCCAAGAACAAGATACCCGTGCCGCCGTGGCAGCTGCAATAGCACTTGGCCCCTTATTTGGCTTGGTCAACTGTGCCGGCATTGCGCCTGCGGCCAAGATTGTTGGCAAAAACGGTGCACATCCTCTCGATATGTTCCAAAAAGTCATCTCGATCAATCTGATTGGCAGCTTCAATATGATGCGCCTCGCTTCCGAGGCGATGTGTAAAAATGAGGCGGATCCGACCGGCGAGCGCGGTGTCTTAATCAATACCGCATCTGTTGCGGCGTATGACGGTCAAGTGGGTCAGGCTGCTTATGCAGCCTCCAAGGCGGGGGTCGTGGGGATGACTTTGCCTATCGCCCGTGACTTAGCCCCTTTTGGGATTCGCTGCGTCACGATTGCTCCGGGCATATTTGGCACACCCATGATGTTTGGTATGCCTCAGGCCGTGCAGGACTCCTTGGCCGCCAGCATTCCCTTTCCCTCTCGTTTTGGTCGTCCCGAAGACTACGCCAAACTTGTTCACCAGATCGTGACCAACGAAATGCTGAATGGCGAAACCATTCGCTTGGATGGCGCGATTCGTATGCCACCAAGATGAGCATGGTGCGTGCCGCCGCGACGGTCAGCAGCCTGACGCTGCTGTCGCGAATCACAGGCTTGGCACGCGACATCCTCATTGCAAGAGCTTTTGGTGCCGGTGCACTCACTGATGCCTTTTGGGTGGCCTTTAGAATCCCCAACCTTTTACGCCGACTGTTTGCTGAAGGCGCCTTCGCCCAAGCGTTTGTGCCAATTTTGGGTGAGGTTCGCAACCAACACGAATCGGATGCGGTAAAAGTTCTGCTTGACCGCGTCGCAATCACCTTGTTTTTGGTACTTTCAATGACAACCATTCTGGGAATCATTGGTGCGCCTTGGGTAGTCATGGTTATGGCTAGCGGCTTAACAGAGCCCAATCGCGCAGCAGATTTTGAGTCTGCGGTCTGGATGACGCGTGTCATGTTTCCCTACATTATTTGTATGTCTCTGGTGGCCTTTGCGTCAGGCGTTCTCAACACGTGGCGACGCTTTGCGATACCTGCGTTCACCCCGGTATTGCTCAACCTTTCCATGATTGGCAGCAGTTTGCTGATTTCTGACTGGTTTGCAAAACCTATTTATGCACTCGCAGCAGGTGTGATGTTGGGTGGTTTGGCTCAACTGGCGGTGCAGTGGTGGGCATTGTCGCGCCTAGGTTTGCGACCCCGACTCATTGGCCCCGTTCAACCTGCACTGAAAGATCCCGTGGTTCGACGCATCATGAAGCAGATGCTTCCCGCCACGCTTGGTGTGTCAGTCGCGCAAATATCCTTATTGATCAACACCAATATCGCGTCTTGGCTTACACCAGGTAGTGTGACGTGGTTGTCTTTTGCTGACCGCATGATGGAGTTTCCCACGGCGCTGATTGGTGTTGCGCTCGGAACCGTGCTGTTGCCTAGCCTTGCCAAAATACATGCCCAACCCGGTGGTCAACAACACTACAGCCATCTTTTGGATTGGGGGCTCAAACTCATGTTGCTGCTAGGTCTTCCTGCTGCGCTATGCATGGTGTTGATGTCGGATGCATTGGTAGCGACGCTCTTTCACTATGGAGCATTTACTGCTTCGGATGTCGCACAAACGCGTTTAGCTGTCATGGCCTATGCTGTCGGACTGGTGGGACTGTTGACGGTCAAGATTCTTGCACCAGGGTTTTATGCCAAACAAGATATTCGAACACCTGTCAAAATTGCCATCGGTGTGCTGGTATTGACTCAGCTCATGAACCTTGTCCTGGTACCTTATCTCGCACATGCTGGGCTTGCGCTTGCGATAGGCCTCGGAGCCTGCCTAAACGCGATTGCACTTTATGTGGGGCTTCGTAGAAAAGGAATGTATCAACCTGGCGATGGTTGGCCGGCCTTTTTGCTCAGGCAAGCTTTTGGCTTATGCGTCATGGCAATTCCTCTTTTATTTGCGGCAAGTCGCCTTGACTGGGTGAGTCTTCAAACCACACCATGGCTCAGATTTATTTGGTTATTTGCGACGCTGACGGTTGCTGGCTGCACTTACCTGCTGACTCTCTGGGTGCTGGGCATGAGGCTCAAACACTTTAGACGTGCTCCCGTTGCGACATCTCTAGCAAATTAAACCTAATAGAGTTTGCATTTCATAGACTTAGTGCTAGAATAACTGGCTAAATTCAACAATTTGTGCATATGAGAGTTGTTTTACGCTCAATTAAGCACGCTTTTTAAAATAAGACAGATTATTCATGGCAAATACAGCCCAAGCTCGCAAACGTGCACGTCAATCAGTTGCCACCAACCTGCACAATTCCAGCCTGCGTTCTATGTTTCGCACAGCGATCAAGCGTGTGCGCTCAGCGATTGAAGCTGGAGACAAAGCCGCTGCGACTGAAGTTCTCCAAAAAGCAACCAGCGTGATTGATCGTATTGCCGACAAAAACATCATTCATAAAAACAAAGCTGCTCGCCACAAGAGTCGTTTGTCTGCTGCCGTTAAGTCGCTAGCTTAAATTTTACTACCACACTCTGTTCACCCTTTTAAGATAGTTGTGTTTTTAAATGGATGTTTTTTTGTCTCTTTAAAGCAATAGATTCTCTGAGAATTGATATGAGTCGCGGCTCGTTTAGTGATCACGTTAAAACAGCCCTTTTGGGGCTGTTTTGCATTGTGCGGCCCAAACAAAGATATATATTTAAACCGGATATTTATTTAACTTAAGATTCAACATTTTCGCCTGTCGCCTTCTTATAAACGGACCTAAACAATGACTCAGCCATGCCTATTGCAGATCGGATCTCTCACTGGCCACCCACCCGCTGATACGGAGCTTGCCTCACGCTATAAAGTACTGCAATACTGGAAAGCTGCAGATCCACACGCATTTTTGCGCGAACATGCCGACCAGATTGAGGTCATCGCGACATCAGCCAACATCGGCTGCAAAGCCGAAGTCATCCACGCACTTCCCAAACTCAAGGCAATTTGTAGCTGGGGAGTGGGCTACGACTCCATCGATGTCGACGCTGCAAAAAGTCGCAATATTCTTGTCAGCAATACTCCCGAGGTACTCAACGATTGCGTTGCCGATCTTGCTTGGGGTCTGTTAATAGCAAGCGCGCGCAATATTGGCTGGGGTGATCGCTTTGTGAGAGCCAACCACTGGGAAAATAAAATAGGTGGCCTGACTTTAGGGACACGCGTGAGCGGGAAAAAGCTCGGCATCGTAGGACTGGGACGCATTGGCGAGGCCATTGCACGTCGGGGCCTGGGTTTTGATATGGAAGTCGGTTATCACAACCGACGCATGCGTTCCGATGTGCCACATCGCTACTTTGAGTCTTTGATCGAACTCGCAAAGTGGAGCGATTTTTTAGTCGTTGCCACCGTCGGGGGCGACAGTACACGGGGTCTCATTAACGAGGCGGTTTTACGTGCACTGGGGCCAAAAGGTATTTTGGTCAATATTGCGCGGGGCACGGTCATCGATGAGCCCGCCATGGTGCGTGTACTCACCGAGGGTGCACTAGGTGGCGCTGGTTTGGATGTGTTTGACAATGAACCCAAGGTACCTGATGCCTTGAAAACAATGAATAATGTGGTCTTGATGCCGCATGTGGCGAGCGCAACGCATGAAACAAGACGTGCCATGACGGATTGCTTACTTGAAAACCTAACGTCATATTTCGCAAATGGCCAGGTTTTAACGCCGATTGACTGATCAAACCCCTATTTCTTTTCACGTCCCAAGGGATCGACTGTCAAGTCGGTCTCAGTTTTAAGGTGATTATCTCTCGCAAAATCGTGAACGAATTTCCAGGCCAAGGGTTCAAGATCCCGAAGCCGTTCATCCACGACGACGCAACGCACACCATTTATGACAGTTGGCACCGAGTATGGCGAATATGAGAGGTGCCCGCCGAGCGTTCCGGCAGGTCGATAGGGAGCTAGAACCCCCGCTAGGCGTTCAGCCCAGTCACTTGGCCGAAAATTAGCGCCAGACTGGGTGAGTCCATAGACAATGAAAAAGCGAACGTCTGATGTCATGCATAACCTGTATCGCCGATAAATAGGCTCAAAAACTTCTGATTCGTGAGCCCACGTTTAATTGTATATGATTGATGTTTTACAACCATGTAAGCGATCCCGCATGATGGTTAATTTAATTACGGAGCCTAGGCGATGACTTCTGCCATTTCAAATACGTATGCCCGTCTTCCTGTTGCCTTTACGCACGGTAAAGGTGTTTGGTTATGGGACACCAACGGTCGACGTTATCTGGATGCCATGGCAGGTATTGGTGTTTCGTGTCTTGGTCACGGCCATCCAAAACTAGTCGAGGCAATCAGTCAGCAAGCCGCGCGACTGATTCACACCTCCAATTTGTATCAGGTCCCTGAGCAAGAGGCCTTAGCTCAAAAAATCGTGGATATTTCGGGTATGACCGAAGTGTTGTTTGGTAACAGCGGCGCCGAGGCCAACGAGGCTGCGATTAAACTTGCCCGCTACTACGGCTATAAAAAAGGCAATGATCTGCCAACGATTATTACGATGGAATCTTCTTGGCATGGTCGCACACTGGGAACGCTTGCTGCCACGGATAGTGAAAAAGCACGAACCGGTTTTGGTCCATTACCTGAGGGTTTTATCAAGGTCGCTTATAACGATCTCAATGCGATCAAAGTTGCCGGTGACAAAGAACCCCGCGTGGTTGCAGTGCTTCTTGAGGTGTTGCAAGGCGAAGGCGGTATTCGACCATCGGACATTTCCTACATGCAAGATCTGCGAAAGCTTTGCGATGAGCGCGGCTGGTTAATGATGATTGACGAAGTGCAATCGGGCATCGGTCGCACTGGCAAATGGTTGGCGCATCAATGGGCCAATATATTGCCTGACGTCGTGGTGCTTGCTAAAGGCTTGGGCGGTGGCGTGCCAATCGGTGCGATCGCTGCGCGTGGCCCCGCAGCAGGAGTGCTTGGACCAGGTAGCCACGGAACAACCTTTGGTGGAGGACCGCTCGTGTGCGCGGCGGGCAATGCTACGCTCAAGACGCTTGAGGATGACAAGTTACTTGATCATGCCGCGCGCGTTGGTGCGCATCTCAAAACTGCCCTCCAAGATGCACTGACGGGCGTCCCGGGCGTGCGTGAAGTGCGTGGTCAAGGCCTAATGATCGGCGTGGAGCTCGACAAGCCCTGCGGAGTTTTGGTGGGACGTGCACTCGAAGCAGGCCTGCTTATCAACGTCACGAGAGATCGCGTGATTCGTATGTTACCGCCACTGATTATTACCGAAGCCGAGACTGACGAAATCGTCAAACTCTTGGTCCCTCTTATTAAAGCTTTTACCGCAGAACAATAAGCCGCGCTTAATTATCGAGTCATCATGTCAAACGCTGTAAATACCAATACCCGAATCAGGCATTTCCTTCAGATCAGCGACTTCACGCGTGCGGAGTTGCTGTATGTGCTGGATCGCGCCCGCTTGATCAAGGAAAAATTCAAACGCTACGAACCCCATCACTCACTGCATGACCGCACGCTTGCGATGGTGTTTGAAAAGGCGAGTACCCGCACGCGCGTGTCTTTTGAAGCGGGCATGTATCAACTAGGTGGATCTGTTATCCATTTAACAACCAATGACTCTCAGCTTGGACGCTCTGAGCCCATTGAGGACACGGCTCGCGTGGTATCACGCATGGTTGATATCGTGATGATTCGTACATTCGAACAAACACGTATTGAGCGCTTCGCTGAGCACTCACGTGTTCCCGTGATAAACGGACTGACTAATGAGTTCCACCCCTGTCAAATTCTGGCCGATATTTTTACTTTTATAGAAAATAGGGGCAGTATTCAGGGCAAGACTGTCGCATGGGTCGGAGATGCCAACAATATGGCTTACACCTGGTTACAAGCCGCTGAATTGCTGGACTTCAAGCTGCACGTATCCTCGCCTGTAGGTTACAGACTGGAAACTTCGCGAATTGGTTCAGCTCTGCCTACAACCCTAAAAGAATTTTCCAACCCTCACGAAGCTTGCAAAGGCGCGCATCTCGTGACCACCGATGTGTGGACAAGTATGGGCTATGAGTCCGAAAACGAAGAACGGCGTCAGGCGTTTGCTGACTGGTGTGTCGATCAGGAGATGATGTGTCACGCCGAGTCTGATGCGCTCTTTATGCATTGCTTACCGGCACACCGTGGAGAAGAAGTCACGACTGAGGTATTAGAAGGACCCCAAAGCGTGGTATGGGACGAAGCTGAAAATCGCTTACATGTTCAAAAGGCATTGATGGAATTCCTGCTTATCGGACAGGTCCACTAAAACTCCACGCCCAGTCAACGGGTTAGAATTCTTTTATTAATATTTTATATATATAGAGCTGCTCATGAGTGATATTAAAAAAGTTGTGTTGGCCTACTCGGGCGGACTAGACACTTCAGTCATTTTAAAATGGCTGCAGGATACCTATCAGTGCGAGGTGGTGACATTTACGGCCGATATTGGTCAAGGCGAAGAGCTCGAACCCGCTCGCGCCAAAGCCATCAAGTTTGGCATCAAGCCAGAACAGATTTTTATCGACGACTTACGTGAAGAATTTGTAAGAGACTTTGTTTACCCGATGTTTCGCTGCAATACAGTCTACGAAGGCGAGTATCTACTGGGCACTTCGATTGCACGCCCTCTTATCGCAAAGCGACAGATTGAAATCGCCCGCCAAGTTGGTGCAGATACTGTCTCCCACGGCGCCACGGGTAAAGGCAATGATCAGGTCCGTTTTGAATTAGGCTATTACGCCTTGGAGCCCGGTATCAAGGTGATTGCGCCTTGGCGTGAGTGGGATTTGGTTTCGCGCGAAAAACTTCTGCAATATGCCGAAGACGCAGGCATTGCGATCGACATGAAACATAAGCAAGGGGGTGCCCCTTACTCCATGGATGCAAACTTGCTGCACATCAGCTTTGAAGGTCGTCACCTCGAAGACCCTAAGGCCGAGGCCGAAGAATCCATGTGGCGCTGGACCGTTTCCCCAGAAGCTGCACCTGATAAAGCTGAATACCTCGACATCGAGTACGAGCACGGCGATATTGTTGGCCTCAACGGTGTGCGTCTTTCACCCGCACAAGTCTTAACGAAATTGAATGAGCTTGGCGGCAAACACGGTATTGGTCGACTAGATCTGGTCGAAAACCGTTACGTTGGTATGAAGTCGCGGGGTTGCTACGAAACACCTGGTGGCACGATCATGCTCAAAGCACACCGTGCAATCGAATCAATCACCCTTGATCGTGAAGTTGCACACCTTAAAGATGATTTGATGCCCCGCTATGCTTCGTTAATTTATAACGGTTACTGGTGGTCACCTGAGCGCCGTGCCCTTCAAGCACTGATCGATACGACACAACAAGACGTCAATGGATGGGTTCGCGTCAAGCTTTACAAAGGTGGTGTTTACACCGTCTCGCGTGACTCAAAGGACACACTGTTTGATCAAACTATTGCGACATTTGATGATGATGGTGGCGCCTACAATCAAGCCGACGCAGCAGGCTTTATCAAACTCAATGCTTTACGCATGCGTATCGAGGCACGCGCTGGCCGTAAGTAAAATTGCAAGTACTCTTTAATTAAAATTAAATAGTCATTTAGAGATGAAATATGCCCTCAGCAGATGCTTGAGGGCATTTTTTATATTTGAAATTGATTTAACCGCTCTAGGCGATTGAGCTGAGCACCTTTGCGCAGCCCAGGAAACAGTACTGTAATTCTGACGCCTGCCAACTGAGGAACACTTACAAGATTCCACCAAGCACCATGCGCACGTGCAATCTCGCGCACAAGTGCCAAACCAAGACCTGAGCCTCCCTCTAAAGCATCTGATGCACGATAAAAAGCATCGAACACTCTACTTTGATCAGCCAAACTAATCCCGCAACCATCGTCTTCAACAGACAAGGTTGGCGGCGTGTCGGACACGATCAATCGAATCCGCTGAGCCCCCTTGGCATAGCGCATTGAGTTATCAATAAGGTTACCAAGGAGCTCTCTCAGCAAAATGGGATCACCTTCAATCCATACCGGATGTTCTGGCGCCTCAAGTTGCAACTCAATATGACGCAATTGTGTGCGTTCAAGCCATTCAACACCGCAAGTTCGGGTCCACTCAGACAGATCTAGCAATACAAAGTCGTCTTGAGGGCGTCCTTCGGGGTCGACCCTGGCGAGTAGTAATAATTGTGTGCCCAATCTGATCATACGATCTGTCACACTTTTAATTCTTTCTGCGCGCTCACGAATATCTGGCAATAATGGCTGCGCAAGCATTAATTCAGATTCGAGTTTTAGTCCTGCTAGCGGAGTTTTAAGTTGATGTGCAGCGTGACCCACAAAACGTCTCTGTACCTCTAAAGTGTCATTTAATCGCGCAAACAACGCATTCGTGTGCGTAAGCAATTTGTCGAACTCAGTCGGCAAGTCGTCTAGCTCCATTTTGCCAAGGTCTTGTGCCGAACGTTGTGCAATTTGTTCTGATAGTTTTTCTATAGCAGACATACTGCGATTGACCGCAGCGAGTACGACCCATACTAATAAAGCAACCAAAAGCATCTGGCCCACAACCATCAGCCAAAAAATATCTTCACGTTGCCACTCTTCTGAGTCAAGTTTATAAGAAACGACCCAGGTGATAGCCTGATCTAAAAGAACCAAGGCTATGATAGGTGGCAATAGTCGCAGGATCAAAAGCCTTGCCATTGATCCCGGGGCGGGGAGTTTCATGCGCAAGCCCTCAGCCAAGAAAACGCCTGAGGGGTGACAGAAAGCATGGTGCTTAAACCTCGCTCTCTAACATGTAACCAAAACCTCGAATCGTTTTGATCGCTACGCCCATCCCCTCAAGCCTTTTACGCAATCTATAAATGTAAACCTCGACCGCATTTTCACTAAAGTCTGCATCCATTGCTGAAAGTGCTTGCGTGATTTGCTGTTTAGTCACAACCTTTCCGGCGCGAGACAACAGCATTTCTAGCACTGACATCTCGCGAACAGAAACAGTCAATAACTCTCCCGCAACGCGAATTTCACGATGTATAGTGTCAAAACGAATTGAGCCAAATTCGACAACAGAAACAACCGTACCGAGGTGTCTACGCGCGAAGGCACGTACGCGGGCGGCGAGTTCATCAAGCTCAAAGGGCTTTGAAAGATAGTCGTCAGCGCCGGCGTCCAGGCCAGCAACCCTATCGGCTAAAGCATCCCTGGCTGTCAACACAAGAACAGGAATGTGACGACCTTCAAGACGAAATGCTTTTAAAACCTCTAAACCATCTATATCAGGAAGGTTAAGGTCCAAAACTACTAAATCATAGGTGTAGTTTTTGATAGCTAGGAGTGCACGATGACCCTCTGCCAGCCAATCGACGGCATAGCCTCGACCGCTCAGAAACTCCTGCAGTGCCCGTCCAAGCGTGGCGTCATCTTCTATTAGTAATACTCTCATGATCCGGATTTTACTCTCAGAAAGAGACGATGATCAGACAGTGAACGAGGGAAATGATAAGGAGGGGGAAAGCCGCAAGAGTATCGATGGTGGGTGCTACAGGACTCGAACCTGTGACCTACGCCGTGTAAAGGCGCCGCTCTACCAACTGAGCTAAGCACCCAAAATTTGCCGTGACATTGACAGTCCATCGTCATCAAGAGCAATGGTGAAAACGTGTGATCAAAACTCTGGGGTGAAAATTTAAGAAAGTACAAAAAAACAATGCGGATCGCATTATAGCGAACCGCATTGATTTAGCAACTAAAAAGAGGATTAGTTGACTGCGTCTTTCAAAGCTTTGCCAGGACGGAACTTAGGCACTTTAGCTTTTTTGATCTTGATGGCTTCGCCAGTTCGTGGGTTACGACCTGTACGTGCAGCGCGAGCTGTCACGGCAAAAGTACCAAAACCAACCAGAGTCACAGTACCGCCCTTTTTGAGGGTTGTCTTGACTGCAGCAATCATTGCATCGAGTGAGCGACCAGCAGCAGCCTTGGAGATGTCAGCCTTGGTGGCAATGTGTTCGATCAATTCGGTTTTGTTCATATTAGAGATACCTCTAGTGGATTTAAAAAGGTGGTGTTTAAAAAAAGCTACATTTTTTTTCTTCTGTGCAATAATCGTTTAGCACATTATGATATTAAGCCTTGAGATACTGGGGCTGTCAAGAAAAAATCTTCGTATTAGCCGCAAATTACTTGAATGTAAGAAAAATAAAACATTTTTTTAAGCTTAGCTGTACTCTGCTCAGTCAACGCTAGCATCAAATAAAAAAATACGTTAAAAGCATGCCAATATTGAAGTGTTCATTCGTGTTTATTTTAGACAACGATCAAAAGCCTGCGATAAATCGTGGACTAAATCCTCTTCATCTTCGATCCCAATAGACAGGCGAATGAGGCCCTCAGCAATCCCCATTTGGGCACGCAACACTGGGCCCATTTCATAATAAATAGTTTGTGCTGCGGGCAATGCCAGACTGCGTGTGTCACCCACATGGGTCGCCAAAATGACGATTTCAAGGTGATTGAGAAAATCTAAACTATCGATGCCGTCCGCCAACTCGAAAGCAATCAAATTACCGTAGCGGCCATTAAACAGTTTTTTAGCCCGCACGTGCTGCGGGTGAGAGGGCAAACCAGGGTAGGCGACTCTTGACACATTTGGATGCTTAGACAAATACGTTGCAATCGCAAGGGCATTACTGCAAATTTTTTCCAGCCTCAGGGACAGCGTCTCAGCACCTACAGCAATACGGTGTGCTGCGTCTGCTGAAAGGGTCGCACCCATATCGCGCAGACCTTTTTTCTTGATCTGAGTGAGTCCCCACCCTGATACTGGGCCTTTTTTATAAACATCCAGAATATTGGGGCATTTTGTCCAGTCATAAAGACCCGTATCCGTTAAGGCGCCGCCCAAGGCATGCGCGTGACCGCCGATATGTTTGGAGAGAGAATTCATCACAAAGGTCGCACCGACCGACTTTGGCTTGAATAGCCACGGAGAAGTCAATGTATTGTCGATGACATAGATGAGATCGCGCTCGGCGCATAAAGCACCGATCGCTTCGAGATCTCCAATTTGAGTGCCTGGGTTGGCGATTGTTTCCGTAAATACCATGCGGGTATTGGGGCGAATAGCCTTGGAAACCGCTGAGATATCAGTGGGATCGACAAGCGTCAGTTCAATACCAAGCAACTCTAAAGTTCCAAACAGACTGTTTGTATTTCCAAAAATAAACTGACTGGAAATCAGGTGATCACCCGCTTTAAGCAGGGTGGTAAACAGGGCAGCTAAGGCACCCATTCCCGTCGCAAAGGTGAGGCTCGCAATGCCGCCTTCCATTACTGTGATCTTTTTTTCTAAGGCATCTGTGGTCGGCGTGCCTTGACGCGCATAGGTATAGCCGGGCTTGCCTTGAAAGACTGCCGCCAACTCCCTCGCATCCGAATAGGCATATTGCGTAGACGTATGGATAGGCTTATGTACAGCGCCGTGCTCGACAGAAAGTCGGCGGTCACCATGCAAAATATTGGTCGTAAATCCGTGCTTATTCATGAAAGAGTGCTCAGAAAATAAAAAAATAAACGATATTTTAGTAGATGAACGGTATCGTTTTAACGCATGCCACGCTGACGAACCGTTTCATATAGACAAACGGCAGTGGCCACGCTTACGTTTAAGCTTTCGACGCTTCCGAGCATCGGTATATGAACCAGTTCATCACATGTTTCCCGGGTCAAGCGACGCATACCCTCACCTTCGGCCCCCATGACCCAACCCATCGCCCGCTTACCTTGAGTCTGGTGAATCCCTTCAGGTGCCTGGTCGTCTGTACCGACCAACCAAATATCGCGATCTTTGAGATCACGCATGCTTCGGGCCAGATTGGTCACCATGATGTACGGGACCGACTCTGCTGCACCGCAAGCCACTCGCTGTACGGTGGTATTGAGTCCAACTGCGCGATCTCTGGGCGCCACCACGGCATGAACACCGGCAGCATCTGCTGTGCGCAAGCACGCACCGAGGTTGTGCGGATCCGTCACACCGTCCAAAATCAGGAGTAGCGCAGGACCCTCTACGCCATCAAGCACATCATCGAGGTCATCCGCGAGCTTGCGCGCATCGGCAACAGCCACCACGCCTTGGTGTCGAGCACCACCTGCAAGGCCATCGAGACGCTCCGCACCAACCAAATGCACAGAACGACCTGCTTTACCTACCTGTTCAATCAAGGACTGCATCCGTTTATCTTTACGTTGCGTTTCGACATATACCTCGCGGATTGTCTCAGGCGCCTGACGAAGACGAGCGATCACTGCGTGGAAACCTGCAAGCATTTGAGTTGCTGCCATCAATCAATTCCTAACGCCCTTTGCGAGCTGATTTTTTAATTCCTGCACCTTTTGTGGCTTTCAGCATTTTTTTGCCGGGCCGAGCAGTTTCTTTTTTGGCCGCTTTCTTTGCTTCAGCGCGTCGCACGCTCGCGACTTTGCCTTGTAGCTCAGCGGGTTTTGTTGGAGCCGCTTTTTTAGTGCGACGTGCAGCAGAGTCATCAGGACGTGCAGAGGCTTTACGCAAGGCGACGAAACTCGTCCCGGTGACAAGCCTAAACTCAATACGACGGGCCTCTAAATCCACTCGCGCCACCTGAACTTGAACCGCATCAGTCAGACGATAGCGAATACCTGTACGCTCCCCACGCAGCTCGTGCAAGGACTCATTGAATTGAAAATATTCAGTGCCTAACTCAGAGACGTGCACCATTCCTTCTACGTGCAAGGTATCGAGCGTAACAAAAATACCAAAGCTCGCAACGCCCGTGACGCGACCACTAAAGGTCTCACCCACCCGTTCTTTGACAAACCAGCATTTGAGCCAAGCCTCCACATCGCGCGAAGCATCATCCGCACGACGCTCGGTGCCAGACAACATCAATCCCAGTCTTTCCCACAAATCGTGTTCATACTCTTGCTGGGTGGCACCTGGAGCCGCAACAAATCCATGTAAAACGGGCTGGTAGCGTACGCCCTTGAGCAGGGCTTTTATCACTCTATGCGTCAATAAATCAGGATAGCGACGGATCGGAGAAGTGAAGTGGGTATAGGCCGGATAAGACAGACCAAAGTGACCCATATTGTCAGGACCATAAATGGCCTGCTGCATCGACCGTAAACACATGGTTTGCAGCAAGGCGTAATCGGGGCGCGCACGCGCTTTGTCCAGCAACTCACCATAATCCTTGGCGGTTGGCTCGGCGCCTCCCCCAATGCTTAAGCCAAGCGTACGTAAAAACTCACGTAAAGACTTGAGCTTATCTGTGGTGGGACCTTCGTGTACGCGGTAGAGCCCGATATGCTTGCTGCGGCCCATAAAGTCTGCCGCACACGTGTTGGCAGCAAGCATGCACTCTTCGATCAAGCGATGCGCATCGTTGCGCACCAAACCAATAATTTTTTCAATGCGACCTAGTTCGTTACAAACAATTTTAGTTTCAACGGTATCAAAATCAATCGCGCCACGCTCCTTGCGTCCTTGCTGCAAAAGCTGAAACAGCGAGTACAAGCCTTGTATTTGTGGCGTGACATGAGAAAGGCTGCGTGCAGCAGGCCCTTGAGGTTGTTGCAACGTTTCCCAAACTTGGTTGTACGTCGTTCGCGCATGCGAGTGAATCACCGCATTGTAAAACTGATAGGCCGCGACGGTACCTGCTTTGGTACCCGTGAGCGGAATCACCATATCGCAAACTAATACAAGCCTGTCCACCTGAGGCTTCAATGAACATAAACCGTTTGAGAGCTTTTCGGGCAACATCGGAATCACACGGCGTGGAAAATACACGCTCGTGCCACGCGTGCGCGCATCGATGTCTAAGGCATCTTCAGGATGCACATAGTGACTCACATCCGCGATCGCCACCAACAAGCGCCAAGCAGGACGTTTACGTCCAGAACCTAGATCGACCTCTTCGCAATACACCGCATCGTCAAAGTCACGCGCATCTTCGCCATCGATGGTAATGAAGGAAACATCCCGAAGATCGACGCGATCTTTGAGATCCTGTTTACGCACAGCATCGGGCAACTTTTCAGTTTGACGCAACGCTGCATCAGAAAAGTCTACAGGCACATCGAACTTGCGGACGGCTATTTCAATTTCCATGCCTGGATCATCGATTTCGCCAAGAATTTCTGCCACACGGCCAAGGGGCTGCGTATGACGCGTGGGCTGCTCAATAATGTCAACGGATACGACTTGACCGTGTTGTGCACCGCCCGTATCGGCGGGAGGAATCAACACGTCATGCTTGATGCGCTGATCTTCAGGCACAACAATCGTCATTCCGCGCTCATTTAGGAAACGTCCTACCAAACGATTGGTGCGGCGCTCTATCACCTCAACGATTGTAGCCTCAGGCTTGCCACGGTATTCGCCCGTAGGCTTGACGAGCACGCGGTCGCCGTGAAGCACCTTGAGCATCTCGCGGGGTGATAAAAAGAGATCTTGCCCTCCTCCGTCACGCACCAAAAAACCAAACCCATCGCGATGGCCCTGGACTCGGCCAGCGACAAAATCTAGCTTATTGGCTAGCAAAAGTACCCCTTTGCGATTGGGCAGCAACTGGCCATCACGCTCCATTGCGGCCAGTCGACGATCAAAGCCCTTGAGGGTATCTGGCGTATCTAAACCCAGTCGCGTTGCGAGATCTTCAGGTGAAAGCGGCACGAGCGCAGTTCGCAAGGACTCGAGTATTTCTTCGCGACTTGGAACATCTGGATCGAAGTCAGTGGGAAGTTCAGGAGTGGCTGCGCTCGCGCGAGCATTCTTTGGTTGGGGAGGAAGACGATTTGCCAAAGTTTGAATCTCGCTTATAATTCAATGCTTCTGAAGCACAGATAGGCCCAGGTGGCGGAATTGGTAGACGCGCACGGTTCAGGTCCGTGTGCCGCAAGGTGTGGAGGTTCGAGTCCTCTCCTGGGCACCACTGAAGTGTAAAGCAAAATACTTGCTGCTTTTATGATCTTCAGTAATTTTTATTAAAATATCTAACCTCAAAACTCTTTATTTAGATTTTGAGGTTTTTTATTATCCGAAACATATCGCTAAGACTTTTATAGAGCGCTTTATCGTAATGTTTTTCTCATCATTACGTGCTCAATATTGGCATCCAGAAAGACCTCACCAAACTCCACAAACCCTTGTTTCAAGTAAAAGTCTTTCGCATGAAGCTGCGCACCTAGGACAACCTCGCTAAAACCCTTGGCATGTGCCGCCTCAACCAACGCTTTTAACACTGCGGTACCCACACCCTTTTTTCTCGCTACGTGCCTGACTGCCATGCGCCCGATATGGCCGTCAGGCAGCAAGCGCCCCGTACCCAACGCCGCACCCTCCTGACTGAATGCCAACGCATGCAAACAGTGTGGATCCATCGCGTCGAGCTCTTCTGAGACCGGCACCAGCTGCTCTTGGACAAACACCTCAAATCGAATGGCGCGGGCAAGTTGGTTCAGATCCGCCCAAGGACCTAACTGAACGTGAACAGGCACAGTACGTACCAGAGAATTTTCGTGTGTCACCCGTGATCCTTTAACGAACGATTGACATATTATGGCGGAGGTTACCGCTTAACGCATCAAAATCGAGCCAACGCGCTACACTTGGATATCTAAATTACACACCATTGTCGGCTATGTTTGCTGCGGTTATAAATGCTGCCTTTCCGGTATTTGCCCTGATCCTAACGGGATGGATCTGCACCAAACGCAATTTATTGGGCCCCTCCAGCCGTGAAGGCTTAAACAGCTTTGTGATTTACCTCGCACTGCCCGCGCAGCTTTTTGCCGCTATGTCAAATGTCGAGCTTTCCGATCTTGCTCAACCAGGTTTTTTTTGGTCTTTTTCCTTGGGCATGTTTGGCACAGCGGGTTTATATGCACTCGTTTCACGTGACAAGCACATTCCACCGCTGGACAGACTCATTAACAGCATGAGCGCAGCCTACGGTAACGCTGGCTTTATGGGAATTCCACTCTGCCTGATGGTGTTTGGTAAGGCTGGGCTAGCGCCTTCGGTTATTACAGCCGTGTTTACAGTGTCCTTGCTGTTTGCCGTCACGATCATGCTTGCAGAACTACAACGACTCGATCATGCTGGAGTGGTGCCTGCTATAAAGAAAGTACTCAATTCAATGCTCCGCAATCCATTATTAGTAGCGCCTGTGCTGGGAGTACTTTGGTCACTCATGCAATGGCCAATGCCACTGCCTGCCGAGCGTTTTATCAGCCTATTAGGCGATGCTTCTACACCCTGCGCATTAATTGCAATCGGACTCTTTCTTGGACAGACTTCGGAGCAACGCGCCGGTCCCGAAATGATGCGCATCGTCGTCTTTAAGCTGTTATTACAACCAGCACTAACAGCGCTTTTGGTGCTCTATATTTTTGATGTGCCGAAGACTTGGGCCTTGGTGGCTATTTTAGCTGCCGCACTGCCTGTTGGTACGGGACCCTTTATGATGTCCCAGCTATATCAGCGCGATGCTACAGCGAGCGCCCGCGCCATCTTGGTTTCAACCGTTTTATCTGTCATCACGATCTCGATACTTGTTGCCTGGATCAGCCAAGAGTTATGAGTCACTTTTTAAATATATAACTTCAACCAATACTTCTCTAGGCGCTCACCATGTCAGAACCCTCACTTGACGTTATAGCCACCTCGCCGGTGCTGACTATTGAGGGTGCGATTGCCACGATACGATTTTGCAACCCCAGTTATGCTAATCGTCTGAGTCCAGCAGATCTCGGTACTATTCAGTCGTACATCCACAACGTCAATCAAACATCGCAAGTCTTGGTGTTGCGTTTTATCGCAGAAGGAAAATATTTTTGTAGTGGTTACGACATTTCCTCTCTTGCAGCAGAAAGTGCGCCCTCTTCACTTTACTTTGGTGAAACGGTCGATCTCATCGAACAAGCACGACCCGTCACCATTGCAGCGATCAATGGTGGTGTCTATGGTGGCGGCACCGATCTTTGCTTGGCATGTGATTTTCGCGTGGGAAGTACGACTGCGAATATGTTCATGCCCGCGGCCAAACTCGGGCTGCATTTTTATCCGGGTGGTATGGTGCGATACGTGACACGGCTGGGGCTGAATCAAGCGAAACGACTATTTTTGACAGCTGAAAAAATCAATGCAACAGAAATGCAAGACATCGGATTTTTGACTGAACTGGTTGAACCCGAAGGTTTGAGCACTCGCGTAGACGCTTTGACTCAACAACTGGCTTCCATGGCACCGCTCGCGCTCCTTGGAATTAAAAAGCACCTCAACCTCATTGTCCGTGGGCAACTAGACGAGCATTCAATCCAGCAAGCCGTACTGCAATCTGAACAATCGGACGATATGAAGGAAGGCGCGGCAGCTTGGAAAGAAAAACGCCAGGCTATTTTTAAAGGTGTTTAATTCTATAGAGGCTTAATTCTCGAAGGACTAAATGCATAAGATCGCGCAAGTTTCAACGTGTTTCAAGATCTACTAGTACCAGTTTTCCAGTTGATTCGTTCAAGACGATTTTATATATTTTTTATCAAATGTAGAGTGAAAAAAATGCTTCAGATTTTTTTATCAGCTGCTGTCCTTTTCTTGTCAGCCTTTACGACTCACGTATCAGCTCAAGCAATTAATAACCAATGGCTTGGTTTCTGGGAATCAACTGATGCCCGATTAATTGTGACGGCTAAAAACATTGTTGATGCAGGAAAAATTTGTAAATGGGTGGGTAAAGCACCTGTTGGTGAACATGTTGGCTGCGTCAGTTTTTATGCGGGTACAACTAGTAAAAAAGAAATGCTCGCAACACTTCAAGCCATGCGTCAAGCACTGCGCGACAATAATCAAAATATGGAAGCCAAATACTTGGCCGAAGAAAAAATACTGGTTGATCTTTTGGAGTCTAACCTTCAAGCTCTCAGCGACAGTACCTTTAGAATTGTAGATACCTCGGACGCTGATTATCAAGGTTCCGGAGACTGCGGTAATTTTTACATCATGGATCAAGGTATTCCATTTTCTGTACGTCGCTGTGAGTCTGCAGGCGCGGGAAGTGCTTTGATCGTCACGCGCATGCGTAAGGCTTCAGCAACAGGACCTGAAACATCCCTCAACGGAAATTGGTTCAGTACGAAATGGAAATACGGCTATACACTGCAGGATGGACTTGGCACTGCAACTGCGACCAACAGCGCAAAATTTAAAGTGGGTGATGAAATCATTATTCTTTATGCGACAGGAAAGAATACCTTTCAGGGTGAACAGGTATACCAAGATGGAAAATTTCATCCCATTACCGCAACATTGCTCCCTGACGGACGCCTGCAGTTTAAAGGCGAAAAAAATATAACTTGGACCATGGAACGAAAATGACAACAAAACCAAAAGTCGCACTGATTAGCACCGGTGGCACGATCACCTCGCTCAGCATCTTGGGTGAGCTCGATGTGTTTGAATACAGCTCCACTGGCACAAGACTTGATGCTTACGCTATGCTGGAGAAGTTTCCACAAGCCAATACCGTCGCCCACATCATCCCCGTGGCTTTTGATACCTTGCTATCTACTGCAGTCAGTTTTCCACACTGGAAAAAACTCGCTGAGGTCATCAGCAACTTGATGCATGAACACAAAGATCTGGCGGGCGTTGTCATCTTACATGGCACCTCATCTATGGAAGAAACCGCCTATGCACTGAATCTCGGTCTTAAAACTGAAATTCCTGTTGTACTGACTGGCGCACAGCGCCCTGCCAGCGCGTTATCAACGGATGCGGGTATGAATATTTACAATGCCGTTCGTTTGGCCGTTTGCACTGAGGCACGAAATCTCGGCGTCATGGTTTGTTTGAACGATGAAATTCAAGCTGCACGTGAAGTAACAAAAACCTCGAATGGACGCTTGCAAACCTTTCGTTCCTCGGACTTTGGCGCTCTCGGTCATGTCGATGGTGACCGGATCGTGATTTACCGTCAACCAACAAGACGTCACACACCTGATACGGAATTTGATCTAAAAGAAATTACTCAATTTCCTCGCGTCGATATCGCCTATAGCTATGCAGGCGGTGATGGCGTGGCTGTTCAGGCTTTTATTGATGCAGGTGCGCGTGGCATTGTCGGTGCAGCCTTTGCGCCAGGACTACTGTCACCGGAGGAGTTTCTTGCGATGGCAGCCGCAGTCAAGCAAGGTGTAGTCGTTGCCATTTCATCTCGGGCGGGTTCTGGACGAACTTTTGCCCCAAGCAAAATGCGTGAGGCTGGCTTTATCCAAGCCGATAATCTCACACCACAAAAAACCCGCATTCTCTTGGCTATGGCGCTATCTCAGACCGAAGACCGGGCTGAAATTCAGCGAATGTTTGATACCTACTAAAGGTTTAGGCAAACTTTGGTTGTTACTGCGCAGTGAGCAATCGCTGCGCGGTGTACAACCGGCAAGAAGCATCGATGAGTTGTCTGGCGATGCTGACATGTTCTGGCAATAGCGGCAATTCCTCGCGTGAAAACCAACCTGCCGCCTCAATCTCTGACGGATCCGGCGTGATCTCTCCACCGGCATAATCCGCAAAAAATGCCACCATCAGCGAATTAGGAAATGGCCAAGACTGGCTTGTGAAATAGCGCAAATTGCTAATTTCTAAACCGACTTCTTCGCGTACCTCTCTGACCGCACATTGCTCAAGTGTCTCACCTGCCTCAACAAAACCGGCGAGTGCACTGAACACACCTGGACGAAAATGTGGGCTACGCGCCAACATCAGCTCGGCACCACGCTCAATCAACACCATGACAGCAGGTGAAATCCGCGGATAAGCCACTAAGCGGCAGGAAGGACATTCAAGTGCGAATTCAGTCTTTTTCATCACCGTCTGTGAACCACAATGCCCGCAAAAGCGATGATTCTTTTGCCAGTCAATCATTTGTGTCCCACGACCCGCCAGCGCAAAAATCTCTGGACCTGCCGAGGCAAATAAGCTTCGGACAGGACGGAGCTCACCCATGATCTGGGGTGGAATTTCATCCGTTTCAATCGCATAACAGGCTGCGCCATTCCATTGGCCGATATGAAGAGCCTCAATCACATCACCAAAATCTGCATGACGCGCCTGAGGAAAAGCTTCGTTGCCTTGGGAATCAACGGAAATCAATACTTGATTGCCACAGCGGATCAACCAGTAGCTTAGGTCACTCATCTTCTCTCTCTTGAATGATTGATTGGAATATTTAAAGAATTAAAATTACGCTTGACAGCATTAAAGCGTCCGGCCAAGCGCTTTAAAGAACAGCTCAGATTGCAATCTCTCACCAAGCGTCTGCTCGCCCACACGTTGGGCAAGCTTTGCCTCAACCGGTTCAAGCGGTATACCTGAAGACATTGCCAGCACTTGCATCATGCAGGCGCGCTCTAAGAAATACAAATCATCATAGGCATAGTCCACACGGTCGCCGCAGACCACCACACCGTGATTCCCTAAAAACACAACATCAGCCCCTTGCATTGCATGCGCAATGCGTTCGCCCTCGCCTGCATCGAGCGCCAAGCCGTTGTAATGCGCATCGACCGCTACTCGTCCATGAAAGCGCATCGCATTTTGTGACAGCGCCGTGTCTAAGGCGCGTTGACGCGTCAAGGTCAGCGCGGTCGCGTAGGGCATGTGCGTATGCAGCACGCAGGTTTTTTTAGCAATCCGATGCACCGCAGCATGTATGTACATCGCAGTGGACTCTACGGGATGACGGCCTGCCAATATTTCACCCTGCGCATTAATCATGACGATGTCGTCTGCCTGAATCTCGCTCCAAAGCAAGCCGCGTGGATTGAGTAAAAATCTTCCGCTCTCATCTGAAATTTCAACACTGAAATGGTTACATACGCCCTCGGATAAACCGTGGTGCGCAGCTGCGCGCAGCGCCAGAGCCAAGTCCTCACGCAACATGCGGATCGCAGAGGCTTCAAAATCCTTTTGATGGGTACTCGTTGTCATTGCTGATCTTCCGTATTGATTTTTTGAGGTGTTGGATTCGAATCGTTGGTCAATCGCGCTCGAGCGCAAGTTCTATGAAATCAGCGTTGACCGAGGCTCGCGGCACTTTGAATGAGAACCAGTTTCGAACGTCTTTTTCGAGACCAATGCCATGCATATAGTTGTAAATCGCCTTGCGTAGCCCTACCCCCAACGCCGCATGGTCCACATTGGTTGGGTCGGTAAAACCCACATCATTTTTAGCAAAACTAGCGGGAGGCAAGGGTTCGAGCGTCACACCGTATTCAGCGGGATTTAGCCCTACGGGAGAATGCACTGTGCACGTGAAGCGGTGGAAAAATCCACTCTGGATGCAACCACTGGCAAATAACTGCCGCACATACTCTAGGGCGTCGACCGTATCGCGAACGGTCTGAGTGGGAAAACCGTACATCAAATAGGCATGTACCAAAATGCCTGCGTCACTGAAGGCGCGTGTCACGCGTGCGACTTGATCGACCGAGACTCCTTTTTTCATCAAATTGAGCAAGCGATCCGAAGCAACCTCTAAGCCTCCCGACACCGCAATACAACCGCTTTGCGCCAAAAGCTGACAAAGCTCTGGCGTAAAGGTTTTTTCAAAGCGAATATTGCCCCACCACGAGATGTTGAGATCGCGCTTGATCAACTCTAAGGCTAAAGATTTTAAAGCCTTGGGAGGAGCCGCCTCATCGACGAAATGAAAGCCTGTCTGCCCGGTTTCACGCACAATGGCTTCAATCCGATCTGCCAAGACCTCCGCAGAAGCGGTTTCATAGCGTCCGATGTAATCCAGACTGACATCACAAAAACTACATTTTTTCCAATAACAGCCATGGGCAACCGTGAGCTTATTCCAGCGACCGTCGCTCCACAGACGATGCATGGGATTGAGCATGTCTAATAAAGAGAGATAGTTGGCTAGAGGCAAACCCTCCCAAGTCGGTGTTCCGACCTCCTCGAAAGGGACTTCGGGCTCCACCATATTGATGTAACGCACCTCACCTGAGTCAGCATCCCGCAAAAAGGTGCGCACTAAGCGCTGCTGAGAGCGTTTACCTAACAAATGGTCAAGCAACGACAGTAAAGGTCTCTCGCCCGCATCTAAGGTCACATAATCAAAATAATCAAATACTCTGGGTTCTTTTAACTCACGCAACTCAGTATTGACGAAGCCGCCACCTAAGACAATTTTGATCTCTGAATGATGGGTTTTGATCGTCTGCGCAATCCTGAACGCGGCGTAGACGGTGCCGGGAAATGGCACAGAAAGCAACACCACGGTTGGCGTGTGCCGCGCGATGGCGTCTAGCGTCAGCTGTTCTAGGTATGCGTCGACGAGAGTGTGAGGTGCCGCCAAGGCAAGCGCCAAAGGTTCGAAGGTCGCCTGACTGGCCGCAAGAGACTCACCGTAACGCACAAACTCAAAACGCGAATCGACCGCATCGCGCAGGACATCCGCGAGATCATTTAAATATAACGTGGCAAGATGTTTGGCACGATCCTGCATACCGAGCGCGCCAAATGCCCAACCCAAGGGATCGCCAGTTTCATCATCCACATAGGCATCGAGTGCCGCAAAGCGCGGGCCCTCTGGTAAATACTGTCTCCCGACGATACGATGTGCAAGCGTCGAATCGCGACCTTGTAAAAAGGCAATCACGGCATCGACGGTACTCAGGTAACGGTTTTTTTGGGCTGTAAACGCCTGTAGAGACTGACTCCGCTTACGAGGGACGATTGCGTTGACTTTGATTGCGACTTGTTCAAGACCCGTTGCACTAAGCAGACGCAACACAAGTGCCAGGGCAAGATCCTCTTGAAAAGCTTGAATCTGTCGAGAACGTAGAAACCCGGTCAGATAAGCTGTAGAAGGATATGGCGTGTTGAGTTGAGTCATCGGCGGGATAACTGACAACACACGCAAGCTTGTGACCCTGGCTTTGGACATAATTAAAGATGCATAGATGAAGTGCTCAGTATAATTCCGATGAAGCCTTTATTCTCAGGAAGCATTTGAACATGTCTCTGGTGCAGTATGCCGCCTTTATTTCTATTGCTTTACTCGCCGCCTTTTGTCAAAACCTCACCGGTTTTGCCTTTGGTCTCATTTTGGTTGGGCTCACCGGCGCATTACAGATCATCTCAATTGCAGACGCCGCCAATATCGCCTGTATTCTCTCGATAGCGAACAACTTGGTTTATCTGACTAAGTCGCCAAAAATCACAATAGGCCCCCTTCTAAAACCAATGTTGATCACTAGCATGATTGGTTTAGTCATTGGGTTTATTTCCTTGTCGTGGTTTACCGATAATGGCATCAATACACTCAGACTGATTCTCGGCATTTGCATATTTGTGTCAGCAATCGCCTTATTCATGATCAATACCAGCACGCGCAAAACCTCCGGTCAATCCTCAACACTCATCGCTGGGTTTCTAACGGGTATTCTCGGTGGTATGTTCGCGACTCCAGGCCCCCCCCTGGTCTACCACCTTTACAGTCAGCCACTCGATAAAGATCTTGTACGTCACTATCTTTTCATTATTTTTGGCCTAACCTCGGCGGCTAGACTAGTCATCGCACTATTTACGGGAGAGCTCACCATGAACGCGATCATTCTCTCAGCGATTGCTTTTCCCGCCATAACAATTGCAACCATTTTGCAACTTAAACACCCGGTTAATCTTAGTCGCAGAATGGCACAATTACTTGTAACAGCGCTCCTATTTGCGACGGGACTCGGGCTAATGTATTCATCTATAAAAACCATTTTTAACTAACATGAAAATTCTTGTCGCACGGCTCAATCACGAAACCAATACATTTTCACCGATCGCCACGCCCTTGGCATCGTTTGAACCTCTTTATGGTTCGGATGCCTACCGCGCGTTTAAAAATACGCGCACGGGGATCGCGGCCTATATCGATGTCTTAGAGCAAGCGGGACATGAGGTCGTAGTCGCCTGTAGTGCGATGGCAAACCCAAGTGGCACCGTGAGTGCTGCTGCCTATACGCATCTCTGCGATACGATTGTTGCTGCTGCAAAGGGTTGCGATGCGGTCGCACTGGACTTGCACGGCGCCATGGTTGCTGAAAACTCAGAGGATGGCGAAGGCGATCTGCTTGAACGTGTACGCGCTGCACTACCCCATGCGCCTATCGCTGTGGCCTTCGACCTGCATGGCAAGATGACCGACAAGATCATCAATAAGAGTGACATTGTCATCAGTTTTAAAACCTACCCGCACATCGACATGTATGAGACCGGCGAACATGCTGGACGTCTACTTGTCGAGATGATCAATCAAAAAATCAAGCCCACACTCGCGTGGCGACGGTTGCCTTTGATGCTAAACACTCTTTGCAGTCGCACAGACATCGGCCCTATGCACGAAGCCGTTGAACTTGCAAAGGAAGCCGAAGTGCAAGGCATGTTGGGTGTTTCGGTGTTGGCAGGCTTTTCTCTTGCCGATATTGGCGCACCCTGCATTAGTGTTGTGGCCGTGAGTGACAACGACCCACAAGCTGCCGAGGCGGTTGTGCAACGTATTGCTGCGTTTATCTGGTCAAGACGCAGTGATTTTATTTATCAAAACGAACCTCTCTCTGCGTCCATTGCTCGCGCCCAACAACTTGCGAATCAGCCTGGATCGGGCCCTGTCTTGTTACTCGATCATGGTGACAATTGCATGTCGGGGGGCACATGTGATGACATGAATGTTTTGCATGAGGCGCTTAAACAAGGCTTGGAAGACATCGTCGTCGGTCCGATTTGTGATCCCGAAGCAGTGGATGTACTGATCAAGGCCGGACTCAACGCATACGTAACGCTTCAAATCGGGGACAAGGTTCCACTGACGCAACTGGGCATTAGCCATTCACCGCGGCCTTTGACGGGTGTGGTGTCGGCGATCTCTGATGGACAATATGTGGTGTCGGGCCCAACCTACACTGGCCAGCGTATCCACATGGGCAGAACAGTCTGTCTGGACCTGCCACAAGCAAAAATCATGATCACGGAAACGCCACAAGAACACTGGGACTTGGGAATTTTTTCGCACATCGGCATTGATGCACCAAGCCATCGGTTTATCTTGCTCAAATCACGGATGTACTGCAGACCCGTCTTTGTACCCATCGCCAAAGCGCTTGTAGAGTGCGATGGCGGCGGTGTCACGGGTGCTGACCACACCCGTTTTCCGTACAAAAAACTCACTCGGCCGGTCTATCCTTTCGACCTGAACACCGAATGGTCTTAAGATTACTCAGCTTTGATATTGTTGTCTTTGATGACTTTGCCATACAGCTCGTACTGTGTCTTTAACGCCGCTTCGAACTCAGCAGGTGTCGTGCCACGAATGGTGATGCCAAGTTTTGTGAAGCGATCACGAATATCGGCGTTATCCATTGCCTTGCGGGCTTCGGCAGACAGTTTTTCTACAATCGCTTTAGGCGTTTTTGCAGGAGCAACGATCGCTGCCCAAGAATTGAAAAAGAAGCCTGGATAAACAGACTGGTCAATGGTGGGCACGCCTGCAAACTGGTCTAGCGGCTTTGGCGTCGAAAGCGCTAACAAACGCAACTTGCCTCCATTGATCAACGCAGCAACCGTACCCAAACCCTGGAAGGACACATCGACTTCTCCGGCTGCAGCACCTACTGCAGCTTGTGTTGCGCCCTTGTATGGCACATGCACAAGCTTGACGTCCGCGCGCTGCATCAAGAGCGCCATTGCAAGGTGCTGTGGGCTCCCGACACCCCCTGAACCAAACGTCAACTTATCTGGATTTGCTTTAGCAAACTTAACCAAGTCGTCGAGTGTTTTGAACTGGGAGTCCGCTTTGACCACGACACCCCATTCAATCGTTCCGATTAATGAAACTGGGGCAAAATCCTTGAGCGTATTAAAGGTCGTATTGGGATTGATATGGGGCACCATCGTCAACACGCTGTCATTGACGCCACCAATCGTATAGCCATCCGCAGGCATTTTCAGCATACGATCGGCACCGATCAGACCTGAGGAGCCTGTCACGTTTTCAATCACAATCGGCTGCCCCATACTGGTTGCCATATTTTGCGCAACCAAACGCAACGCGTTATCCACTGCACTGCCTGTTGCAAGAGGAATAATCATGCGGATGGGTTTGTCAGGATAGTTACCTTGGGCCATTGCGCACCATGAGGCTACTGTGAGTGCTGCGGCTTGTACAAGCAATGCGACAGATTTAAATACTTTCATTGTCTTCTCCGTTTGATGCGTTTAATAATTGACTACTTTTTATATCAAACTAGGAATACCTAAGTCGCGAGATAACGACGTAAGCTCCTTAACCACGCCAGCAGCGATCGGGATACCGTGCTGTGCATAATCCATACGCCTTGCGTGACTCTGTTCGCCCGGCAACCAGATGCGCTCCACATTAGGCAAACGCTGCGAACCCTTGATGTCGCGCACGAGCGTATCAATCGCGCCTTTAAACAAATCAACGCCACCGAATGCCGCTAAATTCAGCACCAAAATAGCCTGTCCTGTATTGGTAGGCGTGACATGATCCTTATTGAAATCAATCACATCTTTACCCATCGCCGCACCCTGCAAGGTGCCCGCCAAAATACCTACAATCAACGCGAGTCCGTAACCTTTGTAACCACCAATCGGTAACAAAAATCCCTCTTCGGAGCGCGCGGGATCTAGCAAAGGCTTTCCCTCACGGTCGATCATCCAGCCTTCAGGCATCATCTGACCCGCTTTTGCCTTCGCTTTCACCTTGCCGTAGGCGGCGACTGTGGTTGCCATATCCAACACGATCGGATTTTCTTTGCCTGAGGGGATACCAGCGGCGATAGGATTTGTTGACAGCAACATATCCATCCCGCCCCATGGTGGAAGATGATTGGCGTTGCCAACAGCAAAATAGAGGCCAATCATGTCGTGCTTGACAGGCATCGTTGCGTAAAGAGAAGCAGGACCCGCATGATTGCTGCGCCGTGTGCCCACCCAAGCAACACCTTGTGTTTTTGCTTTTTCGATGGCGAGTTCAACGGCATGCGAGACCACCAAGTGTCCCATGCCATTGTCTCCATCCACCACAGCCACAGCCTGGGCCGTTGAATGCGCCTCGATTTTCGGATGTTTATTGATTCCACACGCCAAAATTCGCTTTACGTATTGCGGCAGTCGAATCACACCATGACCATCTGAACCCTGAAGATCTGCACTCGCCATCAGTCGCGCAATCTTTTGGGAATCTTGCTCAGGAATGCCGACGGCGACAAAGGCCTGCGCGATAAACGCTGTTAGCGCATCAAACGGCACGCATGCTGAATTGTTAGATGTTGTCATATTTATGAAGGTTGATTCTTTTGGCTGTTTAGCAAAGATACGAGAATAAACTGAATTTTCAAGCCTTGAATGACAAGGTGCGTTTGGTTTACCCACTTTGAATGTGTAACAAATTATCACTTAAATAATAATGATTCTCATTCGTGATAAATTACGTTATTTACGTTAACAACGTTTCTCATGTATTACTCACCCTTAAGAAACAGGCATCATCGCATTCAATTTGCGTGTTTTTTTATTGCGGTATTGATGGTTCACATTGCCGCCATTCAATATGTCGGGTCATCTCGAGACAACTCGCTCGTGCCTCGAGAAAATATTAGCTTTTTAGAATCATTTGCGGTTCAAGCTGAAAATACAACTCAAGCTAAAGACACGAGTCAATCTCAAAATACAAATCCTGACGAAACAAATATAAAAGATCGTTTACCGGAAACTGCCGAGAATGAAACGACGCCTTTAGTACCATCGGTATCAGTAAAGTCGACCAATACAACACGCAATCCCAGCCTAATCACACACAACACAGACGATCTACAAAACAGCACCACCCCTCCCAACGCCCATGCAAGCACTCTAAATAACCTCCCCCCTCCTTACCCAAGGCAAAGTCGACGACTAGGCGAGCAGGGAAAAGTTGTACTTGCTGCTGAGATTGCAACCAATGGCCAGGCTTTACAAGCAATAGTCAAGATCTCGAGTGGCTACCCTCGCCTTGATCGAGTCGCTCTGGAGTCCGTGCTCAAGTGGCAATTTATTCCCGGCAAAAAAGCAGGAGTAACTCAAAAAATGTGGGTCATTATTCCTATTAACTTTGTTCTCCAATAAATCATGCATTCAAACTTCTCAATAATCGAATTTTGGTCACAAGGCGATTACATCAGTAAAGTTGTCGCACTCATCTTGATCGTGATGTCTATATTTACATGGACGATCATCTTAATAAAAGCTTTCGGGCACGCAAGACAAAAAAGATTTAGCAAGCGTGTCGAGCTCTTCTGGCATTCCTCCTCTTTGACCAGTGGGTTAGTTGCACTGGGAAATCGCCCAGACAACGTTTTTCTAACACTCGCACAAGATGGAATCGAAGCCATTGAACATCTTCAGCGTTCCTGCGGCGCGCCAGATAGTTCGCTGAGTCCAAATACTTCTGAAAAACAATTGCATGATCAACTTGACCTGAGTGATTGGGTCACCCGCGCCTTGCGAAACTCCGCGGAAGGCAGTCTTGCAAAGTTGCAATCCGGCCTCACTTTTTTGGCATCTATCGGCTCAACAGCACCCTTCATCGGCCTGTTAGGCACGGTGTGGGGAATTTATCATGCACTCGTCCGCATTGGTGCGAGTGGACAAACATCATTAGATCAAGTCGCAGGCCCTATTGGAGAAGCCTTAGTCATGACAGCACTTGGACTCGCGGTCGCGACGCCTGCAGTGCTGGCATATAACGCACTTGTACGCACCAATAAAAAAATCGCAGGTGCACTGAACCGCTTTGGCTATGACCTGCACACCTATCTGATGACAGGTGCCCGTATGGATAGCAAACAATCGCGGTTAAATAAATGATGAAAATACTAAATGAATCATCCTCAAACGATCTGATGAGCGAAATCAACATGACACCGTTTGTAGACGTCATGCTCGTACTATTAATTATTTTTCTCGTCACGCTACCCTTGGTTCACCAGACCGTAAATATTGAGCTACCTAAAGTCACCCACCAAAAGTTGGCTGATCTATCTGAGCCACTTAAAATATCAGTCAATCAAGAAGGACAGTATTTGCTAGGCAAAGAGCTCATTCAAATCGAAGCGCTTGGCTTAAAGCTGAGTGCCGAAAGTCAACGCCATCCTAAGCCCGTTGTATTGCTCTACGCAGATAAAAACACGCGTTATGAGGATATTGCGAAGCTCTTAGCAAGCGTCCATCGGTCCGGATTGGGAAAAGTTGGCTTTGTCACAGAAAAATGAGAATCAAAGATTCAGCTTGAAAAGAAATACGCTCGAAAGTTTTAATCGAGCAGTGGCGAGAACATTACAATACGATCAGGCCGCATTCAAGTTTGGATTATCAAACGCCGCTTGAGTATGTGTCTGGATGGAACAGCATCTCAACAACCGGAGCCTTCGTTTCTATATGAAAATGGTCCGATAAAACCAGCGCAGGTCACCGGCATCGATTGTTGGTGATTTATTTTTGCTTTTCGAAGTGTCGTTCATTGACCATAAGTGGTCTTACAATCAGGTCATAACTCTTGCTCTCATCTCCATTGCCTCATCTGGTCTTTACTTCATTGTGCATACTGAAGAAAGGTCAAAATGATTAGAGCTTTGCTGGTTACGCTTCACAATTGAAACCGCTGAGCGTAAGTTACTTACCCATTCGCAGCACCGAACCTAAGGGAAGTCATTAGGCACTTTGCATGAACCTGTAAGCCAGCGTTTCTGATGACAGGCCAAGACGATTGCAACGACCAAGATGCAACCGCATTTATCAAAATCAGTACCATAGCAGTACCATGGAAATCAAAAGCTAAAAATACAGAAATTAAAACCGCCTGAAAGCCTCATAAATAAAGGGTTTAATTATAAAGACCCGCAAACAAAAAAGGCCTCAGAGCATTTATGCCTTGAGACCATTGATTTTACTGGTGGCGCATCCCTGATTCGAACAGGGGACCTGCGGATTATGATTCCGTCGCTCTAACCGGCTGAGCTAATGCGCCTCTAACAGCTAGAAACCATATTGCTTTTAAGCTGAGAGGCGAAAGTCTAGCATTTTTTTAAAGACTCTGCACTGGATCTCCCCTATCTTCCCGCTGTTTGAGCATCACCACAAAAACCTTTAGCGACATGCCAAAATAGCTAAAAAAAACCAAGCCAAGATGCCAAAAACCATCATAGAGACGCAAATGACCGACATTATTAAGACTTACCTTGATACGCCCAGCCCAGTGAAGCTCACACTGCCGCGCGGTGCGACAGATACCCACGTGCACATATTTGGGCCCAGCGACAAATTTCCGTATGCAGAGAGCCGTAGCTTTACTCCCGCAGATGCACCAAAGGAAAACCTGTTTGCTCTTCATAAAAAACTAGGCATCGACCGCTGCGTCATCGTCAACACGCTATTGCATGGCTTTGACAACAGCGTGGTTGAGAATGCCATGCGGGCTGCGGAAGGTCAGTATTTAGGTGTGGCCCTCACCCCCGTTGACCTGCCCGACGCAGAACTCAAGCGTTTGGCCTCAGTGGGCTTTCGTGGACTGCGATTTCACTTTATGCCGGGCTACAAAATCGACTATACGCCCGAACAAGTGATCGCCTTGACCCGCCGTCTTGAACCTTTGGGAATGCACCTCCAGTTACAGATGCATGCAATGCATGCCAAAGAGCTGACGCCTCTGCTCAAGCAATCCGCCGTCCCAGTTGTCATGGATCACATGGGTCGCGTCGACGCCACGCTTGGCTTGGATCATGACCACTTTCAAGCGTTTTGCCGACTCTTGGAGATGCCTGGCTTTATGGTTAAGGTCAGCGGTATTGACCGCATTGATGCACAACCACCCTACAAGCAAGGGATTCCCTTTGCACGACACCTTGTGACGACTTATCCAGATCGTTGCGTGTGGGGCTCGGACTGGCCGCACCCCAACCACACACACATTCCTGACGATGGCGTCTTGGTCAATGCGCTTGCCCAGATTGCACCTGAGCCAGCATTACTGCAACGACTGATGGTCGATAACCCGCAAAAGCTGTATCGCTTTTCAGCCTAACTTAACGCATCATGTCTAGGCAGGTACGGGCGATGACCTTGGTCGCCCGGCGCAAGTCTTCAAGCTCTAAACGCTCATCAGGCTGTTTCGCACGACTTTCTTCGACCGTACGTGGACCGGCTCCATACAACACCACTGGAATACCGGCTTCGCAGTACAAGCGCGCATCCGCGTAAAGCGGTGTGCCACACGCCGGGACTTTTTCACCAAACTGTTTTTCAGCATGGTTTTGCAAAGCCTCAACCAGCTCGGTGCTACCGGGCAGAGGTTTCAGTGCACGGGCCAACAAGATCCGCTTGGTTTCAGCCGTAATGCCAGGGATTTTCTTCCAAACGGTATCGATCGTGGCGCGAATACTCTCCTCGACTTGAGCAGGATCCTCTTCGGGAATCATCCTGCGATCAAGCTTGAGGACGACTTTTCCAGGGATCACGTTGGTGTTGGTACCACCTTGAATCAAACCGATGTTCAGATAGGGATGATTAATACCCGGAACCTCACTCTTAATAAACTTGTAGGTCTCGTTCAAGCCATACAACGCGTTCATGATCTTGACTGCAGCCTGTAAGGCATCAACGCCTGAGGTGGGGACGGCTGCGTGCCCCATTTTCCCGTTTACGGTCACTTCGAATTGCAAGCAGCCATTGTGGGCAGTAATGATCTGATAGCTAAATCCTGCAGCAATCGCCAAATCAGGCTTGGTAAGATTGTTTTTAAGCAACCAGCCTGGGCCCAACTCTCCACCAAACTCTTCGTCATACGTGAACTGGAGCTCAATGCGACCTTTTAAAGGCACACCGAGAGACTCTAGCGCACGCACTGCAAAAATATAGGTCGAAAAATCACACTTACTCACCGCAGCGGCACGACCGTAAATGCGGCCATCGTGAATCTCCGCCGCATAGGGTGGATGCGTCCAGCCCTCTCCTGGCGGCACCACATCGCCGTGCGCGTTGAGTGCCAATACTTTTCCACCGTCTGCATATTGGCGCTTGATGATCAGATTTGTGATCGACTCTAACCCGGCTTCACGAACAATTGAGTCGGGGACAGCATGTTGCTCAGCCAACATGCCAAAGGGCTCAATCAACTTAGCAACGTGCAAGGCGTGCGGAGTATTGTTACCCGGTGGGGTATCCGTTGGTACCTGAATCACCGATTGCAAAAACTTTACTTGTTCATCAAAGTGCGCATCGATCCATTGATCGAGTTTTGTATAGAGTTCAGCGGAGTTGTTGTTATTCATAGTCTTAAATGAGTGATTAGTTAATTTCGTCTAACAAAGCTTCAAAGGCCTGCGTTGCAAGCGTTGCGTCTTCGGCCGTAATGATCTCGAGCGGGTTATGACTGATGCCTCGATTTCCACCGCGCACAAACAGCATCGCTTGCGGCATGATGGTATGTAGTTTCATCGCATCGTGACCCGCGCCGCTATTAAGCTTAAATACGGGTTGACCGACCTTGGCAACCGCCCTCTCCCAGCGCGACTGCCAGACAGGATCAGAAGGCGCGGCACTCGCACGCATGACCTCGGTGTATTCGAACTGCACGTGTCTACGTGCAGCAATCGCGTGCGCCTCTTTGACGATATCCGCAACCAGCGCATCACGCTGAGGATCTGTCGGCGCACGCATATCCAGGGTAAATACACACTCGCCTGGAATCACATTGATGGAACCGCCAGGTACTTGAATTTGTCCTACCGTCGCGACAGAGTCCTTGTCGGCACATGCACGCTGCTCAGCCATCAGACTGATTTCAGCCGCCGCTAACATCGCATCTTGGCGCATCGACATTGGCGTCGTTCCTGCGTGCCCTGCTAGACCGATTGTTTTACACGTGGCGCGAACACCTGCATTGATGGAAGTCACCACACCGAGAGGGAGTGCTTTCTCGCAGAGAACGGGACCCTGCTCGATATGAACCTCGACAAAGCCGAGGTACTTCTTAGGGTCACGTTTGATTGTTTGGATGACAGCAAGTGTACCGGGCAATCCGGCCGCTTGCATCGCCTCAGCCATCGTGATGCCATCGGCATCCTGCTGCGTCAGCCAATCGGAATTAAAACTCCCTGTCAAAGCGCCCGCTGCTAGAAAAGTGGCGCGAAACCTTTGACCTTCCTCTTCGGAAAAGCCAACTACTTCAATGCCGTATGGCAAACGTTGCTTTTGGCTGGATAAAGACTTCACCACCGCTATGGGTATCAAAATACCGAGCCGGCCGTCATATTTTCCGCCATTACGCACAGTATCGTAATGCGAACCAGTCATCAGTGATGGTGCATCCACAGAAGCACCATGGTAAACACCCACAACGTTACCCACCGCATCGACCGAAATCTGATCAAAGCCAGCCTCTTGCATCAATGTTTTGAGTTCAGCTGCCACCGCGAGATGCGCGGGGGTCAGATACGTCACCGTCAACTGACCCTTTTCAGCCCAGCCAGGCTCGCTATGCAGGGCCAGACGCTCTGACCACTGCATAATTTCTTGACCGACTTCTTGTAAAACCGCCATGTCGATTTCCTGTGAAAAACATTGCACCTGTCCATGACAGATGTCTATCACAGTTTAATCTGGACTTGAGGGTATTTTGGGGACCTAGAACGTCTTATAAGGTAAAAATTTACCCGACAAAACTACATTCACGCGATCGCCTTTCGGATCAGGTTCGCGCTTGATATCCATTGAAAAGTCGATCGCGCTCATAATGCCGTCGCCAAACTCCTCATGAATCAATTCCTTGATGGTTGTGCCATAGATATTGACCATCTCGTACCAACGATAGATCAAAGGATCAGTGGGTACGGCACTACGCAAAGAACCCTTGTAAGGCACAACTTGCAACAGGGCAATGGCCTCAGTGGGTAAATCAAAGGTTTTCCCGATCACCAAGGCTTGCGCTTTGGTCAACGTCATTTGCCCCATACATGCGGCGGTCGTCCATTCTTTGGAGAGCTTCAATTTTTTTGCGACATCTGCCCATTTCAGACCTTTTTGCACCTTAGCCGAATAAATCAGATCGGTAACGTCTTCCCGGGTCATTGGTTTTGCAATTGCTTTAGAAGTTGCCATGTTTTGCTCCGTATGAATAAATGAAATTAAAAGTTAAGCCGCCGCATAGGTCTTAGACCGATGCACAAGAAAATCAATCAAGTGATTACGTACCTCGTAAAACTTTGGGTCATGGTGCATCGTCGCGCGCGTCCGATCCTTGGGCAAAGGATTGTTCACAATTTCAGCCAAGACCGCACGGGGTCCATTACTCATGAGAAAAATCTTGTCTGATAACAAAATCGCCTCATCTACGTCATGCGTAATCATAAACACGGTTTGTTGTGTCCCACGCACAATCGTGACAAGCTCGTCTTGGATATTGCCGCGGGTCAACGCATCCAGCGCACCAAAGGGCTCGTCAAGCAGCAGCATCTTGGGCTGAATCGCAAACGCACGTGCAATCCCAACGCGTTGCTTCATACCACCCGAAAGCTGAGAAGGTTTTTTATCTTCGGAACCCGTCAGATGCACCATGTCAATAAATTGTTGGACATGTGCATCGACCTTGCTGCGTGACCAGTCCGGCCATTTCGAACGTACGGCAAAAGCAATGTTGCCGCTCACCGTCATCCAAGGCATTAACGCATGGGACTGAAACACCACGCCGCGATCCAAACTCGGACCATTGATTTCACGACCATCGATAAAAGAATGGCCGTCCGTTGGCGCCTCCAGTCCAGCTAACACATTCAAAATGGTCGTTTTGCCACAGCCTGAATGACCAATGATGCAGACGAACTCTCCCCGATCAATCGTAAAATTTACGTCATCAAAGACAACCAACTCATTTGCACTACCCACGCCCGGAAAGGCCTTGCGCAGTCCTTGTACTTGAAGAAAATTTTGCATTACGCGCACTCCTTTCACACTTAATCTTTATAGGTCACGGCTTTTTGAAGACGCGCAAAACAGAGATCTAGCAACATACCAATCACACCGATCATCAAGACGGCCACTAAGATGTTTGCGATCGATAAGTTATTCCACTCGTTCCACACGAAATAGCCAATCCCCGTTCCGCCTACCAGCATCTCAGCCGCCACAATCACCAACCAGGCAATGCCAATCGATATCCGCATGCCCGTCATGATGGTGGGTGCCGCAGCCGGCAAGATGACGAAAAATGCTTTACGTAGCGGGCTGACCTCAAGCGTGCGTGAGACGTCCATCCATTCCTTGCGGACAGAGGCCACACCAAAGGCGGTGTTAATCAGCATCGGCCAAATCGAACAAATAAAAATCACGAACACGGCCGACACATTCGAGTCCTTGAGCGTAAAGAGCGCAAGAGGCATCCATGCTAGAGGCGATATCGGCTTGAGAATCTGGATGAAAGGATCCAGTGCTTGGAAAAACAACCGAGACATTCCAATCAAAAACCCGAGCGGCACCGCAACAAGCGCCGCGAGTCCAAATCCAAGCGCCACTCGAGACACGGACCACGCAAGCTGAATGCCGATGCCCTTGTCGTTGGCACCCCGATCGTAAAAAGGATCGGATAGGTGTTCAACTAACTTGGCACCCACATCCAACGGACCGGGAAAGGTAGACTTTTGACCTGTTGCAGCGGCTGCGCCAACGAGCTTTGCGTACTCGTCATCTACGACCTGAGCACCTTGCGTCGGCATGGTGGCGATTTGCCAAAACATCAGGAAAATCGCCAAAACCAAGACCGACAACACCAATGCTCTCATACGTTCGTGACGCATCATTTTCATACTCTCTTGATCGCAAAGCTGTTGATGTATTCTTTTGGTTTACTGGCATCAAACACCTTGCCCATCACAATGATTTTCTTACTACCAGGCGCCGGCACAACCAAGCCAGCCTGCTCCATCGCACGGCGTGCATCAGTCGCTAAGAAAACATCCTGTGCAATTTTTTGATAATCGACCTCGCCCTTGACCTGGCCCCAACGCTGCATCTGCGTCATGATCCAAACCGCGAAAGACTCCCAAGGCATGGGGTCAAAGCCGATGCGATCAGGTACTTTTTTCACATTCCCCAAACCGTCCGCATAGGTGCCCGTCAAGACTTGCTCGACCACGGTCAACGGCTGATTGAGGTAATTGGGGGTATGAATCGCAGCTGCAATTTCCTTACGATTTTCAGCTTTTTGTGCATAGGCGGTCGCTTCGACAATCGCGCGTAACAAGGCGCTGTAGGTGTTTGGATTCGCCGTCATAAATTCTTTGCTTGCTGCAAACGCACAGCAAGGGTGGCCATCCCAAAGCTCTTTAGACAAGATATGAATAAAGCCAACGCCATCAAATACCGCGCGCTGATTCACAGGGTCGGGCGCTAAAAATCCGTCGATGTTGTCTGCACGCAAGTTGGCGACCATCTCTGGAGGCGGCACTACACGGATCTGCACATCACGATCAGGATCGATACCATTCTCTGCCAAGTAGTAACGCAGTAAATAGTTATGCATCGAATAATCAAATGGCACCGCAAACTTAAAGCCTTTCCAGTCCTTAGGATTACGCTTGTCCTTATGCCGCATCGCAAGGGTAATCGCCTGTCCGTTAATGTTTTCAATCGCAGGGACGGTATAAGGAGTCGGCGTTGCGCCCGCCCCCATTGAAATCGCTAAAGGCATGGGCGACAGCATATGTGCCGCGTCATATTCTTTATTCAGAGCCTTATCTCGAACAACCGCCCAGCCTGCTGTTTTAACGACCTCAACGTTTAGCCCCTGCTTGTTATAAAAGCCCATGGGATCAGCCATGATGATGGGGGTTGCGCACGTGATCGGGATAAAGCCAACTTTTAAATTGGTCTTTTCTAATTTACCGCCTTGCGCAAAGGCTTCTTTAGCAAAAGCCATTGGAAAAATCGAAGAGATTGCGGCAAGTGCAGTCGGCGCACCCACAGCCTGTAAAAATCGACGGCGCATATCGTCTTGTGGGAAGATTGCGCGCAACACGGCTTGCTCGACGACACGATCCCCCAGTGCCTCAGGGGATCGATCATTCAATTGAGACTGTGCGGACTGACTGGCCTGATGCTCCGCAGCAGAAGCATGTTGACCACACGAACAACGCAAACGCAGCTTTGAATCAAATGGATTGGAGAAGATCGACATAGTGTGCACCCCTGTTTAGAAACTCGGTATGGAGTCTCAAGCAAGATGCGTGCCAAGCAAAAAACTCTTCTGCGCGAGAGCGAATCAAACGCGCAATCACCTAGCACCTATAACGTGCGTGCGCCCGAATAAAGATGATTGATGGCACCGCTTTAGCGCCCAAACGCCAACATAGTGCGCAAATGCATCAACATGAATTGGCAGACTCAAGCGCTATCCACAGAAACAAGCGTCAGGCACGGCGAATATTTTGAAAAAAGGGTGATAAATTGAAAATTGGACAATACACCTTACAAAGCATGACATCTCCCCAGTCAAGACCCCTTTCCAAAACCGTTCCCTCGCTTCGCATATGGGATCTCCCTACCCGTCTATTTCACTGGTTGTTCGCCATCAGTGTTGCCGGCGCACTCATCACGATCAATCTCGGAGGGGGTTGGATGGACTGGCATGTCAGATTTGGAATAGCAAGTTTTGTGTTGCTACTCTTTCGTCTGGCGTGGGGTCTTATTGGCCCACGCTATGCCCGTTTCAGCCAGTTTTTGACCTCCCCTTCGAAAACAATTGCTTACATACGCGTTCCACAGGACTCGCGACGTGCGGGCCACAATCCTCTTGGCGCATGGTCTGTACTGGCAATGTTGCTGTTATTTTTATTTCAAAGCGCAACAGGTCTATTTGCCAACGACGACGTCATGACACAAGGGCCTCTGGCACAGTTTGTGAGTAATGACACTGTTTCCTTATTGACCCGCATGCATCGTTTTACTGAATATTTGTTGTATGCCATGATTGGTCTGCATCTGGCCACCATCGCGCTTTATAGCGTTCGGGGACAAGCACTTGTAAAACCTATGGTGACAGGTGATGTCCCTAAACACACACTCCCCTCTGGCACACAAAGCGCCCGCGACGACTGGCGTGTCAGACTCGGTGCGTTTGTCTTGGCGGTTGCGCTTGGTACCCTCGCCTGGCGGCTTTGGGACCTTGCTTTTAATGCGCCAATGAGCTTTAGCTAAAGGACCTCACTCAACGGGTCACTTTTAGTGAATAATGTCTCACCATTAAATAAAAAAATAACGCGGGGAACAACAATATGCCGATCCTAAACAACGGTGATTGCAAGATATATTGGCGTGGCGATGGGGATATTCAACTGCCCGCGCTCGTGCTGGGTAACTCGCTGGGAACAGACCTGACACTTTGGGATCCCATGCTTGAGGCACTCATGCAACATTTCTATGTTGTGCGTTTCGACGCGCGCGGTCATGGCGGCTCTGATGCTCCTTTAGGCCCCTACTCACTCGACCAACTCGCCGATGATGCACAAGCTGTGATTGCCGCAGCTCGCCTATCGAGCTATCACTACTGGGGTATTTCTTTGGGCGGTATGGTCGGAATGGAGCTCGCCGCGCGCAGACCCACGGGTCTCAAGAAAATTGTTTTAAGTCATACGGCGGCTGAGTTTGATCCAGACGTCTGGGATCAGCGAATAACTGCGATAAAAACCGGTGGCATGCCGGCAATTATTGACGGGGTGATAGGACGTTTCTTTACACCTGACTTTGTAAAACAAAACTCAGTCCGACTCAAACGCATCCGAAACATTACACTATCGCAAGCCTCAAATGGCTATGCGGCCTGTTGTGGTGCCATTCGGGATATGAACCTTTATCCCCGCGTGGAGCGTATCCAAGTGCCAACACTCGTCGTGGTCGGCGATTTTGACCTGTCGACGCCTCAGACGCGCGGTCAAGCGTTGGTGGATCGCATCAAAGATGCTCGAATGATCAACGTGCAAAGTGCGCATATTGCACCGCCAGAAATTCCAACAGAATATCTGGCGGCGGTATTACCTTTTATTTCTTAACCCGATACGCGTCGTGACAGGCTTTACAGCTGGCGCCAACATCGCCATAGGCCGTCCGCAGCTTATCTAGATCTCCTGAATCGGCAGCGGCCGACAACTTGACTACCGTCGCTTCAAACTTAGTCTGTGCGGCTTTGAAGCCTGCAGCATCAGACCAGACTTCGGACTTGGACGAACTATTACCTTGTGTACCTGCACCAAAGGCGCTCCAGGGTAAGGTCGACAAAGTCTGCACCAGTGCCACGTTTGCCTTGATAGCCGCCGCATCATAAGGAACTTGACCTTTAATCGTCGGCTGCATGCGTCCAAATTGAGACGCCAACACCACCAAGGCAGACTGGCGATACTTGATCGCATCCTCAGGCTTTGCAAACTGAGCGCTCGCGGTGGGCATCCACAAAGGCGACAACAAAGCACCGGAAACCAACAGAATTGAAAGTTTTTTCATGCAGGGACTCCTTTGAGAGAGATATGGTTTCAATATACAGTCTTAGCGAGGTCCTGCGCCAGACCTATATAGCTGCGAGGCGTCATCGCCAGCATGCGTGCGCGCACGTCAGACGGTAAATCCAGCCCACTTATAAACTCGCGTAATGCTTGCTCGGTGATGCCCTTGCCGCGCGTCAATGCCTTGAGTTGCTCATAAGGCTGAGGCAAACCATAGCGACGCATCACGGTTTGGATAGGCTCGGCAAGAACTTCCCAGCTGCTGTCAATATCCGCGTCAATCGCCGCAGCATTGACCTCAAGCTTGCCCAAGCCTCGCAAACAAGCATCATAAGCCACCAGGCAGTACCCAAGGGCGACGCCTAAATTACGCAACACGGTAGAGTCAGTCAGATCACGCTGCCAACGGGAAATAGGGAGTTTTTCTGACAAATGACGCAAAACCGCATTGGCCAAGCCTAAATTACCCTCGGCATTCTCAAAGTCAATTGGGTTGACCTTGTGTGGCATTGTTGAGGAGCCAACCTCACCATCTTTTAGACGCTGTTTAAAATAGCCCAAAGCGATGTAGCCCCAAATATCTCGATTTAAGTCAATCAAAATAGTGTTGGCGCGTGCAATCGCATCAAACAAACCAGCCATCCAGTCATGAGGTTCGATCTGAATCGTATGTGGGTTTTGCTTGAGACCGAGCTCCTTAAGAACGCCAGCAGTAAACTTTGGCCAATCCAACTCCGGATAGGCGGACAAGTGCGCGTTGTAATTGCCTGTCGCACCGTTCATTTTTGCAAGAGGTACGACTGCCTCAATATTTGTAATCGCATCGCGCAAACGCGCGGCAACGTTGGCAAACTCTTTACCGAGCGTCGTGGGCGTGGCGGGTTGGCCATGTGTGCGGGCCAACATAGGTTGCGCGGCCTGCGCATGCGCCATGTGCTGAAGCGAAGCCAACACCTTTTGCAATTGAGGCACGACGACCTGCTCGCGTGCGCGCCCCAACATCAGGGCATGTGAGGTGTTATTGATATCCTCTGACGTGCAGGCAAAATGGATAAATTCACCCGCTTTTTCAAGCTCAGGCAAACCTGCTACCTTTTCCTTGAGCCAATACTCGACAGCTTTGACATCATGATTTGTCGTACGCTCGATCTGTTTGATCCGGTCAGCATCTGCCTCAGAAAAATTTGTCACCAGTCCACGCAACACCTCCGTGGCCGCAATTGAAAAAGCTGGAAGCTCTGTCAAACCTGCTTGAGACAAGCCAATCAACCAGGCAATTTCCACCTCGACCCGATGCGCCATAAAGCCCGCCTCGGAAAGCAGAGGTCTTAGCGCATCACATCGGGAAGCGTAACGACCGTCTAAAGGGGAAACGGTATTTAAAACGGTCAAAGATGAATTAGTGTGCATGAAGGGAAAAAGATGACAAAAAAACGACAAAATGGATGAAATTGAGTTTATCACCCCCCGTTTGAACAGCAAGACCCCCCCCTGCGGAGACTTCTCGGAGTAAGGTAACATGTCATCGATTTGTACGCCATTTAGCTAGAGTTTATTTACTCAATTGATTGGCATAATGAATACAATCAAAGCACTGTCCTAAAGTCAAACAGCATATGAAACTCATCGCCTCACTTACCAGTCCCTATGTTCGAAAAGTACGTATTGTGATGACCGAGAAAAAACTCGACTATCAAATGCAGCTTGAGAATGTGTGGGCGGCAGACACTGTGATGCAAGATTTCAACCCATTGGGCAAGGTTCCTTGTCTCATCATTGAAGATGACAACATTTTGTTTGACTCTCGCGTGATTGCCGAGTACTTGGACACGCTGTCTCCAGTTAGCCAACTCATTCCCAAAACAGGTCGTGAGCGCGCTGCTGCCAAATGCTGGGAAGCCCTGGCTGACGGCACGCTCGACGCCGCGATCACCATAGTCAAGGAGCTGCAACGTCCCGCTGAGCAGCAGAGCCAAGAGTGGATTGACCGTCAATACGGAAAAATCCACGCGGCAATCAAAGCAATGGAAGCAGATCTAGGCACTAAGAATTTCAGTATGGGTATAAATTTCAGCCTCGCTGATGTTACGGTGGGCTGTGTGCTTGGCTATTTAGATTTTCGTTTTCCACATATCGATTGGCGTACAGACTCGCCCAATCTGGATCGGCTTTACGCCAAGCTTAGTCAACGTCAGAGCTTTATTGATACTGAGCCCCCTAAGCAATAATACCGCCTCCCAGGCATACCTCCCCATCATATAAAACAGCCGACTGACCGGGCGTAACCGCCCATTGCGGCTGCTCAAAACTTAAACCAAAGCCGTTTAAATCTCCCCCTGAGAGTAGTTGACAAACTGAGTCCTGCTGACGATACCTCGTCTTTGCCGCGAATTCACCGCTGTTAGGGGCTTGACCGCTCACCCAACTCACCTGCTCGGCTTTCAGTTGTTCAGAGAGAAGCCAAGGATGATCGTGGCCCTCCACTACATAGAGCGTGTTAGTCGCCATATCCTTGCGAGCCGCATACCAGACCGGACCCGAACCATCTGCGTGCTGGTGTCCTTTTATACCGCCAATACCAAGCCCTTTGCGCTGTCCCAAGGTATAGAACGAGAGGCCATGGTGCTCCCCTACTTTTTTACCCGCTTCAGTCAAAATTGGACCTGGCTGCGTCGGCAAGTAACGGTTTAAAAACTCTCTAAAAGGGCGCTCACCGATAAAACAGATTCCGGTTGAGTCTTTTTTAGTTGCATTCGGTAAGCCAAGTTCAAGCGCGATACGACGCACCTCCGTTTTGTTGATTTCGCCTAAAGGGAATAAGGTGCGCGACAACTGCGCTTGGTTCAGTCGGTGCAAGAAATAGCTTTGATCCTTGGTGTGATCAAGGGCTTTGAGCAATTCAAATCGATCGCCTACCCTGCGAACTCTCGCATAATGACCCGTGGCAATGTGATCGGCACCAAGTGACATCGCATGGTCAAGAAAAGCTTTAAACTTGATTTCAGCATTGCACAGTACATCGGGGTTCGGTGTCCGACCTGCCGAATACTCTCTCAAAAAATCAGCAAAAACACGGTCTTTGTATTCGGCTGCAAAGTTCACCGCTTCGATATCCACACCCACGACATCTGCCACACTTGCGGCATCTAGCCAGTCCTGACGCGTTGAACAGTACTCAGAATCATCGTCATCTTCCCAGTTTTTCATAAACAGGCCGATGACCTCGTAGCCCTGCTCTTTTAACAGCCAAGCAGTGACCGATGAGTCAACGCCACCAGACATACCTACTACCACGCGCTTTTTGGATGTGTTCATATCACTCAAATTGTAGTCGTTCTCAACCAACAGCCTAGGCCGCATCTGCTTAAATTGAAGGCGAATTTTAGGTTTGAACCCTTAGACGTGGTGTATAACCTAAGCATTAATAATCTTAACTAATGGAGCGCTCGATGCGAATCGGAATTCCGCGCGAGACTCGCGACAGTGAAACACGTGTAGCCGCGACACCTGAGACGGTCAAAAAATATGTTTCCGCAGGGCACGAGGTCCTCGTCGAGAAAGATGCCGGTTTGGCCGCTCACTTTAGTGATCAGGCCTACGAGCAATCTGGGGCAAAAATCGTCGATGCCGCGCAAGCCTTCGCTTCTGCCTTAATCCTTAAAGTTCGTGCTCCAAGTACTGACGAGCTGTCAGGCATTAAGGCAGGCAGCACCTTGGTAGGAATGCTGGACCCCTTTGACGAAGCTGGGCTAAATGAGATGGCACAAGCGGGTCTGACCGCCTTTGCGCTTGAGGCAGCACCGCGGACCACCCGTGCGCAAAGCCTTGACGTCTTATCTTCACAGGCCAACTTGGCTGGATACAAAGCTGTCTTGCTTGGCGCGCACTATTACGGTCGCATGTTTCCCATGATGATGACCGCCGCGGGTACGATCAAAGCCGCGCGTGTCGTGATTCTGGGCACCGGTGTGGCTGGCTTACAAGCCATCGCCACAGCTAAACGTCTCGGCGCTGTGGTAGAGGCCTCTGATGTTCGCCCTGCCGCCAAGGAGCAGGTGGAATCACTCGGCGCAAAATTCATCGACGTTCCTTTTGAAACAGACGAAGAACGTGAAATCGCCCAAGGCGTCGGTGGCTATGCACGTCCCATGCCCGCGAGCTGGATGCAGCGGCAGGCTTTGCTGGTCAGTGAGCGCTGCAAACAAGCCGATCTTGTGATTTCAACCGCACTTATTCCAGGTCGCCCAGCGCCAACATTGATTTCAGCTGATACTGTTCGCGCGATGAAGCCTGGCTCAGTCATTGTCGATCTCGCAGTTGAGCGCGGCGGTAACTGCCCACTTTCACAGAAAGGCCTCGTTGTTTACGAAAACGGCGTTGCCTTGGTTGGGCTGACCAACTTGCCCGGTATGTTAGCCACGGATGCCTCAGCGCTTTATGCCCGCAACATCCTGGACTTTCTCAAACTCATTATCGACAAAGAAGCCAAACTTGCTATTGCGAGAGATGACGATATCGTTGTGGCTTGCCTTGTCTGCGAAGACGGCAAAAACCTAAGGAAAAAATAATGGAAGCTATTAGCCCCACACTCGTCAACCTCATCATCTTTGTGCTTGCAATCTACGTCGGCTATCACGTCGTCTGGAACGTCACGCCTGCACTCCACACGCCACTGATGGCTGTTACCAATGCCATCTCAGCGATCGTCATCGTCGGTGCGATGTTAGCGGCTGCACTCACTGAAGGTGGTCTTGCGCGCGGCATGGGTGTCTTTGCCGTTGCTCTTGCAGCCGTGAATGTCTTTGGTGGTTTTTTAGTCACGCGACGGATGCTGGAAATGTTTAAAAAGAAACCCCCGAAAGATAAAGCTGCTAAAGAAAAAGCAGCTGACGGTGGGAGTCACGCATGATTTCTATTAATGTCGTCACCCTGTTCTATCTGATCGCCTCGGTTTGTTTTATTCAGGCTCTCAAGGGCCTCTCACATCCGACCACCTCTCGCCTGGGCAATGCTTTTGGCATGGCGGGCATGGTCATCGCAGTACTCACTACGGCTGCGCTTATCGTCAGTTTGTCTGGCGAAGCACAAGCTGGCGTGGGTCTAGGTTGGGTCTTGCTTGGCTTACTCATCGGTGGTTCGGTTGGCACAATCATGGCCAAACGCGTTGAGATGACAAAAATGCCTGAGTTAGTCGCCTTTATGCACAGCATGATTGGACTGGCTGCCGTCGCCATAGCGGTCGCAATTGTGGCCGAACCTCAGGCGTTCAACGTCGTCACAGCCAAGGGCGAGCCCATTCCTTTTGGTAATCGCCTTGAATTGTTTATAGGGACCTTCGTTGGCGCTATTACATTTTCCGGCTCGGTGATCGCCTTTGGCAAGCTCTCGGGCAAATACAAGTTCCGCTTTTTCCAGGGTGCCCCCGTCGTCTTCGCTGGCCAGCATATGATCAACCTTGCGCTTGGGCTTGCCATGCTCGGCTGCGGCATTTGGTTCATGATGACACAAGACTGGACTCCTTTTGTCATCATGACCCTCATTGCCTTTATTTTGGGCGTGTTGATCATCATCCCGATCGGTGGTGCGGATATGCCCGTTGTCGTGTCGATGCTCAACAGCTATTCTGGATGGGCGGCAGCCGGCATTGGTTTTTCGCTCAATAACCCGATGCTCATCATCGCGGGCTCATTAGTTGGCTCCTCAGGTGCGATCTTGTCCTACATTATGTGCAAGGCCATGAACCGGTCTTTCTTTAATGTCATCTTGGGCGGCTTTGGTGGCGCGACAGATGCAGGTCCAGCATCTGGTTCAGGCGTTCAACGGAATGTACGATCTGGCAGTTCGGATGATGCCGCGTTCTTGCTCACCAACGCTGAAACTGTCACGATCGTGCCAGGCTACGGTTTAGCTGTTGCACGTGCTCAGCATGCGCTCAAGGAGTTAGCAGAAAAACTCACCGAGCATGGCGTCACTGTGAAATACGCAATTCATCCTGTTGCAGGTCGTATGCCCGGGCACATGAATGTTCTGCTTGCCGAAGCAGAGGTCCCTTATGATCAAGTGTTCGAGATGGAAGACATCAACAGCGAGTTTGCTCAGACAGACGTTGTGTTGGTGTTAGGTGCGAATGATGTGGTAAACCCAGCGGCTAAAAATGATCCGAAATCACCAATCGCGGGCATGCCAATCCTTGAAGCCTATAAAGCTAAAACAATCATCGTCAACAAACGCTCGATGGCCTCTGGCTACGCCGGACTCGACAACGAGCTTTTTTATCTCGACAAAACGATGATGGTGTTTGGTGATGCAAAAAAAGTGATCGAGGATTTAGCCAAAGCGGTAGAGAATTCGTAATAACCGCTGAGTGAAAACTGAATGAAAACTAAAACCGTGACGATTTAAATCTTCACGGCTTTAGTTTGTATAACGTAAGACATACACGGCCGCTGCAAAAAGCGACGGCAACAATCCCACAAGCAAAGCAACGATACGCCACGTTAACTTGGTCATTTCGCTGTGCAATGTCGTTTCGACTCTACCGATTGAGGCATTCATACGCGTTTCAAGGCAAGCCAAATCCTCCCTTGTTGCAAGGGTCGGAATAATAGCTTCTAGTCGTGCAAATCTGATTTCCATCGTGAAATTTTAGCTTCTGGTCAGCCAAAATTTCAATGCGTATGCCGCGTATATTTTGTAACTTTTTGTATATTATGCCGCTTTACTGGAAACACTATTTCAAAGCCGAATCCACTGCTTCGATCCAATGACGTACAGGCGTATCTGTACCACTTTGCAAATGACCAATGCAACCGATATTTGACGACAGCATCATGTCCGGCTGGGCGGCATTGAGATGATCGAGTTTGCGATCACGTAATGCAGTTGAGATTTCAGGCTGTAAAACAGAGTAAGCACCTCCTGAGCCACAGCACAGATGGCTTTCATTAAAAGTTTGCAAAGACATCCCAATCGAAGACAAGAGCTGTTCACTCTCAGGCCGTAAACCTTGCCAGTGTTGCAATGTGCAGGGAGGATGAAAAACAGGTCGTTTGGGCAGCTTTTTCGCATCAATATGCTTAACGAGCTCTTGTGCATGCGGCGCCACTACCTGCGCGATATCTCGCACAAATGAAACAATTTTTTCAGCTTTTGGTAAATAAACAGGATCATCACGTAAATGATGGGCATACTCTGCCACCATCGCGCCACACCCAGTTGCATTCATCACAATCGCCTTGATCTTGCCAGACTCAACATACGGAAGCCACGCATCAATATTTTGACGCATTTGGACACGCGCGCGTTCCTGATCATCCAAATGAAAGCTCAGTGCACCACAACAGCCCGCGCCTGCCACGACTTGCGTACCAATGCCCAACCGATCCAATACCCGAATCGTTGCGGCATCAATAGATGGCATCATCGTAGGTTGGACACAGCCAGACAGCAACAATACCTGCCTGGCATGACCAGAAGTCACGGGACGTTGGCCAACTGGGCGGGGCGCGATCACTTTGCGCTGCAAGGTTTCAGGCAACCATTCGCGCATGGATTGCCCAAGCTTGTAAGCAGGCGCAAAAAAACGCGAAGTCAGACCCTCGCGCAACAACGCACGTTGGACGCGTTGACCGAAAGGACGTTTGACTTTTTCCTCAACGATCTGCCGTCCGATATCCACAAGGTGACCATACTCCACACCAGAGGGACACGTCGTTTCACAGTTACGGCACGTTAAACAGCGGTCTAAGTGCTGCTGTGTCGCCTGAGTGGGCTCCTTGCCCTCAAGGACCTCTTTAATGAGATAAATACGTCCTCGGGGACTATCGAGCTCATCGCCCAGCACTTGATAGGTTGGGCACGTAGCGGAACAAAAACCACAATGTACACAACGACGCAAAATATCGTCGGCTTCTTGACCGAGTTTAGAGTCGAGCGCCCACTGAGCTAAATTGGTCTGCATAATTATCTCGTTATAGATCAGCGATCAAGCGACCAGGATTAAAGACTGATTTGGAATCAAACTCTAATTTAAGCCGCCTGACGATGGTCGTATTCCCTTGGCTTAGAGGATGAAAAACACCATCAGGTGGCAAGGGCCGGTCGATCAGTTGCCTGAATAATGTTGCATGCCCGCCTGCCCGTTCAGCAACACTGCGAATGTGCTGAGGATCACAATCAGCGGCAATCCAACGTTGGCCACCCGCCCACTCTGTGAGCGTCGGCCCCAGTTCCAGCGCAGGCGTTCCCGGTGCACATGCCACTCTCCACAACACAGGCGTTGCGAAAAAATCAATCGCATGCTCACGAAGCGATACCCAGTATTTTGTCGCCTCATCAAAATCGACTACTTCTCCACCCAGCGATTGCCGAGCAGATAAAAGCGCGGCAGCGGAGCCCGCCAGGCGCGCACGCAGGCGACCTGCACCGCCGACAAACTCCCAAGACGTTGCTGAAATCGGTAGTGGTTTGGCGCGCCAACTCAAAGATTGAGATAGGGCTGCCGCCTCATCCAAGGCCCACTCAAGTGTGCATACCTCAAAAGGTTTTGGTGCAACTTTGACAGACACTTGCGTCAAAGCGCCAAACATTCCCATCGCACCCGTCAACAAACGCGAAACGTCATAGCCAGCCACATTTTTCATGACCTCGCCACCAAACTTCAGTACACGACCTTGAGCATCTAAAAGGTGGACCCCGAGTACATAGTCTTTGACAGGTCCGCCACCCAAGCGACCCGGACCGGACAGACCGGCAGACACACATCCACCCAGGGTCGCTTCGACTCCAAAAGCAGGGGGATCAAATGCAAGCATTTGGCCTGACGCATCTAAGGTATCCACGATTTCTTGAAGAGGCGTTCCCGCCAGTGCAGTGATCACGAGTTCAGAAGGATGATAGTTGACGATCCCTTTCACGCTTCGCATATCTAATGTGACCGGTGTCTCACCCCGACGATCAAAAGGGTTGCCATAAAAGGCTTTTGTTCCACCGCCGCGAATCAACACGGGCTTGAAACTCGCCCGCGCAGCTAGTACTTGATCAATCAATTGTGAAATTTCGTAGTTCGTCATAGATCAAAATCTCGGCATATCCGGAAAAGCAATCGCTCCGCCATGCACATGCATCTTGCCGTACTCGGCACAACGCGCCAAGGTTGGAATGACTTTTTCAGGATTGAGCAGACACGCAGGATCAAAAGCCCGCTTAACTGCCAAAAACACATCGAGCTCATCTCGACTGAACTGCACACACATTTGATTGATCTTTTCCATACCAACGCCATGCTCACCCGTGATCGTTCCGCCGACTTCAACACAGAGTTCGAGAATGGCTGCACCAAAATCCTCAGCGCGTCGAACTTCATCGTCGATATTGGAGTTGAACAGAATCAATGGGTGAAGATTTCCATCACCCGCATGGAAAACGTTGGCGCACCTTAAGCCAAATTGTGTCTCCATTGCCTGAATAGCTTTGAGTACATCGCCTAAACGCCGTCTAGGGATCGTACCGTCCATACAGTAGTAATCAGGAGATACACGTCCAGCGGCAGGAAAGGCATTTTTACGACCCGCCCAAAAACGCAACCGCTCCGCTTCGCTCGAAGATACCTGCAAGCGCGTGGCACCTGCGCGCTGAAACACCTCTTCCATGCGCTGCAATTCTTCGGCTACCTCTTCTATCGTGCCATCAGACTCGCACAACAAAATTGCCTCTGCATTCGTGTCATAACCGGCTTTGACAAAAGGCTCCACCATCTGCGTGGCCTGCTTATCCATCATTTCGAGTCCGGCGGGAATGATGCCAGCACCGATGATCTTACCGACAGCATCACTTGCTTTTTCAACGTCGTCAAAACTTGCCATAATGACGCTCGCCAAGGCCGGCTTGGGTGTCAGGCGCAAGGTCACCTCGGTGACGACACCAAGCATGCCTTCAGAACCGACAAAGACGGATAGTAAATCCGGTCCTGGGCTATCGGGCGCGAGTGATCCAAGCTCCACGATTTCTCCATCCATTGTGACCATCCTGACCTTCAGAACGTTATGGATGGTCAAGCCGTACTTTAAGCAGTGAACACCACCGGAGTTTTCCGCGACGTTGCCACCAATGGTGCAGGCAATCTGACTGGAAGGATCGGGCGCATAGTACAAACCAAAGGGCGCCGCAGCCTCGGAAACAGCCAAATTGCGAACGCCCGGTTGCACCACAGCCATCGAGGCCTTGGCATCAATATGTTTAATCTTGTTAAACTTTGCAAGTCCAAGCAGTACACCCTGCGCGTGCGGCATCGCGCCACCCGACAAACCTGTTCCAGCGCCACGTGCGACCACAGGCACGTTGAGACGCTTGCATACTTTCAAAATGTTTTGGATTTGCGCCTCTGTTTCTGGCAAAACAACAGCCATCGGCAAAGATCGATAGAGGGACAAACCATCGCACTCGTAAGGACGTGTATCCTCTTCACGACTCAGAACACAATGCGGCGGCACCACAGCGCGCAAGGCAAGAACCACCTCTTCTTTAGGTGGAACAATTAAGGGTGATAAACCTGTTTCGATGATCGCATTCATAGGTCAAACGATAGCGCGGAAGAGACTTTTGCGCAGGACGGGACTTACCCGATGTTTGTACTAGGACCTGGGATCAATGACCTTGCCGGGATTAAGGATATTCTTAGGATCGAACGATTGTTTAAGTACTCGCATCAAGTCCAGCGCATCCTCGCCATGCTCACGCACCATGAATTGCTTTTTGTGCAAGCCAATACCATGCTCACCGGTACACGTTCCGTCGGCATCAATCGCCTGAGTAACAAGTTGATAGTTCAATCGTTCTGACTCTTGCCACTCACTTTCACTGTTGGGATCCAGCAACATCAACACATGAAAATTACCATCCCCCACATGCCCCACAATCGTGCTGGGAAAACTCACTTTGGAAAGAGCATCCGTTGCCGCATCAATACACTCGGCAAGGCGTGAAATCGGCACACAAACATCGGTCGTACTGGCCTTGCAACCCGGACGCAATTGCAAACCTGCAAAATAAGCATTGTGACGCGCGGTCCACAAGCGATTACGATCCTCAGGGCGTTCAGCCCATTCAAAATCCATGCCACCGCAATCCTTAGCAAGCTCTTGTACAGTTTGCGCTTGCTCTTTAACACTTGCCTCGCTGCCGTGAAACTCAAACAGCAACAGCGGTGTTTCGCGCAAAGTGAGCTTGCTGTAAAGATTGCCTGCACGCACGGCATCAGCATTCATCAGTTCGACTCGGGCAACCGGCACACCAAGCTGAATCGTTTGAATCACACAGGCGACGGCCTCATGCACACTGGGAAAATTGCACACGGCAGCACTCACGGCCTCAGGCTGTGGATAAAGCTTGACGGTGACCTCGGTGATCACCCCGAGTGTGCCTTCGCTTCCCACAAACAGGCGAGTCAAATCGTAGCCCGCAGAGGACTTTCTCGCGCGACGTGACGTTCGGATGACCTTACCCTGCGCTGTGACCACTGTGAGCGAAACTACGTTTTCACGCATCGTGCCGTAACGTACGGCATTGGTCCCTGAAGCACGTGTCGCGGACATTCCACCGAGTGACGCATCCGCACCTGGGTCGATAGGAAAAAATAAACCGGTATCCCGAATTTGTTCGTTCAGTTGTTTGCGCGTCAAACCAGCTTGAACGGTGACCGTTTGATCCTCGGCGTGCAAAGCAACTATTTTGTTCATCCGAGTTAAATCCAGGCTGATACCACCCTGCACTGCCAAAATATGCCCCTCAAGTGAGGAGCCAGAACCAAAGGGAATCAGAGGAATACCGTGCTTGTCGCACAAGCGCACCACAACAACGACCTCCTCCGTACTTTCAGCAAACACAACACCATCAGGCAACATCGATGGGTACGGTGACTCATCACGACCATGATGATCTCTGACCGCATTTGCCATCGAAAACCGCTCTCCAAATTGAGCTTTTAACTCGAGGATCATTTCCTCAGGAAGCGGGCAGCGTAGAGACTGAATGTCGTGGGGTGCGTTCATATAGTTACGTGCAATCGGTTACTTAGAATCATTTCGTTTATGGGTTGCCTTCATCAATCGCCAGATTTATGGCTCATTCTTAAGCAGACTGCGTCGGCGTTCACGCACGGACTCCGCAAGTGACTCTAGCACGCTTACGGAGCTATCCCAGTCAATGCAACCATCTGTAACACTCTGGCCATACACCAGTGGCTGACCCGCGACTAAATCCTGACGACCCGCCACCAGATGACTCTCGATCATCAGACCCATGATGCGTGTTTCACCTTGAGCAATTTGCATACCCACCTCAGCACAAACAGCGGGTTGATTTTCAGGTTTTTTATTACTGTTGGCATGACTTGCATCGATCATCAGGCGTTGTGCCAATCCAGCCTTGGCCATTTCCTCGCAAGCAATTTGGACACTTGGCACATCGTAATTTGGCGCCTTGCCACCACGCAAAATCACGTGGCAGTCTTCATTACCTGAAGTTGAAACAATGGCAGAGTGTCCTGCTTTGGTCACAGACAAAAAGTGATGAGGTTGCGAAGCTGCTTTCATGGCATCCACAGCAATACGGACATTTCCATCAGTACCGTTTTTAAAACCTACGGGGCAAGATAAGCCAGAGGCCAGTTCGCGGTGAACTTGGCTCTCAGTCGTACGCGCGCCAATTGCGCCCCATGACACCAAATCAGCAATGTACTGTGGGGTAATCATGTCCAAAAACTCGCAACCCGCAGGCAAACCCATCGCATTGATTTCAAGCAAAAGACTGCGCGCAGTTCGAAGTCCTTTATTAATATTAAAACTGCCGTCGAGCTCAGGGTCATTGATCAGACCTTTCCACCCCACCGTCGTGCGGGGCTTTTCAAAATACACACGCATCACAATCTCAAGCTCGCCACGCAAACGGTCACGCTGTAATTTGAGTTTGTGTGCATATTCAATCGCGGCTTTGGTATCGTGAATCGAGCAAGGTCCGATCACGACGACCAAGCGGTCATCCATACCATGCAAAATACGATGCAACGCTTGCCGCGTTACAAATACAAGCGACGATACCTCTGGCGTACAAGGATTTTCGCTCATTGCATGCGACGGAGGGGCTAACTCCTTGATCTCGCGAATTCGCAGGTCATCGGTATTGTGTGGCACAACTCACTCCTAAAACAATAAACGTATCAATTGAAAAATTAGTAGCGCGCGCATTTAGCCACGCTCTTTTAACAGTCACTTAGGCAGTACCGCCAACGGTAAGACCTTCCATCTTGATTGTTGGCATGCCAACACCGACCGGTACACTCTGCCCTTCTTTGCCGCAGGTGCCCACACCGCTGTCAAGTTTCATATTGTTACCGATCATGCTGACACGATTCATCGCCTCTGGCCCGCTTCCGATCAGTGTGGCGCCCTTAATCGGATAGGTAATACGACCATTTTCAATCATGTAAGCCTCGGAGGCTGAAAACACAAACTTGCCGCTGGTGATATCGACCTGACCACCGCCGAAATTGGCGGCATAAATTCCTTTTTTAACCGAACCAATCATTTCTTCGGGATCTTCTTTTCCGGAAAGCATAAAAGTATTAGTCATACGAGGCATTGGCAAGTGCGCAAACGATTCGCGACGTCCATTGCCAGTGACACCTGTTTTCATCAAACGGGCGTTCAGTGTGTCTTGCAGATAGCCACGCAAAATACCATCTTCAATCAGCACATTACGTTGCGTGGGATTACCTTCGTCGTCGACATTGAGGGAGCCGCGCCGGCCTTCGATCGTGCCATCGTCCACCACGGTCACGCCTTTCGACGCGACGCGCTGACCTACTTTGCCAGAAAACACACTCGAGCCTTTACGATTGAAATCACCTTCAAGTCCGTGTCCGACGGCCTCGTGCAACAAGATCCCTGGCCATCCCGCTGCGAGCACAACCGTCATCTCACCAGCGGGTGCAGGACGGGCATCCAAATTGACCATGGCTTCATGAACAGCCAAATCAACATACTGACGCAGTATTTCTTCAGCAAAATACTCCAAGCCAGAGCGCCCGCCACCGCCTGAATTGCCAGTTTCTCTTCGACCATTTCGCTCGACCACGACTGAGAGGGATAAACGCACCAAAGGACGCACATCGGCGGTGAGTCGTCCGTCGCTACCGGCAATCATGACAACGTCATATTCCATACCGAGACTGGCCATCACTTGTTTGACGTGCGGATCTTTCGCGCGCGCCATTTTTTCAACACGCTCAAGCAATCCTACTTTTTCAGGCGCAGTCATCGTTGTTAACGGATCGACAGGCTGATAAAGGCTCAGACTGCGTTCACGCTTGGCGCCCGCTATACGGGCTTTTCCAGCACCTTGACGCGCAATGCTTCGGACCGCGTGTGCTGAGGAAAGCAAGGCTTCTGAAGATAAGGTGTCTGAGTAGGCAAAGGCAGTTTTTTCACCCGCCACGGCACGCACACCCACGCCTTGAGTAATCGAAAAGCTCCCTGTCTTTACAATGCCTTCTTCGAGGCTCCAGCCTTCGCTACGCGTGTATTGAAAGTACAAGTCTGCGTAGTCTACTTTGTGTGTAAATATTTCACCCAACGCACGATCGAGGTCAGACTCGCTCAGGCCCCAAGGATCTAGCAGCAAAGTTTTGGCTGTGGAGAGCGATGCAATAGCAGGATCAATCAGTTTCATGTATCAGCAAATAATGTTCGATGCGAAAGCGCTGGCAAGGATTGCCGCACCTCTATTAAACGGCTAGGCTCTATCGTACCGCTTACCATACCCTCTTGCTCGGGTAACACCTCTAGGATATCTCCCCAAGGGTCAATCAGCATTGAATGCCCCCAAGTAAGACGACCATTTTCGTGAAAACCTCCTTGCGCAGGGGCCAACACGTAGCACTGGTTTTCAACAGCGCGGGCGCGTAACAAAAGCTCCCAATGCGCCTTTCCAGTCGTATGGACAAAAGCGGAGGGCACCAAAATCAAGTCTACTTGACCCAAAGCCCGATAAAGCTCAGGAAATCTTAGGTCATAGCAAATTGATAAACCGATCGTAATGTCCGGTGTTTCCAAACGAGACACTCTGTCCCCCGCCAAAATAGCGCGCGACTCGTCGTAGCTTTCCTCTCCGCGCGTAAAACTAAATAAATGTATTTTGTCGTAGCGGGCGAGTTGTTTACCATCGGGCCCGTAAATAAGTTGAGTATTAAATACACGCCCTGCATCAGGAGAAACAAGAGGAATGCTCCCCGAAGACAAATAAATACCATGTTGCAAAGCCGTCGCTGACAAAAACGTCTGAATTGGTCCACTTCCCTCAGACTCAGCCACAGCGAGTTTGTCTGTTTCTTTGCGACCCATTAAGCAAAAATATTCAGGCAATGCGACCAATCGTGCACCCTGCGCGGCTGCGCGTGCAATCCAAAGACCTGCCGTTTGTATATTGGCCTCAACGGTCGAAGCAGACACCATTTGAATGGCTGCCACTTTAAATGGAGAAGGCAAGCAATCTGAGTGTGGTGATTTGAGCGGAGTCGAATGTGGCATATTAATATCCAAAATTAAAATTAATAATTATTATTATTTTCTTAACACTATTCATTCTATCCAAATATAATTTTTTGATGTCATTTAATATATCTTTTGGCGTACTTTATTCATAATCTTCAAGCACCCTTTGAGTCTTAAGGTCTTTTTTAACACTACTTCGTTCAGTTATTCAGTATTGTGTTTTAATCATTACAAAATAATTAATTAAGATGTTTAATTTAAATAAGCATAAGCCTTTTGTTATTGGCTAAGTTCTAATTTTCACTATGAGCAGGATGATATGACACAGCAAAATTACGCAAGCCAGCAAGCAAAAATTCAAAAAGAAATCGAACGCCTAAACAAACAGGCACAGCTTTTGCAAAGCAAGCAGCGCAAACCCGTTCTTTCGAGTATTTTGCGCTCCATGAAAGAATATGGCATCACACCTGAGGAAATCTCAGCAGCCTTTGGCAAACCAAGCGCATCAGCCCGCCAAACAGGCCTCAACAAGACGTTAAAGTCTGCAAAAGTCTCTGGTACCAAAAAACCTGTCGCTCCAAAATATCGCCACCCACAGAGCGCTGCTACGTGGACAGGCCGCGGCAAAGCCCCACTTTGGATCGTTGAGGCCGAGAAAAATGGGCAAACACGTCAGCAGTTTTTGATTTAAAGTTTCATTTAATTACTGGGTGATTTAAAGATTAAATGGGCGGTTTAAAGTTTAAAGTTTAAATAAAGCTCACCATCCGTTTAATTAAAAAAAGGCCGAGAATCTCAAACCCTCGGCCATTTTTTATACTCATCAATATCTTTTAATCAATCGTGGCACCAGACGCACGTACAGCCTTGCCCCATTGCTCCAAATCGTTATTAATCACTTTTTGAAATTCAGGAAGCGTTGTGATTAAGGTTGATGCGCCTCGCAAACGCAACTGCTCAACCACCTTGGGATCGGCCAACACTTTATTAATTTCAGTGTGAATCTTTTCGCGCAAGGCCATAGGAGTGGTGCTGCTTACAAAGAAAGCAAACCATGAATCCAATGCCAAGGCGGGATACCCGGCCTCACCAAAGGTGGGCACGTCTGGCAAGGCCTCAGAGCGGCGTGTTGCAGAGGCAGCCAAAGGCCGAACCGCCCCACTCTTAATCTGACTCATCACAGAAGGAGCGCTTGCATAGACACCTTGTACCTGCCCCCCCATTACGTCAGTCAAGGCCGGAGCAACGCCCTTGTAGGGCACATGCGTGGTTTTTATATCCGCCGCCAAACCTAACATCTCATTTAACAAATGATTGACTGAACCATTGCCAGAAGAGGCAATATTTATTTTTCCCGGATTCGCCTTGGCGTAGGCCACATATTCGGCAATGTTTTTAACAGGCAAAGCGGGATTGACCACTAAAACAAAGGGCAATGTTGCGAGCGAAGCAATTGGCGCTAAGTCTTTTGCCATATCAAAAGACATTTTTTTGTAAAGAGAAGGGTTAATCGCATGTGTGCCTGAATAACTCATTAACCACGTGGCGCCATCACCTGGGGATTTGGCAACCGCCTCACTGCCAATATTCCCACCCGCACCAGGACGATTTTCTACAACAATCGAATTCCCCCAGCGTTGACTGAGCTCTGCCGCCATGAGCCGTGCAATAGCATCTGATGCACCACCCGCCGCTTGAGGCACAACAATTTTGATTGATTTTCCCACCAACTCAGCAGGAATTTGTGCAGAAACGGTCGCGGGTAATGTCATTGCCACTGTGCTCAATACTGTGACCGCAATCTGGCGTATATTTATATTCATCATATTTTCTTTCATCAAAATTGATTATTGTTTATTATGAAAAAGGGATTGAATTCAATACATTCAATTAATGTGTTGAGGATTTATTTAGGCTGATCACCCTTTAAAGTAATGCGATGAAGCAAACGTTTATGACCGTGATAATCATTAATCGGGTTATGCAATACACAACGGTTATCCCATAAGGAAATAGACCCGACTTTCCAATTAAAGCGGCAGGTAAATTCTGGTCTAACCTGATGTGCAAATAAATATTTGAGGAGCGGCTCACTTTCCTCTTCGGTCCAACCTACAAAACGCGTGGTGTGACCGGGATTAATATATAAAGCGCGACGCCCAGTCTCTGGATGAATACGCACAACAGGGTGCTCAGAGCTGAGCTCTTCGCGCTCAGACGCCTTAGCCGAATCCGCTAAGCGATCCTCGCGTGTTTTTGTTACTGCAGCCTTTGCAGATGAGTTAACGGCGTACATCCCGGTAAGGGTTTCTTGCAGCGCCGGTGAAAGAGACTCAAACGCGGCGTAGTTGCTTGTAAACAAAGTATCTCCACCAAAAGGCGGAATTTCGCGCGCAATCAACATCGTCGCCATTGGAGGCTCTTTTAAATACGTCGTATCCGTGTGCCAGACGCCACCAAAATTATGTTTTTCATGCGGCAACTTCAACACAGGAATAATCAAAGGAAAATCAGGCAAACCTTTGACAAACGGATATTCCACGACCTCACCAAAGCGCATCGCAAAATGCTGAAAGGTTTCGCAATCAAGCGGTTGATCGCGAAAGAAAATCACACCGTATTTCAGCCAGATTTCACGAATCTGTGCGATTTGTTCATCGCTGACCTTGCCCTGCAGATCAATGCCATGAATCTCTGCGCCCACGGCACCAGATAACGGTTTCACTTCAAGTTTTGTATGCATACCATTGATGTCATATGAACCAAACGAACCTCAATCATAGGACAGAATCAAGGTTTCATTGGCAAGATTGTCAGGTTTTTCTACACAAGACTCATACAATGGTAAAGATAATTTATGGACGACAGCATGCGCACAGAGACCGGCACCACTATTCGACGCGAAGACTACCGCCCCTTCGGCTTTCGTATCCCATCTATTCACCTTGAGTTCGAATTAGAGGCTGACCTGACTTGGGTTCGCACTCAAATGGTGGTCGAACGCCGAAAAGATATTCTGGGCACCGGCGACTGCGTGTTGGATGGCGAGGATCTCGCCTTGATCTCGATTCATCTCAATGGCGACCAACTCGACAGCGCCCGATACAAACTGACTGAATCACATCTGACGCTGCTTGATCTGCCCGATCAAGCAGAAATCATCATCGTTAGCACGTGCCGACCTGCAAAAAATACTAGCCTTTCAGGTCTTTACGTGTCTGGCAACTGTTTATTTACGCAATGCGAAGCGCAAGGCTTTAGAAAAATTACTTGGTTTCCTGATCGCCCTGATGTCATGTCCGAGTTTCACGTCACGCTGCGCGGACATCGAGCGACTTATCCTTTGCTGCTTTCAAACGGCAATCTCATTCTCAAAAAAGAATTAGAAGATCAACGCCATGAAGTCCAATGGCACGATCCATTTGCAAAACCTAGTTACCTCTTTGCGCTCGTCGCCGGAAACTTTTCCTGCAGGGAGCACCAAACCACGACTATCAGTGGTCGACAAGTTTTGTTGCAGGTTTACAGCGACCCGGGCTCGGAAAACCAAACTGAATGGGCAATGGAGTCGCTTGAACGTTCACTCAAGTGGGACGAACAACGCTTTGGTCTTGAACTTGATCTTGATCGTTTCATGATCGTGGCCGCCAGAGACTTCAATATGGGTGCGATGGAAAACAAAGGGCTCAATATTTTTAATGCTGCATATGTGCTGGCCAATCCAAACACTGCGACTGACTCAAACTATCAAGCGATCGAGGCAGTGATCGGACACGAATATTTTCATAACTGGACAGGCAACCGCGTGACCTGCCGCGACTGGTTCGAACTTAGTTTGAAGGAAGGCCTTACAGTCTTTCGCGACCAAGAATTTACGGCCGATATGATGGCACAGGATCTCAGTGCTACAGCAGCCCAAAGTGCAAGGGCGATTAAACGTATTGATGATGTTGTGACCTTGCGAGCTGCCCAGTTCCCCGAGGACAGCGGACCCATGGCACACCCTATTCGTCCCGAAAGCTATCAAGAAATTGGTAATTTTTACACGGCCACTGTGTATGAAAAAGGGGCAGAAGTTATTCGCATGATTCACACCTTATTAGGTGAAACTGCATTTCGTGCAGGGATGGACGAATACTTTAGGCGGCATGACGGGCAGGCCGTGACGTGCGATGACTTTGTTGACGCCATGAATTGGGCGTTACAACGTCAACATCCAGAGAAAAACCTCGCACAATTTAAACGTTGGTACAGTCAAGCCGGTACACCGCGGGTTACCGCATCACTTGCACATGATGCTACCGCGCAACGCTGCACGCTCACCCTAACCCAGCAGTGCGCGCCCGTTGGCGTTGAAAAGCAAGCACACACGACCAAACTTCCCTTTCACATTCCAGTCTCGATTGGTTTGATGGATGCGCTGGGTTGCGCGCTTCCCCTTCTGGTTCAAGATCAACCAGGTCTCGCACCCACCGAGAGAATGCTCGAACTCACCCAAGCATCGCAAAGCTGGACCTTTGAAAACATCTCAAGCCGTCCCACCCCTTCACTCCTGCGAGACTTCTCGGCCCCCGTCAATCTGATCTATCCCTACACCAATCAGGAGCTTGCCTTACTTTCTGCGTATGACACCAATGCCTTCGCACGCTGGGAGTCTGGTCAAGAGCTGGCGACACGACAGATTTTGAACATGGCCACTGCTTGGAGAGAAACGGGACAAGTTTGCACGCCAGACCCCATCATGATTGAGGCCTGGGGTGCCATGCTCAAAGACAGTTCCGTCGATGCCGGCTATAAAGCACGCGCCCTTAGCCTGCCCGTTGAAAAAACAGTCATAGAACGCATGGGTGCAATGGACCCTGTCGCAGTATCACATGCGCGAGCCGCGCTCAAACGCCTCCTCGCCCAACATTACAGTGCAGAACTTTTCGATACTTATCATCAACAGGCGACGCCCGGTAGTTACTCACCCGCTCCGGGGCCTGCCGGAAAGCGTGCACTTAAAAATCTTGCACTGTCCTTTCTGATTACCGCTCAGCATCCCGAGGCCATTGATTGCGGATTTCAACAGTTCAATCACGCGACCAACATGACCGATCGCATGGCCGCGTTCGGTGCGCTCACACACGAAACACACAGCGCGCGCACAAGCGATGCCGTTATTCAGTTTTATGAAAACTGGCAGCACGACCCCCTTGTGATTGACAAGTGGTTTGCTGTACAGGCTTCATCACCTTTAGCTACAGCAGAGGGCATGCTTGGACTGATGGCGCATCCAGCCTTTACGCTGCGCAACCCAAATCGCGCCAGATCCGTGATTTTTCAATTTTGCGTTGCCAATGTCTTGGGACTCCATGCCGAGGATGGCAGCGGCTACCGTTTTTGGGCAGATCAAGTACTCGCACTAGACGCACTGAACCCAGAGATTGCCGCACGCTTAGCGCGCGCCTTTGATCACTGGGCGCGCTTCGTGCCCGCAGTAAGAAACCAGATGCAACATGAACTACAGCGCGTGGCCTCGCATCCTGACTTATCACGCAACACGCTTGAAATCGTTTCTAAAGCCTTGGCACTGTAATCTTTTTTAACCTAGCCTACACTCTCACTTCATCTTATTGACATCACAACATGAAACGCAAAACACTCACCCAGTACCTTGTTGAGCAGCAGCGTGCTGAAAACGCCCTTGGATCAGAAGTTCGACTGCTGATTGAAATTGTCTCCAGAGCCTGTAAAACAATCAGTCATGCCGTCAGCAAAGGCGCCTTGGGTGGTGTGCTTGGCAGCCTAGAAAGTGAGAACGTTCAGGGCGAAGTCCAGAAAAAGCTTGATGTGATTTCTAACGAAGTATTACTTGAGGCCAATGAATGGGGTGGCCACCTCGCTGCAATGGCCTCCGAGGAAATGGAAACCATTCACCTGATCCCCAATCGCTACCCTAAAGGCGAATTTTTATTATTGTTCGACCCCTTAGATGGCTCCTCCAACATCGATATCAATGTCTCGATCGGTACGATTTTTTCTGTTCTCCGCGCGCCTGCCAGCGCCTCGGGTCGTGAAATTACCGAAGAGGATTTCTTACAGCCAGGCAGCACACAAGTTGTGGCGGGCTATGCTATTTATGGCCCCCAAACCATGTTTGTCCTCACAATTGGTCAAGGCGTGATGGGTTTTACGCTTGACCGCGAAATGGGCTCATGGCTGCTGACGCACGAAAACATGACGATCCCTGAAGACACCAAAGAGTTTTCGATCAATATGTCTAATATGCGCCACTGGGCGCCACCCGTGCGTCGCTATATCGACGAATGCCTGGCTGGAAAAACAGGCGTACGCGGTAAAGATTTCAATACGCGTTGGATCGCAGCGATGGTGGCAGACGTACACAGACTAATTACCCGCGGGGGTATTTTTATGTACCCCTGGGATGCCCGTGAGCCTGCTAAACCGGGCAAGCTGCGCCTGATGTATGAAGCCAACCCGATGAGCATGTTGGTTGAACAAGCGGGTGGTGCTTCAACTGACGGCACCCAACGAATCTTGGACATTCAACCCACTAGTCTGCATCAGCGAGTAGGAGTGGTCTTGGGTTCGAAAAATGAAGTTGAACTTGTGACGCGTTATCACCATGAGGCCAACAAGTAAGCCCAAACTTTTAGAGGCTGCTGAGCCAATAGCAGTATGACTGAGTCAAAAAAGCCTGCCGGAGAAAGATCTCGGCAGGCTTTTTTTAACGCAACACCCAGGTTTGACGACGCGAGTGAATACGTGATTAGTTCAAGGTGAAAATCGTCGCGCCCGTTGTCTTACGTGAAGCCAAGGCTGCTTGCGCCTCGCCAGCTTGCTCGAGTGGATAACGCTGATCGATACGGATCTTGATCTTTTTAGCCAACACCATTTCAAACAACTCGTCAGCAGCAGCCTGCATTTTTTCAGGTGTGTTGACGTGCACGGCCAAAGTAGGACGTGTCACATATAAAGAACCTTTGGCAGCCAGAATACCCAAGGCCACACCTTCGACTGGACCTGAAGCATTACCGTAGCTCACCATCAAACCGCGAGGCTGCAAACTATCAAGCGAAGTCATCCAGGTGTCTTTGCCCACGCCGTCATACACCACGGGGACTTTCTTGCCACCCGTCAGTTCCAGCACACGCTCAGCGACATTTTCCTTGGAATAGTCAATCACTTCCCAAGCGCCGTGGGCCTTAGCAAGCGCGGCTTTTTCTGGGCTAGAAGCGGTACCGATCACCTGAACACCCAAAGCCTTGGCCCACTGGCAAGCGATCAGTCCAACACCACCTGCTGCTGCGTGAAACAAAATAGTCTCACCTTCCTTAATACGGTAAGTTTGACGCAAAAGATATTGAACGGTTAAGCCTTTGAGCATCATGGCAGCGGCTTCTTCGAAGCTAATGCCATCAGGGAGCTTGACGACCTGAGCCGCGGGCACATTACGGGCTTGGGCATAAGCACCAATCGGGCTCTGACCATATGCCACACGATCACCTTCTTTGAAACGCGTCACAGCTTTGCCAACAGCGGTTACTACGCCAGCACCCTCGAAACCCAAACCATGCGGTAAAGGACTCTTGTACAGTCCGTCGCGGAAGTAAATATCGATGAAATTCAGACCAGCCGCGTGCTGATTGATCGTGATTTCGTTATCGCCTGGAGCAGGCACTTCGACCTGAACGAGTTGCAAGACTTCAGGTCCGCCGTTTTTTTCAATTCGAATGGCTTTAACTAGATTGCTCATGAGTGCTCCAGATTGTATAAAAGGAAGGCAAATTGCAAGAAATTGCCAAAGATTTCATCACCCGCAAGTTTATATCGTACGCGGGGTAAAATGCACTTTTACCTCGACAAATTGCAGGAAACTATGGCCGGACACAGTAAATGGGCCAATATCCAGCACCGTAAAGGTCGCCAGGATGCCAAACGCGGAAAACTTTGGACCAAAATTATTCGTGAAGTCACGGTTGCTGCCCGAGCGGGCGGTGCCGATCCCGATGCAAATCCCAGACTCCGTATGGCTTGGGACAAGGCAACCGCAGCCAACATGCCCAAGGAAAATATTCAACGCGCCATTACGCGTGGCGCAGGGGGTGCCGATGGCGCCAACTACGACGAGATTCGTTACGAGGGTTATGGCGTTGGTGGTGCAGCAGTCGTTGTGGACTGTATGACCGACAACCGGACCCGCACGGTTGCGGACGTGCGCCACGCGCTGTCTAAAAATGGTGGCAATCTCGGCCAGGAAGGGTCCGTCGCATTTATGTTCACGCATTGTGGGCAGTTTGTTTTTGCACCAGGCACCTCAGAAGACGTCGTGATGGAAGCCGCGCTTGATGCCGGCGCAGACGATGTCGTGACAGACGAAGAAGGTGTGATCGAAGTCACCTGTGCCACGACCGCTTTTGCATCCGTCCGCGATGCGCTTCAAGCCAAAGGCCTTGTACCTGAAATGGCTGACATCGTCATGAAGCCGAACAACGAGGTTGAGCTCACCGGCGATGACGCGATCAAAATGCAAAAGCTACTCGATGCTCTGGAGTCACTCGATGATGTCCAAGAGGTCTATACCAACGCTGTCATGGATGAGCAGGACTAAATACGCATGAAACTACTTGTTATTGGCTCTGGTGGCCGCGAGCACGCTTTGGCCTGGCGTTTATTGCAATCCAAGCGTGTTGAGCACGTTTACGTGGCCCCCGGCAACGGTGGTACAGCACTCATGAAAGGCGCCTCCAATGTCGCCCTGTCTGATCCTCAAGCGTTAGCGGATTTTGTCCGCGCGCAAGGTGTCGCGTTAACAGTGGTAGGGCCCGAAGCGCCTTTGGCACAAGGAGTCGTTGATACGTTTCGTGCTCAAGACCTCAAAATTTTTGGTCCTACTCGGGCTGCGGCACAACTCGAAAGCTCCAAGGACTTTGCCAAAGCCTTTATGGTGCGCCATCACATCCCAACGGCCGCTTACCAAACCTTTACAGACCCACTTGCCGCACATGACTACATCAAGGCGCAAGGCGCTCCCATCGTTATCAAGGCGGATGGACTGGCAGCAGGCAAAGGCGTGGTCGTCGCGATGTCACTCAACGAAGCACATGATGCGGTCGATGCCATGCTCGGTGACGGGTCTTTGGGCGCTGCGGGTGCGCGCGTCGTGATCGAAGAATGCTTGCTAGGCGAGGAGGCGAGCTTCATTGTCCTGTGTGATGGAAAAAATATATTTCCCCTGGCGACCAGCCAAGACCACAAACGCCTCAATGAAGCGGACCAAGGTCCAAATACAGGCGGCATGGGTGCATACTCCCCGGCGCCTGTGGTCACGCCGATTATTTTTGAACGTGCCATGAAAGAAGTCATTGAACCCACAATTTTTGGCATGGCGGCAGATGGCATTCCTTTTACAGGCTTTCTCTACGCAGGCTTAATGATTGCCCAAGGCGATGACGCGACCTGCCCGATCAAAGTCCTTGAGTTCAACTGCCGCTTGGGTGATCCAGAAACTCAACCCATCATGATGCGGATTCGTAGCGATTTACTTTCAGTATTTGAGCATGGTGTCAACGGCACACTTGATCAGGCACAGATCGATTGGGATCCACGCACAGCGCTTGGCGTAGTGATGGCGAGCCACAACTATCCCAACACTCCGCGACTTGGCGACGCTATCACAGGCATTCCTGCCGAGGCGCCTGACTGCGTTGTGTTTCATGCCGGTACTTCGCTTAAAGATAACGTTCCCGTAACAAGTGGCGGCCGTGTCTTATGCGTCACTGCACTTGATGATTCAGTTCGTCTCACACAAAAGCGCGTTTACGATGTCGTTCAAAAGATCCATTTCGATGGAGCCCAGTTCAGAACAGATATTGGCTGGCGAGCACTGGAACCCTAAATGATGTCAAACAGCGCCTCCGACAAGAGCTCTTCTGACAAAAACCCCCTATCTGTGGTGGATTTGCCCGCCGTGCGTGACTATTTATTAGGGCTTCAGAAAAATGTTGTGACGGCCCTTGAGCACGCAGGCGGTGATGCCTTTCAGCGAGATGAATGGACGCGCGCAGAAGGCGGTGGTGGCATTTCCCGTCTGATCGAGGGGGGCTCACTGTTTGAGCGCGCAGGCGTTTTATTTAGTCATGTCAAGGGAATGACACTCCCACCCTCTGCCACGCTTCATCGACCTGAAGTAGCCGGTCGTCCCTGGGAAGCCATGGGCGTCTCGATGGTGCTGCACCCTCGTAACCCCTACGTTCCGACCACGCATATGAACGTGAGAATGTTTGTGGCTAAAGCGGCGCCTGAGACAGATCAACAGGACATTTTCTGGTTTGGCGGCGGCATGGATTTGACGCCTTACTATCCTTTTGAAGAAGATGCTCAGCACTTTCATCGTGTTAACCGCGATGCGCTTGCTCCCCATAGCGACACGGCGTATGAAGAGTACAAAAAATGGTGTGATGAGTACTTCTTTCTTAAACATCGTAATGAAACACGCGGTATTGGCGGCATATTCTTTGACGACCTCAGCGCAGGAGGTTTTGATGCCTCCTTTGCATTGATGCGCTCGGTAGGCGATGCATTTATCTCAGCCTATATCCCTATCGTTGAAAAGCGTCGAGCCATAGCTTATGGTGACCGCGAGCGAGACTTTCTTGCTTACCGTCGAGGACGCTATGTAGAGTTCAACCTCGTATTCGATAGGGGTACCCTTTTCGGTCTGCAATCTGGTGGTCGGACTGAGTCTATTCTCTTGTCCATGCCACCGATGGCGGCATGGCGTTACAACTGGCAACCCGACCCAGACACTCCAGAGGCAAAATTAGCTGACTTTCTCAAACCAAGGAAGTGGGTCTGATGCGCATCGGCCTTCTAGGCGGAAGCTTTGATCCTGTGCATCTTGCGCATCTCGCGCTTGCTCAAGCCGCACTTGCAACGCTCAACCTAGATAGAGTGCAGTTAGTCCCAGCCGGACAACCATGGCAAAGACCTCCGTTGGGTGCAACGCCCGAGCATCGCCTCAACATGCTAGGACTTGCAACAAAAGGGCTGGATAAACTCGAAATCAACCCTATTGAAATACACCGAACTGGCCCTACCTATACAATTGACACGCTCAAAGCACTTGAACCAAAAAACGAGTACTTTTGGATCTTGGGGACGGATCAACTAGCGAATTTTTGTACATGGCACAAATGGCAAGATATTGCTCTGTGTGCAAAGCTCGCCGTCGCGCAACGTCCAGGTTCAACCCTAACGCCACCACTTGCGCTCTCGCAGTGGCTCAATGCACATCAACGAACACTTTTAGTTATTCCGTTTGAACCGCTGGATGTTTCAGCGACTGCGATTCGTCAGCGACTTGCGCAACAACAATCCGCACGTGACCTCCTCCCTGAGGTTGTCGAGCAATACATTCACGAGCATGGGCTCTATCGTCCGCTCACAGCCTAAAACAGGAATACTTATGGACATCACCAAACTACAACGTGCGGTTGTTGACGCCCTCGAAGACATCAAAGCACAGGACATCAGAGTTTTTAATACCTCTGAAATGACCAGTCTATTCGACCGAGTCATCGTGGCTTCTGCCACTTCCAACCGTCAAACACGCGCTCTAGCCTCGAGAGTGGCTGAAAAAGTCAAAGCGCTTGGGGGTAACGTCATTGCCACAGAGGGCGAAGATACAGGCGAATGGGTGTTAGTGGACGTTGGCGATATCATCGTGCACATCATGCAACCTGCTATTCGTGCTTATTACAACCTCGAAGAAGTGTGGGGTGGCAAACCCGTCCGTATGAAACTTGCACCCGAATCAACACGCCCCGCTGTTGCGACAAGCGATGTAGCCTTTGATCCTATGATTACAACAGAAGAGCCAACAGGACGACGGGCTGCAAGTCGCGCTTCCTCAAGACCGACGCGTTCAAATCGCTAATAAATCAGTCTTTCATCAACGATTTTCTAAATTTGAATTGTGAAAATTCTGATTCTCGCTGTCGGAAACCGCATGCCGGATTGGGTCGATTCGGCATGGGACGACTACGCAAAGCGTATGCCTGCAGAATGGGCGATTACTCTCAAAGAAATCAAACCTGAGCCCCGTACCAGTGGAAAAACACCCAAGCAAATGATGCTGGCAGAAGCCCAGCGTATCGAGGCGGCAATCCCTGAGCACACCTTGCGAATCGCGCTCGACGAACATGGTCGAGATATGACAACGCAAAGCTTTGCAACGAAGCTTGAAAGCTGGCATCAAGCAAGCCAAAACATCGCAATCATTATTGGCGGTCCAGACGGACTAGACTCACAATATAAAGAAAGTTGTGATGGGCTGATCCGCCTATCCTCAATGACAATGCCTCACCCAATGGTGAGAATTGTTCTCGTCGAGCAACTCTACCGCGCATGGTCAATTCTTAACAATCACCCTTACCACAGGGTATAACTCCAATGAAGTCACAGCTCTATCTTGCTTCTGCCAGCCCAAGGCGTCACGAGCTTCTTAAGCAAATAGGCTTAGACCATACAGTGCTCAATGTTCCTTCTCCCCCAGGAGAGGATGAACCACGAAAAACAAATGAAAGCCCACTTATCTATGTGCAACGTACTGCGCACGAGAAAGCAATACGGGCACAAGAATGGCTAGTAAAAGAGGGGGCTATTGAGAAAAATGCGAACCAACAAACGGCAATCTTGGTGGCGGATACGACTGTTGCATTTGAAGAACTCGTGTTGGGCAAGCCTCATGACGCACAAGATGCATCACATATTTTGAATATTCTGAGCGGAAAAACACATACCGTTCATACCGCACTTGTATTATCTCAAACTGTGATGCATTCAAGCGACGAATGGCAACAATGGCGTTCACTTTCAACTACGCAAGTAAGCTTTGCTGAAATCACACAAAAAGAAATTGATGACTACATAGCCACTGGTGAACCTTTCGGCAAAGCTGGAGCTTATGGCATTCAAGGCAACGCCGGGAAATTTATTAGAAGAATCGAGGGAAGCTATTCAGGCGTCGTGGGTTTACCACTTTTTGAAACATACGAATTAATCAAACAATTACGCTAGTCATCCACCACACCCACACAATAAATCAATTAGTCCTTATTTCAAGATACCCTGACCATAAAAAGACAAAACCCCGCAGCTTATGGCTACGGGGTTTTGAGGGTAAGAGCTTGACAATGACCTACTTTCACAGACGTACGTCCACTATCATCGGCGCTAAGGTGTTTCACGGTCCTGTTCGGGATGGGAAGGAGTGGGACCACCTCGCTATGGTCGTCAAGCGTAGCTTGTTGAACTGCTGAGGCGCCCGACGCGACCGTTAGGGTCACGTCACGGCTTTTCAGCAATTCCAATCTGAGAAGAAGCACAACGACGTATTTGGCTTAAGTGAACGCCTAGCGTTCGAACTTTTAAACTACGTTGGGATTGTTGGTATTGTGACTTGTGCAGCGACCCTTTTTTCGAGATGTTGACAACACCTCAGGCCCACTGCGCCTTAGTTACTGAATTATTTCATTTGTTTGAACGACACTTAAACG
>Ga0247837_1000049_pt1 | contig 188297 bp, 164 predicted proteins | sample LaCtaG_2_FD_187115 | JGI IMG/M metagenome (GOLD analysis project Ga0247837, IMG submission 187115) | Freshwater microbial communities from meromictic Lake La Cruz, Castile-La Mancha, Spain - LaCruzMarch2015_14.5m | ecosystem: Environmental > Aquatic > Freshwater > Lake | place: Spain...
ATGTCACCCATTCTCCTGGCTCAAAAGTGCTTAGATAAGACCTTCGATCTTGCTCTCTCTTTTTTCCTCAATTTGTCAAAGAACTGGGCCACTTTTTTTTCCTAAAAAAGTGTACGCCTAGAAAACCTTAGAGTCTGTTAAAGATTATATTGTGATGGACTAGTCTATTTTTTATCAATCTTCAGAACCATGAGAACCACCTTAATTTTGTTTGGGCTTTGCTTCACATTGAACTTACTGGCGCAAACGACTCAACCTGCTACTCCAGCCATACCGGAGAAACCCATCCAAGCCGCACCTACCGGGCTGGCCAAATTACCTACCCAAAAGCCTGTACTACACGGACGGCACTGGATGGCCATAACTGGCAAACCCCTGGCGGCTACCGCTGGTGCCATGACCTTCCATAAAGGTGGCAATGCCATCGACGCAGCTTGTGCCATGCTGGCGGCCACTTGTACCATGTGGGACGTATTGAGCTGGGGAGGGGAAACTCAAGCCTTAATTTATCACCCCAAAACGAAAAAAGTCATCGCCATTAATGCCTTGGGAATTGCACCAACTGGGGCAACTGCCGATTTCTTCAAAAAGAAAAACCTCAAATATCCTCCCGGTGATGGGCCTTTATCGGCCGTTACACCTGGCACGCCGGGCGGGCTAATGACCATGCTCGCCGAATACGGAACCATGAGTTTGAAAGAAATTTTCGCTCCTGCTATGCAGCTTGCCGAAGGTTACCCGATAGAAAAAGAAACTGCTGAGCGCATCGCCAGCAACAAAAACAAACTAGTCAAATGGCCCTACTCCAAGCAGGTTTTTATCACCCATCCGGGTGAAGACGTAGAGACGCCTCGTGCGGGTGAGTTGTTCAAACAGGCCGACCTGTTGGCCACCCTCAAAAAATTGGTGGATACTGAGCAAGCAGCGCTCAAAGCAGGAAAATCGCGTAAAGAAGCCATTTATGCAGCATATGCTCGTTTTTATCAAGGCGACATCGCTCAGGAATTTGTGCGTGGCTGCCAGGAACAAGGGGGCCTGATCACCCTCCAGGATTTGGCCAAATGGAAGGTACTGACCGAAGAACCTGTAGTGACAGACTATAAAGGCATTCAGGTGTACAAACTCAATCAATGGACCCAAGGCCCGGCATTGTTGCAATCACTCAATATTCTGGAGAACTTTGACCTCAAAAAGATGGGCTACAACACGCCCAAGTACGTTCACACTTTGTATCAAGCAATGAACATGGCCTTTGCGGATCGGGATTTTTATTATGGTGATCCCTATTCTGCTCCGGAGGAACCCATCAAGGGTTTGTTGTCCAAGGAGTATGCCAAAGAGCGAGCCAAACGTTTGAACCTTAACCAAAATGATTCCCTAGTAAAACCTGGCGACCCCTACCCTTTTGAAGGTAAGAGCAATCCTTTTTTGTCTATTTTGGAAAAATGGGGGAGCCCGGCAACTTCCGCAATTACACCTGCAAAGCCCAATGTGTTTAATGATCCAGATTATCTAGCAGGGTTTTATGCGGGCACCACTTCCATTCAGGCTGCCGACAAAGAGGGCTGGGTCGTTTCCATTACTCCGAGTGGGGGCTGGGTTCCTGCGGTAATTGCCGGAAAAACCGGTGTGGGCATGAGCCAACGCATGCAAGCTTTTGTACTGGACCCCAATGAAAACCCCTTCAATGTTGTAGCCCCTGGCAAGCGGCCAAGGGTGACCCTGACGCCGAGTTTGGCCCTAAAGGATGGCAAGCCATTTTTATCTTTTGCCGTACAGGGAGGCGATTCTCAAGACCAAAACCTCCTCCAGTTTTTCCTCAATGTGGTGGAATTTGGCATGAACGTACAACAAGCCTGTGAAGCCCCCAATTTCAACAGCTTCCAGATGCGGAGTTCGTTTGACAAACATGAAACCAAACCTGGGAGCATGCTCATGAATGAAAGTACCACTCCTCTGATTCGCCAGGCACTGGAGAAAATGGGCTACAAACTCAGCTTCGAACCACGTACTTCGGGGCCAATCAATGCCATCTTTTTTGATTGGGCAAATGGTAGTTTCTGGGGTGGCTCCAGCAATCATGGGGATGATTATGGGATTGGGTGGTGATTGGTGATTGACCATTTCATTCTTTCAATAAAAAATTGAGGGGTGGCTGCCAATCATCGGCAACCACCCCTCAATTTTTCTGAACTAACCGCAGATATACCAACAGTTTCGGGCTCTGCGTTCGGGTGGGATTTGGAGCACCCAACTGTCAACCATCACCCACTCGAACAGCGTTACCCTCGAAACCACAACTCTGGGTGTTTCTCCAAATCCAGGCTTTTTTTGTTCTTTTTGTGAAGTTCGACACAAAAGCCAAAGTTCAGGATCAGGGCCTTGCCCGCAGCGCCGATGGATCCCCTGGCGCGGATATCAAAACTGGGTGAAGGCAACCAGTACCCTCCGCCAACCGCCACCTGAAACAAACCTTTACCCGCGCCACTTAGTAAATTTACCCGCGAGCTGATGTTGTTCAGCGCGTCGATGGCATCGCGGTCCAAATTGGTCCCTTGTGATAAGAGGTAGTCCGAAAAACGAACGCCATCGTCATAAATGATGCTACCGAACAAGAAGGTGTTGTTGTCGAATTTGCGCCCCATCTCAATACCCAGTGAGATCGCATTGGGGATTGGAACATTTTTGCCTTCTACGTTCACGTTTCCCCGCAATTTGAAGGTTTGGGCAAAATTTTGCGAGGTGGCAATCTGTGCCCAGACGTAATAGTTGTTTTCTTGTGGAAAATGCCAGCCTATAAAAACCTGTGGCGCAAGCGTGGTGGAGCGGATTTGCTTGGGAAAAACCTTGTTCAAATCGCCTCCAGCTAATTTCACGACTTGATCGACGCCTTGCAAACCCTGACTGCCATCGCGGCTAAAAGAAAAGGTTTGGTGTTGTGCACCAATGCCGAAGAATAATTGTGCGCTGCTTTTTGAAGAGAAAAGCAGTAAGAAACCTAAAACAAGTAAATAAAGTCTCATGGAAATAAGTTTTGTTCTCTCAATAGTATGCTAAGCGACACACCAATGAGGGGCGATAAAAAAATAAATGTTCATTTTGCCAGAGGATTAGATAAGTAAACGGTTCAATTTAAGTGTCTTATCTAATCCTCTGGCTCAGGAAAAATGAACATTTATTTTTGCCCCACTACTAAGGCATGCTGAGCCGGGCGAAGGGTCGTTCAACCTGAGCCTTTATGGTATGACGCAATTTTCGGACATAAGATACGAAGTTTCAAGGATACGACTCCTAAAGACGCAAAATTATACAGGATGTTAACCGACAAGGACCTGTTTTCGTTAGAGCCGACTAGTTTTTAAAGATTAGTAATGAACAAATAAAAAGACGACACTTCGACTTCGCTCAGTGACCGTCTTTTTATTTGTTCAACCAATTTTACAAAAAAATAAAAGGGTCGGTTACCTGTAATGGCAACCAACCCTTTTATTTTTCAACTACAACAGTTTCAACTCAAATCTTGTAGTTGGTCACAAATGCAGGCATTTTGGTATTCTTGCTGCGCGTAGGCTTTGGTTCTTTGCGTTCCTCTGGAATATGACCATGCTTCATCAAACGGGCATAGTGTTTGGCAAAGTAAGTAATGATCACATCTGATCCCGCACGGCGCAAACACATCAGGGTTTCCTGTACTGCCTGATCCAAATTGAGCCAACCTTTTTCAGCAGCAGCGATGATCATGGCACACTCACCACTTACGTGATAGGCGGCGACCGGAGTTTCCGTATTGTTTTTCAACAAACTGATCACATCTAGGTAGTTCAAGGCAGGTTTTACCATGATGAAGTCGGCGCCTTCTTCGATGTCCAAAGCAGCCTCAATCAGCGCCTCTCTTTGGTTGGCCGGATCCATTTGGTAGGTTTTTTTGTCTCCTCCGCGAGGAGCAGAATCCAGGGCGTTGCGGAAAGGGCCGTAGAAAGCACTGGCATATTTGGCAGTATAAGCCATAATGCCAGTGTCAGTGTACCCTGCAGCATCCAATGCTTGACGCATGTATCCTACTCTGCCATCCATCATATCGGATGGGCCGAGCAGGTCAAAGCCCGCTTCAGCTTGTGCCAGTGCCATTTTGGCAAGAATCGGAAGCGTTTCGTCATTCAGGATTTTGCCATCGCGTACCAAGCCATCGTGGCCATCGGTACTGTAAGGATCCATTGCAATGTCACTGATCAGGCAAGTTTCCGGAAATTGGCGTTTCACTTCAGCAGCGATCTTGAGGTAGAAGTTGTCCTCATGATAGCCGTAAGTAGCGAATTTGTCTTTGTACTGGTCTGGCACAACCGGAAACAAAATGAAGTTGGTGATGCCCAAATTCAGGGAATCCTCTACTTCCTTGAGCGTTTCGCGAATGCCAAGGCGGTAAGTGTTCGGTAAGGCTTTAACTGGTTCGCGTGAGTTTTCTTTGCTGACCAGAAAAAGGGGCTGCACGAGGTGATCTACGGAAAGCTGTGTTTCTCGGATCATGCTTCTAATGGCAGCGGTTCTTCGATTACGTCTAGGTCTTTTTAGCATACGTGTCCTATTAAAAAACAAAACGACTAATGGTTTTGGGAATTACGGTTTTCTGGTACCGGATCCACTCCGAACCCACCCCAAGGATGGCATCTGCCGATTCGTTTCAACCCCATCCAAACTCCCCGGATACCCCACTTTTCGATGGCGTCAACCATATAAGCAGAACAACTTGGAGAGTAAGCACAATGTGGTTTAAACAATGGCCAGATCGCAACCTTGTAAAATCGAATAGGAAGAATAAGAACAAACTTTGTTAAGCGTTTCCAACTTTGGTTTAAACTCATGTTTTTACCAATTATATGCAATATAATACCAAATCCTGAAAAATGTCAACCATTCATCGAAAAATGTCATTTTTTGGGCAAAAACTTTAGTTAAAAGGGAGCCTCTCAAACATCATTACCAAAGAGAGTCCCGCCGCTGCGCCAGAGACGAAAAGGTTGTATTCTCTTTGTTTGATGCGTAAAACATTGAATGCCAGTAAAGAAATCAATAGAATGGCTGCAACGATGGTCAACTGACCAATTTCGACTCCGATGTTGAAGGCTAAAAGCTGCAATACAAAATCACTTTCATTTCCAGGCAGAGTCAAAGATCGGAAAAAATTGGAAAAACCCAAGCCATGGATCAACCCAAATACCAGTGCAAACACATAATTGACATTAATATTACGATTGAAGGTTCTGGATTGGATTTCTTTCCGGTCAAATGTGTGAAAAACCACATTATATATTGCCGTAAAAAAAATGGTGAGGGGGATTAAAAACTCAACTAACCTGGTGTTGACAGGTACCACATTCATTGCCGCCAGCCCCAGGGTCAAAGAGTGACCTATGGTAAACGCCGTAACCAATACGGCCACTTTGCGCCATTCCTGGATGCGGTAAATGGCGCACAAGACGACTACAAACAAGATGTGGTCGTAACCTGCAAAATCAGCGATGTGGGAAAAGCCCAGTTCCAGGTAGGTTTGAAAAGTAGATTGCATAATGAGGTGGTGGTCTTTTAAAAATGTAAAAGTATGACCCGGTTTGGATTTGTAAGAAAAATGGAATCAAAATAATCACTCCTCCGCCAACAAATTAAACTCATACGCCACCCTTACCAGCCCCGCTGTATTTTTCACATTCAGCTTGCGCAGCAAACTTTTGCGGTGCGAAATCACCGTTGTGTCGCTGATGAACAATTTGGCGGCAATCTCGTCGGTATTGCATTCATCGATGATCAGGCGGAGGATTTCTTTTTCGCGGCGGGTGATTTTGGGGATGTACTGCGAACGCGAGGGCTTTCTGGATTGCATGCCATCCAGAAGGCTGTTGGTTACCGCTTTGCTGAAATACTTTTCTCCCTGCTGAATGCTTTGAATGGCCGTGACCAATTCTTCTTTGCCTGCATTCTTGAGGACATACCCATCTGCTCCGGCTTTGACCATTTTGGTAATGAATCCCGCTTCGCTGTGCATGGTCAAGCTCAGGACTTTTTTGTCCGGGAAACGTTTTTTGATTTCCTGGCACACCTCAAACCCATTCATGTCGGGCATGTTGATGTCCAACAAAATCAGGTCAATCTCCTCTTGATGTTTTTCAAGGGTTTCCAGCGCGGATTTTCCGTTGAGGGCTTGATGAACAATACTGATGCCTTCGGCTTTTTCAAGTAGCGCCTTGATGCCGTCCATCAACACCTGATGATCATCTACCAATAGAAGTTTAATGTTCTCAATTTTGTTCATCTCCACGTTTATTAGGTTTTAAGTATGACGCAAAAAATTACATCCCGACTTTTGAGAGGCTTTTGAATAGAAAGCTCACTTGAAATGAACCGTTCGACTTCCTATTCAAAACCCAAAATCGGGAAGTTAATTTTTCTGCGTTGTTAAAGCAATCTCGATGGTAAAAGTAGTTCCCAAATCTGGATTGGATTCAACTTCCATGCTTCCGCTTAATAAAGTCAATCGTGATTGAATGCTCTGAAGACCAATACCAGGGTTTTGTAGCTTTTCTGCCACATCGAACCCTTTTCCATCGTCTTCGATAATCATACTGAGTTGTGCGTCCTCGATGCTGAGTTGAACGATCAGTTCTTTAGCTTCAGCGTGACGAAGAGTGTTTTTGACCAATTCCTGCACAATTCGATAGATGGACACAGCCGTTGGGTCATCAAAAGGGTAGTCCAGGCCGTAGGGGATAAAACTGATTTCCAACCTGCCCGAGCGGCTGATGCCTTCACAAAGGTCTTGAAGCGCAAACTCCAGGCCGTATTGTTGCAGGATTGCGGGCATTAAATTGTAGGAAATTTGCCGTACTTCGGTGCACGCTTCATCCAGCAGGTTGTCTGCTTTTTGATAAGACCTGTTGGCATCAATTTCAGGCAATTCGTTTTGGACTGCATTGAACTGCAATTTGACGGTGGCCAACAAAGTCCCCAATCCATCGTGCAATTCCTGGGCAATCCGTTTGCGTTCCTGCTCCTCTCCATTGATCATCGAACGAAGTTGGTCGGCTTCTCGCTGTTTTTCCAAAGCAGCCAATTGTTGGGCTTGCAAGCGCTGTTCGGTTCGTGTGCGGTAGTTTTGGAATAACAGTAAGGCAATCAGTAGCACCACCAGTAAAGCCCCCCCAAATAAATAATTGAGTTGGCTTTTTTGGCTCAACTCAGCCCGGTTTTTGGCAATTTCAGCTACTTGCAAGCTATCTCGCAAAGCAGCATTGTCAAAGCGGGCATTCATTTCGCTGATGATGCGGGTTTGATCTGCATTAAAAATGGAGTCTTTCAAATTTTGGTGCCGCTCCGCAAAAACATATGCGGCATTGAAGTTGCCCTCCAAGGCATTTGCTTTGGCTAAGGCGTCCCAGGTAGCCAGTAAATAGGCTCGGTTGCCAGCCTGAGTGGCCAGGGAGGCACAGTTTTTAAGGTTGACCAAGGCAGCAGCTCCGTCTTTCAATTCCAACTGGATTTTGGCCATTTCCAGGCGGATTTCCACTTCACCTAGGGTTTCGTGGTTGGCAATTTTGGTAGTCAAAGCATTGCCAAAGTAGACCAAGGCCCGTTGGGAAGCAGAAATTTGATAAAAAAGTGCCAATGTGCGCCCACATTCCAGGTCGTTTCCCAGGTGCTGAAAACCACTCAAGGCCGTTTTATACAAGGCTAGGGCTTGATCATGTTGGTTCTGTTTATCCAGGTTTTGACCTCTCAAACGCCGTATTTCGGATGCTTTAAATTCGTTCTTTTTGGCAACGGCCATCAGCAGGCTCCGTTGGAGGTATTCCTCCGCAGTGGCCATTTGGTTTTGCGCCAGGAAACCCTTGGCGATGGAAACCAGCAATTCCATCTGCTGAAGGGTATCTCGAATGGTTTGAGCAAGTTTCAAGGCCTTCAACAGTTGTTTTTGCGCTTGAGGCAGATCACCAGTTTGACGAAATAAATCGGCCAATTCCTGATGGTCACTGATGAGATTGCGCTCGTCTTTGGTTTTTTCGCGAAGCCGAATCAATTCCTCCAAATAACCCTGGGCTTTGATGAGCGATCCATCCTGGTTTTTGAAATTGGTGGCCAATTGGGTAAGCAGGTCGATAGCCAAGGTTTTATCAGGAAGTTGCAAGGCCAAGGCTTTTCCTTTTTTCAAATAGGCATTGGCCAAATCTGCTTTGCCTTGCTGGCTGCAAATTTTAGCCCAAAGATTGTACCCTTTGGCCAGGGGCATTTGATCGCGAGTAGGTACAGCGCGTTCTTCCAGCATACTCAGCCGGGATTCAGCTTCTGGCCAGCTGCCTTCGGCAAACAGAATTTCAGCCCCCATCAACCAGGTTTGTAGCAGGTAAGCACGATCAGCGGCTTTATTGGCTATGCTTTCGCAGGTTTCGAGTTGATCTTTGGCCCGAGGAAAATCTCCTTGGTAGAAATAGGCCGAGGCCAATCCCAAATTGGCCGGTAATAAAAATTGCTTTTGCTTTTTAAGGGTAGCCTGATCAATGGCTTTTTGATACACCAAAACTGCGGAATCTACCTGATCGTGTTCCAGGAGTTTTTCTGCTTGTTGAATAAGTTGGGGTGTGGAAATGGAAACCGCAGAGCAAAGCAGTGGCAAAACCACCAGAAGTAGTGTAAACAAGCGCATTTTTATCCGAACTTCTGGTTTTGTCATGCCTGATGGTCATCGGTTTAAATTCAAAAATACAAAGTCACGGTTGTTCTCCAAGCATTATAGCCTTTGAGCTTGCTGTTTTGTACCGATTGAAAAGCGTATGCACTGCGAATGAGGACAAGGTCTTTGATCTTGGCCCCCAATACCAACGAATTGCGCAACACGCCCTGATCCCAATTGTTGTTGAATTGCAGGGTTTCCAGGCGCCAGGCTGCATAAGCACCAACCAGGAAAGGAAACTCGTATTTGGTGTCAATCCAGCCTGAATAAGCCTGAAAGGGGCGGTTCTCGCTGTAATTTTTTGCAGTAAAGTTGTATTGCGGGGCATTGTAGAAGGCTGCCATTGCTTCTCCAGAAACTTCAAAATGCCCAAAACCAAATACAAAATCGGTTCCCAGCATGGTTTGGCGGTAGCCACTTCGGTCTCGCAGATTGTCATTGAGGGGATCATTCTGCAAAAATTTGCCATGGCTAAAGGAAAAACCTTGTTTCCAAAAGTATTTGGGCTGCAACTTTAGGCGGGCTATGATGCCGTAGTTCAAGGGATCAAAGCGAAAATTCCTGGGTAAATTTGGAGAGGCGGTGGTCAATGCAAGTTCCAGAAAAGCTTTATTAGGCGCTATAGTCCAACGGGTTTTGATGCCATTGGAATAGCCGTTGTAGTACAACAGTGGGATGCCCCATTCATTGCGGCCATTGATCAATATTTTCGTGTCGTTTCCCAGGTTGTTGACTTGTCCAATCTGCTCAGAAATGTTGGCAAAATAACCATACGCCAGTGGTACGTCCACAAAAGTACGGGCAGTAGAGAGTTGCAGGTTGGAAAACAAGCCAAAAGGCGTGACAAAGCGGCCAAACGTAAATTGCAGTGGGCTCTCTCCCGGATGCCAGGTTAAATTGGCTTGCGCCAAACGCAGTTGATTGAATTTCAAGCCTTCATCGCGTTCCATTTGAATCCTGAAGTTCGAACTCAGGTGTGGATTAAAACGAATTTTGGCCAATAAGTTGAGTTCGAGTGGGCGAACAGCACCATTTTTCAGGTCTTTATGGATGCCATTGAGGTAATAATGGGAACTGATCCCTCCTTTCAGGTATTCGAGGTCGGCGGTTCCATTCAGTTCAATTTGGAGTTTGTCTTGCCCCCAAAGCGGCAATGAAGCAAGAACAAAGCATAGGACACCAAAGAAATTGATTTGATTCATCAGAGCAAGGCTTGGCGAATAGATTTGTTGTAAAAATTAGGGTTTGACCAGGTTGAGGTTTTTGGTAACCACTCCCCCACCCTTCACCGTAAGGTTTTCTTCAATGAAACCAAGACTGTAATGATAGACTTGCAACCGGTAGTTTCCATCAGGTAATCCATCGACCTCGTAATTGCCGCTGGCGTTTACTTTGGTAAAAAATGGCGTATCCAAACTGAGGATAGCCGCATTCATGCCACAATGGATGTCGCATTTCAACTCCACCAATCCGATTTTTTCGATGAGTTGGGGAATGGATTTGCCGGGTTGCCGCCGACCAATGTTAAAACTAGCCCGAGGAGTCATGCTGAAAATGTTGTGTACTTCGGTATCACTGTTCAAAAACTCAACGGTGCTACCAGCAGTGATGGGCAATACCTTCGGAGAGAAAGTCTTTTCCATCTGGTTCACAATGGCATTCGGCGTAGGAGAAATTTCAGCTTTGAAATCCAGGGGATGAAAGCTGATCACGACGTGCCGATTGGGGTGGTTTTCCAGTTGGAGTTGTTTTTTGCGCGGGTTGGCGGGTTCTTCTTCGCAGTACTTTTGGTTGCTGCCTCGTTTGACCAAAGGCACATCACCAGGGATGGAAATTTTCCCTACAATCTTGTTTTTGTTGAGCGGTACATCTGCCGAATTCATCAGCAGCAATGCATAAAATAAGATTGAAAAAATTCGCATCATTTAGGTTTTAGGGATATTGAACAAACCGGATTTGCTATGAAAAATGGAAGAATTAGTGGATATTCGTTCCAGGCATTTTTACATTGACTTTTTGACCGATTTACAAAGATAAACAACTTTAGATCAAGAGACAAATAGCTAATATTAGGTTCCTTGAAATCGTTATCCACTAACAAAACTTGATGCTTATGCTGCGCCAATTGCTTATTCTATGCTTTGTGCTGACTGCGTTATTGCAAGGAACTGCACAGGCAAATGATTATTTTTCCGTTGATTTCTATGCCCTGAATGCCCCCAAAGAAGCCTGTCAAAGTCTGAATTCCCTGGCGTATTACCTCAAAGGCACTGGAAAATTTGGAGATCAGGAAAAAGCCCGTTCAATATACAGTTGGATCACCCACAATATTCGGTACAACCACGCTATCATTGAGCAAAATCTGCTGGGTACACGTGAAAATACATTAATGCAACGCGCCGAAAATGTTTTGACAAACCGAATTGCTGTTTGCGAGGGCTATGCCAATCTGTACAAATCTCTGGCCAACCTCATGGGGTTAAAAGCTGAAATTGTCACCGGCAAGGTACGAGAAGAAGATGGCCAGATTGCAGATACTGGTCATGCTTGGGTGGCCATTCAACTAGATCGAAAATGGTTTTTAAGTGACCCAACCTGGGGTGCAGGATACTATGACCTCGATAATGGAGCACCTACTTCTTCCCATGATGATCAATACTTTCTGGTTGATCCCGTCACCATGATTCGCGATCATTATCCTTACGACCCGGTTTGGCAACTCAATCGCTTCCCGATGACTCAAGCACAATGGCAATCCTGGGACTTGGTTTCACCTGTGCCCCAGAATGCCAGTACACTCCCTTTCTTTTTTGCAGATACCATTGCCCGCATGCGCTTGATGGACACGCTACAGCTTACCCTCAATATTAATGCACGGATTTTACGCTTTAACCCTGATGATGATTTTGCATTGACCCAGTTGGGGCTAAAAATGTATGAACAAGGCCTTGTGGCCATGGTAGCGATTTATGAAAATCTTTTTGCCAAGGAAAGCGGTCCCGGTGTTTTATTGGATACTCTTCGATATTTTAAGCAATTACAATTGGTTGAGCAGGATTTTACGCGTACCTGGACCTACCTCAGTGCCGTAAAAAATGAACGACTGAAAAAGATTCAGCAGCAAGTACAGTCGTTAGAATACATGCAAGCTGAATTGATTTTTGTACGTGGGCATGTCCATTATACTCAACTAAGTCGTTACTGTCGCGAAAACATTAGTGGTTTAAGTCAATTGAATCAGCAGCCTATGTTGAATCGAATTCAGCGTGAAACCGAGTTGGCAACTCAATATTATCAGCAATCGTTAAACATTTATGCCCAGGGAAATTCTGCAGTGCTGCTTGAAAAAAAATCAGAAATCATTTTCCTCCTGGCCCGCTGCCATTACCTCAATTCCATTTCTTACCTCAATGCCAGTGCCAACCGAAGTCGTTTGGAAGTGGGAGCCCTGGAAAAAAATTTGACAGAAATCCAACTGGGCAAGTCAGCGCTTTTGGCCATGGAAAAAACCATCGAAGGTGCTTCCACTTTATCCACTCAAACAGAAGGAATTGGGGAAATGCGTGAAGATTTCCCCTTTTTAATGGCCAAGTTATTGGCCAATGAAAGTTTAACCAAATACGATCTGGCAAGTACCCGATATCGGCAGGTTTATGACAATCCACTGCCTTATTTGAACACCAATTTCAACGCTGCCCTGGAGATTTATCGGGAAAGCGAGCGCAATGCGGTTGAAGGATTAAAATTTATCGGTTCCAGTTCACCAAAATCAGATCAACTTGCCATTGTTCAGTTGCTAAATGCGGGAGGAGGCTTGGCCAATATTCAAATTGGAGCTTTCCAGGCCCAGGTCGCCTTTAAGCTGCACGAGAAGTTGGTCAAAAATCCAACGCTGGGATCGCAGGATAAAATGGAAGCGCTGACTCGAATCCGGCAAGCGGCAGAAGCTTTTGGCAAAGCCAAACCCTATCTGGAGCTGTCGGGGTCGAACAGTAGAAATTTGTTGCTCGATTTGCAAGCCCGGGTTAGCAAATTGGAAGAATTAAAAAAATGGTGGCAAGCCCGTTAAGGGCAACCCTTTGTGGTTGCCCCAGACGTGATTGCCGTTACATGACGGCAATCACATAGAGTTGTCGCTACAGGACTGCGTACCATTTGGTGATACCGGCATTCCTGGCCACCAAACTATTGGAATACCGTACACCATCACATCCGGTAACGGGCTGGTACAACGTAATTCCAATTTGTTCAGCAGAAGGGTATTCCTTACAATCGACATCGCGCCTTAAGGTTTGCATGCGTACACTGGCCGGATAATCAAAACAATACACCCCAACGTAAATCCGGTCTTCAGCAAATTTTAGATCCGTGCTTCTAAAAGTCATGTAATCGGCTTCTGTACTGGGCTTGGTACTGGAACGAATCAGGCGGAAAACTTGGGTTTCATTGTCGTATCCATAGATGTATAGATTCGGATTGCCCACATTGGCGGTATTGGTTTTGGTTACCATCGCAGCCAGTTTTTTCAGCAAGGGATCGGGTAGATCTGCCCGATTGATGAAGTAGCCACTCCAGGTATTGGGCACTAAGTCAATGTTGACATCCCGAATGATTTCAACCAGGCTGCTTTTTTCAAACGGGTTGACTTCCAAAATAGGTGCATTTTGGGTTTGGGCAAACGTGGGCATTGGAACTTTGAGTGTAACCGCTTCACTTTGGGTGAGTTGATTTTCAGCTTTTTCGCAAGAAAATGCAACCGAGGAAAGTATTACACAACTGGCAAAAATGATCTTTTTCATGACCTTGTATTTTCAAACTGAATGATTTGGATTATGCTACAAAGATCAACTTCACCGCTGCACGAAACATCATCCTTAAGTACGGGTCAAAAAAAATCCTCATAAAAGGGGAGTACTGGGTACAATCCAATGATCAGGTCGTTAAAATCAGCATTTGTACTGATTATTGTAGTTGAGGGGATTTGCCTAAAAGATTTTATCTTGCTTTGAAATGAGTTAAAATTTGTATCCATGTCGCCACTGATATTTGACCTGAGCAAGAACCCGAGCGTTGCCCATCATTTTATTGCTGAAATGCGCAACATCAGTATCCAAAATGATCGCATGCGTTTTCGGCGCAATATGGAGCGGCTGGGAGAAATCCTTGCTTACGAATTGAGTAAACATCTGCCTTATAATTCTATTGAAGTAGAAACGCCACTGGGCGTTGCCCAAAGTAAAGAGCTGGCAAGGCCAATTGTATTGGCCACTATTTTGCGCGCGGGGTTACCTTTGCATCAAGGCATGCTGAATTATTTTGATGGTGCAGAAAATGCCTTTGTTTCTGCTTACCGCAAACACCACCACGATGGAACTTTTGAAATCAAAGTGGAATACCTGTCCTGCCCCAACCTGGATGGCAAAATTTTAATTCTAGCCGATCCAATGATGGCCAGTGGGGCTTCGATGGTCATTGCTGCCAAACAACTGCTTGAACATGGTACGCCTTCGGAAATTCATTTCGTGACAGCAATTGCTGCCACTCCTGGAGTGGAATATGTACGTAGAATGTACCCTAAAGCTGGAATCTGGATGGGTGCGCTGGATGAAGAACTTACGGCAAAGTCTTACATTGTTCCTGGTTTGGGAGATGCCGGGGATTTGGCCTATGGGGAAAAAGTGCAGTTTTGATGGCTCACGACAGATGTCCTACGACATCTGCTTCACGACATCTGCCCCACAGCATCAGCCCCACGACTGAAGTCGTGGGTTGTGTATGTAGGTGCCTCCCACGACTGAAGTCGTGGGTTGGGGTGTGATATAACTAAGATTGTGTTGATAGATTTTCACCATCATCATTTTGTAGCTGTAAAAGAAGGTGTAAGCATCCGGTCTTTTCACCAGCAAGAGCAACAGGAGTTTGCATCCTGGACTGCACCTTGCTCCGTAGGATTGCATCCCTGGTATTTGTCTGAGCAAGACGAAGAACGGGATCAACAATTGAATTGGTTGGTAGAGGCGGCCAAAGCTGAGCACGTAAAGTTCATAGGCGAATGTGGGCTGGATAAACTTCGTGGGCCGGATTTGTCAATACAACTGCATGAATTTGAACAGTGTTTGCAGCTCGCTGAGCAATATCACAAACCAGTGGTCATTCATTGCGTAAGGGCTTTTCCTGAGCTACTGGCCATCTATCAGCGAGTTCAGCCAACTGTGCCGTGGATTGTACATGGATTCAACCGCAAACCCAGCGTACTTGCCTCCTTACTCCAACAGGGATTTTATGTTTCTTTTGGCGCGGCCATCCTGAAGCCGGATAGCCCAGCAGCTCAAAGTCTGGTTGAGACCCCGCTGGAACAACTTTTCCTGGAAACAGATGATAAATTGCTTCCCATTGCAGACCTTTACACCCATGCTGCTCAGCTCAAGGGTATTCCGCGTGAAGATTTGGTAGCAGCATTGTACCTCAATTGGAAAAGGATAACAGAAGAAAAGCAATGAGTACCGACAACTGGTTGATCAGAACCGAACTGCTGATTGGGGAAGAAAAAATTGAACAATTGCGACAAGCCAATGTGTTGGTTGTTGGGTTGGGTGGTGTAGGAAGTTTTGCTGCGGAATTTTTGTGCCGCTCAGGCATCGGAAACATGACCATTGTGGATGGCGATGTAGTAGATGTAAGCAACAAAAACCGCCAACTGCCCGCACTCAATTCAACCATAGGAAAGCCCAAAGCCGTCGTAATGGCCGAGCGTATGTTGGACATCAATCCTGAGCTGAATCTTAAGGTGGTACAAGCTTTTCAACAGCCCGATTATATGGCTGAGTTGGTACGCGATGGGTTTGATTGCGTATTGGATTGCATCGATAGCTTTCAGCCCAAAATCAACTTATTGACCCATTGCCTGGATGCAGAAGTGAACCTGATTAGCTCGATGGGAGCTGGAGGCCGGGTAGATCCCGCCAAAGTGAAGGTTGATGATGTTTTCAAAACTTACAATTGCCCTTTTGCACAGCAGGTAAGAAAATTTCTGCGCAGCAGGGGAGTAGATCAGGGATTTCCAGTAGTTTTTTCTTCTGAATTGGTCAAGCCCGGCTCACTGCAACTCACCGAAGGAAGTGCATTCAAAAAATCCTTTTATGGCACTATCTCTTATCTTCCCGCCTTGTTTGGCCTACATATGGCTGGCTATACCATACGCAAAATAACGAACCTAATCGACTAAGCTCAGGGCTTATTCTTCTTCAAATTGGCGGCCAAAAGGAAGACGAGCCAAAATCCAGGTAATGTTGAACAAGCTCTGGTAATACGGTCCGAAATAAGGAACAATGACGCGTTTGTTTTGTACAGATCCCATAAAGCCAACAACCCACAAAAAGAAACAAAGCAACAGGCCGAACAACCAGAGGATGAAGCCAATTTGATAAGGAATCCGACTCAAAAACAACAACACCGCTAAAGTGACATAAATGCCCCCTGCCTGACGCAAGTGAAACGCAATGTAATCTTCTTTCCGAAACAATTGAATCAAGAAGGATAAAGCCCAACCAATTGGACTCAGATAAGCCAGCGCACCAGCCAAACCCGCGATAGCAGAAATCGAATGACTCCGATGTTCCATGTATGATTATGTTTGATGATTTGGGGCTATTGTTTTTTTCAGCGCGTAAATATACCGGATATTTCCTACCCTGCACCTTTAAATCCTGCAAGAATCTACAAAATATAATTCTGCTGTTGTCATTCATTCGAAATATACTCCCATTTTTGGCCTAAATTCATAACCTCCTGCCTAATTAAGTATGGAACACCAAATAAAACCTTTTTTCGATAAAAAATTAACCTTAGTCGACAAAAATAGCTACTTGGTCGATAATTTAGCAATCTTCGTCGATGTTGAATCGGGCCTCGGTCGAGCATTCTCATCTCCTCATTGATAATGTGGACAATATAGGCGCAACTTTGCGTTGTATTTGAGCATTTAAAATGCAAATCAGTCCTACACCCAAATTAAATTTTCGTTTCAATCCCTGTTATTATGAATTTCAAAATCAAATTTGGTTTTTCAACCCTGCTTGCCCTGCTTTTTTCGCTAAATTGTGCCTTGGCGCAACAAGCAAAACAGGCTCCGGAAAAAATCACAGCTCCCGTTACTCCCAAAGCGTATGAGGAACTAAAAAAAGATTGGGATGAGTTTCAAGCAAAAGCTGAAATAAGATCCAATCGCGTCAATCAAAAGCCTGCCCTTGAAACAGCTTACAATGAGCTGATCGAACGGGTAGAACTTATTTGTGAAGACATTCAACCTGAAGCAAACCCGCCCAAAAAAGCCATGGCAACTCAACTTACCACTCCGGTGAAACCTAAGAAAGAACAGGTTTCAGCGATGAAGTAATTTTTTCGTGAAAGTTGCACTCGTTCAGCAAGGTTAGTAAGCCAGAGTAGGGTTTTATGCAGTTTAAGATAACTGTTAATTATCATTTGTTGTTTATTTATTGATCTTTGCATACTCTTTGGCTTCTAACCCGAAATCATGCGTGAACGCTACCTCATCATTGCCGCATTTGCTACTGTTTACCTCGTTTGGGGATCTACTTATTTGGTCAATTATTTGGCCATCAGGGAAATCCCACCATTTCTGATGTCTGGAACCCGTTTTTTGACTGCTGGCTTGCTGCTGTTTGGCGTAGCTGCATTGCGCAAAATACCCTGGCCAAGTCTGGTACATTGGAAAAATTCCGCTTGGGCGGGTTTTATGTTTATGGCTTTGGGTACAGGCTTGGTGGTTTGGGCAGAACAATGGGTCGATAGTGGAATGGCAGCGTTGTTGGTTTCCTTTGAGCCTCTGGTGGTCGTCGTTTTACTCTGGGTAATGCGGGGACAAAATCCTCAATTGCATAGCCTTCTGGGGGTTGCGCTTGGGGTTTTGGGGATGTTTTTGCTGGTTGGGCAGCCTCAAATTTCGGCAGATCGGAATACTTTGTTTGGTGTAGCCGGGATTGCCTTTTCTCTTTTGGCTTGGGGATATGCGTCCATCTACATTGGCCAAGCCAATTTGCCTACCTCAAAAATGCAATCGGCGGGCATGCAAATGATGAGTGGTGGGGTTTCACTGCTGCTGATGAGCCTGATTTTTGGCGACTACAAGCAATTTGCGTGGGAAAATTTAACCGGAAAAGGAATTTTTTCATTCTTCTATCTGGTTGTATTGGGTTCACTCTTGGCCTTTTCGGCTTTCAATTACTTGTTGTCCAAAGTTTCGCCTGAAAAAGTGGCCACTACCAATTATGTCAACCCTGTCGTAGCCATGTTCCTGGGCTGGAGCATCAACAACGAACAAATAACCACCCGATCATTGCTTGCCGCGGCAATTATGCTGACGGGGGTTTTCTTTATCAACGGAAGGTTTGTCAAAAAAATGAAATGACCACAATCGGAAGATAAATCCAATTGTGGTCATTTTTTTATTCCCATCAAAACAGGAAAATTCTACTTGTTGCTGCTGTATCCTTTGTCCAAAATCAGATACCGTGCATCGTCCTTCGCCTTCACAGCTTTGGATTCCACATCAATCACCATTACGTCTGGTTGGGCATCGTTCTTCTTTGCCGCTGGCCATTGCGGCAAATTGCTGCCATTCGGATTGCCACTGATGATAAAATTGGCAAAATAACTCAGCATGGTTTCTGATACTTTATAATCATCCGAAGTCCAGGCATAGTCTGTCACCAGATGCAGGTTTCCCATGCAGTACTCAATCTCGCAGGCGTGCGGTGCACCGATGGGTTCGGGTGCTTTAGGCGCATTGGGATCTTTTTTCACGGTTCCACCTGCAAGACCAGAAGCTTGACTTTGATCGGCCAAAGATGGGCGAATTTTGCTGTACAAATAACGGTACACTGGCTGATCGCTGTTTTTGAGGTGCAGGTCAAACCATTTCCAGGTACTGTAGGCGATAAACCGATCCGAAGCCAATGCTGTAGCCGAATATTCAATTTCTTTGTCGGAGCTGTGGGGGTAAAGTTTGAGTACTTCCTCATGATCTTTTGGATAGGCCTCTTTAACTTTTTTGGCATAGTTTTCCTCGTTGTAAGGCATCCCTTGCATGAAGGCCATGCCAGGTATTTCCGCTGAGTTCCAACCCAGCAGCAGGGGCACCATGGCCTGTTGCTTGGCATTGAACACCTCAGGGGCGGTTTTAGTCATGAAATAACCATCAATAACGGTAGGAAAACCAAAACGTTTTGATTCCTGGTACAATTCAAAAATTTCTCGGGTGCTGAGCGCGCGCAATTGAGCCAATGTAGGATAACCCGCATTTTTGGCGAATTCAAGTCCTGTTTTTTCGGCTTCAGCCAAAGGAACTGGATACAAAGTAGGGAAAATTCCTGCTCCACTTTCGCCAATCGCCCCCGCAATCAAGCCTTTGGACAAAGGGGAAGCCATTTGTGCGCATACCGCAATCGATCCCGCTGATTCTCCGGCAATGGTCACTTTTTTGGGATCGCCACCAAATGCAGCAATGTTTTTTTGTACCCACTTCAAGGCTGCGTTCTGATCAAGCAAGCCATAATTGCCCGAAGCTTTGTAAGACGCTTCTGCACTCAGTTCAGGGTGCGCAAAAAAGCCGAAGATGTTCAAGCGATAATTGACGGTCACCACTACGATTCCTTTCTTGGCCATGCTCTCGCCATCGTAGCGAGGTTCTGCTCCATCACCAGCTACAAAACCTCCGCCAAAGAAATAAACCAATACGGGCAGGTTTTTGGTGTTGCGTTTGGCGGGTGTCCAAACGTTGAGGTACAGACAGTCTTCACTCAGTCCTTCTGAGCGGCTTTTCATGTCGCCAAATACGATGCCTTGGACTGCTCTGGGACTAAATTTTTTGGTAGGGAGTACTCCTTTCCAGTTTTCCAGAGGCTGGGGTGCCTTCCAGCGCAATTGACCAACTGGAGGTTTGGCGTAAGGTACGCCACGGTAAAACTGGATGCCCGTTTGGGTATCGTAATCTCCTTCGATGGTGCCATTTTCGATTTTGGCTTGAACCGCGAAGAAGTTGTTGGTTTGCGCCCATGTCGATAGGCTTACCAACATAAAAAACACAAGTATAAATTGTGATCTGAACATTGTATCAGGTTGAAAAGGTTATTGTAACAAAATGATACAATAATAAAGAAAATCTCTGCAAGCAGATAAGAATCTGCGAGGAAATATGCAGAAAGAAATTTAAAATCCTGTTTTTCTTCGACTTCTGAGCCAAAAGATCAGGCCTGCAACAGCTACAACGGCCATTACGACAAGCAATGCGTTTCCCGATTTCAACTGCACCAACAACCAGAAAGTAAAATAATACCCAATCCAGCCGTAAATGCTCATCCAAATGCTGGTGCTGATCAAACTAAACAGGAGAAATCTGTAAACCGATAATTTACTCACCCCAAAAAGTAAGGGCAGCACGATGCGAAATCCATAAATAAAACGGTAAAAAAGCAGGAGGAGCGTCCCTTTTTTTTCAATCCACTGATCAATTTTGGCAGCTTTGCGTTTCAATTTTTCATTGCGCTCCAGGTACCTGCGCCCCTGGCTGCGGCCAGTGAGAAAATAAAACCAATCGGTACAAAAGGTACCCAGAAAAAAAGTGAGGATCGCTCCATAAAAATCGACATACCCAGCTCGTGCAGCCTGGATGGCGCTGATGTACACCACTTCGCCCTCCAGCACTGCACCAACAAATATCCCCAGGTAACCGATTGGGTTCACGTTTACTTGGATTTCAACCTTACCACCGGGCAAATCATTTCTTCAAGGGAGATTCCGCCGTGTTGGAAGGTGTTTTTGTAATAATTGTGGTAGTGGTTGTAGTTGTTGGGGTACAAGAAAAAAGTATCTTCTTTGGCAAAAATGTAAGAAGAACTCACATTAGGACGTGGCAAGCGGGCTTGCAAAGGATCTCGAATTTCCAGTACGTCTTTTTTGTCGTATTGCAGGTTGCGCCCCATTTTGTAGCGCAGATTCGTGGTTGTATCGCGATCACCCACTACTTTTGAGGGGTTATTCACCCGAATTGTACCATGATCGGTAGTGACAATGAGTTGAATGTCTTTTTCTGCCAATTTTTGCAACGCGCCGTACAGGGGTGAATTTTCAAACCAGGATTTTGTCAATGAACGGTAGGCTTTTTCATCACCCGCCAATTCTTTGAGTACTTCCATCTCTGTACGCGCGTGAGAAAGCATATCGATGAAATTGTAGACGATCACAGTCAAATCGTTTTTGACATAATTCAGGACGTTGTCCTGCATTTGTCGGGCTGCTGCAACGTTGGTGATTTTGAGGTAGTCGTACTTCAGCTCTTTGCGGATGGTCTTGCGAATTTGCTCACCCAGGAGTTCGTTTTCATACAGGTTTTTACCCCCTTCCTCATAGTCGTTGAGCCACCAATCGGGAAATTGCTTGTCGATTTCTGCGGGCATCATCCCGGCAAATATGGCGTTGCGGCTGTATTGGGTTGCAGTTGGCAAAATACTGCAAAAATAATCCTCATCTTCCACCCTGAAAAGTTCAGTCAGAGCAGGCTCGATGACTTTCCATTGATCGAAACGCAGATTGTCGAGCAACAACACAAAAGTGGGCGGATTGCCTGCTATTTGAGGAAAGATCTTGCGCCGAAACAACTGGTGCGACATCACCGGGCCATCGCTATCGGCTTGTACCCAATTCAGGTAGTTTTTGGCCACATACTTTGAAAACTCGGTGTTGGCTTCTTTTTTCTGCATGGACAAAATGTCGCCCATTTCCGTCGAGTTGGAGCTATCAATCTTGAGTTCCCAGTTGATGATGCGTTTGTATACCTCCACCCACTCTTCAAAATTGAGACCGCTGTTGATTTCTGTAAAAATCTGACGAAACTCTTGCTGGTAATCCGAAGAAGTTTTCTCGCGTACTAGGCGTTTGTTGTCGATGATTTTTTTGAGGGTCAGCAGAATCTGGTTGGGGTTGACCGGCTTGATCAGGTAATCGGCGATCTGAGAGCCCAAAGCTTCTTCCATTACATTTTCTGCCTCGTTTTTCGTGATCATCACAATGGGCAACAACGGAATTTCTGCTTTGATGCGGGAAAGCGTTTCCAACCCAGTGATACCTGGCATGCTTTCATCCAAAAAAACCACATCGATGTTGCGGTTTTGTTGGCATTCTTCCAGGGCATCGTGGCCATTGGTCACTGTAATTACTTCGTAACCTTTTTTTTCCAAAAACAGGATCTGGGGACGCAGCAGGTCGATCTCATCGTCGGCCCAAAGTATGATGATTTTATCCATGGTAGATTTTTAGCCCACAAAAAATCCGTGGGATGATTATTCGGATCCAGTTAAGTCGCGTGTTTACGATAACACAAAAATCATCTTTTCTTCAATATTATTGTTCAGGTGGATAGAGTTTTTGAGATTTGTAACAAATTTCAAGTATGGCCACCCACAAAATCTTCAATGACCCCGTTTATGGATTTGTTACAGTGCCTTATGGCATCATTTTTAACTTGATCGAGCATCCATACTTTCAGCGTTTGCGGCGCATCAAACAAGTCAGTTTGACGCATTATGTATATCCTGGCGCATTACATACGCGCTTTCACCATGCCCTTGGAGCATTTCACTTGATGACTCAGGCAATTGACGTGCTTAGGGCAAAGGGGGCAGACATCAGCGATGAAGAGTCCCTTGCGGTACAAATTGCCATTTTGCTCCACGACATTGGCCATGGGCCTTTTTCTCATACCCTGGAAACTACCTTGATCAATGTGCACCACGAGCGGCTTTCGGAGTTGTTCATGCAAAAGCTCAATGAAGAATTCGACGGCGCACTGAGCCTGGCCATTCAGATTTTTGAGGATACCTACCCTAAGAAATTTTTGCATCAGTTGGTTTCCAGCCAATTGGATATGGATCGGATGGATTACCTCACCCGCGACAGTTTTTTCACGGGGGTGTATGAGGGCGTGATTGGGTACGACCGGATCATTAAAATGTTGGCGGTACACGAAGGAGAATTGGTAGTAGAAGAAAAAGGCATTTATTCGATTGAAAAATTTTTGATTGCCCGTCGCTTGATGTATTGGCAAGTGTATTTGCACAAAACGGTGCTTGCTGCCGAGCAAATGTTGATTCAAATCCTGCGTCGTGCCAAACAGATTGTCAAAGAAGGCGGCGCTTTGTATTGCCCACCCAACCTGGAAATATTTATTCACAATGATTTTTCTGAAACCGACTTCTTGTCTCGTCGGGACGAATTATTGGATGCATTTGCCGAATTGGATGATTACGACATTTTTGCCGCCATCAAAGGCTGGATGAAAGCAGAAGATCGGGTGCTGAGTTTTTTGTCTACAGGCTTGATCAACCGCAAGTTGTTCAAACTTGAAATGGCCAACCGCAAATTTGAACCCGCTTACCGCCAGGCACTCAAACAAAAAATCGAAGATTGGTGGCAAGGGCCTGCCTCCGATATGGCTTACCTGTTGCTGAATGGCCAGGAAAGCAATCACGCCTACAATCCGCAAAGTGGTGAAATCAAAATCCTGTTTAAAAATGGTGTAGCACAACCCATGTCAGAACTTCTGGAATCTGGTCTGCATTTCAAAAACGTAACCAAATATTACCTCGCCTATCCCAAATTTTAAATTTTGTTTTTTTTGTTGAAAAAAATAAAAAAGACTTGGCAATTAAGAACATTTTGTGTATTTTTGAGTTGATTTAAAATACTTACAACTCAAAAGCACATTTATGGGCAAGGTGGAAAAATATCTAAAGAAGAATTGGCTCAAACTGGCCATTGTACTGCTTTTGGTATACGGGGCCACGCGTAAAAACCTGAGCTTGCGCATCAACATGAATACCCCCGTCAAGTCTGAAGAAAAGCTCCCTTTGCAACCCATTTCAAGCCCCAAAAAAGGCTATACCGTCAACCAGCGCTCTCTAACTACCGAGAGCAACAAATTTTCGCTGGATCCTTTTCCAACCAAAGAATCATCCTCTGCCCTGGCCGCGCATTTAAACACCATCGACGAGGTATCCATCAAGGCATTCATCCATCGTTTTGTAAAGGTTGCTGTCAACGAACAGCACAAATTCGGGATTCCGGCTTCGATCATCTTGGCAAATGCACTGATGATGAGCCAGGCTGGTCAAAGCGCAGCTTCGCAAGGAGCAAACAACTACTTTAACCTGCATTGCACCAGCGATTGGCAAGGCCCAACCTTCAACAATGAAAAATCCTGTTTGCGCAATTATGAAACAGCCTGGATGAGTTTCCGCGACCACAGCTACTACATCACAACAGGAAAATTTTCGCCATTGCGAACAAAAAGCACAACAGACGTAACCGGATGGGTAAATACCCTGCAAAACCTAGGGTTTTATCCCACAAAAAGTGATGCCAAAGCAGTTTTGGAAATCATTGAAAAGTACGAATTGACTTCCTGGGACACCCGTTGAAATAAAACGGACTAAAAGCCTGTCTATTTATTCGAGTTTTGTATTTTTATCGCTCCTTACCTTTCAAACTATAATTGCTATTCAGCTCCTGGGTGCTTGCGACGGTAGTAGTGTACTCCTGCTCCAAAAACCCAACCTGAGCGACCTTTCCGAGTCTGGATTTTCACCCAAGGCTCCGTAACTGTTTCTTTTCCAAGATTTACGGTAGTTTGTGAATCTGTCACCTCGTTGAGGTAATACACTTCATCAAAGAGGGATAGGCTTTCCAAAATTTCTGCATTCAGGTTTGGTGTCTTGCGCACCTTCAACCCTTCGATGCTTACATAAAGTACCGCCAAAGCAGGACTGGAGACAGTAGGCGCAGCCACTGGCACAATGGTATCCTTTTTTGCGTCTTTGATGGCATGCCCAAGACTGTCTTCTAGATTGCGAATGTGCTCGGTTTCGGCCTTACGGCTGTATTTGGCCTGTGTAGCAGAACACTTTCTAAATGCCCAAACCGCAAAACCGATAAAAAAAGCAGCGATGAGCAGCAGTTCCAAACTGGGCAGGATTGACCCTTTTTTTTCACTCATAGTATTTTGTTTGGAAGAAAAATAAATTCAAATCACATAGTAGTGGGGCAAAAATAAGTGTTTCATTTTTCGAAGCCCTCTACAAAGATATTCGTTTTTGCAATGGAGCATTTATTTTACCAAATTGCACTTACAAAAATCCCCAAAGTGGGGCCAGTAACGGCACGTACATTGGTGAGCTACTGCGGCAGCCCCTATGAAGTGTTTCAAAGTAACACCAAATCTTTACTCAAAATTCCCGGTATTGGCGCACAATTGGTTCATCAGATCAAATCCACCGAACCCTTAAAATTAGCCGAAAAAGAGCTTTTGCACCTTGAGCAGCATTGCATTTCTGCCCTTTTCTATCTGGATGAGCAATACCCCAGTCGTTTAAAAAATTACCCGGATAGTCCACTGGTCATTTATTTCAAGGGGAACACCAATTTAAATCCAGATAGGGTCATTTCCATAGTGGGGACGCGCAAGCCAAGCATTCAGGGTACCACATTTTGCGAAGAGTTTTTAGAGCAAATCCTGCCCTTTAACCCACTCATCATCAGTGGATTGGCTTATGGAATTGACATTTGTGCCCACCGTAAAGCACTTGAACTTAAGCTACCAACCATCGGTGTACTGGCCCATGGCCTGGCACATTTATACCCCCCAGCGCATCATTCAGCAGCGCAAAGAATGATCGAAAATGGCGGAATCCTTACCGAATACGGGTTTGAAACCACTGCCGAAAAAGAACATTTTCCGCTGCGCAACCGCATCATTGCAGGCATGTGTGATGCTTTGCTGGTAGTAGAAACAGCCCGACACGGCGGATCCATTATCACTGCCAACTTTGCCAACGATTACGACAAGGACGTTTTTGCAGTGCCAGGCCGAATTAAAGATCCCTATTCAGCAGGCTGCAATGCACTGATCAAAACCCACCAGGCGCACCTTCTTGAAAGCGCGGAAGACATGATTCGGATGCTGCGCTGGGATTTAAGCATCAGTGGACAGGGTATTCAGCAACAGCTTTTTACAGAACTGGATGTGGAAGAAAAAAATATCGTAAATTTGTTGCGTCATGATGAAGGAAAAGACATTGACACGCTTACTTATTTGGCACAAAAATCCAATAGCGAAATGGCCGCTTTATTGCTCGAACTGGAGTTTAAAGGGGTCATCAAAGCTTTACCGGGTAAGCGATATGTACTGGTCTAAGCTTTTTCTTTCTCAATTGGGTCAACCACCACAAGTTTAGAGACGAGATTAGATGAAAAAACTGATGCTGTGCTCACTGGCAATCCTGTTGAGTTTGCCCATGTTTAGCCAAAAAGCGTCCAAAGGCACCCCTACTGGACCAAGTACCCCAGTAGCCAAAGTCAAAAATGTAATTCTACTCATTGGCGATGGCATGGGTTTGACCCATCTCAGTGCGGGCATGTACTTCAACAACAATCAAAGTCAGTTTGAACGCTTCCCGATTGCAGGTTTGCAAAAGCCATCTGCTGCCAATGATTTGATTACCGACTCGGCTGCGGGAGCAACCGCCATTGCTACTGGCGTCAAAACTTACAACGGAGCGATTGGTGTTGATGTGGACAGTACCCAATTGAAAACCATCCTGGAAGAAGCCGAACGTAGAGGCTTGGCCACCGGATTGGTGGTAACTTCTACCATTACGGATGCCACCCCAGCATCATTTGTGGCCCATGTGCGCAATCGCAAAAAAGAGGAAGAAATCGCTACCTGGTTTCTCAAATCGGAGATTGATTTCTTTGTTGGGGGTGGCAAAAAGTATTTCGACCAGCGCACCACAGATACAAGAAATTTATACCAGGAACTGAAAGACAAAGGATTTCAGGTTTCCGACTATACCCAACAAGGTGCCATCACACCTGACCCCCAAAAGAAATTTGCGTATTTCAGTGCAGAACTCGATCCACCCAAGGTTTCTGAAGGACGCGATTACCTTGCTCCAATGAGTATCCTGGCCATTCAGCAGTTGAAACAACAATCCGAAAATGGATTTTTCTTGATGGTTGAAGGCTCCCAAATTGACTGGGGCGGCCACTCCAATAATTCTGATTACATCGTCAGCGAAATGGTTGATTTTGACAAAACCGTTGGCAAAGTCTTGGATTTTGCCGCTGCTGATGGCGAAACCCTGGTCATCGTAACTGCGGATCACGAGACCGGTGGCTATGCCATCAACCCTGGTTCAGAATTTGGAAGCATCAAAGGTGTATTTACCACGACGAACCACACGGCACAGTTGGTTCCCGTATTTGCTTTCGGCCCTGGTGCTGATTTGTTTGCAGGGGTGTATGAGAATACTGCGATTTTCGCAAAGATGAAGCAGGTATTGGGGTTTCTAGCTCATCCCTAAATCCAAGTAGTGTCCTGTTCAAATAAAAACGAGGCAAAAGTTTAGCACCCCACCTTTGGAGATGTGCTAAACTTTCACCTTTATAAATTCCGTTCCTTACTTATCCCCTACCCTTCTTTGTTCATCAGAAGCTCCGCTTCTTCGGCGTTCGGCTTTATTCAGGTATTGATTGCCAAAATTGTAGGTGAAGGTCAAATTGACAATCCTGGTTTCCCATTCTGAAAGGATTTTCGCCTTGAAATCGGCGTGGTCGATTTGGCTATGCCAGTACCGAAAAAGGACGTCGTCCACGCTCAGGTTGAGGTTGCCTTTGTTTTTGAGGATTTTCTTTTGTACGCCAAAACTCATGCTGTACAAATGCTGGCTGATCTGGATGCCTTCAATACCTGGGCCATTGTACCAACCTCCAATTTCAATTTTCCAATCCTTGGGCAGGGTATAAGTTCCTTGAATAAAGGCGACTACATTCCAGCGGCCCTGGTTGAACTGTTCTTTAAAGACTTCTGATTGGTAATGGTTGTAATAAACCATCACGCCACCATAGCCGGATAATTTCTTAACGAATTCAAGGGGGAAAAACAGGCTACCTCCGTAGCGTTCAAACTTGGCAAGGTTGTCGTCCATCCCAAAACCTACCCCTGTTACCGAGTCTTGTTGGGTCACCAATTGGATGGCGTTGTTGGTGCGGCTGTATTCCAGGTTAAAAAAAGGCTGCTTGTCGTAGGTCAAGGAAAGTTTGTAGGAGTCGGTGATTTCTGGGCGCAAAAAGGGGTTACCCTTCTCATAAGTGTAGGGGTCAAGGAAGCGCACAAAGGGGTTCAACGAATTGTAACTTGGTCGGTTAATCCGGTTGCTGTAGGCCAATGCTACACCCAATTTATCCGTCAAAGGCGCTGAAAGACTCAAGCTGGGAAACAAACGCGAGATGTGCCGTTTTTGGGCACTATCCAGGGTAACCGAGTACCCCGTAGACAAAGAGTTTTCGTACCGCAAACCCGCTTGGCCTTCTACTTTACCCAACGTAAAATCGGATGAGACATAAGCCGCCGAGATTTCCTCCGTAAAAATAAAGTGGTTGCTCAAGGTTGGATCATTCACCCAAATGTTGTCGGTAAAAATGTTGGCTTGTAAGTCGTTGTCAACGATGGCATGGCTGTATTTGAGGCCAGTTTCAATTTTGAGTTTTTTCCCAAAAGGCTTGGTATAATCCAGTCGATAGGCTTCAATGGCAGTGTTGCCGGGTTGCTCCTGTCGGCGATTGGGGTATTGTTCGTTTCCAACGGTAAGGGTAGTTTGCAGTAGGTTACTTGCCTCGCGACCATATCTGTTTACACTTACATCGGCATTGATTTTCTGGCCGCTGGTATCCAGTTTCAGTTCGTAATAGGCATCCACGTTGACAAATCCGGTTTTGCGGTTGGTCTCGTTGGTGGTCAGCAATTCAGCCCGGGATTTTTGTAAATCCTGAGATAAAATGGAGGTCTTGTTCTCGTTGGTCGCCTGGTTGGTCGTTCCCAACACGTTGACAGAGATACCCACCGTTTGCATTTTGCTCAAATAGTGGTCTACTCCCGATTTCAAATTGAGCGAATACGGAAGCCCGGGTTGAAAATTGCGCTGGCTGTACACCTCGTTGCCTACAATGCGATCCAGGTTCAAAGCCTCGTACCAGGTACGGTGACTAAATGCGATGGAATTGGTAAAGTTGAATTTTTCGTTGCGAAAATTCATAGTTCCAGAACTCCGGTATTTCCAGAATTTACCCACACCCGCGCCAAGTGTAGCGGTTCCGTTGAGTCCGAGTTTCATGTTGCGCTTCAGGATGATGTTGATTACTGCTCCCGTTCCCTGCGCATCGAATCGAGACCCTGGTTGGCTGATCACTTCAATGCGGTCGATATTGGCAGAAGGCATGTCCTTCAACAAACTCTGCATGTCCATGTACTGGGTAGGCCGACCATCGATCAGAATGGACAAACCTTGTTGACCGGCCAGACTAATTTTGTCGTTGACGACAATCATACCCGGCACTTTGCGCAATACATCCAGCGCGCTACCACTGGCGCCGGTGATGCTGTTGGCCACATTGACGATCATCGTACCTGCTCTTTGTTCAAGGAATGGTTTGCGTGCAACGATTTCGGCGGTAGCCAAAGTCTTTGCAACCGTGTTTAGGGTAATGTCAGGTAGCTTAAGGTCTGCTTTCAAGTCTTCAATTTTTTGGAAATGATCCAAAAAACCAAGCATTATAATCCGCAAAAGGTAGGTTTTACCTGTTGGAATCGCCGTAATCTCAAAGCTCCCATCATCGTTGGAAATAGCCGCTTTGATCAAGCTAGAGTCTTTGGGCTCCAGCAATAACACATTGGCGTAAGATATTGCGGTTCGTTTTTCATCCAGCAATTTGCCGCTGAGTTTGGCCTGGGCGTTGAGGGACAAGCACAACAAACAAGCCCATCCAAGTGTGATTAGAAGTTTCATAACAGTCAGGTGATGGTGTGAAAATGTCTTTAAAATGAAAAGATGCGAAAAGATGGAGAGTACCCCTATTTGTTAGTAAAATCGAAGGACATTATTTTTCTCCCAGGGCTTCACTCAAACCTTCTCCAAGTGACTTGAAGGTAATCACGGTGAAGAATATTGCGATCCCTGGAAAGATAGCCAACCACCATTCGATTTCTTGTTGTCCACGCAATTGCCCCAAGATCGATCCCCAGGTAACTTTGTCGGCCGCGCCTACTCCCAACAACGAAAGACTCGACTCGGTAGTGATGGCAGCAGCTACGCTAAAAGACAACAAAACCAGCAGTGGCCCCACCGCATTGGGCAAAGCATGCCGAAAAATCAGGCGTATGTGGTCAAAGCCCAAAGCGCGACCTGCTTCCATATAGGTTTGTTTGCGTACCTTCAAAAACTCAGCACGTACAAATCGAGCCAATGACGCACTGGTAATGATCCCCACGATCGCCATCATGTACGTTATGCTGGGTTGCTTGAGCGTAGCAATCAGTGCCAAAACCAGAATAATGGATGGAATGGCATCTACTATTTCCAAAAAACGCATCACTAGCGTGTCCAGTGGGATAGTGATTTTTTTCAAATTCGGAAACAATCTGGAACCCAAAGCAGCCAAAAGATAAGCCAAGACCAAAGGCCCGATGACCAACCCAAGAAAGTTGATCAGCAATCCAAACCAACCTGAATCTTCATCATTCCCAGGTAAATAGGCCGCGTAAAAAAGGCTTAGTGGAAGAAAGAATACATAAATAAAAAGCGTAGTTCGATTGAGGACAAAACCAGTATCGCCAAAATAGCCCGCCAAGCCGCCAAAAGTCAATCCCAAAACCAGTGCAACCGACACAGCAATGAATCCCACCCACAAGGCCAGCAAGGCACCATGCAACATTCCTGCCGCGACATCTCTTCCAGCCTTGTCCGTGCCCATCCAATGCCAGTGCCGCCAGGATTGAACCCTTTGCCGTTCAAATGGGCCACGGGCACCTAGGTTTTTGTGGTCAATGGATGAAGGTGAATAAGGAATGAAGGTGAACAGTACCTTGTCGTAAGTCTTATCCAGCCAATCTTCTGCGGGAATCAAGCGTTCATTCCAACTGCTCAATCCAGCATCAACCAGAAAACCTTGAAAAAGTGGGAAAAAAGAATGTCCGTCAACTTTTGCATAAACAGGCCGCTCATTGGCCAAAAAAGGACTCAAAAAAGCAATCAGCAAAAATCCCTGTAAGCTGCGGATGGCCAAACGACCAGCCCGACGTACCCGAAAGCGCTGCCAAACATTGTACCAGTATCCTCTTGATGTAACTTTCTTCTTCATGCTTTTGCCATTGAATTGTCCTGGTTGAAACGCACCCGGGGATCTAGCCAGGCGTAAGCCAGATCGACCAGCAACAAACTTACCATACTAAGCAATGCTCCCAGAATAATGATGCCAAACACCACTGGCCAATCCTGAGTGCCAATAGAATCAATCAGCAACTGCCCCATTCCAGGAATGTTGAAAATGTTTTCAACCAGAATAGAACCCGCTACCATGTCTGGCAACAAAGATCCCAAAAACGTAATCAATGGAAATGCAGCATTGGGGAAGGCATGCTTCCAAATCACCACCTTTTCAGGTAGCCCTTTGGCCCTGGCCGTGCGCACAAAATCCTGGTTCAAGGCTTGGATCATGGAACTGCGCATTTGGCGGGCCAAAACCGTCATCGCCGGATAAATCAGGCACAAAATGGGCAATACCAACTGGCGGGTACTCATGCTCAGCCATTCGTTCCAGGTGCTGTTTTCGTCCAGGTCCATCATGCCCGTAATGCTGATAAAATTCATGCCCCAATCTGGATTGGAAAAAACATACAGCAATACCAGCAGTACCCAAAATGAAGGCAAGGCATACAACCCAAAAAGTACAGTATTGGCTCGTTTGTCGAAGCGGGAATCTTTTTTTACGGCCATTTTTACTCCCAAAAAAATGGCGATCAAGTAGGCAATGGGCAAGGCAAAAAAACTGAGCAGCAAGGTCCAACCCAGCGCTCGCCCAATTTTGCCACTCACCGGACGCCCATCTTGAAAAGAAACGCCCAAATCACCCTTGAAATAGCCCAATAAGGTATGCTGAAACTGGTTGTCAAAACCATGCCATACCACACTTGGAAGTAACAATTTTCCTTTTTGAGGATGGGCAATGAGGTATTTCAAGGATTGGTTCAGTTTTGCGTTGGTAGCGCCTACAGCTTTTTGCAATACCGCATCTTTCTGAAGCAAGTTGCTGCTTCTTTTTGCCAAAACCCGTGCCACTGAAAAATCGGTAGTGTACTGCAAATCATTGATCAATTGCCCCAGGCTACTGCGGGATGCTGATTGAATAGAATCCGGCAATGCTTGCAACGCTCTTTTGAACGAGCCAATGTCTGTGAAATAAGCTTCCAGCGCTGGCCAATTTCCATTTTGCCGCAATAATTTGATCAACATTTCTCTTCTGCTGCGGAAGGGAATTTTATACAGAGTATCAGGATAGGCTGCTGGTTGAATACTGAGGTAAAAAACCGGTTTGTCGAGTCCCAGTCGAGCGGCTTTGCGTTGGTAGGTAATGAGCAGTTCTTCCTCGCCAAGTCGGGATTCATCCAGTTCTTCCTCAAATTGTTCTACCACCAAATCTCCGGGAACCAGGCGACTCAAGGCAAATATAAAAACCAGGGCGGTCAGCAAAGTTGGCGCCATGATCAGGATTCGCTTGAGGAAGTAACGCAGCATTTCAGGTATATTGAGTAGAGGATTTGGGGGTTGGTCAGAAATTTAAGTAGCCAACCAACCCCTTTCCATTAGTTTTTCAATTTAAAATCAGAAGGATTGTAGCCCGGAGAGGTTGAAAGCGGCTTGGTTGCAAAGCGCTTGTGGATGGCGATGCATTCTTTGGGGGCAAACAAAAAGATCTCCGGTTGTTCATCGTAGATGATGGCTTGCAAGCGCTTGTACATTGCGCGGCGTTTATTGACATCAAAAGTCACCGGGATTTGATCGATCAACGCATCCGTTTGGGCATTGCCAAAGCCACTGCGGTTGTCTTCATCAGTGCGCCAGTTCTGTTTTGGATTCCAGGCAAGCGTTGGGTTTCCGCGACCTGCACTCAGCAATTCAAAATCGTGAGCAGACCAGTGCGCCAGGATTTCCCGGCCTTCCATGGCTTGAACCTTGATGTCGATCCCTGCTTTTTTGGCATTGTCTTGAAACAAGAGCGCCATTTGTTCCGAAGTTTCTTTTCCTGCAGTATACAAATAAGAAAGGCTCAATTCGGTATTCTTCCCATTGATTGACTTGTCTACAATTCCATTTTTGTTGCTGTCTTTCCAACCCGCCTCTTCCAACAATTGCTTGGCTTTATTGATGTCAAAGGCAATGGGCTTAAGGTCTTTGTTGTAATCTGGAGATGCCAGCGGAACAGGGCTTGTCACTCGTTCTCCAAATCCCAGGTACAATTCATTGATGATTTCCTCAACATTTACCACGTGTGCCAAAGCCCGACGTACTCTTTTGTCCGACAATTTTGGATTGCGCATGTTGATGGGCATACTGAAATAAGAAGTCGTTGCTGGAGTGTAGAATTCGTATACATCCGAGACCCTTTTGTTTTTTTTGATCGCCTCAAAATCTTCCGGCGTGATGCGATTGGTCACATCAATCTCTTCATTCTTGAGGGCAGCCAACGTAGCCGCTGGATCGATGATGACTTTGAAAATAATTTCGTCTGGATAGTAGGCCAAAATTGGGTAGTTTTTCACCAGGGGTTCACCCCACCAGTCTTTTTTCTTTTTGGTAACAATTTTTTGTCCACTCGTCCAGGATTCGATGCGGTATGGCCCACAACCCACCAGGTATTTGGGGTCATTGGAATAAGCTGGAGAATTAAACAGCTCCCCAAATTGAATGATCTTGGGATTTTTGGCCAGTACTTCTGCTTTGGCAGGATTGATTAAATCTGCCAAAGGAATGCTTTTCATTAAGCCCTTGGGGTCAAGGATATGTTCGGGTAACACAGAAAACGAGTTGGTAGCAAAATCCAGCGAATAAATGGTCTTGGGGCTCAGCACCACCGTAAATCGCTTAGGGTTTTTGGCATCAATTTGGACATCTTTAATTTCCTCCACATAAGGCGCAATAGAACATTCAACCTTGGGATTCAAGATGGTTTTTAGCGTAAACAGGTAATCTTTGCCCGTTACGGGTTTTCCATCGTCCCAAACGGCTTCATCAAAAATTTCGAAAGTGTAGCTTACTGCACCATTGGGTAGGTCTTTTACAATTGGCTGTGCTTTGACCAGGAAAGGAACCAGTTCGTAATTGTCATTGTAGGTCATTAAATTGAGGTGCGCCAAGTCAGAGGGAATTCGTCCGTACTGGGTAGTAGTGAGAATGGTGTTGAGTCGATCAGCATCGCTTTCCAAGCGTACAACTACTGAATTTCCAGTACGTTTAAAATCTACATCCGGTAATTTCTCTTTGGAATCTTGTTGACAAGAATTGAAAACAAGCAGCAGGCTAAAAAGTAAAGTTTGGGAGATGTTCAGGTAACGCATTACTTTGGATTAAAGGTTCAACTATTTCCTAAAACCAATGAACGACTGAGGAAAGATTGGTGTTAGGTGCTCAAAATTAAACAATCTACAACGGTAAAAAAAATTTACCGAAATTACGTGTTGTATTTTGTTTACTAAATAGGAACGCAATGAGCATTGTATTGATTGCCGGAGGCACAGGTTTGATTGGTACTCAACTCAGCAAAATGCTGAGTACCACAGGATTTCAGGTTCGCCACCTAAGTCGGCATCCAGGCCCGGATGCCTTGTACCCAAGTTTTGCCTGGGACGTAGACAAAGGCACTTTAGATCCCGCCGCATTGGAAAATGTAGAATTCATCATCAATCTGGCGGGAACAGGCGTAGCCGACAAACCCTGGACTACAGCCCGCAAGCGCCTCATCACCGAAAGTCGGGTCAAAAGCAATCAACTGCTTAAGAAGCATATTCTGGCCATGCCACAAGCTCCCAAAGCCTTCATTTCCAGTGCGGCAGTTGGCTATTATGGTGACAATCCTAGTGAAAAATGGGTTTCCGAAGATGCCGCACCAGGCAAAGGTTTTTTAGCGGAAAGTTGCGTTGCCTGGGAAGCTTCAATCCGCAGCATGAGTGAAACGGGCATTCGAATTGTCGGTCTGCGCATCGGGATTGTGCTCTCTACAAAGGGGGGAGCATTGCCCAAATTGATCCAGCCGATGAAATTTGGGATAGCGTCCTATTTTGGTACTGGCCAAACCTGGTATCCCTGGATCCATATTGAAGACCTGTGCCGCATGTTTCTTTTTGCCTTGCAAGACTCCGATATGTCCGGTTTTTTCAACGCAGTTGGGCCGAATCCAGTACGCAATCGAGAGTTGACTCAAACTGTTGCCAAAGTTTTTGCTCCCAGAGCCTTTTTAATTCCTGCGCCTTCCATTGCGCTGTATGCCATATTAGGCGAGTTGGCGAGTGCTATTCTCACTGGGGTCAGGGCTTCCGCTGGCAAAATCCAGACGGAAGGCTTTGATTTTGAACATCCAGAATTGGAAGAAGCACTGCGGAGCTTGAAATAAGGAATGGGATTGAAACAAGAGTCATTCCTGGTTTTTTTGCCAAAAAATGAAAATTCCATAAAAACGGGCTACTTTCATTCTACCAAAAAATTGTCTTTATGCTCAAAGAATTTTTCATCAGAAGGAGAATGAAAAAATCGTCTCTTGCATTCTATTGCGGCCCACTGTTTTACTTGTTTTTTTCACTTGGCATTCAGGGACAAAGCAAGTTGAATCCAATCAAGCTTGACTCTGCGCTGACCGCTTTGCACCAGCTTCAGCTTTTCAACGGAGTAGCCCTCGTGGCACAAGATGGTCAAGTCGTGTACAAAAAAGCTTTTGGCAACGCCGATGCGGGTGGCAAAACTGCACTCAATACTCAATCTTCCTTCAACCTGGCCTCGGTTTCCAAGCAATTTGTAGCCATGGGTGCCATGATGCTCAAGGAAGAAAACAAACTCCAATACGATGATCCCGTGCAAAAATACCTTGCGGGATTTCCCTATCCTAATATCACCGTTAGACACCTATTGAATCATACCTCTGGCTTGCCCGAGTATTTTGATCTGGCCCAACGTTACCAGACGTTGTTGGATACCCTGACCAACGACGATTTGTTGCAACTCTTGATCCAGCATAAGCCTGAGCTGGAATTTGAACCCGGCAGCAAATGGGCCTATTGCAATACGGGCTACGTCTTGCTGGCCTCGGTGGTCACAAAAGCATCAGGAAAACCTTTTGCCGATTTTTTTGCGGAGCGAATTGCCCGTCCTCTGGGGATGGATCACAGTTTTGTGTACCATTACAAAGGCCCAAAAGTACCTGATCAGCGCGTGTTGGGCATGCGTCGTGAAGGTGGAAAGCTATTGCTCGATGACTTACTTCGCCTGGACGGCGTGGTCGGTGATGGAAATGTGTACAGTTCGGCCGAAGACCTTTTGCGCTGGGATCAAGCTCTTTATACCGAAAAGCTGATCAAGCAATCCACCTTAAAGGAAGCCTTTACCCCTGTAAAACTCAAGGATGGTAGTACCTATCCCTATGGTTTTGGGTGGGGCATTGACCAAGAAGGAAAATTACTCAGTCATACTGGTGGCTGGGTAGGTTTTCGAACCATCATCATTCGCGACCTCGAACTAAAACGCACCTTTATACTGCTGGACAATTCCGGGCAATCCTATGGACATCAGTTGATGCAGGACTGGGCAGAAGGCAATGTATTTCATTTGCCAAAATCTCAACTCATCCGCAATGTCCTAATCGTCGATGGCACCGGGAGTGCTGCGCGCCCGGGAGCAGTTCGGATACTCAACAACCGCATCCAGGATATCGGAGCGCTTGCCCCTCTGCCCGGAGAAAAAGTGGTTGATGGTGGCGGAAAGGTATTGGCACCTGGATTTATCGATACCCATAGCCACCACGTGGGTGATATGGACGAAAAGCCGGAAATGCTGGCAGTGGTTAGTCAAGGCATCACCACGATTGTTACGGGACAAGATGGGAGTTCTGAACCCATGGATACCTTGGCAACTTGGCTAAAACGCAAACCTGTTGCCGTCAATATTGCCTCTTACACTGGCCACAGCACCGTGCGCATTCAAGCTATGGGATTGAGCAGTTTTCGCCGTCCAGCCACTGCTGCTGAAGTAGAAAAAATGAAGGTCCTGCTAGACGCCGAATTAAAGGCGGGTTCGCTGGGGCTATGCTCAGGGTTGGAATACGAACAAGGTTTTTATTCCAACCGCGACGAAGTCATTTCTTTGGCCAAAGTAGCCGCCGCCGCCGGTGGGCGCTACATGAGTCACATCCGCAGTGAAGACATTCACCTCGATGAGGCATTGGACGAGATCATTCAAATTGGGCGAGAAGCCAAATTGCCTGTTCAAATCTCTCATTTCAAAATTGCCTTGAAAAGCAGATGGGGCCAGGCTTCGCAAATTTTGGCACAGCTGGAAGCTGCACGTACCCAGGGCATCGACATTACTGCGGATGTTTATCCTTACGAACACTGGTTGTCTACGCCCAGGGTCTTGTTTCCAAATAAAGATTTCACCAACCTGGCCAGTGCGGAGTTTGCAGTTACTCAATTGATTGACCCTACCCGCAGCATCATTTCGCGCTATGGCGCGCAACCCAGCTACGTGGGCAAAACCTTGAGTGCCATTGCCCAATTGCGAGGCAAGCCCGTGGCTGAAACGCTGATTTACCTGATCGCCGAAGCCGCACGCACAGATAAAGGAGCCTCGATCATGGGAGCTTCAATGGCAGATGAAGACATTTCCAATTTGTTGCGTTGGTCGCACACCAACGTTTGCACCGATGGCTCACATGGCAGTCATCCACGTGGTCATGGCGCATTTACTCGGGTTTTGGCAAAATACGTTCGGGAGAAAAAAGCACTTGGGCTGGAAGAAGCCATTCACAAAATGACTGGTCTATCGGCTCAACACCTCGGTTTGCAAAATCGCGGCCTGATTGCCCCTGGTTACTACGCCGATCTGGTTTTGTTTGACCCTAAAACGGTTCAAGACAATGCTACATTTCAGAATCCAACCTTGCTCTCTACCGGCATTGAACAAGTTTGGGTCAATGGCAAAACTGTATTTGCAAAGGGAAAAAGTACCAAGGATTTTCCGGGAGTTTTATTGAAGCGAGATACCACGAAATACACCAATCCTCTAAACTAAGGGGCGATAAAAAAACAAATGATCATTTTGCCCCACTAATAAGTTGTCATGCCAGCATACGTCATCGTTCAAGTCAAAGTCAACGAACCCGTTGAATATGAAGTGTACAAATCTCTTACTCCAGCATCTATCGAGGCTTTTGGTGGGCGCTTTATGGTCAGAGGCAGCGCAGTAGAAACCCTGGAAGGCACCTGGAATCCTGGCCGCTTGGTCATTGTGGAGTTTCCGGACAAAGCCACCGCCAAGGCCTGGTGGGAATCCGAAGAATACGGCCCCGCCAAAGCAATCCGTCAACGCACTGCCGAAACGGAAATGATTCTGGTAGAAGGGTTATAAGTAACGCAGAAAAATTAACTTCCGATATTTTGCGTCATACCAGTTGTTAGGGAGCCAGAAGTTCCTTCACCCATTGTCCGTTTTCGAGTCGATATTGTACGCGATCGTGCAAGCGACTTCTGCGGCCTTGCCAAAATTCGATTAAATCTGGCCGCACCAGATAACCTCCCCAATGCAATGGTCGAGGCAACACTTCAGCACCTGCGTATTTCTGATCCAGTCGTTCCATTTCGGCTTCAAGTACCGATCGATCAGCAATGACGGTGCTTTGTGGGGAGGCCCAAGCGCCAATTTGACTTTTGCGGGGACGGCTTTGAAAATATTCCTCGGATAATGCTGCACTCACTTTTTCAATTGCCCCTTCAATGCGCACCTGGCGCTCGAGGTCATGCCACAGAAAGGTAATTGCAGCATAGGGATGCGCCAACAATTCCTGCGCTTTGGCACTGCTGTAATTGGTGTAAAACACAAATCCTTCGTAATCAAAGCCTTTCAACAAGACCACCCTTCCTCTAGGGCGCCCTTGCGCATTGATTGTGGAAAGGGTGAAAGCGTTGGGTTCTTTGACTTCCGCTTTTTGTGCTTCCTCAAACCAGATGGTAAATTGATCAATCGGATTGGCCTGTGTATCGGCAATGTCCAAGGTGGCAGCGCTGTAATCCTGCCGTAAATCAGCAATATTTTTTATCATGACTGGATGATTGTTGTAAAAGACTTTTTGTTCATAAAGTCTAACAGATAAAACTACACAAAAGATCTTTTTTCGCTATCCATTTTGGTTTAAAAAAGCAGCCCATTCTTCGGGGGTGTCGATGTCCAAAACGCCCTCTTCAAAATCTACCACACTTGCTTGATCGAGGTATTTTTGAATCAGGGGTTTAGCGCCTTGAGCACCATCTAGTTCTATCAACTCTCCAAAAAGCGATTGATCAAATAATGCGGGAACTCCAGAAGTGGCTGAGTACCTGGAAACCACCATTGGACTATGACCCTGGTTTTTTCGCTCCTGTAAAGCCAACAAATGAGCCCTGTTCAGCAAAGGCTGATCTCCAACCAGAATCAATACTGCCTGACTGTTTTTCGCAAGGTGCTGTAGATGATTCACTCCCGTTGCAATCGAACTTCCCATTCCGGTAGACCAATGCGGGTTGTACACCAATTGCACTTCAAGTCCGGCCAATTCGGGTTCGATTTTTTCTTGATTCGCACCAAGCACGACCACTACTGGCCGAAAAGGGGTACTCAAGGCAATACGAATTACCCTTTGTAACAAACTCTCCGTTCCGATCCGCAGCAGTTGTTTGGGTTGTCCCATTCGAGTAGAAGCTCCTGCGGCCAGAATGACAATGCCAGTATTGGCTTGGGTTTCTTCGTTTTGAACCATATTGAGATTAATTATGTGTGCCCATGCTACCTTAGTTCATTTCTTTTTTGCGTTATTGGGGTAAAATTACTCAATATGTTGCGTTTTATAACCCTCTCTGGCATCCTTACCATTTGTTCAATTCAAATCATCAGTGCTCAAGACCAGGCCCTGCGCTATGAAGATGCCATTTATCAGCCTTACATCCGTTCTGTAAAATTGACCCAAAAAGGGCTATACCTCAGTCAACCTATTTTAACATTAGAAGGAAACGATTTATTGGAGTTGGAATTTGATGACATGGAGGCAGACTCCAAGTCTTACTACTACCGCATCATTCAATGCGACATCAATTGGAAACCGACTCCGCTAGCAGAATTGGATTACATTGAGGGTTACTCAAATGACCTTTTGCGGGAATACCACAACTCTTTCAAAACCACTACTTCATTTTCTCACTATCGACTCGTTTTGCCGAATGAGAATACCCGGATTACCCGTTCAGGAAACTACCTACTCCAAATCTACGAGAACCTCGACAAAGAAGTCACTGTACTGAGTCGGCGCTTTATTGTACTGGAAAACAAGGTTTTTGTTGCCGCAAAGCTGGTCACTCCCGCAGCAGTTGGCAAGTACCGAACCCATCACGAAATTGATTTTGAAGTCAGCGTGGACAAACTTCCGGTAGGCAACATGCGCCAGGAAATCAAAGCGACCATTTTGCAAAACAACCGTTGGGACAATGCCATTCAAGCACTGGTTCCCAATTTTAATCGACTCAATAATTTGGTTTGGGATTACCAAGACAAAGTGGTTTTTCCGGCTGGAAAAGAATTCCGGTGGTTGGATATGCGCAGTCTGTTCATTTTTGGCTCTCAAATTGCCAGCATCAACAAGGTCAATGGTCGCTTTGAGGTAATCGCGAAAGAAGATCGACCATTTGATGGCAAACAATACTTCCAGATTTTAGACCTGGATGGTGATTTCGTCATTGGCAATTCTGATCAGCGGGGAATGCGGCTCAATGAAAATCTGCAGCGCCGCACCAATACCGACGGGGCAAACCCCAACACTGCCGATTGGCGAGATCTGGCTCAAGACGAATCCAATCACTTCAACAATTCAGTAGGCAGCGACTATGCAGAAGTACAGTTTTCGCTAGGCATGAACGAGCCATTGCTCAATCAGGATGTGTATCTGGTTGGCCGCTTCAATGATTGGCAAATGAAAGCCGAAAACAAAATGAGTTTTGACGACGTGCAGCAAGCCTATATGGTGCGTGTTCCGCTCAAGCAAGGATACTACAACTATGCTTTCTCGGCAAAACCGAGAAACAGCACAACTGCGCCAGTTAATTTGACGCCGATTGACGGAGACTGGTGGGAAACCGAAAATGTGTACACCATTTTGATTTATTACCGCGCATTTGGAGAACGTTACGATCGAGTAATCGGCATGACTCGGGTTCAATCCGGCATCCGTTAAGCCTGCAATGGTGAATTTTGATTAATAATCCACGTTACTCATCTAGAATAACTGCCTTTTTATATAAAAATTTCGACCATTCGGAGTTGCTTTCCTAGTATTGCAGTGTGTTAAAATTTTTAAGAAATCACCATAAGTTTAACACGTTAAACGACTAGAAGCATTATGTCAAACTTCGCCAAACTGAGCTTGGGTGGATTATTAGGTCTACTGATTTGCGTTGGGGTACAAGCCCAGCAACGCTGGAATCTTCAGCAATGCATTGAATACGCCACCCAAAACAGCATCTCGATCAAGCAGATCCAAAACCAGATCCGCACCAGCGAATTAACGCTCAAACAGAACCAGTTCAACCGACTCCCTTCCGTCAATGCTTCGGCCAATGGAGGGATCCAGTTTGGCCGTACGATCGACCCCACCACCAACTCCTTCAACTCGCAAAACATTGTCAGTAACAGTATTGCACTGTCTGCCAACGTACCGATTTACAACGGAGGGCGGCTCAAAAACAACATCGCTTTGAGTCGCATCGATCTCGAAGCGATCAAATACGACGCGGCCTTTACTGCAAATAACATCGCCTTGAGTGTTGCTGCCAATTACCTCAATGTCCTACTCGCTGAAGAACAATTGGCCATTGCCCGCACCCAACTGGAGCAGGCCCGCTTGCAATTGACGCAAACAGAAAAATTAATTGAAGCAGGATCTCGTCCCCGCAACGAACGCCTGGACGCTCTAGCCCAGGTCGCCATTAATGAACAAACTGCGGTAGATGCCGAAAACCAGGTAATCATTCGCTATCTGGCGCTCAAACAACTGATGGTTCTCGACCCCGCTCAGGAATTGTTGATTGAGCGGCCTCAAGTGGTCATCCCGGCAGATGCCAATCCAGACGCCTACGTCCTGGAAACAATTTTTACCGGAGCATTGGGTGCACAACCACAGATTTTGGCTGGCCTAAAACGCCGGGAAAGCGCCGAAATCTCCATCGATGTAGCGAAATCTGGGATGTTGCCCTCTTTGTCTATGTATGGCAACCTCAACTCCTACGCTTCCAGTCGGGCTTACAACTACACCTTTGAAAGACAAAGATATAGCCAAACTGCATTTTTCAACGGGCAGCCTATCAACTTTGAGATTGAAAATCAAGTGCCTGTGCAGGCAGGTAAGCAAGCGTGGACAGATCAAGTCAATCAAAACTTTGGCCAAAACATCGGTCTCCAATTGTCAATCCCAATTTTCAACAACTACCGCAACCACATCAACATTGAACGCGCCAAAATCAATGTTATCGGAGTTGACTTGACCAACGAGCAAACCCGCCAGCAGTTGAAAACCGATATTCAAACCGCCATTGCCAACGCCCGTGCAGCCCGTCGGTCTTTGATTGCCGCTCAAGCCTCCGAAGAAGCATCCCGTCTGGCCTTTGAAAACGCCCAGCAACGGTTTGACATTGGGACTTCCAATCAGTTGGAATTCAATACCGCCCGCAATAACCTGTCGCGTGCCCAAATGGACTTGACCCGCGCCAAATACCAGTACGTTTTCAACGTCAAGCAGGTAGAATTTTACCAAGGCAAAAAAATCACCCTAAACTAAACGCAACCCACGACTTCAGTCGTGGGAGCCCACAAAAAACTCAACCCACGACTTTAGTCGTGGGAAGGGAGGCAACCAAAAACTCAACTCACGATTTCAGTCGTGGGAAAGCGCGTAAGCGCGTTAAAAAAAACACCGTCACAACGCAATAAAATCATGGCAAAGAAAAAAAGCAACAACTGGTTGATCATTGGATTAGTAGCCCTTTTGGCTGTTTTGGTTGTAGTTGCCGTCATTCAGGCACGCAACAAACCTAAAGGCGAAAAAGTAACCGCCGAAAAAGCAGAACTTCGCACCATCAAAGAAGTAGTTGCGGCGAGTGGTAAAGTTTTTCCTCACACCGAGGTTAAAATCAGTTCTGACGTTTCCGGAGAAATCGTAGAATTGTACGTTAAAGAAGGTGATTCGGTGCGACTAGGACAAGTATTGGCCAGAATTGACGCCGACGTTTACCAGTCACAAGTGGAGCAAGGTATGGCGGCACTCAACCAGGTCAAAGCACAGGAAGCCAATGCCAAAGCGCAAATTGAAAGCCAACGCGGACAGCGCGAGCAAATTCTGGCCAACCTGGAAAATGCCCGGGAAATTCAAAAGCGCAACGAAAAACTCTATAAAAATGGAGTGATTTCCGAGGCGGATTACCAAACTTCCTTATCCAGCATGCGGGCATTGGAGGCCAATTTGAAAGCCTCAGAAGCAAGCATTAGGTCTTCTCAGGAAAGTGCCAAAGGTGCAGCCTTTCAAATTCAAAGCTCGGAAGCATCACTCAAGCAATTGCGTACCAGTTTGAAACGCACCACCATTTATGCCCCCAACAATGGCATCGTTTCCAAATTGAACGTAGAGAAAGGAGAACGCGTAGTAGGTACCATCCAAATGACGGGTACCGAAATGATGCGCATTGCCAACCTCAACAATATGGAAGTACGGGTAGATGTGAGTGAAAACGACATCCCCCGCGTAAAACTGGGAGATGCTGTAGATGTAGAAGTTGATGCCTATATTGGCCGCAAGTTTCTTGGTCATGTGACCGAAATTGCCAACTCCTCGTCCAATTCGGCAACTGCTGCCCTGACCAGCGACCAGATCACCAACTTTGAAGTACGCATCGCGATTGATCCAAGCTCTTATCAGGATTTGATTGAGCCACGCAAGCGCTATCCCTTCCGCCCAGGTATGTCTGCTTCGGTTGAAATCAACACCACCACCAAAGCAAACATCTTGACCATTCCAATCCAGGCCGTTACCACCCGCGAAAAAGACGCCAACAAAACCAAATCCAAAGTGGTGAAAAACAACGACGGAGAAGAAGAACTGGTCAAAGACTTAAATGAAGACGACCTCAAGGAAGTAGTCTTTATCATCGGCAAAGGCGATACCATTAAAATGGCCGAAATTAAAACTGGTGTTCAGGATGACACTTACATCGAAGTGTTGGACGGCATCAAAGTTGGTGACGAAGTGGTATCCGGCCCCTACTCTACCGTTGCACGCAAACTCAAAGCTGGCAATGTAGTGCGCAAAGTCAAAGAGGACGAACTGTTCTCTGATGGCAAAAAGAAAAAGACGGAAGATCAATAAGGTATAGACCTACTCAACGACACTTAATTGAAAATTTAATTAAGTGTCGTTGTTGTTTTACTCCAAACAAGACTTTTGACGGTAGCTTCAAATGAGTTTAATTATTTTTATCAAAAATCCTGCATTAGGAAAAGTAAAAACCCGCCTTGCCGCTACACTGGGCGATGAAGTTGCGCTTGACATTTACCATAAATTATCCGAACGCACCCGCGAAGTTGTCTCTGTCATAGAATCTCCTCGCTATTTGTACTATAGCGATTTCATTGACCAGACCGATGAATGGGTCAATGCCCTATTTATAAAAAGGCTTCAACAAGGTTCCGACCTGGGTGAGCGCATGCTCAATGCATTCATCGAAACGTTGCAAGCAAGTTCTCCAACCATTATTATAGGGAGTGACTGCCCCTTGCTGACCCCTGACATTTTGCATGAAGCATTCAATGAATTGAAAAAACACCCGTTTGTGCTTGGGCCAGCATTGGATGGCGGGTATTACTTGCTGGGGATGCACGAACCTTGCCCGGAATTGTTTCAGGCCATGGAGTGGAGCACCGATCGTGTTGCCCAAGTCACCCTGGAACGCATTGCGAAACGCAATCAGGCTTGTTTTGTACTTCCACTACTTCCCGATGTTGATGAGGCAGCAGATTGGGAGCGGTATGGTTGGTAAGCAGAAGCCTCTGTTTTTCTAAAAAACACTTGGTATACTTGACATTTTATTCAAAATTTCATTTCTTCGTATGGTAAAATACTCCAAATGAAATTCAAAATGATTCAAATTATGGAAACGCAAACTGATCTTTTTTACTTCAATTTTACCAGAAAACCCATTCAACCTGTTCTCCGCAACCTGATCATTGGCATTGCGGTAGTGTTGCTGGTTTTAGTTTTGTACACCATTATAAAGGATGCGCTTTTGAACAAGATTTCCTGGGACACTTTTCGGCCTGTTCTTAATGGTCTGGCAATCTGGGTCGTAGCTATTCTGTTATGGAAGGAAAGAAATTCAAAAATCGAGGAAGCTTTCGTGCGCATTTCGCCAGCTTCCATTGAATTTAAAAATGAAAATCAAAAAGACAGCACCACAGTTCTGCTGGATCAAATCAAAGAATACCACTTGCAATGGAACCGCATTGACTTCAAACCAGAAGACAAGCCCTGGCTTTATATAAATGTACAAAGTCGCACAAAAGCCAAACTCATTTTTGAGCAACTGCATGCTGCGGTGGAAATGGCCAAAAACACTCAAAAGGTTTAATCACTCATTCAGCCCTTCCACGAAAGGAACAAAGCGAAATGGACCCAGCGGTTCATCCTCATATAAGTTGGCGGCGATGCGGCGAATGCGGAACATGGTCTGTTCCTCTTCCCCGACGGGAATCACCATCACCCCGCCAACAGACAATTGTTCGCGCAGGGCATCCGGCACATAGGGCGCACCCGCAGTGACAATGATGCGTTCAAACGGGCCGTACTCCGGCAAGCCTTTGTAACCATCGCGGTAAAACAGGCGAATTTGCGGATAACCGATAGCGGGCAGAAAGGTCTTAGCCAGTTCGTACAATTCCTTTTGGCGCTCGATGGTGTACACTCTGGCGCCCAAATGTGCCAGGATACAAGCCTGATAACCAGAGCCAGTCCCTACTTCCAAGACCTTTTGGCGCTTGCTTACCTCCAACAGTTCAGTCATGTGCGCAACCGTATATGGCTGAGAAATGGTCTGATCGCTGCCGATGGGAAAGGCTTTGTCCTGGTAAGCATGGTCTTCAAAAGCCTTGTCTAAAAAGAAATGGCGGGGCAACGCAGCAATGGCTTCCAGCACCTTTTCATCTTTGATGCCCTTTTTGCTCAGCGTTTCCACCAGGCGGCGGCGCATGCCTTTGTGTCGATAGGTATCTTCCATTTTTGGCATCTGCCTTAGCTTTTGAGCATGGGAATATGCGGAATGCCATCTTCCAAATATCCTTCCCCACACTGTACAAAACCTAAAGATCCATAAAATTTTTCCAAATACGCCTGTGCTCCAATTTTGATGGGCTGCACACCAAATTTTGCGTACAACTGCTCAATGCTGTAATTCATCAAAACGCGGCCCCAACCACCGCCCCTTGAAGCAGCAGAAGTGACGACCCGACCTATGGAGGCATACTCAGGATAAGCAATCCCTTTTTCCAGCAAACGCGTATAGGCGTGCAGTTTGCCATCCTCCTCTCCGTACCCAAAGCAATGAAAAGCGACCAGGTCTTTGCCATCGGCATCCAGAAAAGCACAGTTTTGCTCCACCGAAAAAATTTCCTGCCGCAGCACCATGCTATCGTACAATTCGTGCAGGGTCAATTCATCAAAGAATTTACAGGTAAATGTCAAGTTCATCTGAAAAGTGCTACAATTTTTGGTCCAAAAATCAACAATCCAACGCCCACCGCCGCAAAAGCGGCAATCAGTACCGCTCCTGCTGCAACATCTTTGGTTTTACCCGCCAACTCATGGTAATCCGGTGAAACCAAATCGGTCAGAAATTCCAAGGCCGTATTGAATCCTTCGGCTACGAGTACACTGCCTATTGTCAAAACCAGCAAAATCCACTCCTGCAACGCAATGCGAAAATAGCACCCTGCCACAATCACAGCCACCGCAACCGCCAAATGAATGCGGGCATTGGGTTGGCTTTTAAACAAAATAGCAATCCCGTTGAAGGCATACCTGAAACTGGCAACTCGTTTTTCCAGCATAATTAAAAAATTATTTTGTTCCAGCCGTTCAAAGCTTAATTTTCTTTGGAATACTGTAGGCTTCTTACTATTTTCCCGCTCGCAATCAGCAAGCAAAAAGCCTGTTGAACGTTTGAAAATTTAGATTCATGACAAGCCACAAGATCTGCATGTTGAGTGCTGGCAAAATCGGTAACTTTTACACCACGACTTTGCACAACCTGTGCGGGCGTGATTGGGTTTACGCCATTTACTCCTGCAGCTCGGAACGCGCTGACAAGTTCGCGAAAGAATGGGGAATTCCCAAGTCTTCCTCCAATCTTGATGAAGGCGTTCAGGATTCAGCGTTCAATGTTGTCTTGATTGGGCTGCTCAATGAACACTACGGATTAAATTTCTCAAAAAGTAATTGATAAAGCATAATAACCAAAATCTGTTTCCTGTCTAATGCTCTTTTTTCCTTACCTGGTGGAGCTGGTTACAGGATAATTGAATTGGCTTATTGAAACACAAGATTATGTTGGCAATCGGAATGGATCTGGGCGGTACAGCAGTAAAAGCCGTCGTAATTGATCACTATGGAAATGTAATCAAAACGATGTCCCGTCCTCTCGGACAACACGCCACCTCCATCGATGAGTGGAGTTGGAAAGGCGTCGTCAAATCTGTCGCTACAGATCTTTTGGAAGAATTTTCAGGACGCGTCACTGCAATGGGCATGTCGGCTCCTGGAATTTGTAATGAAGAAAATGCGGCCATCTACTCGATGCCTGGCCGTTTTTATGGTCTGGAACAATTCATCTGGTCTGATTACCTCGACCATGAGACCTGGATCCTCAACGATGCCCACAGTGCCTTGATGGCCGAGGCTCAATTTGGCGCAGCCAAAGGCTACAAAAATGCCATTTTGCTTACCCTCGGCACAGGTGTTGGCGGAGGAATCATCATCGATGGCAAATTGCTGCAAGGCCGCAATATGATGGCAGGTCACCTGGGGCATATCTCCGTAGATGCCGACAATCCAGAACTGGATATCTTCAAAATTCCCGGCAGTATCGAAGACCACATCGGCAATGCTACCATCGAAAAACGGACTTACAACCGCTACCAGGCAACCCACGAACTGGAAGCAGCCTATCGTGCAGGCGATCCAGTGGCGACCTATGTTTGGCTGAGTTCGGTACGTAAATTGTCTATTGCCATGTGCTCCTTGATCAATGCACTCTCACCAGAGGTGTTCGTTCTCGGTGGTGGCATCGCCCAAGCTGGCGATTCTTTGATGAAGCCTCTTGCAGCTTTCATGGAATTGCACGAATGGCGGCCGCGCGGCGAAGGGGTTCCGGTACTTTTGGCCCACCACGGTGAACATGCCGGAGCGATTGGAGCAGCAGCGTTTGCGATTCGACAAAGTACGAAGTAGATTTTGGGCTTTAGAACATGTCTAAAAGCCGCACCCTTTGGAATGGAATATGAGTTGACTCTCCGAATTCGCGCGAATTCGGAGAGTCAACTCTCCGAATTCGCGCGAATTCGGAGAGTTTAACTTATCTTTGTAAAAAAACGATGATTACTCGGCTTTATGAAGACATCCTGGCGGCGCAAATTCAACAAGATAATCGGATAATTGTGATTTACGGGCCGCGTCAGGTAGGCAAAACAACATTGGCACACTTGATTATGCAAAAGTTTGCTGGACGTGTACTTGAAATCAATGCCGATGATGTGGATTACAGCGAGGTATTGTCTAGTCGCTCTTTGAATAAAATGCGCCAGTTGGTAGCCGGATACGATTTGTTGTTCATTGATGAAGCCCAACGCATTGCAGATATTGGAATCAACCTTAAAATTCTATATGATAGTATACCAACCTTGAAAATCATCGCTACCGGGTCATCTTCTTTTGAATTGGCCAATAAAATTCAAGAACCACTTACTGGACGATCCTGGACTTTCCAACTCATGCCCATCAGTGTCAGTGAATTATCCTTGAATCACAACCGCTTTGAGTTGGATAAAATGCTGGAAGATCTCCTGGTTTTGGGTGCATATCCTGCCCTATTCGGTATAGAAAACCGGGAGTTGCGCGTCAATTACCTTCAGGAAATTACCAGGTCTTATCTTTTTAAAGACATTTTGGCTATTGGAGCCATCAAATACCCACCAAAAATCAGAGATCTGTTGCGTTTACTCGCATTCCAAATTGGATCAGAAGTCTCTTTAACCGAATTGGCCAATACACTGCAAATTTCCAGAGAAACAGTAATAAGTTATATAGATCTGTTGGAAAAAACCTTCGTTATCTTCAGACTTTCCGGTTTTAGCCGCAATTTACGTAAAGAAATTACCCGCCACGATAAAATCTATTTTTACGACTTGGGAATAAGGAATGCTATTATAGAGAATTTCGCACCATTGGCACAACGCGAAGATGGAGGAAAGTTATGGGAGAATTTTTTAATCGTAGAGCGCATGAAAACGCAAACTTATCGGAGACAGGGAAGCAATCGTTTTTTTTGGCGGACGTACACTGGAGCCGAATTGGATTACATTGAAGAAAACAATGGACAATTGCATGGATTTGAATTCAAATTCAATCATAAAACTGCTCGTGCCCCACAAGTATGGACTGAAAAATATCCTGAAGCCACTTTCCAAACTGTGAATCGGGAAAACTACCTGGATTTTTTACTGAACCATTGATCAAAACTTCCCGGCCAATACACAAGTCAGTTTTTGTTGCGATTTATTTCCCTGGGGTTCAAACAATTCGACCCACACTACATACACTCCAATTCTGGCTTTCAGGAGTTCGTCCGTCGTGCCATCCCATTTGAGGATGCCTTCGGCAGAAAGAGATTCGTTGCGGGCCAAACGTTTTACTGGGCGACCATTGATGTCAAATATACTGATGTTGGCCAGATAACCTGGCGCATTGGTTTGATAAGGCAACAACAAGATGTCCTGAAATCCATCTCCATCTGGCGAAAACTTGGATTCTTCGATTCTAAATACCGCCTCCGCGTTTGATTCTGTTGGTCTGAAGATTTGAGAATTGGTATAGCCCGGCGTGGCCGAACCCGCTGAAGTCGCCGCAGAGTGCCAATTTCCGGCAGCGTTGGTGGGTAAATCAAAATTGAGTCGTTCCAAAGACACGCCTCGTTCCTGATCCAATAAGGGGCTATGCAGTTTATTGCTGTAATTAAACGAGTCAAGCGAAACACCGTTGTACTGTAAGGTGATGTTGCCTTGATCCGCTTCGAGCGTTGGCAAGGCATTTTTCAACAATGCCGTAGAGTCTTTAATAATATAGCGTTGGCGAACATCGGCGCTAGATTCTGCGATGGCCACATAACGACCAGGCGCCAAGAGGTAATTCGAACCAACCAGGCTTTGGATACCACCAGTCGTTTTTTGACGATTGATCAGTAGTAATCCTTTTAGATTGATCAGCTTTTGAGATTTGTTGTAAATTTCTACAAAGTCCGAACCTCCGGATTGAGGATTAAACAAGATTTCGTTGACAATCAAATCTCCCACAATGGCAGGTTCTGGCAAGCCGGTTAACACTTGCTGACTGGCTACTTGGGCATTTCCCAAACAATCGCGGATTCCCGGAGCAATGGTTAAGGTATAGGCTTTGGCGATTTGCAATGATGCGTTTAAGCTTAGAATCACCGAAATTTTGTCTGGCTGTAGGGTCGCATCTACGATACCAATCCCATCGGTAAGTGCATACCAGCGTAAATCTTCAGCAGCGTTGAGATCCAGCGGCTCATCAAAGCTTAGTGCTAGCTCCTTATCATTAATCGATACTGCGGTAACCAACTTTGGCCCGCTGCGGTCAGTGAGTTGGTTATTGATAGAATTGAGTCGACCAGGAGTACCACCTGTAGGATCCACGCTAGCACGCCAGTTTCCAGGGCAATCTGCAGCTGCGTTGGCGTTAATCAGCTCTAAGGCCCAGCCACCTTGGGCTTTGTCCACATCCCGGTACCAATCATCGGTATAATTGACCTGGTTCAAAACTGCACCAGTAGCTGATCTTAAACTTAGGTCATCCCCAGAATTGGTGAGCGAAGGAAAACCGGCTACACCAATCGTAGGACCAAAAGCTCGGAAACCAAGTGCATTTTCGGGGGCACAAAGGATAAAAAAGGTATTGGGCAAAAACAGTCCAGTACCCAGGCTTGCGGGCGTTCCACCATTGGAAATTAACAATTCATCCAAAGCGATTACTTTGTTGCTTTTGTTCCATAATTCGAGGTATTCCACTGCGGGCAGTTTACCCAAAGCTGGGGTTGGGTCAGCCATAATTTCACTGATCACAATATCCCCCTCCGCTGCCTTGCTGATTTCAAAGTAGGTAAATTTGCTGCGCTGAACGCTTGCTGTATTGCCAAATGCATCCCGAATGCCCGTTACGGAGCAGGTATATTCAACCAGGTTTTTCATTTTTTCCCCCAGGGTCAAAATGACGTTTCCGGGGTTATTGGCATCTCTAGAGGCAGATACAATGGAGCCTGCGCTAGGATTTAGATCATAAATATCGGTCTTGTTTGCGCTGGCCAGATCAACTGTTTCATTGAATTTCAGCAAGATAGTTTGGGCAGTAAGGGCTTCAACCCCCAATAAAACAGGTGGAGTACGATCCGTAAAAAGCGGATCAACCCGGATATCGTCCAAAGAAAAAGCCTTGTTTCGCGAAGCCGAATACCTACAAACCCATCCAAAGTGTGTACCTGTAGGATAGGTTGCATCTTTTGCCTTACCTTCTTGTACATATGCCTGGTTACCTTCATAATCGGCTTCCAGCGTCCAGGTTCCGGAGGTATCTCTACTCACTCGAACCCGCACATTTACGGTGGGAGAACCTACTCCGCCAGAACGGCCATTTAAAAAAGTAGTCAGTTTATCTCCGTCCTGCCGATAGAGTTGCAAGGCATCTGAATCTCCATTTATACCCCCCACCTGGATGAAATATCCGTTGAGCGGTTTGGATAAATCTGCTTGACTGGCCGATAAATAAATCCGTGGGTAATTGGTAGTCGAAGGTGAAAAAGCCAAATTCACATAAAATTCCCAACTCGTAGACCGATCACTCCCGGTAGGCGCGGGAATGGACAAATACGCTTGATTGTTGGTGACTGGATTGTTATCAGCCAACTGTAAGGCGCCATTAACCACGGCAAACTTACTGGAATCACCTTTCCATCCCTGGAAATTTCCAGTTGAGAAATCAACAACCAGTTGAGCGTGTGCAAAAATGGTCCAGCAGCACAGAATAGGAAAAATTATTGTGGTTTTCATGCGTTTAAAGGTAGCAATAAAGATACAATGCACTTATATTTGCCCATTGATAACAAATCACCATGTGTGCCTCGCGAACTGACACGCGGGTTGCACACCAGAATGGAAGCAAACTACAAAAAATCAAATGATTTTGAAAGTTAATTCTATTCACAATATTTCAACCGCCCTAACCTGCACAATTTTTCCTCATTATTTAAATTGTTTTGAACATGAGAGTAGCAGTAGTCGGTGTAACCGGTATGGTAGGTAATGTAATGATCAAGGTATTGGAAGAACATAAGTTTCCAATTACTGAATTTATCCCGGTTGCTTCGGAGCGCTCAGTAGGCAAAGAAGTTGCCTACAATGGCAGTAAATATGTGATCATCGGCATGGAAGAGGCCATTGCAGCTCGGCCAGATGTGGCTATTTTTTCGGCAGGTGGCAGTACTTCATTGGAGTGGGCACCGAAATTTGCAGAAGTTGGTACAACAGTAATCGATAATTCATCTGCCTGGCGGATGGATCCTTCTAAAAAACTGATTGTTCCTGAAATCAACGCAAACACCCTAACCGCCGAAGACAAGATCATTGCCAATCCCAATTGTTCTACCATTCAAATGGTTTTGACATTGGCGCCATTGCACAAAAAATACGGCATTAAGCGTATTGTAGTTTCTACTTATCAGTCCATCACTGGTACAGGTATGAAAGCGGTTAAACAATACCAAATGGAGCGCAAAGGATTCGAAGCGGATGAGATGGCCTATTTCTATCAGATTTTTGAAAACTGCATTCCCCACTGCGATTCTTTCCTGGATAACGATTACACCAAGGAAGAAATGAAATTGGTGAATGAAACCCGGAAGATTCTCGAAGATCAGAGCATTGCCATTACGGCTACCACTGTTCGTGTCCCTGTATTGGGTGGACACAGTGAATCGGTAAACCTGGAGTTTTTACAACCTTTTGAAGTAGCGGATGTTAGACAAATTCTAAGTGAAACACCAGGCATCATCGTTCAAGACAACCCAGCCAAGAATGAGTACCCGATGCCGATGTTGGCCAAAGACAGAGATGAAGTATTTGTAGGTCGGATTCGCAGAGATGATTCCATAACCAATGGTTTGAATCTTTGGATTGTAGCGGATAACTTGCGCAAAGGTGCTGCAACCAATGCGGTGCAAATTGCCGAATATTTGGCTGCGCACAACTTGGTTGGTCATTCCATTGTACAGGCATAATGGCGTAAAGACGCGATGCTACTCAGCAATGCATCGCGTTTTTACCTGCAAATCGTTCAACTAATTTCCATTACCTTGTTGTATACTAGGTAAATACTGAAAAAAAATGCTATTTTTGATTTAATAAACGGATATTACCAACCGTTTTCTACGAACAATGTACATCATGAACATTTTGAATAAAATCAAAATGCATTGATAATCAGCAAATTTGTCACCAGTTTATGAAGACCAAGCTCGTACTTTGGGGTACTAACGCACAGAATGAACGATTGTTAATTGCCCTTGAATTGATGCCAGAGGAAAATAAAGTGAAAGCTTTTACTTTCCCCGAACAAATTGCAACCGAAGAGTTCAGCCAACTGATGCTCAAGGAATGGAGAGACGGCAACGCAGTCGAATTTCCAGAAGGCTTTTCTGCAGAAGAGAGGGAACTCACCCTGAGTGGTAGTATTCTCCCCGATGGCGTAAAAGCTGAACGGGATGACATTGTACAACGCGCCCAAACCGAATGGCATTTCATTGTGCTCTCTTCTCGACTTTACCATACCTATCATTCTGAATTGAATGAATTCAGAGACCGCATCGAAAAGGCTTTGCGCTTTGAATCTGGGTTGTGGGACGAGTTGAAGGGATTCTGGGACAAAGTGCAAGTACAGGTTCGGGATCGAAACTTGTTCCGCGAACATGCAGATGCCTTGCGCGATCGCACCAACGAGCTGTTCACTTCATTAAAGGAATTACGGGGCAAATTGGATGAAGAATTTGAACGCCTCTCCAAGGAGAACTTCGAACGCTTCAATCAAATGTTGACGGATGTAGAGAAAAAGGTTAGTGATGGATTGCGTCTGCAACCACTCTTTGACGACCTCAAAGAAATGCAACGTAAATTCAGAGAAGCCAAATTAACCAAAGATCACCGTACCAAAATCTGGGATCGTTTGGATCTTGCATTCAAAGTGATCAAAGACAAACGTTTTGGCACCAGTGCAAACGCACCGGCCTCTGGCACTGCAAATGAAGGTGCTCCGGGGGATGATCGTTCTCCAGGTGAGCGCCTCAATCGCCGCTACGAAGGCCTGATGTCTGCAATCGACAAAATGGAAAAATCCATCAAGCGCGATGAAGACGATCTGGATTTCCAAAAACGCAAAGTAGCCAACACGGATGGTCAATTAGAAGCGCAAATCCGTCAAGCCAAAATATTGATGATCGAAGAGCGGATTCGCTCCAAACGTGAGAAACTGGGAGAAATGCTCCAGACTCGCGAAGAACTCGATCGTCGGGTGGAAACCCAAAAAGAACGCGACGCAAAAAAAGCCGAGCAAGACAAAATCCTTGAAGCAAAACGCGCTGCTGAAGAAAAAATCAAATCTGAAATCAAAGCAGCCGCTGACGCACGCAAAGATGACGATGGAAAGCTCTCTAAAGCTGCCGAACAATTGAAGGTTGAAAAAGGCACCACGCCCAAAACAACTGAAACGCCGGTTGCCGACGCTGAAGACTCCTTGCTTGATGCAGTTGTAAATACCGTTAGTGATTCTGTCACAGATTTGGTAGATACCCTTAAAGCAGTAGGTGAAGTAATCGGAGACAAAATTGGTGACATGGTGGAGGACATCAAAGAAGCAATGGAAACTCCTGCTGCTGAACCTGAGGCTCCTACAGTCGAAACTGAAACTACTGAAGTTGAGATACCAGCTACTGAAGTTGAGGTACCAACTGCTGAAGTTGAAGCTACGACCGAAGAACCTGCTGTAGTGAAAGAGGAGGAAATTTCCGAAAAAACGGTAGATCCAGAACAAAAGGATCCAAACGAATAACGATTTTTTTTACACTGTTCTGACATACAAAACGAGTTCCTGGCTTCTAATCGACCAGGAACTCGTTTTTTTTTTACTTTTTTCAACCGCTTACCGCCTAAAAACTTCCTTTCACCAAAAGAAAAAATTCTTTTTTTTTCTCCAAAAAAATTATTTTCCTCACAATTCATACATTAAAACTCAACAAAAAAAGGGAATTTTCGAAAAATTCATTGCTATTTTTTTTCACAATGCCCAAATATTGTCCTTGTCAAGGGAAAAATACTGTCGCATATTTGTATTGTGATCAGGAGATAACGAGAATGTGAAGCAAGTGATCATCAGCTAGTCAAAAGGATTGGCACACAAAATTGAATATGTTCATGGGATTATAATTTGTCAGTGGTCGGTCGTCCCGAAAGAAATTTCGGGACGATGGACACCTTTTAAACTGACAAGGTCTCTGCTCAAAAATAAAAAAGGGCATCTCTCAAACGAAATGCCCCTCAAGTAGTAACTAGGTCATGCTCATGGAATTATTGCAAAAAGATATTTCGTGAGATTACAATTTTTTGTTGTTGGGGTCAAGAATTAGCACATTCTGAGGCCAAGTTACGAGGAATAATTCTTCTGTGCAAGAAAGAAGTATTATTTCTATCAACGGACTCAAGATATTTTTTTTGGATATGTTCATGGGATTATATGTAAGGGTCGCGCTTAAAGTGCGACTTTTTTTTTGCCCCTACTTCATCGCTCCACTGAACTTCTTTTTTAAGACTCCCCTGTGACAATTAGGTCACGCTGTGATTCAAAAAAATATTTCCTGCGCGGCACGAAAGGTATTGGCATGTGCTTCAATAATCAAGGCCAATCGCTCCGAATAACCTCCACCCATACTTACTGCTACTGGCACATTATTTTCTTTACACATTTTCAGCACATACAAATCTCTTTCGCGGCAACCTTGTGAAGACAAACTCAATCTTCCGAGCTTATCACTTTCCAATACATCTACACCAGACAGGTAAAAAACCAGTTCGGGTTGGACTTTTTCGATCAATCCTGGCAAGGTTTTTTTCAAAAGTTTTAAATACGTCCAATCATCGGTATTGTCGGGCAAACCGATATCCAAATCAGAAACTTCTTTGCGCAAAGGAAAATTCTTAGCGCCATGCATGCTAAAAGTGAATACCCTGGGTTCGTTCCGAAAAATATGCGCAGTGCCATTGCCTTGGTGGACATCCAAATCAACCACTAAAATTTTTTCGACCATTTGATGATGCAGCAAATAATTGGCAGCTATCGCTATATCATTGGTACAACAGAATCCTTCTCCCCGAAATGCATAGGCATGGTGCGTTCCCCCGGCAACATTCATGGCTACACCGTATTGTTGGGCAAAAAATACACATTGTAAGGTTCCATTTGCGATGACCCGGCTTCTTTCCACCAATTGCGGCGTTAAAGGGAACCCAATGGCACGGATTTCGCGTTCTGTCAATTGCTGGTCGCGGAGGCGCTGCCAATAATCCAGGGTATGGGTGAGTAGGATGCTCGTTTCATCCAATGGATCTGGGGTAAAGAAGTTTTCATCGCAAACCGTCCCCTCATACAGGAGTTGCTCCGGGATCAACTCGTACTTGATCATCGGAAAGCGATGCCCTTTTGGCAGTTTATACTTGTAAATTGGGTCGAAAGCGATTTTAAGCATCAAACTTTTTCTATTTTTGCAGCGCAAAAAAATAGCCATCCTTTGCAATTCTTGTAACAAGGCGAAAGGTGGCCACAAAAATAACACATCATGCATTTAAGTGAACAGGAAATCATCAGAAGGGAGCACCTGGAAGAATTGCGCAAATTGGGCGTTGACCCCTACCCTGCCCAAGCGTTTGAAGTCAATGCCCTGGCTTCCGACATCAAAGCACAATTCACTGACGAGGCTCCCGAACAGTTTGAAGCAGTTTCTCTGGCTGGCCGAATGATGGTGGTGCGCGAAAAAGGTAAAGTGACTTTTGCCGAATTGCAAGACAGCAGCGGGCGGATTCAATTGTACATTTCGCGCAGCGACATTACCGACGGCGAAAATTTTGACCTGTATGATGTGGTATTGAAACGCCTGCTCGATTTTGGTGACTATATAGGTGTAAAAGGATTTGTATTTCGTACCCGCATGGGCGAAATCACCATCCACGTTAAGGAACTGACTTTGCTCAGCAAGTCTTTGCGCCCATTACCGGTGGTCAAAACCCGCACCAATGAAGCAACCGGTGAAACCGAAGTGTACGATGCTTTTACCGATCTGGAACAGCGTTACCGGATGCGTTATGTGGACTTAACTGTAAATCCGCACATCAAGGAAGCATTCATTACCCGCAGCCGGATCATCACGGCCATGCGCCGTTTCTTTGACGACAAAGGCTGGCTGGAAGTAGAAACGCCTATTTTGCAGCCCATCCATGGGGGTGCTGCTGCCAGGCCGTTCAATACCCATCACAATACCCTGGACATGCCGCTGTACATGCGCATTGCCAACGAGTTGTACCTTAAGCGCTTGATTGCGGGAGGTTTTGACGGGGTTTATGAGATCGGGAAAATGTTCCGCAACGAAGGAATGGACCGTACCCACAACCCGGAGTTTACCTCCATGGAAATCTACGTGGCGTACAAGGATTACTATTGGATGATGGAGATGGTAGAGCAATGCCTGGAATACATTGCCCGTACCATCAACAACGACAATCCGCTCCTCAAATTTGACGATCACGAAATCAACTACGCCGGGCCTTACCGCCGCCTGACGATGTACGACTCCATCAAGGAATACACCGGAGTAGACATTTCCGAGATGGACGAAGCGCAATTGCGCGACTTGTGCAAACAACTGCACATCGAAATCGACAATTCGATGGGTCGTGGAAAGTTGATCGATGAAATTTTTGGCGCTAAAGTGGAAAAAAACCTCATCCAGCCCACCTACATCATCGATTACCCCATCGAGATGAGCCCGCTGGCCAAAAAACACCGCAGCAAATCAGGCTTGGTAGAACGTTTTGAGCTGTTTGTCAATGGCAAAGAAATTGCCAATGCCTACTCCGAGTTGAACGACCCGATCGATCAGCGCGAGCGCCTCGAAGACCAACTCAACCTGGCCGCTCGCGGCGACGATGAGGCCATGGCCATGGACGAGGATTTCTTGCGTTCGCTGGAATACGGCATGCCGCCTACCTCTGGCCTGGGCATCGGCATCGACCGCCTGACCATGTTTATGACCAACAATCATACGATTCAAGAAGTGTTGTTCTTCCCACAAATGCGTCCGGAGAAGACCGAAGGGTAACCCACTCTATGTGCTTGGAATCAGAAAGCCTGTATCTGCTAATGCGTGATACAGGCTTTTTTTGTATGGGTCAAAAGCGATATGGAACAAAAAATTCAACCCCAAAAAAGTAATAACCTGAAAATCAATTGTTTTAACCCCTTGTGCAGTTCAATTTCGAAAATTTGGGGTGGTCAAAATCGTGTAAAAGTGCCTTGATTTGAGGGATGCCTCTTTATAGCTTGCCATCGAATTATTAATCCGTAAAATATTGTACGCATGAGTAACAGCAAAACCCGCGATTTATTGGCCCAAGAGTATGGGGTCAGTCGCCCTACTTTTTACAGTTGGTTGAAAAGAGTTGGCATCATACTTCCTGCTCGAGTTCTTCTTGCGCCTAGTGAAGTAGAGCTGGTTTACGAGAAACTGGGGAAGCCTGTTTCTTTGGAAGATAAACCTTCCAAATTCTCAAAAGACTGGCGAAAAGGCTAAAAAAGGCTTGATAAAAAAGCGCCTTGCTTGAAAGTGGGGCGTCTTTTTTTACAACAACCCAATTGCTTTACAAACTTTGACAGACTTTTACAAACTTTGACAAATTGGTATTTGAGCTTGCTGTAGTTTTGTATTGTACTAAAAAAGGAAAATCATGTTGCATACTATCAATGAAATACCAAACAATAAACAATTGACCAAAGGCTCTTGGGGGCTATCTACTTGGGAAACCTTTGGCGTTTTGTGTGCAGTTTCCTTGGTTGTTTTTTTTGTACAAGATCAGTTGATCCTAACCAAAGATGTGTATTACAGTCTACTGGGAGAACAAATGGCAATCGATCGGATTGATGCGCTATTGAATTTCCAAGCCAAATGGAAATGGGTGAGTTATGTAGCCATACCACTCATGCTTTTGCTTCAAAGCGCAACCATAGCCGCATGCATGTTTACCGGAGCAATCTTGCTGGATTGGAAGCTACCCTATCGAGCATTTTTTGGCCTGGTCATCCGGGCGATGGCGGTGGTCACCATGGGCAAAATTCTCCAAACCATCATCCTGCTTTTTATGGACATTCAAAGCATGGATGATTTTTACCAGGCAGATTGGTTTTCACTACTGGGGTGGGTCGGTAAAGCAAACCTTCCTGAATTGGCAATGGTTCCAGCAAGCTTCCTGAATGTCTTTGAGGTATTGTTTTGGATCTTGTTGGCCGCTGGTGTGCGACAATTGAGTGAAAAAGCCAAAGGACTGGGCTTTGTAACGGGTACTTATGGTGTGGGGCTGGTCTTGTGGTGTCTGTTTTTGGTGTATTTGCAAGTGAATTTTGGCTCCTAGTTAGGAGTTTAAATAAGAGATTCCTCGGCGCGCGAGAGGGATGTAATTAATTCGATTACATAATCGGAATTCTTAATTCAAAAACTTCAAAAATGAAAAAATTAGATCAGAGTTCGATGTTACAATTGAACGGAGAAGGAGCATGTAAAGTAAGTGGATTGGCAGTAGGCTTTGCCGTTACACTTGCGGTTGCAGGTATAGCAACAGGAGGAATTTTTTGGGGAGTCGCAGCTGGCCTTAGCGCATATGCTGGAGGCGTAACTGGATTTGTTTGTGCAATGCAATAAAATAACTTAAAATGAAGAAAATTCAGAATCCAGAACTAGAGATTATTCAGGGTGGAAAACTAAGTCCTAAGACTTCAGAATGGTTGGAAGGTTTTTGCCTTGGAATTTCAATAGGCTCATTTCTAATTACAGGGATTTCAGTGCCACTCAGGGCTGCTTTTGGCTTGGGAGCAATTGGAGTAGCCTGTGACCTTTAATTGGCAAACCATAATTTTTAACTGCCCTGAAGCTAACATCTTGCTTCAGGGCAATCAAAAAAAAATTTATGAAATTTTTAACCAAAATTTTAATAATTTTCATCGGTTTATATTTGCTTTATTATACATATAAATTCCTCTTGGACTTAGAGATATCTCCAACAGAACTATTGTTACGAAAAGTTTGTACTGGTTTAATTTTTGCTGTTATTTTATATCGCTCTATAATGCGAAGTAGGCTCTCAAAAAAATCAACTTAGTTGTGAAAATTGACTTACATAGTTATTTCTTTTGGGCATTAATCACTCTTTTCTCTTTTGTAATCATCCAACTTATTTTGTTAAAAGGTTGGAATGTAAAACCTTTGCTAGACGAAAAAATTTTGAACCTGGCATTTAAAGTACTGCAATTTTTTAAAATATGCTATCTCCTAAATGCCTTAGTTCTAAAGAATAGGTTAAAAAAGAGTGATCGATGAGCCTAGTATTCAAGTTGTATGAATACATGTATTACATTTTTTATCAAGCAAGTATAAGGTGTTCCTATCTATCCCTGTATTTGTTCTATATTTTTAGAAATACTTCAATAACCAACTCAGATAATCTTATGTCAAGCCTCAATCCGCGCCCCCTGCTTCACTTACTCTTGTTCATACTCATTTCGGCGGTGATCATTCTTCTGATATGTAAAACAATCGATGCTAAGTCTAAAAAAGAGTTGGTTGCAGCAAAAGTCGCTCAATGGCCATCAAAACTACCATTTCAAGCACTAAGGAGTTTCAACTTTCCTTCGCCCAGGCAAGCTAGCATCATTTTTTATTTCCATCCGGAATGCGATCATTGTATCTACGAAGCAAAAGCCATCCAAAAGCACTTGGACGCCTTCCGCTCCGTCCAAATGATTTGGATCAGTGCCGCTGATAGTAGTAGTATTCGTCATTTTGCCCAAGAGCAGCAACTAGATAAACAGCCAAATGTACAATGGATGAGTGATACTGCCGATGTATTTCATCACACTTTTGGCTCAAGCTCGGTGCCTTCGGTATGGATTTATGGCAAGGCTGGCCAATTGTTGAAACACTACCAAGGTGAAACCAAACCCTCCGCACTCCTCAAATACCTCAACAATGAATCAGAAACTGGCCGTTAAAGCTCACCAACTTCAACACGATCAAAGCGATTGTGGTCCAGCTTGCCTCCTTGGTGCGTTGCGCTACAGTTTTGCTTCTGCCCCTTTGGAACGTCTGCGGGAATGGAGCGGTACTTCTATCCAGGGAACTACCCTATTGGGTTTGTTGCAAGCTGCCCGACAGGTTGGTTTTGAAGCGGATGGATACGAGGCTGATCTGGCTAGTTTGCAAGACTGCAAAGACCTATGCATCTTGCATATTGTCAAAGAAGAAAGATTGCACCATTTCATCCTTTGCTATGGGTACGATCAAGTGCAGCAAGCTTTTCTGATCAGTGACCCTGCTGAACCAGCATCCAGATGGATGAAAAAAGAAGAATTGCTCCAAATTTGGCAAAGCAAAGCCTTGCTTTTGCTCAAACCTACCGATAAACTACCCAAAGCCAATACCCAACGCATCAACAAGCGTATCTGGTTTTGGAATTTGGTACAAGAAGATTTACCAATCCTGGGAATTGCACTGACGTTGGGGCTAGTAGCCTCAATAATGAGCCTTGCCTTGGCGCTTTTTTCCCAAAAATTAATCGATCAAATCATTCCCAAAGAAGATGCCTTCCGGCTGTTTTTGGGTACAGGATTGTTGTTTGTACTTTTACTGGCTAGAGCAAGTTTGGGATACATCAGGCAGGTGTTGTTGTTGCGCCAAAGTCGGGACATGAATCTGCGGCTCACGGGCAGTTTTTATCAGGCCTTATTGCACCTGCCCAAAGCCTTTTTCGACAACCGAAAAACCGGAGACCTGATCGCTAGGCTCAACGATACTCAACGCATCCAGCGTACTGTGTCTGCCCTCGCGGGAAGTGCGCTGATTGACTTGCTGAGTTTGTTGACTGCCCTGGGTTTTATGTTTGTATACAGTTGGCAAGTAGGGCTGGCCGCGGTGATTTGGTTGCCTGTGTTTATTGGAATCATCTGGCGTTTTCATGGAACCATCCTCCAAAAACAGCGCCAAACCATGGCCGCTTACGCTTTCACTGAAAGCCATTACATCGATAGCATTCAGGGGGTAGGTGTAATAAAAATTACCAATCGGCAGGATGTTTTTGCACGGATTACACAGGGGATTTTTGGCGTCTTCCAACAAACCCTCTTTCAATTGGGCATCACGGGAGCGCGTTTTGGCTTGGTAGTTGAATGTATCGGCACCTTTTTCTTAGCGGGAGTCATTGCCTGGTCTGGTTGGCAAACCCTTCAAGGTGGCTTGAGTACAGGAGGATTGATTGCCCTGTTGCAAATGGCGGCTACTCTCGTTGCCTCTGCTGCTCAATTATCGTCGGCCAATCTCATGTTGCAAGAAGCCAGGGTAGCATTTGACCGGATGTATGAGTTTGCAGCATTGGAAAATGAATTGGAGCTGGAAGCAGAACAGCCTAAATCCAGCATTCAGCACTTTGAAGAATTGAGGGTTGAAGAATTGGCCTTCCGTTTTCCTGGTCGCAAAAGGTTATTGGAAAACATTAATTTTCAGGTTCGCCGGGGAGAATGGATCAGCATCTTGGGGGAAAGTGGATGCGGAAAGAGTACGTTACTGCAAATTCTGCAAAAATTTTATGCCGCTGAGTCTGGTCAGATTAAAATTAATGGCATCGATCTGGATTTATTGGGTTTTGAAAATTGGCGGTCAAAATTGGGCGTTGTCCCCCAAGATATCAAGCTCTTTAATGGCACGCTCCTTGACAATATTCTGCTAGGAGATGAGATTCAAGATGCCTATTCTCTGCAACAATTTTTCACTGACTATGGGTTTGATCAATATTTTGCCCAATTTCCCAATGGTTATTCGACCTTGCTTGGTGAAGAAGGAGTAAATCTTTCGGGTGGGCAAAAGCAATTGGTTGCCCTGGCTAGGGCACTTTATCGACAACCAGAATTGCTATTATTGGACGAACCTACCGCAGCCCTCGATCGCGATACAGAACTGTTTGTCCTGCAATTATTGGATCGACTTCGAGGTCATTTAGGCATTGTGGTACTCACCCACCGCTTGCGTACAGCTCGCGCAGCTGATCGAATTTATGTGGTTGAAAAGGGTCAGATTGGAGCAAGCGGGCAGCATGAAGATCTTTTGCATGGAGACAACCTGTACAGCCGTGCCTGGTATGATTTGGTTGGGTATGAGCACCAATATGCAAGTATATAGTTCCCCCTAAATCAACCGAAAGAATTTGGAAATTTAATCTAAGGTGATGCAAATGACGAACCCGACCTCGGTTGGGTTCATTTCAAATCTGCTCAGAGGTAACGGTCTTTTTCCCCACTTTCTCCCCATTCTTCCGTTCCAATATCCGATGAAACTTCAGCAAATGCTGGGGATCATTCTCATTGTACACGCAAAGGATCAGGGTATTTTTGTTGCGGCCATCGTAAGGGAAAAGAATTTTGATGGGATTGTGCAGGTAGCCATTGTCTTCAAACATCAGCAATTGCTTGTTGCGGGAGGGAAGCCGAAACAGTTTTAGCTCCTCGGCATCTTTGGGCAAGGGAACTTCACCATATCCCTCTTCCTTCAGGAACTGGCGTACCATATCATAGCTCGTTTGCAAGCGCGAACCCGCAAAAATGGTGGTGTACTCGTATCCATCACTCGTACCTCCCATGTAATCCGAACCAGGCTCTGGAAATTCTTCCCGCAACGGCATAAGTTGTTTTGTTTATCGAAACGCTAAATTAAAAGAATATTGTCAAAAACGGGAAAACTTTCAACATAAAACCTAAATTCCAGCACCTACTTCACCGTCCCTTCCACGTAAATGCGTTCTGCCTGCGGAAACTCTTTAAAATACACTTTGATCATTTTGTAAAAATAACCCGATTTGCGCGAGCTGAATTCGATACCGATTTCGGCAGTTGAATCCGGGGGGATAGGCGCAGTACGCCAATCCGGAGTTGTGCAACCGCAGGATGGTCGAACATTGGCAATCGTGACTGAATCCGCTGAGCAATTGCGAAAAGTAAACGAGCAGGTCGTTAATTTACCACTTTCAATTTCTCCGAAATTGTGGGTATCCAGATTCACCCAGTTGATACAGTAGTCTTCGGGTAAGGTGAAAGCTACACTACAAAACAAAACACCTGCAATAGCGATAAATGCCTTCATGTCACATTTTTTATAGATCGTTTCCATTCTTTTGCTTGTTTTTTGTCAAAACAACGCTGATGCTTTACAATTTAGCGTACTCTTTATAACTTAGCGCTGCTATTGAGACAATTTTATTGAAAAGGCTTTTCTACTTACCTACCATTTAGTCATCCCATTTCCGTATTTCAGAACTATTTTCTCATGATCAGTTATCGATACCTTTTCGTAAAAGGCGAAGAATGGCACAGCTGTGCAGCTTGGCCAAGTCATCAAGTGGAGGAGTATTCACATTCGTTCACCCATAAAATGAATGTGCTATGAATATTCGAAATAAAGTTTATATATTGAATGTTATTGTAGGGATTCTGCTCATTTCTCTTTTGGGTTTGGGGCTCAGTTCATTTTTCATGCTTACCAAGTTCAAAAAGATAAAAACGGCTACGTTAGAAAGCAACGTTTATCGTTTTGAGCGTGACCTCGAAGATGTCCGTACTTGCATGGAGGCAGAGCAGTATACGCTGGCACAGATTCGAATAGGAGAAGCAATCGAACTTTTGAATTCAATTCGAAAGATGGCTACACAAGATCAAAAGATTCAAAACTCTTTTGAAATCATTTGCAAAAAGTATTGCAAAATTTGGAACGATCCAACGTGGAATTATCGCTACCAAGCGAAGGGGTATCCCGTTTTACAAAAAGGATTTGAGAAGTTTTGTGAATAATTATCCCTGAACAACATGCATCTGAGTATGCACAACAAACGCTTGAAAATCATGCAAGCTCTTAAACCGATTTTAAGTACATTACTGCTTGGCTTATTGTCAACTGCCAGCTGTTTTGCCCAGGCAGACCATTGCGATATGTACAGTGGTATCCTCCTCAAGGGAGATAGCCTCTATCAAGCAGGCAATTTTCTCGCGGCCATCAAATCCTACCGAGCTGCCAGGGTTGCCTGTCCTTCCAAGGTTTTTGAAACTGATGCCCGCATCGAGCGGGTGGTTCAAAACCTGCACCAAATGAAGGAAAAAGCAATTCAAAGGCGAGACGAAGTCATTCAAAAAATGTCAGTGCTGGAGAAAGACTTGCAACGCGCGCGCTACAATGAAGAAATGGCAGAAAAGAAAGAACGCATGCAACGTCAAATTGCCGAGCAAAACAAAGCAGAAATTGCATCAAGAGACCAACCTGAAAATCAAAACAACTCCTCAACTGAACAAAAAAACCCTTTGGAATTGTTGCGCACCGGTCATTTCCAGGAAGCATTACCCATCCTTGAATCCGCTGCATTCACTGATCAACAGGATAGCTTAAGTTTGATGCGCTTGGCCCACGCCAACTTGTTCAATGGCAAAATCGAGACTGCCGAATCGATCTACCGTATTTTGAAGCCACTCCCCTACCGCAAAGGCAATTTCAATTCTTTTGCCGAAGCTTACCTGGATGATTTCAAGGCTTTTGAAAACGCCGAAAGCGTTCTAGGATCAGGCAAAGTGATCCCATTGCCCATTCGCAATGCTTACTTGCAAATACGCACTGATTTGGAAAATTACGTTCAAGCACTGGCTTTGGCAGAACAAGAACGGCTCAGACCAAAGGCAAAATCAATGGAGGAAGATTCCCATTCTAGCTCCGAACCCGCAAAATCACTTGCTTCAACTAAGGAAGTAAAGATTGAAACCTCAATCGAAAAAAGTACTGCCGCTCCAGCGCCAGTCAAGGATACGACTTCAGCTGTTTCCGTAATTGCACCAAAAGAACAGCCAACAACGGATGCCATTACCCCCTCAAATGAATCCAGCACGGTGGAAAGCAGCCCTAAACCAATGGAAAAAACCAACGAAGCCCTGGCTAGCACCACTGAAAAAGGGAGTACAAAAACGCGTTCCAGCACCAGTTCCCGAGATAAGCTGGAAGAAGATCGCCCCATGCCACCAGCTCCAGAGTTTGTGTTAAAAACCTTGATCAATACAGAAATTGAAAACAAAACCAACCGAACCATTCCCAAAACGGGTGAACCAAGTGCGTACATCGTCTTCATCGGGGATTTTGATCTGAACGATTACTATGCCCAGCGCACCCTCAAGCGAGCACGCGATCAGTATGGCATCAAAGAAGCGCGTATCCGTTATTTTGATGAGGTACTCAAGTACCGAATTTTGCTGGCTGAATTTGCAACCAAGGAAGAAGCAGCCCAGTATACGCTTGATTTTGAACAAAAACATGCCGAAAGGGCCTGGATGGGGGTATTGTATTAGGGACGTTAAAAAAATAAATGTTCGTTTTGCCAAAGAATTAGGTGAGTAAACGGATCATTTTAAGTGCCTCATCTAATCCTTTGGCTCAAAAAAATGAATATTTATTTTTGCCCACTACTTAGCTTTTCTTTGTTTGCTAACCCCAAAACTTTTATCTTCCCTTGAAGAAGTATAAAAGATAACAAACAATGAAACATCAGTTCGTATTGTTCCTGCTGTTCTGCAGCATCAGCCTTTGGAGTCAAAACAAAACCATTGGCAAAATCCATCATTTCGATCCGGCCTGTGCTGCACTTATCGATGAGCAAGCCAAAATCGAAATCATTGCCGAAGGTTTTGAATGGGCCGAAGGGCCAGTTTGGGTAAAAAACGGAGGCTATCTCCTGTTTTCCGATGTACCCAAAAACACCATTTACCGCTGGAAGGAAGGAGAACCTCTTGCCCCCTTTTTACAGCCCAGCGGCTATACTGGAATTTTGCCTTACAGCGAAGAGCCAGGTAGCAATGGCTTGTTGATCAACCTCAAAGGAGAATTGGTCACTTGCGAGCATGGCGATCGCCGGATTGCTGCGATGCCTTTTCAGGTGGGAGGCAAACGCACCCTGGCCGACAACTTTGAAGGCAAGCGTTTCAACAGCCCCAATGACATCACCCAGCACTCCATAACCGGAGATTACTACTTTACCGATCCACCGTATGGAATGCCCAAAAAAGAAAAGGACGAAAGTCGGCAAACGCCCTGGTTTGGGGTATACCGGATCGATCCTCAAGGCAAAGTATCCCTGGTGGACAAAACCCTGGATCGACCAAATGGCACCGCAGTTTCACCAGATGGAAAGACCCTGTACGTAGGTCAAAGCAGTGGCTCACAGCCTTACATCACGGCATATCCAATTGCCGCTAATGGCAAAACGGGCAAAGGAAAAGTAATTTTTGAGGGATCTACCTATCTCAAGGAAGGCAAGTATGGCATTTTCGATGGCATGAAAGTGGACAAATTGGGCAATATCTTTGCCAGTGGAATGGGCGGAGTGCTGATTATTGCGCCTTCTGGCAAATTGCTGGGTCAGATAGAACTGGGCCAATTCACCGCCAACTGTGGCTGGGGAGATGATGGCAGCACGCTGTACATCACTTCGGATATGTACTTGTGCCGGGTGAAAACCAAAACCAGCGGATGGTAAAACCAATATAACTAGATAAAACTATTCACTATGAGATACCGTTTGTGGGGAGCTATGCTTGTCCTGTTCTTCAGTGCATGCCAAATTTGTGCACAAGAGGCTTATTTACTCAAGTTGAACCCTAAAGATAGTGTTGATTATCGCTTTCAATCCTTTGTAAAAACAGTAGTTCTTGATGACAATCAAGTTCCTGCGCTTTCGACCTCGATGAATTACGTTTTTCGTTCTCGTTTAAGTAAAATCAGCGATACGACAATTACCTTGATTGAAAAAGTAGAACGACTATATGGTACTGCCAGTGCCAGAGAGGTGGAAGTGAGCTTTGATACCGATAAACCCAACGAAGGTGACCCCACCGTCATGGCCCAATTCAGCCAAATGGTGGAAAAAGGCATCGTATCGGTTGTCAAGCCAAATGGTGAATTTGTATCTGGAGAATCATTTGACAATGATTTGTTTTCGGGTACCGGCGGCGGATCTGATTTTCGAACCGTTTCAGGAAATGCTCGGTATCTGTCTGACAGCGTTAAAGTTGGTGAATCCTGGACGGTCATCGATACGCACATCAATCAAGGTTTATCCACTACAATTTCAACTATTTGGACATTAAAAGCAGTGGAAGCAGATGTAGTCATTTTGACTGCGTATGGACAAGGCACTATTTCAGGTAATCCGGCTAAGTTGCCGCAAGACCAAATGAATGGCACCTTAACTTTGGAGGGAACCAACAAGATTGAGCTTAAAACTGGCATTTCTCGAGAAAGTGTACAAAAAATAATTGCCAAAATGGAGTTAGATCTCGAAGGGCAAAAGCAGAAAATGACTACGGAAACCAATTCAACGTCAAAGTTGGTCAATTGATGCGGTTCAATAGCTCGATACACTCTACCAAACTATCCCGCCAGTACGGAATATCCAATCCAAATGCCGACTTGATCTTGCTTTTGTTCAAAACACTGAAGTGAGGCCGAGCTGCAGGGGTTGGGTAGTCCGAACTGGGAATGGGCTCAACCTTACACGAAATCTCCGTTAAATCAAAGATGGCCTTGGTAAAATCGTACCAACTGCATACCCCTTCATTGCTGTAGTTGTAAATTCCGCCTTGATTTGCAGGCCAACCAGTCAACAACAATTGGAGGGTCATCCTTGCGATGTCGCAGGCATAGGTCGGTGTACCAATTTGGTCATTGACGATTCGCAACAAGTCTCTTTCTTTGCCCAAGCGGAGCATGGTTTTAACAAAATTGTGGCCAAAAGAAGAGTATACCCAGGAAGTGCGGAAAACCAAAGCCTCTGGATGCGCCGCCATCACCCGCAAATCTCCGGCCAATTTGCTCTGAGCATACACACTTTTAGGCGTGGTTGGATCTGTTTCCAATAAGGGGCGGTCGATCCCATTGTGGTAAACATAGTCCGAAGAATAATGGACAAATGCCGCGCCCTTGGCATGGCAGATTTTGGCAAGCTGTTCTGCTGCATCTGCATTGATAGAATACGCCAATCCCTGCTCTTGCTCGGCCTTGTCTACCGCCGTATAGGCAGCACAGTTGATGCAGGCATCAAAAGTTGTTTCGTTCAAAAAACGCTCTATTTCCGATGATTGGCTAAGGTCAAGTATTGTCCGATCCACTGGAACGAACTGGATGCTTGGGAATTCCGATTGCAGGGCTTGAAGTTCGCGACCAATCTGGCCGTTGGCCCCGGTGATGAGGACTTGCATAACTTTTGATTTAGGAGTTGCGAGCGCCCCGGTGTGCTCCGAAATAAGGAAGAATCCTGTCTTTTTCAGAAATAATGGCCTGGTCAAGGTCAATTTCCCAATCAATTTTCAAATCTGGGTCATTGTAATGAATCCCACCTTCGTGTTCTTTTGAGTAGAAATTGTCGCATTTGTAAAAGAACTCTGCAGTATCACTAAGTACCACATAACCATGTGCAAATCCGCGGGGGATGTACAATTGCTTTTTATTTTCCGCACTGAGTCGAATTCCATACCATTGTCCATAAGTAGTAGATTCAGTACGAACATCTACTACAATGTCCAGCACTTCACCTTCCAATACCCGCACCAATTTGGCCTGAGCATGAGGCTCCAGTTGGAAATGCAAGCCACGCAACACCCCAAAAGTGGAGCGTGCCTGATTGTCTTGCACAAAAACGGTTTGAATACCGGCTTCTTTGAACGTATTGGCATTAAACGCTTCAAAAAAGTAGCCGCGTTCATCATTCCAGACTCTGGGTTCAAAAACCAGTAAATCAGAGATTGGTGTAGGGAAAAATGGCATAATAATTTATTTCTGACGGAAGAAAATGGTGATCGGCACGCCTGTGAAATTATAATTTTTCCTCAATTGATTTTCCAAAAAGAACTTATAATTTTCCTTGATATGCGTCGGGTGGTTGCAAAAGAACGCAAAAGCCGGATACGCCAAAGGCAATTGAGTAATGTATTTGATTTTGACGAATTTCCCTCGATGTGAAGGTGGCGGTGTTCTTTCGATTACATCCAGCAGCAGTTCGTTCAATTCTGAGGTTTTTACTTTCCGGTTACGGTTTTCAAATACCTCCAATGCCACTTCAATGGCGCGGAAAATCCGCGTCTTTTCGTGAACCGAAACAAACACCACGGGCACATCCGTGAAAGGCGAAATGCGCTCCTTGATTATTTTTTCAACATCCCGCGCCGTGTTGGTTTGTTTTTCAACCAGATCCCATTTGTTGACCAAGAGTACAATCCCTTTGTTTCTTCGTTGCGCCAAGCGGAAAATGGCTTGATCCTGCGATTCCACCCCCGTTTGTGCATCGATCATCAGGATACAAACATCACACTCTTCGATGGCTTTGATGGCGCGAAGTACGGAATAGAATTCCAGGTTTTCGTGCACTTTGGCTTTCTTGCGAATCCCTGCAGTGTCTACCAGAATAAACTCTTTGTCATATTTGGTGTACAGGGCATCGATGGAATCGCGGGTAGTACCGGCAATTTCGGTTACGATGTTGCGGTCTTCACCTAGCAATGCATTGGTCAAAGATGATTTTCCGACATTGGGTTGGCCTACTATGGCAAAACGTGGCAGTCGGTTTTCTTGCGGCAACTCATCTGCACTGAGGTGATCTGCTACTGCGTCCAGAATTTCGCCACTGCCACTGCCAGTGAGTGCGCTCAGGAAAAAAGTATTTTCAAAACCCAAACTCCAAAATTCGTTGGCTTCAAACAAACGCTGGCCATTGTCTACTTTGTTGACTACCAAAAAAACCGGTTTCTTGCTGCGGCGCAGCAAGGAAGCAACTTCTTCATCCAGGTCGGTAATGCCAGTGGTTACATCCACCAAAAAAATAATGACCGTAGCCTCTTCAATGGCTATTTTGACTTGCTCGCGGATGGCCGCTTCAAATACGTCAGTCGAATCGGGTACAAAGCCCCCGGTATCTACAACGGTGAAATTCTTGCTGTTCCAATAACTGGTACCATATTGGCGATCCCGGGTTACCCCGGAAATGTTGTCAACAATGGATTGGCGCTCACCAATCAAGCGGTTAAAAAAAGTAGATTTTCCAACGTTAGGACGGCCTACTATAGCGACGATATTGCTCATATAATGATGTATTCGGAAAAGGCGGCAAAGATAGTAAAAAATCTCAGTTTTTTAGCTTAAATTTTCCTCAATTTTAAGGACTTATGCCGATTTTTCAAAAATACAGCTTTCAGAATAGAAATTCCAGCTTTAATGGATTATCGCTGATTTTTAGTATCTTTTGTCAGCGTATCTACTTTTGAAGCACCATGAAACCAGTAAAAAGAAATCTTCTGATGCTGCCCCCCCTGTTGGTGTGCTACCTTTTGAGTGCTTCAACTAGGGCGCATAGCTCTGCTTATCTGGAACCTTGTGCCATTTATTATTAAAAGCGCCTGGGTGCAGCTTGACCAGCATAACTACACCTTGTCAAAACCCAAAGTTCATATGTTGGAAATACCTTTGATTGATGCTAAAGGAGCGACTGGGTATTGGTATTTTTTTTCCAATTCCAAAAAATTAGGTATTTTTTGGGTGAGAAATATTTTTTATCTTGTAGCAGTTTGAAAGCAGCGAGAGGCTGATATTTCAAAGAGCTAATTCTACAACCTAAAACCTTTTTTAACATGTCACAAGACACTACTAATTGGTATTACATTTACATTACGGCTGCCAATCCAAGTAATGGTGTACTCACCCTTTCAGACAAGGGGGAAACAGGCATCCCAGACCACGGTGCTATATATGATGGAATATTTTGGGTGGTGACCGAGGATGTGCCCAATATTACAGCTATTACGGGAGTAGAACATGAAGACGGCTCCAACCTCTTTAGTGAAAACGGCTTTGCAGCCTCTGGGCCGGGTATTAAATCATCCTGGTATGCAAAATTTACCGTAGGATCTTCCCCGGTAGGTTCCTACGAAGATTATAAAATATTCTGGACGGATACCGATGGGAACAGTCATACCTATGATCCAAGAATTGCTATTAATCCTTGATGGAATGCATGGCTTCAAAATTTAGGCAAGCTTATTTATTCTTAATAGGCTTGCTTACAATCGTATCTACAATTTGCCAAGGCCAGGATCAGCGTATCGCTGACAGCCTCACCCTTATCTACCGCAAAAATGAATTAACAGGCACCAAAAAGCTGGAATTGCTACGCAATCTTACTTTTAATGAACAAAATGCCAAGTTGGCCTTGGATTACGCGGAGGAATTGATTCGTCTTTCCAAGTTGTCGAAAGATGATCTTTACCTTTACCGGGGTTATTTACAAAAAGGCACTAAAAAACGTTTTTTAGGGGACTTGGATCAAGCTTTAGCTGCCTATTTTAGCGCTCTGAAAGTTGCGCAGCGTATTGAATATAAGATAGGTATTGGGGCAACCTATGGCACTATCGCTGATGTATATTCGATGTCGAATAATCATACAGTATCAAAAAATTACTATAACAAAGCGATCGCAACATTAAAACAATCCGGCGAGTCCGTCGAATTGGCTTCTATTTTTCTAAATGCTGGCTATGAATTTTACAATACCAACGTATACGACACTGCCTTCATTTATTTCAAAGAGTCAGGTCGGATTTTCCGCAGGCTGGACTATCAGGTCGGAGTAGCTTACAGCCTGGGCAACATCGGCATGGTTCAGGCCAAAACCGATAAACACCAACTCGCCGAAAAAAACATCAACGAAGCCATCAGCATCCTAGAATCGGTGGAAGATCACCAGCCGATTTGTGACTACCTGCTTTCCATGGTGGACATTTATCAGTCCAAAAAAGACCTGAGCAGGGCAAAGGCTTATGCCGCAAGAAGCCTGAAACTGGCCGAGGCTTACGGCCTAAAGGAACAAATCAGCAATGCCAACCTCAAATTGTCGGAACTGTACGAAAGCGCTGGCAACAGCCAGTTATCGCTTCGGTATTACAAAGACCACATTGCTTTCCGCGACAGTGTGAACAACCTGAAGTCGGTTCAAGCGATGGCCGACTTGCGCACCGATTTTGAGGTAGCCGAAAAACAGGTCGAAGTAGACCTGCTGAACGAGCAAAAGCGCAACCAACAGAACAAAATGATTGCCCTGAGCGTCATTTTGGGCTTGATCAGCCTGCTTTTGGGGGCCATGTATTGGTTTTACCGGGCGATCTCCCGCGAGCACAAACGTTCGGAAAGCCTGCTGCTCAACATTTTACCCGCAGAAACAGCCAGGGAACTCAAAAGTAAAGGCAAGGTAGATGCGGTGAAAATAGACCAGGTGACCGTTTTGTTTACCGATTTTGTGGAGTTCTCCAAACAGGCGGGGCACGTTGAGCCGGAATTGCTAGTGCGGAGCATTGATTTTTATTTTCAAAAGTTTGATGAAATCACCACCCGCTATGGTCTGGAGAAAATCAAGACCATCGGTGATGCCTATATGTGCGCCAGCGGCCTGCCCACGCCCAATCTGACCAAGGCCAAAGAAGTAGTCCAGGCGGCACAGGAGATGATTCAGGTAGTTAAAGCCGCTCTCGAAGCGGATGATGACCTACTGCATTTTGAGATTCGGATGGGTATTCATACCGGCCCGGTGGTAGCAGGGATTGTGGGTATCAAAAAATGGCAGTACGACATTTGGGGTGATACCGTCAACATTGCCGCCCGGATGGAAGCAGCCTCCAAGCCAGGCCGGGTCAACCTCTCCGAAACCAGCTACCTGGAAGTGAAGGATGAATTCCCTTGTGAATACCGCGGCGAACAGGAAGTGAAAAACCGAGGATTTTTAAAAATGTATTTTTTGGAGTAAGATCTGGGTATTTCAAGATGTAGACATAAGCATTTAACATCTTAAATATACTTTTTTTTCAATGGTCAAAAAGTATAACTGAAAATAATTGGCAGAAAAAGTAGCAGAATGCTGGCTGGTATAAAGTTTTTTTTCTTCCTACCCAAACTTGCACTTGCATCTTTTCTCTCCCAAGCTTGTTTATGTTTGCAAGCAAATTTAAAGTTTATGTTTACCGGAATTATCGAATCGCTCGGCGAAGTAAAAAACATCCACCAGGAAGGCAGCAATGTACATTTCAACCTTGCTTCAGACATTTCCTCCGCATTGAAAATCGATCAAAGCGTTTCCCACAATGGGGTTTGCCTGACCGTAGTCGGAATCCAGGACAATGTACACACCGTCACTGCGGTAGAGGAAACCTTGAAGCGCAGCAACCTGGGGCAATGGCAAGTGGGCAGCCAGGTCAATCTGGAACGCGCCATGCTCTCGAATGGACGCCTGGATGGCCACATTGTGCAAGGCCACGTGGATGGCACTGCCCGATGCATCAAAGTGGAAGATCGTGATGGCAGTTGGAATTTCCATTTTCAATTTACCCCTACCGAAGAGCATTTGTTGGTCGATAAAGGTTCGATTTGCATCAATGGAGTAAGTCTGACCGTAGTCAGTCCAGTGGAAGATCGTTTCTCTGTGACCATCATTCCCTACACTTTTGAACACACCACTTTTCAATCCCTTCAGGAAGGCGACCTGGTCAACCTGGAATTTGATGTAATCGGGAAGTACATTGCGCGGTATGCCAAATTGTATTTCAAACCTACGCTTGTACCCTGATCGACTCTGGTGCCAGCTCAATACTTCGGTCTTCAAAAGTTAGCTTTTGAACCTTGTTACTGAAATTGACCCAAAAAGCCAATTGCTCACCCTTGGCATTTTCGAGCAACAGAAGCTCCACTTCCAATGGCGAATTGGAACGGGTATCCAGGATTTTGACTGGCTGAAACTGAGCAATTTGTTGCAAATGCTCTAGCAAAGGCGTTTGAGAAAGATCCTCAGGAAACAATCCTTTTTCCCCAATCGCTTCAAAATAGGTCAAAGCCGCACAAGGTGCCAGGTATTTCAAACTGATCAGCATCCAGGCTGCGGCAAAAGAACTGTGCTGCCGTGGATCAATCGCATCAGCAGGATCCGGCGTATGTCGTGGCCGCAGCGAAATGGGCGAAACACAAAGGGGTTTGCCTGCGGCAAAACTTTGGGCAGTCAAAACCACCTCGCGCTGGGTCGACAGGTTTTCAATCATGGTGCGGGCATCTACCGCATGGACTTGTGGATTGATCGAAAATTGCAAAAAATCAAACTGAGTGGTTTCGGGGCGATTGCGGTTCAATGCGGTAAAAAATCCATCGGTACCGAAACCTACTGGCAATTCTGGAAACCTCGATTTGACACCCGCATAAGTGGCCTCCATTAAATCAACATCTGGCACTTTTTCCGTTGCGGAGAGCACACAAAGCTGAAGCAGCACATCAATATGAATAGAGAGTGCATCTGCCAATTTAATCCAGTCTGCTTTATGGGTAAAAAAAGCCGATAGTGCTATTTTTTTGTTCAATGCTTTTGCTTGGGCAACCGCCTTTTCCAAATCCGTTTGCCAGGCATCTTGATCAAGGTGCAGCGGTACGCTGAAGTAGTCGAGTGGCAATGCCTTAAATTGCTCCAATAACTCAGTAGAAATTGTTGGTTGAACCGCTCCTGTACCCAAAGCTGGGAAGGGTAACGTGGATCCACTTAGGCTGATCTCAATTTCATTTTCGAGTGCAAGGTCAACAGCCCCTGATGATACGCTCCATTGCAAATCTAACTTCTGGTAAAGCCTCTCCCCTACTTGAATCTCTACCGGGTAAGGAACAGCCAAAGGAGTGCTGTAGGTTTTGTAAGAATTGTCTGTCCAGTTGCGCTGGTCTTCGGTTTCAAAAACATCGCCTTCAAAATCCAGTTGAATCTCCATGCCTTCCACCGGACTCCAGGCCATGCCCTGAACGTCGAAAAAAGGCTGGTGTGGACTAATCAAATCAGGAAAAATTCTTTGGGTCTTGCTTTGATCAGGATGAGTAATGACAACTGGTTTTCCGGTACAAGGCTCGATCGGGTGCAGCACACACAACCCAATGCGGTTGCGCCAAAACGTACTCAGGGCTTCTCCATGCATTTCGATACTCAGGCTACCATTAGTATCGCCAGCGATTCGATAATTGGCCTGGTAATCGACCTCATTCAGTTGATACCTGGCCGTATATTCGATGGAGAAAGAATCCGCCTCGATGGATAGCTTTTCGTTGGTGATTTGCGCAGGGGCAGTTTCCCAGTTTCGATCTCGAATTGCAGGATAAATCATACGCAAGACTTCGGTTTCACCGATGCGCAGGTAGCGGAGTTTCCCGGCTTCGTAGAATCCGGTTAATTGGCCTGCCCTAAATGGAATCAGTGTAGGAAGTTCGGAATTGGTACCAAAGTAGCCCATTATTGTTGGTTGGGAGTTTTATAAGCTTTGCTGCTGTCGTCCAGGATCAGTACCCAGTCTTGGCCATAGCCATTGCTGGGTGGGGTAAAGTTCTTTTGGCCAACATTGGGCACAAGCTCTCCTTTCTTAGCCTCGCCATTGCGTGGATTGTACCAGGTTGCGGCCACAGTTTTGCCCGTAATCTTGGCCATATTGAGGGTGAACGGGCGGCCTTCTGAAGAATAAACCATCAGGTAATCTTTGCCACGGGTAGCTTGAATCCGGTCGTGCTCCGCACGTGCATTGGTCACCAAACTTTGATCGGGTATGCGCTCCAACATCGGACGCGATTCCATCAGGCTGCGCAAAAATTTCATTTGCTTGCCGCCAGGCAAATCCAGTGCTTCTCGCCAAGTCAGATGCGGGCCATTAACAGGCTCCCTGGTTTTATCGTACATCTGCCAAATGTCGTGGCAACCATAAGTATGGCCACAAGCTCCGGCAAATACGTCCAAATAGGCATGTTTGCGTACATCAAACGCACTGGAAGTACCCAGGTCTTTGGCGTTGAAACAGACTGGATGGTCTTCGTAAAGGGTTTCACCGTCCAATACGGGTTTGATGGGCGTTTTTTTATAGGCCACTTGAATGCGATCCCAGACGTTGTTTTCGCGGCAATGGCCGGTTTGAAACATGTTGAAATCCAACCAGGGATCATTGTGAAACCACTTGGCCGATCCTGCGTCCGCCAAATCATTGGGCTGTGGATGAAAAGTCATCAAAGCCTTATCGGCACCACCTACCGCTTCGGTGATTCCTGCTGCCATCGCTTGCCAAATTGCCACATCTTGATCGTTGCGGGGATTGCGGTCGCCACCCAGAATCCAGACGATGTTTTTGCGGTCTTGGTACCGCGCACCAATCCATTTGCCGTAGGTCTTTGCGTTTTCCGAGTTGAAAATTTCCGGCCCCATTCCCCAGCGGTCTTTGAATACCTTGTCACCCCAGGTGGGCAACAAACCAATAAACAGCCCTAATTCAGCAGCTTTGTCAACTACAAAATCGACATGTTTGAAATAGGCTTCATTGGGAGTGCTTGGGTCGTTGTTCAACAGCGGTTTATCGCCGTACATGTTTGGGGTATTCAAGCCATCCAATTCCGCCAATGCTACGGCCTGTATGACGGTAAAACCATTGTCGGCCCGATTCTTGAGGTACTGAGTAGCGTCTTCCCGATTCAGGCGGTGAAACAATTCCCAGGCCGTGTCGCCCAACCAAAAAAAAGCAGATCCGTCGGCTTTGACGAGGTAGCGCTGGTTGGGGCTGACTTTGAGTGGGCCCTGGGCGAAAACGGGGAAACATAAAAGTGTTGCGATGATGAGGGTTAAAATCTTCATGCGAGTCTTTGTACTTTTCTGATAAATGGACCAGGGTTGAAAGATTGAGCTTATTATGATTTTAGACCGAAAAACCACAAAGCCAGGTAAATATAAGCACAAAAAAAGGTGAAGCTCTTTCGAACTTCACCTTTTTTTGATAAAAACTATCTTTTACTCAATCTAGCAATACCGCTCAAAAGCCATCTGCAAATTCGCTGCAATGATCTCAGCTGAACGGCCTTCGATGTGGTGTCTTTCCAGGAAATGCACCAATTTACCATCTTTGAACAGCGCAATGGCTGGAGAAGAAGGCGGGTAAGGCAGCATGTATTCGCGTGCTTTGGCTGTCGCAGCCTGGTCAACCCCGGCAAAAACAGTTACCAAATTGTCTGGCTTTTTGTCGCCTTGTAATGCCATTTTAGCACCAGGGCGAGCATTGGCAGCTGCACAGCCGCAAACGGAATTGACCACTACCATAGTGGTACCACTAGCCTGATCCAATGCTTCACTCACTTGTTCGGGAGTGGATAAGCCCTTGAATCCAAAGGCAGTCAGTTCCTGAGACATTGGCGCTACAATCTCGAGTGGATACATATCGTGTTGCTTAAGTTTTGTTTAATACATTAGTCAATCTCGCTGCAAAGATAATGCTTTGAGCGATTTTGATTAAATACATTCAAAAGAAAGCTTTGGTTCATTCAAAAGCGGTAAAATAGTGCATCCAATCAAAGAAACTCAGACAAAGGTAACCAAATCACCTTGTTCTACATTTCCGTATTCTACCAGGGAAACAACCTGGTCGAGATTATCTACGACGGAAATTGTTCCTCCGTGGTTGCCCAATACCATTGCGCCATCGTGAGCATATCGAAGGATGATTTTTTTGGATTGGCCAGCATCCAGGTCACCTTTGATTCTTTCTGGGCGCCCCATTCTATCTTTTAATGTCCAACCACTTAAACCAATCGGCTGGGCGGTGGTATTTTTTATGATGACGTATTCACGGCCTTCATCGTCTCCTCTGGGGTTGATCAACGCTGAAGCAATGACAACTCTACCATCATTTTTACTCGTGTTCGTTTCTACCGGTATGATGATGACCTGATCGCCACCAGGAGAATCGGCACCACCCAGGTATTTTGGATAAAAAGAGCGGATGTATTTACCTCTGGACCCACGTTCGTCAATGTTCCGGAATAAAACCAGGCTAAAGGGATAGCCCTTCAAAGTAAAAGGCTTTTCATCGTTAGAGGACATCATGCCTTTTTTGTTTTCAAAAAACGCAACTGTACCCATGGCAATTTCACACTCGGGACTTGAACCGATGAAAAAGCCACCTTTGCTCTTGTACAATTGAGCAATTGGATTCCCTCGGAGGTCTTTGTAATCCCAGATCATGCGCAAGGTAACCACGTAGGGGTTTTCAGGGCCCTGATTGTATTTGAGGTCATAATAATGGCCTAAAAAATTGACCCTTTGGCTTTTTTCGTCAAAAAAAAACTTTACCCAATTGTGGTAGCCCGATACCTCACCTTTCTTGTTTCCGGCATTATTTCTTGCATCATATTGGCCTTCACCCACAAAAACATGTTCAAAGCCAGTGCAATAACGGGTGGATTTGCCTTGGAAATGGTTGGTGTAGATGGTAAACCACATTTCCATCAATTGTGCTTTGAAATCGGCATCGCTGAATCTGAAACCCAAAGTCTCGATGTAATCCCGTGCAACTTTAATGGGTTTTGTGGGCAAAATAGCGTCTAGAAATGCATTAATTTCTACCTTCTCTGTTGGAGTGGTGGTTTCTTCTACCCGATAATTGACAATGTAATTGTCGAGTAAACTAATGAACCTTTGATAGGTAGGTAGAGCGGTAAATTTGGCTTGATTTACCAGGTGAAAGAGTGGTCGGGTGGCAAGATCAGTTCCCCTTCTGCTTGCAGCTTCGACCTGTTCGTCAATCAGGATGTCGGCATTGGGGTTTTCAAATGTGCCGTCCTTTTTACGCTTAGAGATGGACATACGGTTTTCATCCGCTTCCCAGATTTTTTCATAAATATTCATTACTGTGTGGTTTAGTTCGGGTGTCAATTAAGTTTTCACCCTTTTTGTTTTTATAAAAGCTAGGCAATATACAATAGCCTGATTAATAAGTCAAGTAGGACTTAGAGCGGGAAACAAAAAAAAGGTAAAATTATTTGCCTTTCCCCTGGAGCAACACCAACACAGTGTAAAACAGAATTTTAAAATCAAGCGAAAGGGACATGTTTTCGATGTACAGCAGGTCGAATTTCAAACGCTGAATCATTTGGTCTACGTTGGAGGCGTAGCCGTATTTTACTTGCCCCCAGGAAGTAATGCCTGGGCGAACTTTCAACAAGTGTCGGTAATGGGGTGCTCGTGGTACAATTTGATCAATGTAAAACTGTCGCTCGGGGCGTGGCCCTACCAAGGACATTTCTCCCCGCAGTACATTCCAAAACTGTGGCAATTCATCCAGGCGGTATTTGCGCATAATGGCCCCCCAGGAAGTTACCCGGCTGTCGCCATCTTTGGACAACTGTGGCCCCTGGCTTTCCGCATCGGTAAACATGGAACGAAACTTAAAGATAAAGAACGGCTTTCCGTTGAGGCCAACCCGCTCCTGCATGTAAAAAATGGGGCCTTGAGATGACATTCTTACCCGCATGGCGATGTAGGCGTACAGCGGTGCAAAAGTCAACAAAAACAAAGAAGAAGCCACCAAATCTATGCCTCGTTTGATGATGACCTGCCAATTGGCCAACAAGTCCTGGCGGATTTGAATCAAAACGGCGCCGTAAATGTGGTTCATTTTTACCGTACCCAACATGATGTCGTACATATCAGGAATGATATTGACCTGCACAGGTGGAGTAAATTCAAACAGGGTATTGAGAATTTCGCGAATGCGGTTGTGCTCGCTGGTTTCGATGGCGATGATCACCTCTTCTACGTTGCAATCTCTTACAACTGTTGGAATGGTTGACAGTTGTCCCAACTTGGGCAAATGTTGATTCAAAAGGTTTTGACTCTTGCCATTGGTGTCGATGAAGCCCAAAAAATTGTAGCCCAGGCTCTTTTTGCGGCTTTTCATGTCCTGAAACAATTCCAGGGCACTGGCGTTTCCACCAATCAACAGGGTGTTGAAACTCACCTTCCCTGCCTTCAGCCGCTTGCTGGCCTGGGTGAGAATAATCATGCGCACCGTTGTTGTAATCAAAAAATGCAAGGCAAAAAGGGTAACAAAGGAAAGGTAGTAGGTCTTGTAGCTGAGGATGACATCATCGAGGATAACAGCGAAGAATAAAAACAGGGCACCAAAAAAACTCAGGAAGAACGTACGCGCCAGAGTGGACAATCGCGAAAGCCGGTAAATGTCTTTGTATTGGTCAAAAACGGAATAGAAGAGGATCCAGCCAACCGGAATCATTGCGATGCCGTACCAAAAATTTTGATCCGCCAACACATCCTTAGGGAAGGAACCGCTTTCTACCCAAATTTTGCGGTAGGAGAAAAAGCTGGCCCAAGCCAACATAGCAGAAAGAAAATCTGCAAACTTATACAAAAGCGTATGCCTTTTACGCGTGCGCGTAACCTTAAAAAAGTCGATGTTAGAAGTGGACGAGCTTGATGTTGTCCAGGTTAATTCTCGCGTTGGATCGTAAGATTGTACCATCTGCGTTTTTGGGTATTTCTGTTTTTAGTATGATCTGGTAATCGTCCAATTTGCTGTCTGCAACTACACGAGAAAGGTTAAAATAAATTTTATTCCAGCTTTCACTGGCATTAAACCCCGCTGCGTAAAGGATTTGTCCTCCTGCATTCAAGTTTCCCGACTTGTAAGCGATCACGCCTACGCTGAGGGGAACCTCCGATTTGTAGTTGAGTTCCAGATACACTGCTGTCCCTTTGGAGAGCAAACCAGAGTAGGCATCGCGCGTGGCCAATTCTACTGCCGGGTATTGAGAACTAAGCTGGATTGTTCCAGATCCACTGCCTTCAAAAGCTCCATCCTTGGTGATGCTCATCCGGTTAGACTGGTTGCCGGTGACCAAGGTTTGAAAAAGGGGCTGATTTCCTTCAAAATTTTCAATAAATGCAAACCGTATTGCATTTCGATAAGCTGTTTTCGGCCAGATGCTGTCTATTTTATTCGCTTTCAGATCAATGGTGTACTCCAAAGGCTGATAAAATGGATAAATTTCCGGGCTTGTGCTTACCCCATTGTCTTTGATGCCAGCTTCCAGGCGTATTTTTGCAGTACCCGTTTTGAGTATGGGAATCCGCGCAGGCAGGGCATATACGCCTAAAAAAACACCATCGACGGTCAACCACGCTTCAGTGATTTTTGCGGAAGCACTGCCTTGAGAACCGGATGTAGTCTGAACCTCAAAAGGAGCTACCCAGATATATGAAGGAATTTCCTCTTCGGGATTGATCAAATTACAAGCCGTTGTGCTCAATAAAAAGCACAACCAAAGCACCAAACAGGTCTTTCGGGCTGCAAATTCTGACTTTTTACCCTGAGTACTCATTTTTTAATGTTAACTCTGCCTTATTAATTGTTTACTCCCGTGTTAATTCCTGCTCCCAGGGCTTCCGATCAATCTCTTTGATGATCTCGTAAGCCAGTTTAAGTGCCTGATAACCATCCTCTATGCTCACTTTTGGTGTGGTTTGATTGACAATGCTATCCGCAAAAGATTCCAACTCCATCTTGATGGCATTGACCGACTCAATGGGGGGCATATCCAGGTGGAGCATTTTTACGCCCTGCGGCGTATGCCATTCCAGCAGGTTGGCATTTTCGGGCAAATTGGGCGAATCCTGATCGTATAAGCGCACCACTTGAGCGTTTTTGTCCAAAAAATCCAGACTGATGTAGGCGTCGCGTTGAAAGAACCGCACTTTGCGCATTTGCTTCATCGAGATGCGGCTGGCGGTGAGATTGGCCACGCAGCCATTGGCAAATTCAATCCGGGCGTTGGCAATATCTGGTGTTTCGCTGACCACTGCAACCCCATTGGCGCTTACTTTGGTCGGCAAGGCGTCAACCATACTCAAAACAATATCCAGATCGTGGATCATCAAATCGAGTACCACCGATACATCCGTCCCACGGGGGTTAAAAGCAGCCAGGCGGTGGGCTTCGATAAACATGGGGTTGAGTTCCATGTCTTCCAGCGCCAAAAAAGCAGGATTGAAGCGCTCCACGTGACCAACTTGCACTTGCACGCCATGGGCTTTGCTCAAACGGATTAGTTCTTCTGCTTCTTCGATGGTGTGGGTCAGGGGTTTTTCGATAAACACGTGTTTGCCCGCTTGGATGACTTGCACCGCCAAGGCAAAGTGAGTGGTAGTTGGCGTCACGATGTCAACCACATCTACTGCCTCAATCAAAGCCTCCATCGATTCAAAAGCTTTGATGTTGAATTGCGCTTCGACCGCGCTCGCCATGTCTGGATTGGGATCGTAAAAACCCACCAAATCATACGTTTCTACTGCCAACTGGATGCACTTCACGTGAATTTTCCCCAGGTGGCCGGTGCCTAGTACGCCTATTTTCAGCATGTTGTTTTTATTTGAAATACATCAAAATGGCTCCAAACAGGGTAATCAGCGCTGTCATCACTGTTGCCATGCGAATGGAATACTGCATGTGGTTGACAAAAGTGAGGATGGGCTCGCGCATGTGCGGATACCGGGAGATGATTTCATCCTCCATTTTTTGCTTGTTGAAAATGTGGGCTGCGCCAAATTCTACCCGGTTTTGCACCAGTACTTTGTAGACTTTGAACACTTTGACCCGAAAGTATACATTCAAAAAGAGCATGGCCGCAAAAAGCGCCATAACCAGGATAAGAAGCAGAGTCATCATGTGCTTCGGTTTGATGAAAATAATGGGCAAAGGTAAAGGGAAAACTAGGATTGTAGCAGCTGGATTGAAAAATAAAAACAGCCCAAAAAACAAACAATATTTTAGCTAAAAATAATTAAATAAACATTTTTTATGTATTTTTGTTCAATAAAATTATATTCGATGAGAGAAGAGCAAAACAAGATTATTGTATTCCAGGATAAACAGATTCGCCGGATATGGCTCAACGATGAATGGTGGTTTTCGGTCGTGGATGTCATAGAGGTGCTTACGGAAAGTGTTAAACCTCGTGACTATTGGTATAGGCTCAAAAAGAGAGAATTGGAAAGTAGCGGGTTTGAACTGTCGACAAATTGTCGACAGTTCAAATTGAAAGCTCCTGATGGAAAAATGAGAGAAACTGAATGTGCCAATACCGAAACCATGTTCCGCATCATCCAATCCATCCCTTCTCCTAAGGCGGAGCCATTCAAACAATGGTTGGCTAAGGTTGGCTACGAGCGTGTGCAAGAAATTGAAAACCCGGAACTTGCTGCTGAACGTGCCCGTCAATATTATCGCGATTTAGGCTACGATGAAAAATGGATCGAAACCCGCTTACAAACCATTGCTATTCGTGGACAATTAACGGATGAATGGAAAACAAGAGGCGTACAAGAAGGACTGGAATATGCCATTCTTACTGCTGAAATCAGCAAAGCCACATTCGGCCTCGTTCCTACTGAATACAAAAACTTAAAGCGTTTAAAGCGAGAAAATTTGCGCGACCACATGAGCAATCTTGAACTTATTTTCACCATGCTCGGTGAAGAAGGTACACGTCAGGAAGCCATAAAACAAGATGCTCAAGGGTTTGAGGAAAACCGGGAGGCCGCAGTTGAAGGGGGGACAGCCGCAGGAGATGCATTGAAAGCTTTTGAACAACGAACAGGTGGAAAAGTAGTTACAAGCCAAAATTTTAAAAGTCAAATCGCAGAAGCCAAGAAAAAGAAGCTGGCAAAAGGGCAAGAAAAAATTGATGAAAGGGATAAGTAATTTATCAATTGTCATTAAATTGCATTATGGATAATACACCCACCGAACAACACGATACACTTCTCACGGAAAACCCTCGGGAGTTGTGCACCAACTGCGGCAAAAAAATGGCCAAAAAAGGCAAATACTGCCCCCATTGTGGGCAGGAGCGTTTTGATGGCCGGGTGACCTTTCGGGATTTGAGCAAAAAATTCCTGCAGAAACTGACCAATCTGGACAATAAGATGCTGCGCATGATGTGGCATTTGTTGATTCCAGCGCGGGTAACCAAAGATTACTTTTCCGGAAAAATCAAGCAATACCCCCACCCTTTTCAGTTTTTCTTTGTGGTGACCTTTTTTTGTGTGCTGGTATTCAGTAAAACGGTGGATACCAGCAGTATCATCCAGATCAATGTAAATACCAATGAGGGAGAGGTAAATTTAAAATCAGCGGACGCTCCCCAGCAATTTAAGGACCAAAAGAATTCAAATCTCTTTTTCCAGATGGAGCGCTATGTTTTTGGGCGCGAAATTCTTGGTGCATATGATTCTCTTCCTGCTTCCCAACGCAGCCCTGCTTTAAAAGTTTCATTGGATTCCATTCTCCAAAAAACCAATGGCCGTTGGGTTTCCAGGATAGACAGCATGCTGAAAGAAGGAAAAAGCAAGGATACCATTGACTTACCCTTGATCAATCGACAATTTAGAATTGCCGTAAAGGATATCGTAGAACACACCCCAGATGAAATTACCGAAATTTACGGCTTCAAAGATTGGTCGAGTAAAATCCTGCTCAAGCAAGGCATTCGATCCATTCAGGATCCGAGTGATTTGGTTTCGGCCTACATCGGGAGTTTTTCCTGGACCATTTTGGCGCTCATTTTTGTCATGTCGTTTTGTTTGTCCCTGTTTTATTGGCCTCAAAAAAGATATTTTGTAGAGCATTTTGTGCTGCTGATGCATTTGCATTCCGGCGTTTTTTTGATGCTTACCTTCATCCTGGTCTTCAACTATTTCTTGCCCTTAAAGGAGTACTGGGGCATCGTGATGGGCGGAGTATCCATATTTGCCTTGCTCACGATGAAGTGGTATTATGGCCAAAACTGGTTCTGGACAGGCTTCAAGTGGTTCTGGTTTCTACTATTTTACATGCTTGGCTTCGCTATCCTTTTCGTGATAGGCCTTTTGGTGGTGTTTACGATTTTTTAGCATCATCTTTACTTGTCAAACTTCTTTAGAGCATGTCTAAAAAATTTATTTTGCCAATCAGGCTATACAGGGAGACCCTAGATTCATTAATGACAAAGTTAAGTACACCCGTGGTATCCACTGCTGCTTTGCAAGAACAAATGGAGCTGAAAGTATACCCCAACCCAGCCGGGGATAATGTAACCCTGGAATTGAGTAGCCCCGATCGAACAAAGGTAGATGTTGTGTTGCAAAATTCGGCAGGACAAGTAATGAGAACACTACGCAAAAACTGGTCAATAAGGAGTGAAGGGAGCCATATTACATTGAAATTAAACAATTTGGACGCAGGAGCATATTGGATTGTAGTCAAGGGCGAGGGAATTTTGCTCACTAGACCTTTACAGATTGTAAAGTGAATTGCAATAGAAAATTGGTACCATTCACTTAAATTCAGTCAAGCCAAATTTAATGGGTAAACACTTCACTTTTAAGGAAATAATAGACCAAGTCGAATTAGAAAAGGCTTTTAGATTACGGTATGAAGTTTATGAAAAGAGCCGAATGCAATTTTTGCTAAGGCCTAATGCGGCGAAAATAGATCTAGATATTTTTGATCTACATTCACGTCATTTCGGGATTTTCTACAACAATAATATCGCAGGTTATATCAGAGTTGTAATAGACCGAAAATCATATTTCAATACAACTGTTGCCAGCGTTGGATTAGAAAATAATGTTTTTGAAGCACGAAAATTCATTGGTAACAATTATGTCTACAATGGGGAGGCCAATTTTCCTTTCTTAAGTTATGCTGGGGTACCCCATAATGTTAAAGCATTTTACATTGAAAAAGCTCAATGTTTTTCAATAATTGAAGCAAGCAGATTGATTGTGTTGGAGCAGTTTAGAGGCCACAAATTTTCTATTACTTTAATTGAATGTGCAATAGTAGCTGGTATGCATGTTTTAGGTTCTGAAATAGGAATAGCTGTTTTAGATTGTTCTGCTTCTCAAAAAAGGGTTTATCAATTATTTGGTTTTCAAACGCTACCGAATACTAGCGAGTATTATGTTTTAAATTCGGATTTAACGATTAGAGCACTATCCTTATCACTATCCTTATCACTATTCTTATCACTATCCTTATCACTATCCTTATCGGACGTACCACCCAAACTTCATGATAAAATCCAAAAGATGTCGGATGAATTTGAACAAACTTTACAAATAAAGTTAGAACTATGAAAAGTAAAATCATCAGCATTGTAGTTTTTGTCGGTTTATCTTACCTCATCCCATTGGTCGGTAATAGTCGCTTGTTGTTTACTCCGCAGGTTATTATTTTGATATTCATAGCAATTGTACTTTTTATGACCCAGCCTCCTTTCACTCTTGAAGATACTCAGAAAAATAAAACAGAAGATAAGCTTTCCGTGATTGGTATATTATTGGGTTGTATGCTTTGTCAGGTTTTTTCGGTAGTCGAGTGGGCTTATTTTCAGGATACTCCTTCTTTTAAATTGAATTATTTAACTGGTTTAGGGTTAGGGTTGCTGCTTGGGGGAACAGTCTTTAGGGTTTGGTGTATTCAAACTCTTGGCAAATATTTTACGGCAACTGTTCAAACGCAAAATCAGCAGAGGATCATAACTCAAGGGGCTTATCAAATTGTTCGTCATCCAAGCTATTTGGGTGCATATTTAGCCATTGTGGGAAGTTCAGTTTTACTCCAAGCCTTCTACGGAATTGTGGTTTCCGTAGTCATTATGTTTGCAGCTTACTTTTACCGAATCAAAGTTGAAGAAGAAGCTTTAGTGAAAACGTTTGGCCGTGAATACCTTGAATATCAGCAACGTACAAAGAGGATGATTCCGTTTATTTATTAAAAGAATGCATGCCCAGTGCTTTTATTTTCTTTTTAGCGGCAAGATCAATCCTATCCCATCCATTTCGCTGTTCACGCCACTGCATATCCTGTGTATGGCCGCTTATAAGGTGCATGAAATGCCAGTACAATATCTTCCTTGGGAACTTGATGATCGTCCTCCAAGACCCCGACAATGTCATAATCTGTTGCATCTTCTTGAACCCAGATTTTGTCATTGATGATGTCGATGTGAAAAACACAATAATGAACACGCTCCAGGCCCTCCCAACCTACGCGGTACAATTGGTAGTGATGGTGCTCCGAGTCAAAAATCAGTTGAAAAGTAGTATTTAGTCCATTGACCAATTTGCGCGTGGTTGCATATTCAGTAATGACCTGTTTGATGATGTCGGCGTAGTAGGTTAATTTATCCATTGTAAAATTATTTTTTCAATGGGGTCAAAAATAAGCATGTTCAACTCTGTCTGCATGAATTCCTGAAAATAAGGTTTTTCATTCAATTCGTTGAACACATCTATCGGCATAGCAAGATAAAGGTCTCGATGGTGTTCAAATTTTTCCAAAGCTTTCTGATAAAAAACAAACTGCCCATAAGCGCCATGAAAATCATGGATGATGGATCGATTGAGAAAGCTCTTTACTTCGATCACTATCTTTCGGTTTCCTTTTTCTGCCTGCACCATTTTTTCGGCGCCTAAATCAGCTTCCACACTATCCCTACCTCCCAATCTAATTATATAAGGGTCATGAGTAATCACCCATTCCTCTTTTATAAGAGCTTCTTTTACGGATTCATGGTAAATGTCTTTTGCCATGGAACAATGCTTTGGATAAAATAGAATGCTAAGTTAGGCATTATTTTGGACATTTATCTTTCTAATCCTATTCTCAAAAAAACCTCCGTATTCTATTTGTGCATATTCCCACAAATTCTCTACCTTTGCGCATGGATACGCAAAATTTCAACTTGGACAAGTTTTTGGGCGAAGCGCTCACCTTCGATGACGTACTGCTCGCCCCGGCATACTCTCAAGTATTGCCTCGTGAGGTAAACATTACCTCCCAACTTACCCGCGAACTCAGATTGAACGCACCAATTGTCTCTGCGGCAATGGATACCGTGACCGAGTTTAAGCTGGCAATTGCCATTGCCCGCCAAGGCGGAATCGGGATCATCCACAAAAACATGAGCATTGCGGAGCAGGCCGAACAGGTACGTCTGGTCAAACGTTCGGAAAGTGGCATGATCATCGATCCGGTGACCCTGCGCCCGGAAGCAACCATTCGCGATGCCAAAAGCCACATGGAGCGCTTCAAAATCGGGGGCATCCCGGTAGTAGATGCTGAAAACCATTTGGTCGGCATCCTCACCAATCGGGATTTGCGCTTTGAAACCAGTCTGGATCGACCAGTGCATGAGCTGATGACTTCCAAAAACCTGGTTACCGCGCCCGCAGGCACCACTCTGGAACAAGCCCGCGAAATCCTCCAACGCAACAAGATTGAAAAACTACCCGTAGTGGACGACAACAACATCCTGGTCGGTCTGATTACCTACAAAGACATCATGAAAGTGATCAACTATCCGCTTTCCTGCAAGGATACTTTTGGTCGCCTGGTAGTTGGTGCTGCGGTAGGGGTTACGAGTGACTTGCTTGAACGTGTGGAAGCACTAGTGCACGTCGGGGTAGACGTAGTCGCCATCGATACTGCTCATGGTCATTCCCAAGGCGTGTTGAATGCCGTAAAAGAAGTAAAGAAAAGGTTCCGCGACCTCCAGGTCATCGGTGGCAACGTGGCCACTGGTGCTGCTGCACTTGCCTTGGTGGAAGCCGGAGTAGACGCAGTCAAGGTAGGCGTTGGCCCAGGATCCATTTGTACCACGCGCATCGTTGCCGGGGTAGGTGTTCCGCAGCTCACCGCCATCAGTTGGGCAGCTCAAGCCTTGAAAGGCACAGGCGTTCCAATTATTGGCGATGGGGGAATCCGATATACGGGAGATATTGTCAAAGCCTTGGCAGCGGGAGCCAGTACCATCATGGCTGGCGGCTTGTTTGCAGGCGTAGAAGAAGCTCCGGGTGAAACCATCCTGTTTGAAGGCCGAAAATTCAAAGTATACCGCGGCATGGGTTCCCTGGGTGCAATGCAACTGGGCTCCAAAGACCGCTATTTTCAGGATGTAGAAGACGACATCAAAAAACTGGTTCCAGAAGGAATCGAAGGCCGCGTTCCATTCAAAGGAACTTTGGCCGAAGTAATGGTACAATACATTGGCGGCCTGCGCGCGGGGATGGGTTACTGTGGTTCTCAAACGGTAGAGGAATTGCAGCAGAAAGGCCAGTTTGTAAAAATCACTGCTGCGGGCGTGAAAGAAAGCCATCCGCACAATGTCAATATTACGAAGGAAGCGCCGAACTATAGTACAAGGTAATTTTTTAATAGTTTAGCACCCCACCTTCGGTGGAGTGGTTTATTAAAATATAGCCACAAATTGCACAAATTTTCACAAATTATGGCACGAACTTCGTTCGTCAAGGGAACACAAACGCCAGTTTGTGTCTTAATTTGTGAAAATTTGTGCAATTTGTGGCTAAGAATTTGTTTTGTCACATCGCCGAAGGCGGGGTGCTAAAATATTACGTAATTTTCAATATTGAAAGGCATCAGACACAATCCCCCGGCACTTCGGCTACGCTCAGTGACCGGTCACTGAGCGTAGCCGAAGTGCCCTCACATCCCCCGCTCCACTTCCACAATCATATCCATATGGATGCGGATGAGGTCGTTCACTTTGATGGTTCCCATCAAAGCTTTGGGGGGAATCAGGCCAAAATCGGTCATCAGGATGTTTTTGTCGCTGATGAATCGAAAGTGATCATCGTCGTTTTGCAAGGCCCGCACATTCAAATCAATTGTTTTTCGAGAACCTGCGATGGTCAATGCGGCTTCTACAATTTGATTGGACCATTCTCCTGGCTTCGTTTCATTCAATTGTTTTACTTGCAGCAATTCAATCCTAATTTCGGGGTGTTCATCGCCATGCAGCGTTTTGAACATGTCTTTGTTCATAAACTTGTTGCCGCAATCCAATGCTGCCGAACGAATCTTGAGAATGGCATTGGAAAAGGTAGCTGAAGTACCAGTTTTTCCTTTGTTATACTTGAGCGTAGAGCGTGGAAACTGATCGGTACAATCACACTGAAACTTATTGATATTGCTGGAGCCAAACAAATTAAGCTGGCTCGCAGGATCAATAACGACAACGGTGTTGTTTGAAGTTCCAAGAACCAAAACCCAACACAAGAGAATTAAAGAAGAGAACTTTCTCATTGTATATGATAAAGGGATGATTAAGGAAGCCAAATCAAAAACGAGGGGATCAAAAGATTGATCCCCCCGATGCTGTTCAAAGATAAGATAGTTCATTCAGAATCGAATACTTAGAAACCAATCACAGCTTCAACCATCATACCATTGAATTTGCCTGAGTTACGGATATCCGAAGTAGGGAAATCCAGGTATTTCTGAGAAACGATTTCACCTTTCAGCAACAGGTTTTTGGTTGGAAACCAACCAGCTACCAAAGCAGTGCGATTGATAGTTACATCCTTTGTAAAGGCTGCACCACTTGGCCGTCCTGAAACGGTATTGTAGCGTGCGCCCAGGTACAGTTGTTCGTTGGGCAAGAAGCGGAAGATACCTTCTACCGCAAGCTGGTTCCAAGTACGGTCGCTGGTTTCAGCGTAAGTTCCACCTTTGATGGTTTCATAAGTACCGAATACTTCTAGTCCTTTGAACTTCACAAATGGGTTAATACTGATTGCCGTGATGCGATTGGTGATGCCAGGATTCACACGGCCAGAAGTAAAGTTGGTCGAATAGGTAATCGCAGATCCGGCAGGTTCGAGCATCATGAAGTAGTGAGAGCCCGTACGGTCACCAGAATAAAGGGTATTCCGGGAAATGCTACCGTTACTGTACATAGAGGCCGAAAGCCGGAAACGCAAATCACCAAACGTATTGTCGTACGCTGCCTTCAAGGAAATGGAAGGATTGCGTTTGGTCACTTCTTTGTTGGTACCAACTGGTGTACTTGGGAAGTTGTCAACACTACCATTGATCAATCCGGAAGTCATCCCGGCCATCAACATAAAACCCTTGGCGGGAAAAAGATATATTTCTCCACCAATTTCTGTGGTGAACGCATCCAGGATGAGGTTTTCAGCAAAGGCGTTAAAGATGGCGTTGCCCCCATCGGTACGGCGGAATTGCTGGTCGCCAAAGTTGGGCTGAAAATGGCCAATTTTTACCCGAACGTAATCGGTGAACCACTGTGGACTGCCGAACATTGGAAGCTTGTCGATCTGAATGTAACCACCTTTGACCCAGAATTCGTTGTGGTGACGTGCCGACATGTAGTTTTCCAAACAAACCCGGATACCATCTTCAATTTGGAAGTCAAAGTTCAAGTTGGCCATCGCAAGGTTAAAGCCTGAAAGTTTGGCAGAAAGAGAGTCTTCAGCAAGAACAGTACCCCACAGGTAATTCTTTTTGTATGGTCTGTTTTCGTGAGTCAGGCTCTGATAATCCTGCGTAAAGCTACCGCCGATGCGTACCGAAAGACCTTTGTATTCAGGTTGTTCACCTCCTTTTATAGGTTCGAATACATTTATCCCGTTTTTATCCCAGGGACGGAAGTATTGCAGGTTTTCCTGCTGAGCAGCCAGTGGAAGAGTAATAGAAATGAACAACAAACCTGCCAGCAGGTTGGAAAAGGATATTTTTTTCATCTTGTTTGAATTTTAGTCGTTAGTAAAAGAGTGTAAGGCTTATTAAGGATTCAATTGCCCAAAACGATATCGAAAGTTACCGTGATTTCATTACCAGTCTTGATGGTTCCCATCAGTGCTGTTGGAGCTTCCATTTTAAAATCCGACATTTTGATTTTTTTGGCTCCTTTGAAGGATAGGTTTCCTCCATTTAGAATTTTGCCCTTAACGCTCAGGTCTATGGGAAGTTTAACACCCGCGATGGTCAAATTGCCAAGCGCTTTGATGTCGTATTCTCCAGCTCCGCCTGGTGTAATCGACTCAACCTTGGTCAATTGGTAGGTAATTTTTGGATACTGGGTTGCTTTTAGCGATTCCCAGGTTTTTTTGTCCATCATTGCACCATGTTCGCTTTTGATGGATTTTACATCCACTTCAACGGAGAGGCTATTGATGGCCTCAAGGCCGCCTTCGGATATGTTGATGTCGCTCTTGACACTAAGGACACTTACTCCCGACTCCCATTTGTGCAGAGTAGAAGTACCAGAAATCGACATCTTAAAACTTTTAAGCGTCTGACTGCCTGGACTCATCCACAACATCAGTGGAAGTATAAGTGCGGTGGTTAGAATAAGAGATGCCTTGTTTTTCATTGCTTTTGCTTTGATACACTGCAAAATTAGCCGCTATGAAAAGGCACAAGGATGAGGATTGAAGCTAATAGTTGGTGATTTATGTCACAGAGTCAAAAAAATGTCCAGTAGTGTACGGATTTGATTTCGTTTTCCATCCCAAGCAACTTGTGGATGTTCATTTGCGTTCACTTGAAAAAAACGTAGCAGTAATATGCGTAATCTATTTATCATCGCCTTTTTGATCTTGGGAAGTCCACTTTTTGCCCAAAAAATAAGCCTCGCAATCGGCTCCGAAATGAAAGAGGACAAAGACGTAAGCTTTTGGGGACACCTGCACCACGACGCCTCTGGGCATTATGTTTTGCAAACAGAATCCGATGGCAGTAACTTTTTATCGCGGGACAAACATGCACCAGTCCTACAAAAATTCGATCAAAAATTTAAATTGTTGTCTTCCAAACCTCTTATTGCCAAACTTGATGATGCCTCTTTCGGAAACTGTTTCTATGCACAAAACAAGTTCTTGCTGTGTTCCAATCAATACAATTCCAGAGAAAAAACGCTCAGTTTTCACGCCACCACCATCTCGATGAAAGGAGAGGCCAGCAAACCAATACAACTGGCCCAAATTCAGTGGAACCATAAAGACGACGAACCGAAAAAAGTAGATTGGGCGATGTCTGAAGACACTACCAAACTGCTGGTGGCCAGCTATGCAGACAATGATGACAATGATTTGAAAACTCAGGTCAGCTTCATCGTGCACGATTACAACCTGCAAAAACTTTGGGGCAAAGGCTACACCCTCCCCTACTCACAGGAGCAATTTTCGTTTGAAAACTGGACACTGGCCAATGATGGCAAAGTCTATTTGTTGGCCAAAATTTATGATGAATTCAACAACAAGGAGTCCAAGAAAGAAAACGGCAAGCGCAAACCGGCTTATAAATTGGTGATTTTCCGCTTTGATCCCGAAAATGCACAGCCCTACCAAATCCGCATGAACCTGGGAGATAAATACGTCACGGATGTGACTTTCCAACTCAGCCCGCAAGGAGATCTGAGTTGCGCAGGGTTCTACTCCAACGACAACAAAGGCGTGATTCAAGGGGTGTTTTTTTCCCGCATTAGTGCCCAAAGCGGCCAGGCCCTCACGGTCAACCTCAAAGCTTTCACTGCTGCCGACCTGGCCTTATTTGATACCGATACCGATAAAAATGGTGACGAGGGCCTCAGCAAAGAGTTTAGATTCGATCGCATTGTGCTTCGCGACGACGGTGGCGCAGTGGTTACTGCGGAACAGGCTTATTCGATTACCACCACTTATCGGAATGGAGTTTATTGGGTATCGCGTACAACCTATTACAACAATGAAATCTGCGTTACGAGCATCAGTCCGACCGGAGAAATTGATTGGGTACGCACCATTCCCAAAAAACAGGTGATGGCTGAAACCGATATTTTCAGCGGTTACACGATGATGGTCTCTGGCAGCAACTTGTACTTTCTGTACAATGACGATGAAGACAACCTGAAAAACCCACTGACTGCCCGAGCAAAACGCATTAGCTCCTTTAATGATGCTGTAGCAACCGTTGTAACGATCAGCTCCGATGGGAAAATGTCCCGCAATCTCGCCTTTGAAATCAAAGAAGATACCAACAAAGGGCTGATCATAGCCCGCCATTGCAAGCAAACAGACCCCAACGAAATGTTTTTTCTCACTACCCGCTACCAACTGTTCAGCAGGCCTCGATTTTTGATGGGGTCATTGAAGGTTGATTGAGAAAGCGCTGGCCGTCGTTTTGTCTTTATTCCACGCAAAACCGCAGCCCCTGTAGCACAAATGGTAGTGCCGTTGTTGTTGATTCTTCCTACAACTGCCCAGGCTAATGCTTGGTCAATATCTGCATCTTCCAGGATAATGAATGCATCGCTGCCGCCTAATTCTAAAACAGACTTTTCTAAATATTTGCATACTTCCGCAGCAACACTTGCACCGGCTACTTCGCTACCCGTAAGCAATACCCCTTTAATGTGTTGGTCTACTACAAATTCATTAATACGTTGGTGGGACAACAATAGATTGGTATACGGTCTTTCACAATTATGGCAATGAATTATATGATTCACACATGAGGTGTTTCAACTTAACAAATGTTCCTTTTTCGTCCTCAATGTCAAATTTCAACAAGTCGGAACTAATTAGTCCCGACTTATAATGAAAATATTTTTTGCTTAACCGATTATGCTTTTGTCTTTGGCTACAAACTTCGCAAATCCCAATAATGCGCCGGTCACCATGATGTTTCTGAAAAAGTTTACCATTTCCAATTCCTTTTCTCTTGCTAAATCAGCAGTCATATTTTCTATGCCTAATTCGTGCCCCATTGATCGGGGCAGGTGAACCAAAACCCCCATGAGGATGACATACAAAGCCATAAGGGTGTAAGCCAACTTGTCGTATTTTCCAATTACTGCACTTACAATAAACAACAGAATACAAACCAAAGTGAAGTAATTCCAAAAGTAAGGAAGCGGAAGGTAGTCTGGCACGAATGAAGCACCAACCTCAGGTTTACCTAGGTGCAACCCAACATAAAGCAAAAACGAAAGCGGGAAAATGTATCTCCCCAAATTTAAAATTTTGTCCATTGTCGTAATTTTTAACGGCATTAATTGCAATTGATGAGGCAAAAGTCTGCAATTAATTTTTTGTGCATGATGACAAAAGTCGATGTTTTTGACCCATTCAATTTTTACAACTTGGCCTTTAGCCGACTGAAAACATCCTTGTTGATCCCTAAATAAGAGGCAATGAGTTTGCTAGATATTCGAGTCATTAGCGAGGGGCGGTATTCCATCAACCATTTTATTCTTTCCAACGCGGTCAATGCAACAAAGGTGTTGATGCGGTAAACAGAGTTGGCATAAGATTCTTCAAGAATTTGCTTGTACACTTTGTCAAATTGGGGTACAGTTTCCATCAATGTCTGAAAAGATTGTCGGTCAATGGCAAAAAGTTCGCACGGCTCAACGGTTCTTATGTTTTCGGTTGCTGGTTCGCCACTTCCAAAACTTACCAATTCCGAACACCAATTGTCTTCCGTTACAATGTCCCGGGTAGTTTCGTTGAAATCTTTGTCGTAAACGTAAACCTGCAAACAACCTTTGGCGATGAAATAAACGTATTTGCAAGTGTCGCCTTGCAGTAATAATTGCTCGTTGCGATTCGTCTTGATGTGTTTAAACGCTGCGAGAACCTTGTCCAAATTGTCAAGGTCATTTCCAACGCGGTGGGTAATGTGATTGCGTAAAACTTCTATCATTTTTTCCGTTTCCGAGTCTATGGGGCGATAAAAAGATAAGTATTCATTTTGCCCCACTGCTAATAGTGCGAAAATCCGAAAAAAAATCTTTGCCATCAATCAAAAAGCCACGATTTTTTGGTCGTGGCTTTTTGATTAGATGTGCGCATAAATGTTTACAACTCGTCCGTCCGGATCTTTAACTCTGCCAAAGCGTTGTCCCCAAAATGCGTCCCAAGGTTCAGCATAGCCTTCGTAACCTGCTGAAACAAGCCTGTTATAAACGGTGTCCACTTCCTGGGCACTGTCCACCATAAATTGCAGGTTCATGCTTTGTCCATTTGGTGTTTTGAAATTAGGGTCAGCTTGTTTGGCCGCTTCTTCGGTAAGAAAACCCAAAATCATCCCGTTTGGGGCTTCATAATCTACATTAGATTCTTCATCCAAACACTCAGGTATTGGCAGACCTAATGTTCTGTAGAAATTTAGGGCTTTGCCCATATCGGCAACGACAATACCGATTGTTTGCAGTTTGATACTCATTTTTCTAAAATTTTATGCTGCAAAATTCAACACTTAATTTTTCATGAGTGTTGTCCTATGTCAACGTTTTTGAAAAACCTTAGGGACGTAAACAAAATGAAATCCCTTAAAGCAGGTCATACGATTTTTTGATGAATCCGTATACCGTTTGAGTGAGGTCGTCCAGTGCAGAAACCCTGATGTGGTTTTCGAATTTACCCGAGTAAAAAATGCTTTTTATTACAGGAAATTCGTCCTGTTCTGCTTCTGAATAGAATTTTAAATCCAATGTTTTTTTCATTGGCCTAATGACCAGAAAAGTTTGATTATGAACAAAAACAATACAATTCTGGGTAGCACTAACCACTACATTCTCCCAATCAATTATCTCGGAGAGTAAGTGGTCAAAAACAAAAACCAATTCAGCGGCCTTTCCTTCAAAAAGACTATCAATGCTAACCTTTACACAGTTGTGCCATTGGTTGGGATTTTTTAACTCCCTTTCGCATTTTGGACAAGTCCACGCCATTTTTTATTGCTGTTGATAAATTGGAAAAAATATTTCTTCCGCCCAACTTTCAAAAGTTGTGGGAGTCGTGGTTTCACCTGTCCGCGGCTCCGCTTTAAAAAGACCCATTTGAATGGCGTCATACATGTTTACCAGTTCAGTTGCAAACGCCGGGGTGGAACCAATGCTTACAAGCGTTTGAATGTATCTTTCCTTGGGAACATTTTGAAAGCGAATAGGTTTTTGTAACACCTTGCTTAATGTATCCGCTATTTCGTTGTAACTGATGTCTGCCGCGCCATGCACACCAACCCCACTTACTCCCTTCCAAGACGTATCGCTAAGCCATTTCACTGCTTGTTGGGTAATATCTTTTACGGCCACTTGTGGCGCTTTATAATTGCCATCAAAAGGCAAGAAGAACATACCCATCTCTTTTATTGCCTCGATTTGATGCAATATACTTTCAAAAAAAACCGGGCAACGCAGGGCTTTTAAAGCAACACCTGATTGTGCTAAAATGTCTTCAGCTTGGTGCAATGCTGATGAAACCCCTGCATTCAAAGTGGTTCCTTTCCCACCACCAGAAACAAAAACAACCTTTTCAACTTGCGAGGCTTTGATTGCATTTTGCGCAATGGAAGCAAAGTTTTCATAATAGCTAAAGACATTGTCTTGGGTATTTGTTTCTGGAATGCAGAAATAAAGCGTGTCGCAACCTTGTAGGGCTTTTTCAAATGAATCGCCATCCAACAAAGAGCCTTTGGCAATTTGTAACTTGGAATGTAATTCGATTGGAATTTTATTTGGGTATCGGACAAATACTTTTACCTGATGCCCTTTTTCAACCAGGTCTTTGGTAATTAAAGAACCTGTTTTGCCGGTTGGCGTAGTTACTAAAATCATTGCATTAATGTTTAGAAAATGAAGTACAAAGGTCTGCACCATCATTTTTCTAAACATTGCGCTATCGCAACGTTTTTACAATTGTGATTTTAGTCTGCTTAAAGTGGAAGGAGTTAAGCCTAAAAATGAAGCCGCTAATTTGTTGGAAACCCTTGTCAATAACTTGGGATTGTATTGCATTACCCATTTTACTTTTTCTAACCCATCCAAGCCTTGAAAGCCATAAATGCGTTTTTGGGCAGAAATAAATGAGGCTTCCAGTATTTTTCTGTAAACAAAGGCAAATTGAGGGACAGTGTCCACAAGATGAAAAAAGCTTTCTCTTGAAATAGCCAATAATTCTGATTTTTCAATGGTTTGAACGAATTCAAAAGCTGGTGTCTGCTCGATTAAGCTTGGCAAAGCTGTACCAAATGCACCTTCAAAAGCGAAGTACCTTGTTCCTTCAACGCCTTCCTTATTGATTGCAAAAAGTCTAAGACAACCCTTGTTTACAAAATAGTAATGCTTGCAAATTTCACCCTGCAAAAGCAACATTTCATTGCGTTTTGTTTTTATAGGTTTGAAATGGCTGCAAATTTGGTCAAGTGTTTGCTCGTCAATTTCTGTCCTTTCCTTGAAATATTTTTTCAGTAGATCGTACATATTTGTAGTGTGGAGTGTGATGCTACATTGTTTTTTTCATCGTGTCCTCTACAATAATAATTCCTATCGGTCAAAATTGATATAAAAAATTGTAAAATGTCGGGTTTTTATTAAAATTTTTGTTTTTTATTTTTAAACTCTTCTTCTTCTGGGTGTTAAATGTTCCTGGATAATTAGGGTTGCATTGGCAATTTGTTTATCAATGTCTTTGATCCGCACAATGGTATGGATGACGTGTCGCTTTTTTCCAAGAGAAAGTTTGTCAAACGATGCTTTCAAATCTTCGTCTTGCTCAAGTAGTACTTCCAACACTTCTGGAATGGGTACACCGAGCGGATCGGGGTCTTCTTGAAGTTCAATATGAATGGTGTCACCTAATTCTTTGTTAATGGCCTTGAGATTTTTACTGCCTAAAATGATAAAAAAATTACCATCTCCAAGATGATTTAAACCACATTGAAAAGTGAGTTTTTGGTCAATGGTACACAAAAAACGAGTTAGGCGTTTGCGCTCAAATTGATTGACCACTTCTGCCAAAACGGTAATGAAGAAATACCCTCCTTTTCGTTTTTCTAATTGTCCTATCGTTTGTACGTCGGTAAATGATTTCATTGGTTCTCTACAAACTTTTTCAAATTAGCAAGGTCCTTTAAATGCATTCCGTGAACCCAATTTAAAATGCCTCCAAAATAAGCGATCAGAAAATGTGGCTTTTTTAAGTATTCCTTAAACCACAAATTGATTTCAGTTTGATGGTTTGGTAATTCCTTTAATACAAACGAAAGACGGACGTCTTTTTCAAACGGTGCCACATAACTTTTCAAAAAGAAAGAAACTTTTTCGTTTTCAACCAAATCCGTAATCTCTTGGTATCCAAATTCTTTCCCATTTTTGGAGTATACAGTTTGTGCACCAACAATACCATCGGTATTTTTTACAAAGCATTGCGAGTTAGTCTCGATAGGCCAGGCACTCCAAGCCATCAACTGTTCCTGAAAACGAATTGCGTCATACACTTTAGAAACGGGAGCTGCTACGGTAATCGTTTCAATGTATTGCACTTTGTCAGGTAAAACCATAACTAAAATGATTAATGCAACTACCATTCCGATAACGATTGAAAGTAAAATTGTTGAAACCATTTTTCTGCTTTTTTAATTTTGGGCAAAGTTAGAATGGATCTTTTTCTTAAAATTTGCCCTATGGCAAAAAATCACTTTTTCTTTGCCCTTAATCTACTCAAAGAACTTTGAGTGACTCCTATGAAACTTGAAATGTAGCGAAGTGGATATTGTGCCAACCAATTTTTTTCTTTTTCAATCCTTTCGTACCGTTCTGAAGCTTCTTCACTTTGAAATGACATTACGTTTCTACTTAAATTAACAAATGCTATTTCTACCGTCTTGCGAAGCAAAGTATTGTATGGGTTTGATTCTAAAGCCAATTTGTCGCTATCATTTTTATGAATAACATACACAACAGACTTTTCGATGGCTTCAAAATTCAGTCTGCTTTTTGTTTCATTCAAGTAGCTTTCCAGGTCGGTAAAAATCTGTCCTGGGGCGCCTATCCAAACAGTGTAGTCGTTGTCATCCTTGTAATAATAAAGCCTGATTGCACCGCTGTCGATGAAATAATATTGTTTGCATACTTGGTCAGCCATTAGCAAAAACTGGCCTTTGTCCAACTCTATGCGTTTAAGCTGGTCGAAAATTTCGTCTACTTGTTCCTGATCGCCAAGTGAGAGTTTTGCTATTTCATCTTTAAGAATGCCCATTTCATTTCAAACTAAAAGCCTGTAAAAAATTATGCGCTGAGTAAAAATGAGGTGAGTTTTAGTGGCTTTTTACTAAAGTGCAGCACCAAATTTGACAGCCCAAAAAATGAAGTTATTGTTTAACCGTCACCAGTCAGTAAAACAGAACCCTGATTTTCTTTTGAGTCAGCCAAAAGTTCTTTCGTGGTAGCAAACGCATTGGCAACACTCATTTTAAAGCCGTTGGTTAAGTCCTCATCTGTTTCCTCCATGAGGTTTTTGATTCGATAATCAACTGCATTTTAATGCAAAACTGAAATACTGCCCAATTTGTTTTTGATTTCGTTCATCGCTTGGATCATTTGCTGGGTGTCTGCCACTATATCTCGTCCCATAATCAGTACAATAAAAAATCCCGCAGCGCCAACCAGCACTGCGGGAATACCTACTTACCTATATCGTTCCAAGAATAAATCCAAGAACTATTTCACTACGCTCAACCTTTGCGTTTGCACCACTCCTTCGCTCAGCAAGCGAATCAAGTACATACCCGCTGGCAGGTTGCTGGTGTTTACATTGAGCTTGTGGAAGCCTTCGCCTTGTTGTCCCTGGCTCAGATTTTGAATCCATTTTCCTTGCAGGTCGTACAAGTCAATGACTAGGCTGCGGGTTTTGCCCAGGGCATAAGTCAGGGTTGCTTGTTCTTTGGCCGGGTTGGGGAACACACTCATTTGGGTGAAATCCGCTCCGTTGTTCTTTACATCCACCGCCGATGTACTGATGTCGCCACTGATGTAGTTGGCAAACTTGCGGGCACTGAGCACATTGCCTTCGGCATCAAAGTAAGTAATCATCAGGGTTGGAACCGTTTTGCTACCGCTGTTGTCGGCAATTACCAGCGACAAACCTTTTTCGATGGCAGTACCACAATAATCCAGATCTTCCAGCGAAGGGAACGTTGCGTATACATAATCGGTGCCCATCGACGTGCGCACGGCACAGGTTTGGTCATCGCGGAGTGCTTCACCTTCAATCTTACCAGCAGTCACTGCAAAGATATAGGGTGCGGAAGACAAGCGGGTGGTAGCTACCGGATCGGTCAGATCCAGGCTGACCGCCATTGCAGCAATTTCGCCAATGAATTTGGAATTCGGATCGGCTTGCAAGCGTACGGCGTACAGTTTGGCCGGGATCTGATAGCTCAAGGTAGCCACGTCGTGGTTGATGATGCGGCCTTTCCACTTCAAAGTATCGCGGCAAAAAGTGCCATCGCAGTAGTTGATTTGCAATACAATGCCGCTGCTGTAGGTCACACTTGCGCTCATCCAGAAAGCAATGCTGTTGATGGCTGGAGTTGAGGGAGTGATTACGCTGGTGCTGGTCATGGATTGAGCAGGGCCATTGTCAACACTGTAGCTGCCTGCACTAAGGCCAGCCGCTGCCGTAATGTTTACCGAACAAATCGGCTTGTTGGAAGGGTTGATGTAGTTGAAAATGCCTGTTTTTTTGAAATGTGAGCTTTTGAAGTTCAAAGTCCATTGGCCACAGCAATCGCTTGGCACGGGTGGTTTGCCACAGCCATCCAGCTTAATTTCTTTGAAGCACTGCTCTCCATTGCTAAAGGTAATGCTGAACATCGCCACGATGCTGCCAGTGGTATTGTTGGGCGAGGTTGCAAAACAGATATCGAGGGTAGGAGCGCATCCGTTGGGGATAAAGTTGTAAGTACTTTGTCCCTGATACGCACCCAGGCTGGCGGCGCAATTCCAGCCAGCGCTGCTCATGGTACCCCCTTGTACGGTGACCTGAATTTGTTTTACATCGCAGGGCGTAACCAGGCGCAAGCAGCATTTTCCATCGATGGGTTTCAGTGTGGTTTTTTCGCAACATCCGCTGGATACAACGGTGGCACATACCGTATTGGAGGCAGCCGGCGTCAGTGGGGTATAGGTCAGGTTGCCGTTGATGATGTACTTGCCCGAGCCACGGGAAGCAAAATCGTTGCAAACTTGCTGGGTCGTTTGGGCATTTGCAGAAGCAGTAACCTTGAAGCTGGCACGCAAGGTACCTCCGCTGATTAAGCCATAAGCTGCGCCATAAGCGATGCCCACATTGTTGCCGCTGCCGGTATAAGGCCAGGCGTCGCTCGTTGTACCGATGTTCAATCCCAGTGAGTTCAGGATGCTCAGGTTGTTACCCGCCATGGTTCCGGCAGTTCCGGTCACGGGAGGGGTCGCTACTGCGGCATAAGCGTATCCGCTTGGGTTGCTCACCCCAAACTGTGCCCCTCTGGGACTTGTGCGACTCATTACTTTCCAGTCGTTGGCGCCATCGTTCATGGGCAGCAGGTCTACCTTGCGCACATCGTAAAGGGGGCCAGTACCAGTGTTTTTGATGTTGAGGCGGTACCAAAGGTTGCCACCAGCGCTGGTCGTGGTACTTGATGCCCAGGTGGCGTTGTCTTTGCTGACTTCTTTGGTCAATTCCGTACCGTGGGTAACGTTGATCAGGGTATTGACGGTGTTGGCGGTTTCGGGAGTAGGCAAGTTGCCACCATTGCCCGTAAAGGTATTGGGCACAATCCCGCTGGCTGCATCAGGAGCAACTTTGACATCGAATTCGATGAAGTAAAAGGTGACACCCTGCGTGCCGTAAGCACCGCAATTGGCATAGTAAAAATTCTGGCATTCAGATGGGATGTTCAGGTTGCTCCAGGTCAGGGTATTGCCGCTCACTGAAGCAGTAGCAATCGGCCAGGGTGTCGCTCCTACCCCACCGCAAGCAGGATTGTAATTGAGGCTGGAATAGGCAATTTGGTTGCCCACGTAAATCAAACTGGGGTCTAGTACATCACTTAGGTTAAAGTTGCTGGCATTTTGGGAACCAATGTTTTGCACCCGCAAACGGTAGCGGAATATGTTGCCCGGTTGATAAGCTACCTGTGGGCTGCAAATGTCTTTGTACAAACACAAGTCTGGCGCAGGAGTGGAAGTCACAAAACTGGCGCAACTCTGCTGGGAAGGGATCTGCGAAGAGGTCAGGCTGGCACAATTGGTAATGGTCGTATTGGGCAGTACACTGGCATTGATCGTAAAAGCGATTTGAATCTGCAAACAAGCAGCGGCGGCCAATCCGGTTTGGCTAAAGCTCAACGAGGCTACCTGGCTGATAATGGGCGCAGTCCAGTTGATGTTGCCCGTTTGGCTGCTGGCGATGGTCGAAACCGTGCTGTTCACCAGCGTTGCACTGGCGGTAACCGGAGCAGAAGCAGAAAAAGAAATCGAGTTGACGGTAATTCCGGCAGGCATCACATCCTGGATGGAAAAAGTGAGTGGGGTATTGCCATTGTTGCAAGTGGTAATGTAGTACACGCCCTGGCAGCCAGGCATCTTGTTGTTGAGGTACAAGCCTTTGCTGAAGGTGCCGGAGCTGATCGGAGCAGCTACTTGTACGCAAGTGGTATTGCTGTTGGTGCTGAAAGCCTGGTTGCAGGCGTTGGTACCAGAAAGTGTAGCCGTATTCGGAATTTGCGTGCCTACAGGGAAGGAACCAACCGGATAGTTTACGGTCACCTGACAGCTTAACCATACCCAGGGAGAAGCCGCATTGAGGTTGCCTACGTTCCAGGTCAGGGTGTTGCCGCTTTGGGTAATCCCACAGGTGCTCGACACCAAGGTTGCGCCTGCTGGCAAAACATCGGTTACTACGGCGCTATTGAGGTTGATTTGGCCATCGTCGTTGCCCTGGTAGGGGTTGGTTTTGTACACCATCAAGTTATAGGTCACATTGCCTCCAGCAGCCATGATGTATTGGCAGCCGTTGTTTTGAGGATTCCAGGAAAGTCCGGTTACACCTTTGCTGATCGCAAAAGGGTTATTGGCCGTAGCGGTGGTGGAGATGAACTCAGTGCAAAGTTTGGGTTGATTTTTGGCTTCCAAACACACCTGGTTGCGTGCAGTAGTGCCAGGGCAAGTTGTTCCCGCCGGAAAGTGCACATTGATTTGAAATGTTCCACTACAACCAGAGCTTACGGAAGCAAGGCTGTAGCTCACCAAATTTCCGACAGTGTTCACCGTTGGCGTGCCACAACCTGTGCCTGGCACTACTCCATCGATGACCAAAGAGGCAGGTACCTGGTCGGTAATGACAATGCTGGTGGCACCAGCGGGAATGGTATAAAAAATGGTGTAAGTGAAAACGACTCCCGAAGGAACGGTGGAGTTGCTGACCTGTTTTTTTACCGCAAATCCATTGGCAGAAACGGTATTGGTCACGGTAGCTTGAGTTTGTGCGGGCAATAAGCCGGGCAGACTCAGGAAAAGCAGGCTAAAAATTGCCCACATCAAGTGGTTTTGGATCTTTTTCATGTTCAACGGAATTAAATTGGATGAAATAAATGAGTAGGTTTAAGGGGGCTTCATCTACTCATCTCCAAAGCCGTTGAAATCTTACTGCCGTTTTTAATTTTTTTTGAAAAAATTTTATTGACTTATAAAATGACCTTGTCCTACTTCAATCCCGGAGCCTTCGGCCAAAAAGACCGACAGGGGTTGTAGGTCATTCAAAAAAGCAAATTCCTGCCCGTAGGCTGCGCCAAAATCGACTGTACAACGAAAATCTTGCACGGCATAGGTTTGCCAACGTGGATGCTCTACTGCGTACTCCATGGTGCGTTGGGCATCCCAGCGGGCATAGCCCCAATAGTGTTCGGTGATGAACTCTGCTTCGCAACCAACGGGCATGTCTGCTGCCTGGGCTACAGCAGTAGCTGAAAACGAATGCTGCTGCCCCTTTTGTTTCCAGGAATACTCCACTTCCAAATTTTGCCCGGTTTCCGTCCAGCGGTATTGCATGGGTACCGTTTTGTATTGTTCGCGGTACAGTGTATTGGCCACGAAGGTGATTGCGGGTACAGGCACAAGTTCTCGCAAAAACACCACTCCTCTTTTCCAGCCCAACTCGGGGTCCTGGTATTTTACATAAAACCGCAGGTTGATCTCCGGAAAATTGCGGTGCCCCGGAAATCCAATGCCTTTGACTTTGGTGTTCAAAAAACGGAAACCGACCAGACTGACATAGCAGGTTTCATTCCACCAATCCAGCTCAACGCCTGCGGGCAAATAAGGCAACAATACTTCAGGATTGACGGCGTAATTGAGCATCAACAGCCTGCGCCATTCGGCAGTGAGGAATGGATTTTGCATTTTTTTGTCTTAAAGGTATACAAAAAATGGTGGTGCTACCGTCTAACTCCGAATCTGGCCATTTCCCTTGACTACCCATTTGTAGCTGGTCAATTCGGGCAAGGCCATTGGCCCACGAGCGTGCAGTTTTTGAGTACTGATGCCAATTTCGGCACCCATACCAAACTGGGAGCCATCCGTAAATGCCGTTGAAGCATTGGAATAGACCACTGCGGCATCCACATTGCGCAGGAATATTTCCTGGATTTCAGGGTCTTCGGCCACGATGGTTTCGCTGTGGCGGGAGGAGTAACGGTCGATGTGATCGAGGGCTTCTTGTAGGTTGGAAACGGTTTTGACCGACATTTTCAGGGATAAAAATTCCGTACCAAAATGGGTGGCATCGGCCAAGGCCAACAACTGATCCGGGTATTTCCCCACTAATTTCGCCAGTGCCAGCTCGTCAGCAAACAATTCTACCTGCTGTTCTGCTAGTGGAGCAATCAGGTTTGACAAATCTTCCAAGCGCGATTCGTGTACAATCAAGGTATCCAGGGCATTGCACACGCTTACCCGACGGGTTTTGGCATTGCAAACGATCGCACTGCCTTTGGCGAGATCAGCACTGGCATCAAAGTAAACATGCACAATACCTGCGCCGGTCTCAATCACGGGAACCGTAGCGTTTTTGCGCACAAAATCGATCAATCCCTGACTGCCTCGTGGGATCACCAAATCGATGTAGGCATTGGCGGTCAGAATGGGCAGCAAGGCTTCCCGTTCACTGGGGGCCAGGTATACGCTATTTTCCAGGCCATAATCGGCCAGAATATTTTTGATCAAATCAACAATGGCCAGATTGGAAAAATGCGCATCTCGGCTGCCTTTGAGTACCGCAGCATTCCCAGATTTGAGGCAAAGCGCAAATACATCAAAGGTGACATTGGGTCTTGACTCGTATACGATTCCGATGACCCCCATCGGTACACTGATTTTTTTGAGTTCCAGCCCGTTGGTTAAGGTGCGCTCTTCCAAAACTCGCCCGAGGGGCGAAGGCAAATCGGCAACTTTGCGGATGTCTTGAGCAATGTCTTCCAAACGTTTGGGATTGAGCAGGAGGCGATCGTACTTGGGATCAGCAGGATCCATGCGCTCTAAATCCAGTTGGTTTGCGGCCAATAGCGCGGGGGTATGCAGAATTGCCGCATCGGCCACACGATTCAAGATGGCATTGATGTCCTCGTTGCTCAATTGAATGAGTTTGCGCGCAGCCTGGCGGGTCGTGCAAAGTTGCTCAAGGATGGTATCCATGAATAGTCGATTTAAAGTGCAATTTTAAAGACTAGTGCTTTAACTCAGAAGTTTCGCGCTTCAACAAACTATCTTTCAAGTCCGGATTTTCTTCAAAAAAAGCATAAAAACGACTCGGACTCGGGATAAACGGCAGGTGCTGGCCGAAACTCCCTTTGCCTTTCAAGTGCAGTGTAGCCACCGAAAAAATCAGCAAAGAAGTGGCGGTAATGCTTTCAATTTCGCTAAACGGATAGTGAACGTTCCTGAAATAATTGGTCACGTAAATCCCCTTAGGCCCAACTTCAACGCGCTTAAGCCGCATCAGGGTAAAGGCCAGAAAGAGTGTTCCCGAAGCAAAGATGAACAACATGACACCCTTTATTGTCAAGGCTGGAGTATTGCCCACCCCGGCAAAATTGGTCAGCAGAATGGCAACGGTAGTCCCTCCCACCAAAACCAGCCAAAAAACGGGCAGTACAATTTTGTACACCAATGTGAGATTACTTGATATCCTTTCCATGCTTAAGATGGGGTTACTTCCGCTGAAGAATCATCATCGTCATCTTTGGGAGCCACCCGCTTGGCAATCATGATGCTCACTTCGTACAAGGTGTATAAAGGAATGGTTACCAGCATTTGAGACACCACGTCAGGTGGGGTAATGATCCCTGCTACCACCAAAATGACTACTATGGCCTGGCGGCGAAATGCACGCATGTCGGCGGCAGTTATCAAACCGATTCGAGCTAAAAAATACACCACCACGGGCAACTCAAACACAACCCCCAATGGCAAGGTAAACATCACCATGTAATTGATGTAAGAGTTGAGGGTAGGAATATTGGTAACACCTGGAATGGTGTAGCCGATCAAAAAGTTGATGGCAAAAGGCGCCATCAGGAAGTAGCCGAACACAACGCCGAGCAAAAACAGAAAAGAGCACACAAAAACAGCACCAGTGGCGGCTTTTTGTTCTTTGGGCAGCAAGCCCGGGCTGACGAAGCGCCAAACTTCCCAAAGCACATATGGGGCTGCCATAATCAATCCCACCACAAAGGACACCCACATACTGGTGACAAATGGCTCAGCAAATCCGATCGTTTGCAAATTGACTTCATGCGCAGCAAAACACATCGTATTCCCCAACCCCATGCTTTTAGAGAAAGAGCAAAGCAGGGTATACGTAATGAAATCTTGTCGGGAAGGGCCAAAAATCAGCACCTTAAACATCCATTCCTGGTATATAAAAAGCGTGATCCCAAAGACAGAAATGGCTGCCAATGAACGAAGAATGTGCCAACGCAATTCCTCCAGATGGTCAAAGAAAGACATTTCTCTGCCAGTCTTTTTCTCTTCTTGGTCTACATCAATTTGATCCAACGGCATGATGGCTCTTTTTTCGAAATTCCTTGTAGTGAATGTGCTATTATGCCAAACAGTTTTGTCGCTCAACTAGTTTAACGGGGACAAATGTATAAAATACTGTCATTTCCTGTGCATTCCGTTATATCTTCGCCCATAATTTACCGACAAAAAAAGCAATACCATGTTTGGACTTGAGAACATGTTTGGCGATATGGAGGCACAGCAAAAAGCCATGCGCGAAAAATTGGCCGAGTATATCGTTGAAAGTGAAGCCGGTGAGGGTGCCATCAAAATCAGTGCCAATGCCAACCGGGAACTGACCAACATCACCATCGATCCTGCTTTTTTAAAAAATGTAGAAGCAGAAGAATTGGAAGACCTACTGTTGGTGGCCATTAATCGCGCCCTGCAAAGTGCGCTTGAAAAAGAAGCGTCTGAGACTCAAGAGTTGCTCAAGGACATGTTGCCCCCTGGCCTGGATGGCTTGTTTAAATAATAAGCCTTCTCTTCCTTCGTTTTTTACTGGAATATGATCCCGTACTGTTCAGTATTGGGATCAGTCTTTGTTATGTCAATTCCAAAAAATACCATGAGAATAGCTGCACTTGTTTTTTGTTTATTTGGTGTTGCCCAGTTATCTGCCCAAACCCAAGCTGGATTGGTTGCTTACTACCCTTTTGAAAACAGCAATGCGGATGGGGCGGGCAATACGGCCAATGCTTTTCAACCTGCGCTCAATCGAAGTTACGACTGTGGAGTCATCGGCAGAGCCTTGGAATTCCGTGGCGCGAATGGAAACGCCGTAGTAATGGGCCCCGCCAATGACGAATTCGACACGGAAGATTTTACCTTGAGCTTCTACTTTAAAGCGACCAACCAAAACGGCATCCAGTATCTGGCGCACAAACTCACCAGCAATTGCAAAACGGACGGGAACTATTTTTACATACGGTTTCGCCCCTTTACCCGCACATTGAATGTCTTTTTGGGAGAAGGAGCCAAAACCGTAAACTTGATTGGTGAAGTACCCAAAGAGAAGTGTTGGCACCATGTTGCAGTCATTCGGGAAGGAGTGAAAGTCAAACTTTACATCAATGGTGTAAAAGTGCAAGAATTGAACACCCAGGGAAGAATCAACTTGTCCAATGACGGAAAATTCATCATGGGCAATTCTCCTTGTGCTCCAGTTGCCAACCAGGCGCCTTTTGAGGGCTATCTGGATGAGGTTCGCTTGTACAACCGCTCACTCAATGACAACGAAGCCAAACAGCTTTATGCCGTTGAACCCGACAACATCATTACCCGCGACACCAGCATTTTCATTGGTGGTGCGGTAAAAATAAAAATGGGGCCAACTTGTAATTTTATTTTTAATTGGTCACCAATCAATGGCGTTGTATCTGCTTTCGATAAAGAACCGGTGATTCAGCCCTTTGATCCTGGCATTTACTTTTATTCGGTAAATATGACCGATGATGGTGGCGTTTGCGTAGCAACTGATTCCATTCGCATTACGGTAATCGATCCCAATACCCTGGATTGTGGACAGGTTTTGTTGCCCAAAGCATTTACGCCCAATGGCGATGGCCTCAATGAAACCTTTGGCATCAGTAACCCTTTCGTGATTCAGGAATTGATTTCGTTTGAAATTTATGACCGCTGGGGAAGCAGAGTCTTCGGTACGGCGGATCCGTTTTACCGTTGGGATGGATCTTTTCAAGGAAAGAAAGTCAACTCTGGGGTAATGCTTTATAAAATTCGTTACCGCTGCAAAGGAGAAGAGAAAATTGCCACCGGAAGTGTGATGGTGATGCGGTAATGTTATGTGTTTTGGTTTTAAGTTGCCCACAATTTTGCAAAGTTGCATAAAGTTGTGGGCAACTTAAAAAGCCGATTTCAAAGTTTATCTTACCAGTCCGATATCTCCGCGATACAGCAGTTTCACATCATCCAGGAATTCCACCTCGATCACGTAAACATATACACCCTGGCCAGCTTGTTTTGAGGACAATAAGCCATCCCAAAGGATAGTGCCACCCAGGCAATCCACGGTAATGTTCTTTTGTTCCAAAATCTGGTTGCCCCATCGATCAAAAACTCTGGCGTAGTTGATCGTTTTGACGCCTTTGCAGCCGTAAGCCCGGAATTCATCGTTGCGACCGTCTCCATTGGGAGAGAAAGCATTTGGAACGTAGAAGTTGCGGTTGCGATCCAATTCTACAAACAGTTTGCCTTCCGCTTTGCAGCCACTGCTGTCGGTTACGGTCAGGATGTACTCAGTATCGTCGCGTAGGTCGCGGGTAGTACGGGTAGCGGTAAGCACGAAAGGATCAACTATTTTATCGTTGGACAAACCTTTGGCAGGCAGCCACAAATAGTTTCTGATTGGTTTGGAACTGGTCACGATTGGCGTCAATTGCAAACTGTCACCCAATTCGACGGTTACCTGGTTTGGATTAAAATCTACCGATAATTGATCCGGCTGATTGACTTGCACGGTATCTACATAGGTACAACCCAGTTGATCTTCTATGGCAATGACGTGCTGACCGGCAAAAATATTGGCCGCCTGATTGAGCGGGAAGTTGATGCCATTGTTGTCTACGGTAAAAGTGAAATCCGCCAGCAAGGTGCCATTGCCTCCATAAGCAGTATCAACGGTGATCGTTGTGGCGTCGCCAAAACAACGCGGTTCGGCAATCGGGTTGATAATGGCCACTACAGGCGGTGGTGCTAGTACCGTATAGGTAGTCGAATCCGTACAATTTCTGGTATCAGTCACAGTAACAAAATAAGTTCCGGGAGCCAGATTTTCCGCAAAAGGCGAGTTGGCACGTGAGATATTTCCCGACCAGGTAAACGCATTTTCAGGAAGTGGATTGATGCCTTCATCCGTATTGACGCTCACGCCAAATTTCCCATCTTTGGTATTGTTGCAGCTCGCTGCTCGCGAAAAGCTTTGGTCAACTACGATTGTAAGTTCAGCCGGCTCTATGACTTCGACTTCCTGGTTTTTTACACAATTTCTGCTATCGGTAATCACTACCTGATAAGTACCTGCGCGCAAATTGCTTAAGCTATCCAGTGTAGCCCCGCTTCCTTGCCAGTTGATGCGAAAAGGAGGTGTTCCACCGCCAGGAGTCAGTTTGACTTTCCCATCGGCCAAGCCAAAACAACTTACTGATTCGATGACAGATAGTACTTTAATTTCCGGAGGACTGAGAATGCGCACGGAATCCGCAGCGGCACAAGAGTTAGAATCTACTACAACCACAATGTTCATTCCTGCAGGCAATCTCACCGCAGTTGAAGTGGCTACCCCTGCAAAAGTTTCTTTGCTGCTCTGCCAGGTGAATTCAAATCTACCGGAGCGACCATTGCTGAATGCAGCAACTGCAGTTGCGCTACCGTCACTGGAGCCTTCAAAACAAGCGACCCCGGTACTGTCTGTAAAATTAATCAGGATGCGTGGAGGATCCTGCAATACAAATTGACCGGTAGTAGGTGGACAACCTTGGGCATCAAATACAGTCACGTCATAAGTACCTGCTTTGATGGCCGGACGCAATGGAAAAACCGTGGTGTCTTTTTGGTCTTTCCATAAAAACTTATACGGCGCAGTTCCTCCGCTGGCATTTACGGTTAATGATCCATTGGCGTCACCTGGGCAACGTGGAGCAATACTGGTTATGCTGTCTATTTGAACTGGCGTAGGCGCAATAACCTGAGCGGTATCTACCGCTCTACAGAAATCACTCCCCGTAATCGTAACAATGTAACGGCCAGCAGGCAAATTGGTGATGTTTGGCCCGTTGGCGGAGTTGTCCCACACAATGGAAGTAATCGTGGTACTTGGTGCAGGAGTGGCACTAACCGACAAGCGGCCATTTTGATCTCCAAAACAACGCAAGGTAAAATCATTCAACTGGGTAATCTGTGGAGGGGTAGGCGCTCCAATCCGAATTGCCAGTGTTGTGTCACATTTGTTGCTGTCGATAACCGTCACGATGTAATCTCCCGATCTCAACGCTGAAGCCAGCGAATCCGTCTTCGTAGGAAGTAGCATCGTGTCCAATCGCCATTGATATGCATATGGTTTTACACCACCACTGACTTTTACCGATGCAAATCCGTCCAAACCTGGGTTACAGGTCTCGTTTTGCAAACGATTCCTGGTTATGCTTACTGGAGTGGGTTGGGTAACCGTGATGGTATCACTTACCTGACAACCTGCTGGATCATTGTCTCTCATCGTAACGATGTAAGTACCCGCTGGAACATTTTCCAAGGTGCTATTGGTAGTAGTATCTAATGGTGTAACGGTTGTTCCTTGCCAGGTGAATGTAAATGGCAACTGATTCTGAGCTCCTACAGTATTCCCTGTTGCGATAACCAAGCCGTTGGACAATCCAAAACAGGTTACATTGCTAACTGCGGTATCGATTGCCAGTTTTTTGAAAGGCTCTACCGGGAAAGTAAAGATTTTTGTACACATGCGGTTGTCTGTAATGGTCACCGCATACAGCCCTTCCTTGATGTTGGTCAAATTGGAAACCGCGTTGGTATCGGCAGGTCTGGTGTCCCACTTGTACAAATACCTTCCTGCACTATATGGAACCCCACCTGAAGCCCTTAAAACAATTGAGCCATTGGATACCCCGGAACAAGTGGGTTGGGTGATGGTTGGATGGGGTTCAATTTTGCTCGGTGGAGAAATACTCACACTCGCAGAAGCCTGACAACCTTTGGCATTGGTAACGGTCACTGAATACAGTCCAGCGCCAAGTGAATCAACTCTTGGGGTTCTTTTTCCAGGTATATTCCACTGAAATTTATAGGTAGAATCTGGATTGACCACGGGAATCGAATTGATCGATATGGCTGCATTCAATATTCCAGTTTTGGAATCGTGGCATAAAACCTGCCCCAAAATTTGTACATCGATACCGAGTCCCTCAGGTTCAGCGAATTCAACCGTATCTATTTTAACATTGGCGGTTGGCTTGTTGCTGTCCTGAATTTTGACAATGTATTTTCCGAAAGATAAATCTTCCCAACGGAATTTTCCTCCAGGGGTTAAAATGACCTCAGCAGGGAAGCTTTGCGGTGTTGGGGCTATTTTTTGGATGGATACGCCATAAGGAGCAGTCCCCTTATCGGCAATCACTTCAATGACCCCATTCGTTTGACCCGCACAGGCCAAACCACTGGTGGCAATACTGGTAAACAGTACATCCATCGACACATTGACCCGTCCATCCCGAAATACGTAACCCAAAGAAGCCGGTTCTGAACTACCCACCGTTTCAGCAGGGTTTCTCGATCCTTGGAGACTGAGTGGACTACTGCTGCCCAATGGGCCGATAACCTTGAAGCAAATGGTGAAAATCGTAGCGCTATCAGGTAAAGTTACACCTTGCAGCGCAGGATCTGACCACGAAATCGCCAGTCCTAATTTATCAGAAGTTGGGCCAATGTTGGTTGGTCCAAAACCGCCCAGGCTGGTATTGTAATTTTTTGGGCCAACCAATTCCAATACTTTGGTGTCCCAGCGGATGTTCATTTCAAACAATCCAACTTTTTTGAAATTGGTCGTTTTGAGGTCAACACAGATCTCATCGCCCGTTTTTGCATTCAGGAAAGGCAATTGAAAGCCTACAGCTTGACAACCTGCCATATTCACCGGAAAAGACATATTGCAGTTGCGTCCATCGGTGATCGTAATGATGTACCGGCCAGGCTCAGGTACAAAAAAGGAGATGGAATCGAGGTGACGTGCCGTATTGTTGTTGGTACTTGACCCTTTTGCTACCCCGGTAATGCTGGGGTCATTTTCTTTGACCACAGTAATGGTAAAACGTTCGTTTGGATCAAACTCTGGAACACCCCCTCCTACAATAAAGGAACCCGTACAGCCAGCATTGTTGATGCGCGTACGAACTCGGGCGGTATCGATGGGTTTGAGGAAAGCGATGCGGTAGGCTTCTTCCGCATTGAGGTTGACACAGCCGCCGTTTTCTTTGGTACCTGTTGCAAAGGCATCAACAGTAATGGGGGAAAAATAAAGGGCAACTGGCGCTCCTTTTCCAAAACCCTGAATAAAGCGCCCATCATTGATGTACGTAATGTCTCCATTGCGTTTGCCTGTAACTGTCCAATACAAGCCATCAGGCTGGATTACGGTATTGCCAATGGTGATGGGTACTCGAGGATAAAGGCAAGTTTGCTTGGAAATATCGCTGGTATCCGGTCCGGTGAACTCGGTTGATGGCGCGCAGGTGGTAACCAGGTATACAATACCCGAAGGGGTTGCAAAGTTGGGGTCATCAATCCGGAAATTACCATCGTGGGTAATTTTGATTGAATCTCCAAAGCAAAGGTAAATGGTACCTCCACCAGAAGTATTGCTTTGCCCTCCAATCGCCCCAATGGTAACAGTACCTGCGTCGTTGTTGCACGCACGCCGCAGTTGCCCTGTTTTACCTCGAGGTTCAAACTTAAGCGTGCTGATGTTTTGGCCTCGCAGCATAGCTGCTGGCAACAATAGTAGGATAAGATATCCGAAAAATCTGCTCATTTTGCTCATCATTCTGATTATCGCTGAACGAACTTAATGCTCCGACAGAAAAACGCAGCATAGCGACAAATATTTCCCATGGAATGGAATGGCGGCGAAAATACAAAATTAAAACACCAATGGGTTGATGTCCTTTTTGAACATCAACCCATCATTTTCGCTGGTAAAACAACAAATTACTGCCCCAAATCTTTGACTACCCCTTTAATACCTTCACGCTGAAGGGCATTGAGGTAATTTTCCAAAAGAGCAGGGTTTTTAAATGGCCCGGCAATGAGGTGATAATAAGTTTGGCCATTGCTGTTACTGGAAGAAATATTTACAGGCGTGTTAAATTTCTTTTCAAGGTACCGTACTTGCTGTACTACGTTTTCGTAACTGCTGTAGACCCCAACCTGAACACCCATTTTGCGAGAATAGGTGTTGGAAGTGTTGCTTTGAGCCAATGTCCGATTCCGCTGAGCGTCCAACATTGCAGGATCGTCTTCTACATTAGCCGATAAATTTTGGACTTCATTGTTGGTTTGATAAGCAGAATAAAGCTTATCCGGCTCCAAATTTTCAACGGTAGAAAAAGTGGAGGTTCTGGATACCACTCTATTCTCATGTGTGTTGTAGAGGCGAAGCTGATCCAATAACTGAACGGCATTAATGGTTTCTTCAAAGCGTGCAATTGCAACACCTGAGGCATTAAAAATCAGCATTGAAGGTAAGAATTTCACCCCACAGGTTTCACGGTCGGCATAGCCTTGTACTTCGTCTACGTCAATTTTCACCGCCAAATAATCATTGTTCATGTACGCAGAGACTTCTGGATCAATGAAAGTGTTCTCCTCCATCCATTGACAGGGAAGACACCAGCTTGCGTAAAAATGAACAAAGAGTGGTCGTTTCAATTGAGCGGCACGCGCTTTTGCTTCGGCTAAAGGTAGGTTTAAGAACTGCGCAGCACGCAGTTTTTGGGATGCTACAACTAGGGTAAATACCAGGAGCATGCCCGAGGTAACGGTCGTCAGTTTTCTCATAGAAAGGCGGAATTATAATACAATCATAAAAACTATATGCAAGATATTCATAATTCCTATGAGTAACAACTTCAAATATGTTAAAGGTTATTCTTGAGCAGAACTATCTTTGGAATTGAGGCTTTTCAAGAGGGAAAGGTGCTCATCCATGAGGGAACGGGCAGTGTGGTACAATTCTTCGAAATTCACAATAATGAGTCGCAATTCCTGAGGGATTTGGTCATCAACTTGTTCCAATTTAATCCTGCTACAAGTCATCAATCCTTCGATCATTTGCAACATGCGCTGGGCATTAGAGTGAATAACATCCAGTTGCTCCTGGTTTTTCACCTGCTGCCGAAACCCTGATTTAAAGTAGGCATTTGGAGACGAAATGCTGCCTCCACTTAAATCGCGCTGTGCCAAATCACAAATAGACACCCCAAACAAACGAGAGATCCGCAATAGGTTGCACACCTTTGGTTCCGCAGAGCCGTTTTCGTAAGAGGCGATATTGCCACGATTTAAACCGATTTTTAAGGCCAACTCTTCCTGACTCAGATTCATCTGCTTTCTTAAAAAGCGAATGTTCTTATTCAGGTAGGTGGATTCTACAATTGGGTCCATACCATCCAAATGATTTAAACAATCAAAATTTCAACACAAATTCAAACCTAAAATGAGTCCTTCGATTAAAACATGTAGTTCACCGATTATTTTTCGGTATTCGTCGTCAATTATCGTTGTTTCGAATCTACTTTCTAAATACAAATTTAGACCTCCATTGTTTTGTTGTTGTTAATAAAATTAACAATTTTCTTTGTTTTAGTCAAAAAATGTCGCCTGAGTATCTTTTTTATTAAAAATGAATCTAAATAGGAAAAAATAATTGCATTAAAAGGAAGTGTTTTATATTTTTGTAAAAAATTATTACAAATACCGTTACCCAAATAAATCACCGGACTATGCTTTACGCGATTCAAACTCCGATCTACGAGCAACTTGACAAGGTGAGCAATTCATTGCGCGCCTTTTCCCTCAAACTGACCGGTAACTACAACGATGCTGATGATCTTTACCAGGATACAGCGGTTAGAATCATCACCAACGCTGACAAATACAATCAAGGTACCAACTTCAAAGCTTGGGCTGTTACGATTATGCGGAACATTTTCATCAACAATTACCGCAAAAAAGTACGGCGCAACATGATAGTTGACCAAACACCCAATAATTTTTACATCAATTCAGGTGAGGAGAAGGTGTCAAATGATGGGGAGCACGATGTCGCTTTTGGCGAATTGATGCGTTTGGTGGATACTTTGCCTTCCGATTTTCGCGAGCCATTTCTGATGGCTTACGATGGATTTAAGTACGAAGAAATTGCCGAAGAGCTTGGTTCGCCGCTTGGGACAATCAAAAGTCGGATTTTCTTCGCACGCAAAAAATTGCAAAAGCTCTACGAAGAAAATTATCGGGAGCGGGCATAAATCATCCTGTTTCAGGATGGATTGAACGGAAGAAGGGGCGACTGATAGGTTAGCCCCTTTTTCCGTTTTTTTCCAAATCAAGAATATTTTGTACTTTTCAGCGCATTGTTAAAAATGAATGACCCCACTACTTCCCACAAACTAACTTGTGGGTTAACCTTTAACTATATTAAGGCATGGATCAAATTAGCATTCACAGCGATAAAGGAGAAATCAAACTTCGCAAGAGTAAAGCGCTGGTCGGTCTAAAAATGGCGCAATCCCGTGGATTGGGAGCTCCAGACTACATCAACAAAGAGGTGCACCAAAGCTTGGGTGGCTTCAAGGTTGTAGAACTCAGTTTGGACGACTCAGACATCAATTCCAAACTGGACGAAGTTCGCGAAAAGGATGATGTCGAAGTGGGCACCCATGTTTATTACCCCGAAAACAGCAATAGACCGCTGATTGCCACTGGCGAGATTTTTATTACTTACCACGAAGGGGTAAGTGATGAAGAGCAAATGTTGGCATTGAATGAATACAACCTGGACTTAGTGGAGCGTAGGGGACTAAATACTTTGGTAGCCAGGGTGACTCCCAATTCTCCTAACCCCATCAAAGCAGCAGCCCTTTTGCAGAAAAGCTGTTTGGTAAAAATGGCTGAACCAGATATAGACACCATCCTTGATCAATATTTTTTACCTGTCGATACGCTAATGCCCAGCATGTGGCATTTGCAAAACAATGGATTTGTCCCAGATGCCAACGTTCAGTTGCGCCGTGGTATTGATGCGAAAGTAGTGGCTGCCTGGCGTTTGCTCGGCAACCTTGGGTCGCCCAATATCAAGATTGCCATCGTAGACAACGGATTTGACCTGACGCATCCCGATCTAAAAGGAAAAGTAGTCAATCCGTTTGATTTTTGGAACAATACCCCCCAGGTATTGCAAGGCGACGCCCGGTATACCCATGGTACGCCTTGTGCAAGCGTGGCACTTGGTGCCTCCAATGGCGTTGGCTTGGTTGGCTCTGCTCCCAATGCGCGTTTCATGCCCATTAGCGGTACTTCGTTTAGTGTGCGTGCCACCGAATCCATTTTCAATTATTGCATCAACAATGGAGCAGACATCATCAGTTGCAGTTGGGGATCAACCGATGCCAATTACCAACTGAATGCAGAAAAACAACAAATCATTGCCAATGCCGCACGTCGTGGCCGCAATGGCCGAGGTTGTGTGATTTTGTATGCAGCGGGTAATGATTCTTTAAACTACATCAATTTTTATGCCCAGCACCCCGATGTGATCGCTGTTGCAGCATGTACAAGCCAGGGCGTTCATGCCGATTACTCCAACATGGGTATGGAAGTGACCGTATGTGCGCCTTCCAATGGCGATTGGCCCATCATTGCAGCAAGGGCCTGGTGGGATCAGGGAGATCCTAATGAGCAAGGAGAACAGCGGTTTTGGATCGATGGCTTAAACCGAGGCAATCAATACAAGCATTTTGGGGGTACTTCGGCGGCTACACCCCTGGTGGCTGGCGTTTGTGCGCTAATGCTCTCCGCCAATCCAGACCTGACAGCCAGAGAGGTCAAACAAATTTTGGTTCAAACCGCAGACAAAATTGGCAACCCTGCCGAATACATCAATGGTCATTCCCGGAAATATGGATACGGAATGATCAATGCCGAACGCGCCGTTTCTGAAGCTTTGCGTAGGAGAGGAATGTCTTCGCCAACCGTTATGCCCAATCCTACGCCGCAACCCAACCCGCAAACAAATCCACAGCCCGTCAACACAGGCGGCAAAAGCAATGTCTTCGAGGTCAACGCCAACCAAATTCCGCGTACAGGATGGGGCATCCAGGTGGGCGTATTCAGCAATTATGACAATGTACTTTCCATGGTGGCAAAGCTCAAGCAAGAATTTGGGCAAACGGTAAATGTTGTGGTTTCCACTCAAAATGGCCGCCAAATTTATAAGGTAGTCGTAGGTGCTTATGCCAACATCAACGAAGCCACCATCATGCAAAGTCGATTGACTCAAGCTGGTTACCAGGGATTTATTAAAAATTTAGCGGACGTTTAGATATGGTTCTTGCAATCGATATAGGCAACAGTAATGTAGTATTGGCGCTGCATGATGGTTCGGTATGGAGTCAGGTTTGGCGCTTGCCTACCTTAACCGAACCAGACTCCCCAATGTATTATGAAAAGCGGCTGACCGATATTTTGCTAGAAGCAGGGATCATACCAGGCCCGGCCCCACAAGTGATCATCAGTAGTGTCGTACCGCAGTTGACTGCTCCTTTCCTACACATTACCGAGCATCTATTTGGAAAACCAGCATTGAAGGTGGCGCCTCCAATTTACCCCAAATTGAAGTTAAAAATTGATCGGCCCAATGAAATTGGTACCGATTTGTTGGCCAACGCGGTAGCGGCACATTATCTTTTTCAACAAGATTGCATTGTAGTTGATTTTGGCACCGCCCTTACGTTTACCACAGTCAGTGCCGACGGACACATCTTAGGAGTTGCCATTGCACCTGGATTGAAAACAGCAATTGCTTCCTTGTTTCATAAAACGGCACAATTGCCTGAAGTGCCCCTTACGCTTCCGACCTCGCCAATCGGAAAAAATACCGAACATGCTATTCAAAGTGGAATTTTGATTGGGTACGTCGGCTTGGTCAGGCACATGTTGGCCGAAATTCGGCGAGAAGTTGGACCGCAATACATCGCGATAGCTACCGGAGGCTTATCGGCGGTTTTGACGCCACTTCAGGAAGATTTTCACCAGATTGATCCCATGTTGACCTTGGAAGGGCTAAGAATCATTGCGGAAACCCAACGCAAATGATACTTTTCCCCTTTTATTCCCTACTCTATAAAAAAGAGGATCATGAGCATGCAGTGCGGATTCAAAAAAACATTAGACTTTACGAACCGCTGTTCATAAAGTCTAATATCCTCAGTCTTACCAATTTTTAAGACTGCTTAATCAAGTCCTAAAAAAACAAAGTAAAAGACAAACGTGCGAAAAACGGAGTCCCTGGAGTAAAGTGAATTTCTTCTACTGGCTCTGTTTCATTAAACAAGCGGCTTTCGGTAGCAAACTGCGTTTCTTTCCATTGGGTATTGATGATATTTTGCAGGTTAAGTCCCAATTCCCACTTCTTTTTATAGGCGTAATTCAACTGCACATCGGGTACAAAATACCCTTTGGCCGCAATGGAATTGTCTTCATTGGCAGGGCGATTGGCCATGTAACGGTAGCGCAGCGAACCACTAAATCCTTTATCCCCCACCAGGGAAAGCCCACCGACCGAAGTAAATAACGGCGCCAAAGGCAGGTAATTTTCACCCTTTGCTTCGCCAATGGCACGAGGTTGTGCCCAGTTGGCATCTACATCCACAAACAGACGGCGACTGAGTTGGTAGCGCGCAGACAGATCGTAACCCCAACGGCGGGTGCGTCCACTTGGCTCGATTACCCCTGCATCACCCACATACACAAATTCTTGTTCCAACCAGAGGTACCACAACCCCGTGTTTACGAAGAGGTTGGGAATCGGTTTCCACACCACGCCCAGATCCGTACCATAAGCAGCAGGAAGGATTTTTCGGCCATTTTGAGGTACAACGACCCGCGTGTCGTTGGAGTGGAAACTACGTCCAGTGTTGAGGTACAAGCGAATTTTTTCGCTCGCATTGTAATTCAAATTGATTTTGGGCGAAAAAATACCTGAGCTGGCCGAGGCACGGGTATCGTCTTGTAAATGATCGGTATAGCGGTTCTGGAAAAAATCGTAACGCAAACCAACATTGAGAGTTGCTTTGCGGCCCAACTGGAGGTTGTCATCCAGATAGAGGCCCAAATTCCCCTCCTGTACGTCCCCCAATTGAATGTTTTGCTCGGTAATGGTGCGATTGCGGGTATTGGAAAGTTCTACGTCGTTCACCATGTCCTGCCGGTATTGAACCCCGATGGTAGTGCTGCCGAAGCGGGAGGGAAAGTTGAGACTTCCATTGTAGCCCAGGATGCTGCGGTCTTCCTTTTGTCGAATTTGATCGCCATTCACGGGGTCTTCGAGGAAAAAAGTAAAGTTGGAATAGAGTTCAAACTGATAATGGCTGTAGAAAAACTGGTTTTTCCAGGAAGCACCTTTGCCCATTTGCGTCACCAATTGGAGGTTGGCATTGCTGCGGCTGGTTTCGCCGCCTTCGGAGGGATCAATAGAGCCATAGAAAGAAATAAGGCCGGATTCTACCGCCCGGTCGGGAATTTGACCGGAGTGGTTCCATTTTGACCAGAAATGAGAACCAGTAAGGCTCATGCGGGTACTGGGGCTGAGTACTCCATTGTAACGCCCTTGGACGTTGACGCGATTGAAATGCTGGGGCGCATCAAAATAACTTTCGGTATAGCTGTATTCACTGGCCAAATAGGCGGATTGGCCTTTTTGGCGGGCAGCTTCTCCCAATAAATTTATGGCAGCTACGCCTCGGGCAGTACCGTATTGGCCAATTTCAAATTTGGTAAAACTGCGATCCAAGACTTCCTTGGTGCGAAAATCTACCCAGCCAGCGGTGCTAAAATTCCCTTTATCGGCATAGTAAGGACCTTTTTCAAAGTTGACCTTTTCAACCAGTTCCGGGATTACGAAATGCAAATCTGCATAACCTTGGCCATGCGCATGCGAAACCATATTGACAGGCAGCCCATCAACGGTAAGCCTAATATCGGTTCCATGGTCGATATCGAAACCACGCAGAAAAATCTGTTCAGCTTTGCCTCCGCCAGCGTGCTGCCCCATAAAGAGGCCAGGTACCATGCGCAGGATTTCCTGAGAATTGATTACAGGGCGCAAGCGAATATCAATCTGGTTGATGGTTTGTTGCTGATGGGCACTTTGCCCTTTGATGACTGCTTCCTTGAGGGTGAATTCTCCCGCATTGAGTGGGATCTGAATGCGAACGGTGCCTTTTTCGCCAACTTCAACCGTTTCCTGATGGGTTGCGTATCCCAAATAGTTAAAAGTCAGCTGATGGCTGCCCGCACTGAGATTGCCAAGGGTAAAGCTTCCGGCATCATCGCTTACTGCTCCACGTACGTCATTGTCCAAACTGATGGTTACACCTATCAAAGGATTTCGGTTATTCGCGTCAAAGATGAATCCCTGGATGCTGCCTTTTTGGGCCAGCGCAAGTACCGGGATGCTTAATAAGAGTAGAATGATGTACTTCATTGTTATTTAATTTTGCTTGGTACAACAAGAAACAAAGCTAAGGATACCTCAACAGATCTTACAGTAAACCCGGAGTTTAGAAAATTATTCCTATTCTGGGCTGCTTGATTGCAATCACCAATATCTACGAGATCAAATGGGATTTTGGATGTGTCTTTTCAGTCATTAAGCCTATAATTTTTTTTTGTACTCGGAAATAAAATGCTCGAACCTTATTAGTCGACATTTTCAACATGAACTTTCGAATTAAACTTCCTTATTTTTTCATTACAATGTATTGCATGACACTTTAAAAACAAGTGCTGAAATCCAAAACCATTGTGCGTCCAACCAATTATCTAATCATTAAAAAATGCAAAGCCCCCAACGAGCGCCTCTTTTACCGAGATGAGAACTCAAAAGATTCTCAGCCCTTTATCTCAACCCCCAAACCCAAAAACGCACCGAATCCTGCTGTAGCTTTCTCCATTGCCTCTATTGCCAATTTGTCTTTGGGGTCAAAAAAAATCGGTTCAATCACTACCTTATTCTTTTGCACGGTCCGTTTCCAAATGCCTACTACCAGGCCATCCACTACAATGATCGGTTTAAAAATCCCATTGCTGGTGATGGCTTCCTTGTGCCAGATGGGGTCAAAAACTGTGCTGCGGTCTTTGTAGCTTACGATGTATTCATCAAAGGCGGGGAGAAAAAATACACTTGGATCAGAATTCAGGGTAGCCAGGTTTTTCTCTTCAAAAAAATAAGTTTTTCCCTCGACTACAAATGACTGCAACTCATTTTTGATGCTTTCCAGTCCTGCCCGCGCATCGGGCATCGACAAGCCCGACCACCATTGAAAATCAGGTAAAGTAGCAGGAGCATGACTGCTGAAATAGCGTTTGGCCAAAGTAGCCAAGGCTTCTTCTCTAGTCAAAACCAAGCCTGGAGGGATTTTTTCATCAATTAAAGCATAGGTCAGTTTTTTGCCACTCATCACGCCGTTGCACACGATGGCGTCTACTTCTGCATTCATCATAAAGTGTACTGCTCGACTTGAATCCGTTTTCACCCCTCCCCTTTCCAATTCCAGCATGACTTCTTCACGGGTCAGGTTTTTGCCTCCTTGCAGGGCTTTGGCAATCAAGTCGTTGGTGCGGGCATAAAGCGCTGAGTCGATGCCCAGTTCGCGATCCCGGGAAGCAGAAGCGGCTTTGATCTGTTTTGCAGTCAGAGTGAGCATCCAGCGCAGATCCTGGCCGGATACCAGGTGCCAGGTAGGGCGCAAAACGTGGGTTCGCACGAGTTCTCCGTTGTTTAGCGCAGCTTCAATGGAGGCATCTGTAGTGCTTGGCACCCGCAAGCCAACTGCCCATTTGGACATGGGGTAGTCTTGAGCCTGGATAGCGCCCATGTGGGCCACAAGCCCTTGAGGAGTAGCAAAGTCGGGATTGGTGATTTTTTGGTTGTGCAAGCGGAGTTTGGGAAGATAGGTTTTAGACATGAGCATAAATTTAGCGTAAAAAGGCTTCATTCCTTGCCAAATCTAGGCAACTGGGTCTACATTTGAAAGGCTATACTTTTTTATTACCCATTCAATGTGTATTTTTATGATCGAATGCTGAGTAACTGGGCTTTCGTTTTCAAACTCTTTGCTGTTCGTTTTTTGATTTATCTGTAAACAAAGGCTAGATGAGTTCAAATCAAGGAAAAATAGAAGGACTTCGGCTGAGTAATTTCACTTGCTTTGCTGATTTAGAAGTTGATTTTCGCGATGGAATCAATGTGATTATTGGGGAGAATGGATTAGGGAAAACACATTTATTGAAGGCGGCATTTAGTCCTTCTGCATTTAAAGCTTACGGATATAAATCTTTTGACCATGAACTTTTGACACCTCTTATTGGTGGCTCTAAAATGGTTCAACAAATCAATGGAGGTGGGACATTAACAATCTCAGGTGATTTTAAGCAATTATTTGGAGGAGTAAACATCAATGAATTAAAAAGAGAAAAGAAAATTCATTTTACCATCGAGCAATTACCAAGTTATGACCTCAACACGGACTCAATTTTCATTCCTCTTAGCGAAATGCTCTCCTGGTACAAAGGGTTTATCCCAGCCTATGAAAACCGTGAAAGCTCAATAGATTATACTTATTATCTGTTAGCTAAAAAACTGGCACAGCTCCCACTCAAAGGTGATAAACTTAAGGAACAAAAAAACTTAATTCAAGAGTTGGAAAACGAATTAGGCTTTGAAGTCATCCGCCAAGGCGAAGAATTTTTCATTGCTTTTGCAGAAGATCAAGTTCACAATTCCAAACTCGTTGCCAATGGTATCAATAAATTAGCTCAATTGATTTATTTGATCATGAATGGTTCCTTGACTAAAAACACCGTTATTTTTTGGGATGAACCCGAAGCTGGGCTCAATCCAAAGTACATTGTAATCGTTGCTAAGTTTCTCCAAACCTTAGCAAAAGCAGGGTGTCAAATTTTTGTTGCCACTCATGACTACTTGCTTAGCTACACCTTGTCTTTAGCTGCCGAATACCGTGAATTGAACCCCGACACTCCTTCGATACGCTTTTTCTCTTTATACAGAACCCCAGAAGGTACCAAAATTGAATCGGCTGATACACTTCCTGAAATTCAGAACAACAGCATTCTGGATCAATATTCTCAATTTTATCAAGCCGAAGAAGACCTGCTGTATCAATCCATGAAAGTAAAAGAATGAAGTTTAAAGAAGGGAATTTAGAATTTGATTTTGACGATCAGGCCTGGAGTCAAGTTATCAAATTTGACGAACATATCGACTATGCTAAAGTAAAGAACCAGGTTCCTGAAACTAAAGGTGTCGATTTTACTGGAATTTTAAACGATTCCACCTTTGTTGCCATTGAGGTAAAAGATTTTCGAGGTTATAAAACGCAAGAAAATCATCGGGAAGAACCTTTGGAAATTGAAGTCGCTAAAAAATTAGTTGGTAGTTTGGCCACAGTCTACGCAGGGTGTAGGGCTTCAACGTATGATGGATTTCTTTGGAAGGAATACAACGACTTGATTCAAAATCGAGAAAATGAAATTCATATCATCTTATGGTATGAAGCAGATCCACTGGACTCCCGACAAACTCACCTTAAGGGACGCAGAAACAATTTGAAAGACAAATTAAAGAACAAATTGTCTTGGTTAAAATGCAGAGTTTGAGTACTAAATTGTAACAACTACGATTCGAGTAAATTTCGATTTACTGTAAAATAGCAAAACCTATCTGCATAAAATAGGCCGCGCATTGAAGTGACCTGATGGCCAAGTGTGGTAGAATAAGCGCGCGACAGCTTGAAGGTTTACTTTTTCTAGATTTCCCCACAGCATAAATCCCCCGACCTAAGCCGGGGGTATGTCATCGATTAACCCAATTGAGCAACATGCTTCATCAAGCTGCTCTTCAGGTTAGCTGCTTTGTTCTTATGCCAGGTATTTTTCTTAGCCAATTTGTCGATCATCGCGATCACTTTAGGCAAGAAACCTGCCGCTTCCGTTTTGTCTTTCAAACTACGCAACTTCTTGATAGAAGTACGGGTAGTTTTCTTATAATAGCGATTCAAAAGACGACGCTTGGACTCTTGACGGATACGCTTCTCAGACGATTTATGGTTTGCCATACAAAAACTTTTCTCAATATTAAAAATCACTTCTGAACAAATGGAGCGCAAAGATAATTATTCATTTGGAACTTGCAAAAGTAAATTTAAAAAACCTTTTGCAAATCAAATTATCTTTTCACCCGAATATCTAATCATTTAATGCGTTGTTCTTTTTGTACTTTTGCGCGCATAGACATAAAAACTAAAAAAACAATGAGCGATTTCTCCTTCATTGCCAATGCTCACCCGGCGTACATTGATTCGCTGTACGAGCAATACCTGAACAATCCCGAACAAATTGACGAAACATGGTCGTCTTTTTTCAAAGGTTTTGATTATGCCCATTCTACCAATGGTCATGAAAAAAGCAATGGGGTTGCCATTCCGAGTACTTTTAACAAGAAAGAGTTTCAAGTACTTTCCTTGATCAACGCTTATCGCGGACGAGGTCACTTGATCTCTACCACCAATCCAATTCGCCCGCGCATCGACCGGAATCCAAAATTGGAAATCGAGGATTTTTACCTCTCTGAGGCCGATTTGGACACCGTGTTTAATGCTGCGACCGAATGTGGCATGGATCAACCTGCAACCCTCCGCGACATTATAGCCCACCTCAAGCGAATTTATGGAGGCAACATCGGTTTTGAGTTTCAGCACGTTCAACAGCGCGAAAAGCGCCGTTGGTTGCGTACCCGGGTTGAGCAAAGTCGTCCAGAGAAGGATTACAACATCCCGATTGATAAAAAACGCCGCATTCTGGAAAAACTGAATGAGGCGGTTGGTTTCGAGAAATTTTTGCACACCAAATACATCGGCCAAAAGCGCTTTTCCCTGGAAGGCGGAGAAAGCACCATCGTTGCCCTAGATGCTGCTATCAATAAAGGCGCAGAAATGGGCGTAGAAGAAGTAATCATCGGTATGGCTCACCGCGGTCGTTTGAACGTGTTGGCCAACATCATGAAGAAAACCTACGAGCAGATTTTCACTGAATTTGAAGGAACAGCCATTCCCGATCAAAGTTTTGGGGATGGTGACGTAAAATACCACCTTGGATACTCTTCCCAGGTAGTTACGCCTAATGGTAAGGAGGTTCAGCTTGAATTGACCCCCAACCCTTCTCACCTTGAGGCTGTAGATCCAGTTGTAGAAGGCTATGCTCGCGCCAAAGCGGATCGCCTGTATAAAGGTGATTACGATCGCATTTTACCAATACTCATTCATGGTGATGCCGCAGTAGCCGGGCAGGGCATTGTTTTTGAAGTAATTCAAATGAGCAAGCTCAAAGGCTACAATACTGGCGGTACTTTCCATTTTGTGATCAACAACCAGATTGGTTTTACCACTGATTTTGAAGATGCACGTTCTTCAACCTATTGTACAGGGGTGGCCAGTGTGGTTTCAGCGCCAGTATTTCACGTCAATGGCGATGATCCAGAGGCTATACTTTACGCGGTGGAGATGGCCATAGAGTTCCGCCAGGAATTCAATACTGATGTTTTCATCGATATGGTGTGCTACCGCAAACACGGCCACAACGAAGGGGACGACCCAATGTTTACCCAACCAGATTTGTACGAAGCCATCAACGTACACCCCAATCCAAGAGAAATCTACATCAAAGAATTGCTGGAAATGGGCGAATTGCCCAAGCAACTTGCCGATGATTTGGAAAAAACCTATTGGGCAGATCTTCAGGCGCGTCTGGAAGAAGTAAAACAACACCCACTGCCTTATAAGTCACAAGAACCAGAAGAAGAGTGGGAAAAATTGCGCCACGCCACGGTGGAAGATTTTAAAAAGTCTCCTGTAACAGGACTTGAAAAAGCTACAGTTGAAAAAATTCTAGCCCACCTCAATACTATTCCTGGTCATTTCAAACCGATTCCAAAAGTGAGTCGCTTGTTGGAAAACAACAAAAAACTGTTGGCTAAAGGGATGATAGATTGGGCCACCGCTGAATTGATGGCCTATGGTTCAATTTTGTTGGAGGGCAAAGACGTTAGGATGAGTGGCCAGGATGTACAACGGGGTACCTTCTCGCACCGGCACGCGGTTTTACACGATGCCAAAACCAACGAAGTACTCAACCGTTTGGACAACATTGAAGCTACCCAGGGCAAGTTCCATATTTTCAACTCTTTGCTGTCAGAGTTTGCGGTAATGGGCTTCGAATATGGTTATTCGCTGGCACATCCCCATAACCTAATCATTTGGGAAGCACAATTTGGGGATTTCTTCAATGGCGCTCAAACCATTGTTGACCAGTTTATTTCTGCGGCTGAAAGCAAGTGGAACCGCATGTCTGGTTTGACCCTGCTGCTGCCACACGGTTATGAAGGCCAAGGCCCAGAACACTCCAGTGCACGTCTGGAGCGATTCTTGCAAAACTGTGCCGACCTCAATATGATTGTGGCCAATATTACGGCTCCGGCAAACTTTTTCCACTTGATGCGCCGCCAACTGGCCTGGGAATTCCGTAAGCCACTGGTGGTAATGTCTCCCAAATCATTGCTGCGTCACCCTGAATGTGTATCCCCTCTCGAAGCATTTGGAGCAGGAACAAATTTCCAGGAAGTAATTGACGATGTAAATGTGACGGACAAAGAAGCAAAAGGCATCAAGCGGGTATTGTTCTGTTCTGGCAAAATTTATTATGATTTGGCCCAGCGCAAAAAAGAACTCAACCGTAGCGATGTAGCCATTGTACGCGTTGAACAATTGCATCCAATGCCCGAAACGCAATTGGAAGTCATTCTGAATCGCTACAAAAAAGCAAAACTTTTCTGGGTACAAGAAGAATCTGCTAACATGGGTGCATGGCAATACATGAAACTCAATTGGGAGACCGACCGGAATTTGCAGCGCATTTCTCGTCGAGCCAGTGCTTCTACCGCGGTTGGGTTCAAGAAAATTCACGACCAGCAGCAAGAAGAGATTTTGCAAAAAGCGTTTGCTGAATAAAAATAGAATTGGGAGATGAAGGATAATCCAGTCACCAAAACGGTGCTTTATCCTTCTTCTCTCATTCTTGTTCTACAGTTTTTTGGTACTTTTTCAGGATTTGGTCTGTCGCCTCATCCAGCATTTGAAACACCTTTTCAAAGCCATCCATCCCACCATAATATGGATCTGGAACAGAACGGTTTTTACCGGGTTCGACATAATTTAGGATCATTTCTATTTTAGCATGAGTACGGTGAGTATTTTGGGCAAGCAATTGAATTTGGCGCTGGTTGGAGTCATCCATCGCGAGAATGAGGTCAAAGTTTTTCAAATCTTCTTTGCGGATTTGTCGAGCCCGTTGATCCGTGATGTCTATATGATACCGTTGTGCAATGGCAATCGAGCGCTTATCGGGAAGATCTCCAGCATGCCAATCGCCGATGCCAGCTGAATCAACAATCCAATCTAATCCAGCATTTTTTACCTTGTGTTTTAGAATGCCCTCTGCCAAAGGTGAACGGCAAATGTTGCCAAGGCATACCATCAGGATTCTCATGCTCAAAGTTTTTTCCTCCAACGAAAAAAAAACTACTTTTGTTTTCAATTGAATGGATTGTACCAAAAAGGCATAAAAGCAAAAACCCGGTGAGAAACATCTCCCGGGCTTGCGGAAACTATCAGTCCTTTTTCAACTCTGCCAGATTTGCTATCCAAATAAGAAAACCAAATAGACCGAGTAATGCCGCCCAAGTAAGGCAGCAACAACTATGGTTAGGGCATGGGTAGACGTGGTCTCTTTGTTCTCTTAGTTCCCGCCCATGACAACCAACTGCGCGGCTATGATTGGCATAGTAAACAATTGTTGTTCTAGTCTGTTCCTACGCTGTTTCTTATTGCTGTTTGAACAATTCAAAATTAGATCGTAATTTCATGTTTGGGTAGGTAGATTTGTTGCCAATTGTGATCACCAACCTATACAGGAATTATTTTCAAGTCATAACCCAACAACGTAAATTTTAAAAGCAAACACTCTAAGTAAATAATAATCAGTTACTTAAAAGACAACCTCCAGTTTTCTCAACCTTAAGCCGTTAAAAACCCAATGTTATGCCCATCTCTCATGGAGATCAGCTTTTTGAAATGATTCAGTCCTTAACCAAGGCTGAAAAGCGCAATTTTCGGCTGTATGCCAAACGGATACAGGGGGAAAGTGATGCCAAGTTTCTTCAGCTCTTTGATTTTTTGGAAAAACAAAAAGACTTTGATGAAGAACTCATCATTCGAAAACTGAAGGATTCTAATAAAAGCCAGCTCTCTAATTTAAAGCGTCACCTTTATCAACACATCCTGACCTGCTTGCGGTTAATGGAGATTCACAAGAGTGAAGAAATACAAATCAGGGAATGGATTGACTATGCGGTCATACTGTATGGGAAAGGGCTTTACCTGCAATCATTGAAATTGTTGGCAAAAGCCAAAACGCTGGCCAACAAACTCAACCATGACATCTTGCAGCTCGAGATCGTAGAGTTTGAAAAACGGATCGAGTCCCGCCACATTACCCGCAGTACCACCCAACGCATGGATGAACTGCAACGAGAATCGGAAGAACACAGCGATACCAACTTATCCATTGCACTGCTTTCCAACTTCAAGTTGGCATTGCAGCGCCATTTCATCAACAATGGACACGTCAAAACGACGGAAGAGCGATTGGCGCTGGAAAAAGATTTCAGAGATAAATTGCCAAAACAGGAAGAAGATGCCAAAACCTTCTTCCAAAAAATCCACATTTATCACGCTTATTATTGGTACCATTATTTGCTCCAGGAATACGACAAGTGCCAGGAATATGCCGCAAAATGGGTCAATTTGTATGCCTCTGAGCCCAAGATGATCGAAATGGACATGGACATGTACATGATCGGGATTCACCAATTGCTGGTAACCGCCTTTTACTTGCGCAACTATCCTGTATTCATCGAAACCCTGGATCGTTTTGAGAAATTCCGCAAAGAAGTGTATCCTAAATTCAACTACAATTCACAGATTCTCTCTTTCTTGTTTGTTCATCAAGGACGGTTCAATCGCCATTTTTTGGAAGGGAGTTTTCAGGAAGGTACCGGACGAACCCTACAACATACCTTAAGGCGGATTCGCAGGTACGACAACAAACTGGATGCCCACAAACTTTTAATTTTTTACTTTAAAATTGCCTGGCTTTGGATGGGAGCTGGAAAACCAACCACAGCCATAGATTACCTGAACCTCATTTTGAACCATCCTGGCAAAGCGCTTCGCGAAGACATGCAGGCATATGCCAGCTTGCTGTTCATTATGGCACATTATGACCTTAAGAACATTGACTTCCTGGATTATGTGATCAACAACACTGCTCGATTCATCAGCAAAATGCGCGATCCCAGTAAATTGCAGAAAGCCAGTATCAGTTTTTTTCGACGCCTCCTCAATGCCAGACCTGATGATACTCAAAAGTTATTTCAGGATTTTCGCAAAAAACTGGAAGAACTGAAAGAAAATGATTTTGAAAAAAGATCGTTCATTTTCCTAGATTTGGAATCCTGGGTGGAAAGTAAAATTCAGCACAAAACCCTTGCTCAAGTAGTCAAAGAAAGACATGAACGTCGATTGGAACAAGGTTTTTAACAAACCAAATACGAGTGCATTCTTTATTGTGGACAATTTTTTCTTTGAATAATTGTAAGCTAAACTAATATTCGTCGTTAAGGATCTGCAATTTGTGCCTAAATTGCATTGATTTATTTAGACAGACCTTGCCAGAAGGAAATGAAGGGTTGATCAGCAAAGGTCTCTTCCATGGCTAATCTAAGTTTCATACATTATTTATTTGCCGGCTGCATTCATGTGTGTCGGCTTTTTTTTTGAAAAAAAAATGGAGACAGCTTATAGCCTGCTATAAACTGCCTCCATTTTTATCTTAGCCTGACGCAAAAATTACTTCCCGATTTTTCTGCGTTCTTTGGTATGAGGATTGATTAATCCTTAAACACTTCGATTTCGTGTTTTTCAACCACCAAATCCGTAAATTTCCCTTTGAAACGGGTTGCTTTTACGATGTGGTTGTCGATCCAATGGTAATTGCCACCACGTGGTTTGCCAAACAAAATGCCATGGTATTTGAATCCATTCCGATTGAGCCATTCTTCCGTCACTTGGCGGTGCTCTTCAGTCCGCGAAGTAAAGAACGTCACTACATGGCCCTCATCGTACCATTTGTTCAGGATGCTTAGTGCATCAGGATAAGGCAATACCGTTACCATACGTTCGGGTTCCTCGTTGGGGATGTCATCACAGATGGTTCCATCAATGTCAATGAGGAAATTCTTTGTTTCGTTTGGTAAAACAGGGCTGATCGATTCACCCTTCTCATTATAAGCTGCCTTAAGCTGCTGGGTATTCTGGTCCATGAAAATGTTGTATTGTCTTGAACTATGTGGATAAAGGATTGATAGACAGAATAATTTGGTAAATATTGGCTAGGCTTGTGTTAAAACGCTGCAATATCCGGTTTTTTTGAGAAAAATGAAAAGGAAAAAAACAGACAAGAAAAAATTATTGCATCCTGATCGACAAAAAGCGCTGCACAATCAAAAAGTAACATAGTCTACCGGATCAACGGGTTTTCCCTTGTGCCAAAGTTCGAAGTGTAAATGAGGCCCACTCGAAAGTACCCCAGTATTGCCAACAATGGCGATGGCTTCGCCAGCACGCACAAAATTCCCAACCTTCTTAAGCAAAGATGAATTGTGTTTGTAAAAAGACAGGATGCCATTGTCGTGCTGAATTCCAACTGTATTGCCCGTTTCGAGCGTCCATTCTGACAAAAAAACAAAGCCATCCATAGCAGCTTTTATCGCGGTATTGCGAGGAGCAAGGACATCCACACCATAATGTGATTTCTGGCGATCGAAGTGTGCACTGATTTCTCCATTTACCGGAGCTGCAAAAAACAATTGTTCCATTGCCTTTTCCGTAGGTGCAAAGCCCACCGAACGGGCTTGTTTAGCAATGCGCCCTACTCTTTCCAGTTCGTCTTCTCGACGCAGCTCCTCATCAACCTCTGACATCCCAATTTTTTTTGTCTCCCCTTTTTTAGACTGATCGGGCATATCCACCTTAGGTACGTCTTTTTCACGAATGGGGTTGCCCGTAAGCATCCGCTTCAAGTTGTTGATGTATACTTCCTGTGCTTGCATTTCTTGACCCATTCGGTTTACCTCTTTAGTGAGTTCAAGCATACGACGATCGTTGTTGCCTAGTGGTTGAAAACCCGGCAAGTACTCTTTGATTGGCGTATAGGCAATCAACAAAAAAACCAAAAAGGTCAGCACGACCAAAAGCGTACTGATTAAGATATAAAGATTCATCAACGTAAGTTTGTAGGAACCTACTTCTTCAAACGTATCTTCATTCATGATGACAAAACGATAATGCTTGGTGGTATTTTCCCGCCATTTTTGCCAACGTTCGGTATTGAATTTCAATGCCATATTTTTGATTTGAACTTTGGTTCCAAGATTGTGTTGAAGGTTGGTTTTTTCTTAAAACCAAAATAAATTTGTTCCTTTAAAGTTATATGTTCAGCAAATTTACGGTTTACCAGTTGGTAAACCAGTGCTTCAACCTGATTTTAACGAATTTATTCAGCGAAGGGTTTAATTCTTAGCTTATTCTCCTTGATCACAACGTCCAATTTTAGGTTGGCACTGTCCATAGAGATTATAAGGTAAAAATAGACCCGATAAAATATTCGGCCTTGAAACGAGTTAATTACACCCTTCCAGTGCTGGCCCTTGCCTTGATGATAGAGAGTTGTGTTGCCGTAAAAAGCTCCAGCAAGGAGTTGTCACCTTTGGCTAAAGCATACCATAATACTACAGCGCATTACAATGGCTACTTCAATGCCGACGAGATTCTGACTACGACCATGCTGGGCATGGATCAGCAATACAAAGACAATTACACCCAGATTCTGGTGGTGTATCCTTATATGAGCTTCGACAATCCCAAGTCACTTGCACCTCAATTGGATGAAGCGGTCAAGAAGGTGACCAAGGTAGCTTCATTGCACCCCAAAAGCGATTGGGTAGACGATTGCTATCTGCTTGCTGGCAAAGCCCACTTTTTGAAACAGGACTTTGAAACAGCGGAGCAAACCCTGCGCTGGCTTACCTCTGAGTACTCGCCTGAAAAAGCGCGCCTGAAAAAAGCGGTACAACGCAATCTTTCTAGCAATGGTTCTTCCCGCCCACCTGCAGTTAACGCAGATGGAGAAGTACTCACCGCCAAGGAAAAGGCCAAGGTGAAGAAAAAACTCCAGCAAGAAAAAGAGAAACAGACCAAAAAAGTAGCTCAGGCGCGGAAGAAATACAACGCAGACGTAGCCAAAGCCCGCAAGCAAGGTCGTCCTTTGCCGGTTAAGCCCGAGATACTGAACAAAACCAAAACCACGACAACCACTACTTCAACCAATAAAACACCCGCCCAGATTCAAAAAGAAAAAGAGCGCAAAGCCGCCGAAGAAGCCAAACGAGAAGAAGAGTTTCTCAAGAAAAAACCAGCCTATTACGAAGGCGTTTTGTGGTTGGCACGCACGTTCATCGAGCGTGGCAATGAAGATCTGGCTTTTCGTACCCTTACCGAACTGGAAAGTGACAAAAACACTCCTGATCATGTGCGTACGGAATTGGCTCCACTTTTGGCTCATTTTTACATCAAAAAGAAGCAGTATGACGAGGCCATAAAGCCGCTGGAAGAAGCCATCGCATTGTCAGATAATCCCAAAACCAGAGCCCGGTACAATTTTATTCTGGCGCAATTGCACCAGCGAGCGGGCCGTTGGAATGATGCCTACAATGGCTTTGAAAAAGTAGCCAGCTCATCCGTCAATTACGAAATGCAGTTCAATGCCCGCCTGAATATGGCCCAAAACTCCTGGTTGAGCGGCAAAGGTTCGGCAGCATCGGCGACCACGCAACTGGAAAAGATGCTTAAAGATCAAAAAAACCTGGAATACAACGATCGCATCTACTATGCACTGGCCAATGTTGCCCTCAAAAACAACGATAAACCCACCGCGATCAAATACCTGACCCTTTCGGTACGCAGTGGGGGCAGCAATCCCGCTCAAGTAACGGAGTCTTATTATACCCTGGCGCAGTTGTATTTTGATGAAGACAAATTCATCGAAACCAAAAGTTACCTTGACAGTACCCTTCAGGTAATGGACAAAAAAGATGACCGCTACAAAACGGCCACCAACCTGAGAGATAACCTCGTTGACATTGCCAAAAACTTGGGCATCATCCAACTCCAGGACAGCATGTTGCGCTTGAGTACCTTATCGGATGCTGAACTCAGGAAAAAGGCGGCAAAGATAAAAAGGGATGAAGATGAAAAACGCCTCAAGGAATTAGAAAACGCTAAAGTTCCAACTGCCAGCAACCCTCCTGGCCCCGGAAATCCAGGTGTTCGCCTTACTGCTGCGGGTCAACCTCAAGCTGCCCTCTTTTGGGCCTACGATGACAAAGAACTAAAACAGGGCAAACGGGAATTTCAACGCTATTGGGGGGATCGGCCTCTGGAAGACAACTGGCGGCGCTCTCAAAAACGAGGCACCAACAACAATGATGACCCCAACCCTGAACCAGCAGCCCCAGCCAATCCCAGTACCCCTGATGGTCCCGAAGCCAACGATATAGCCACCTATTTGGGGCCAATTCCGCGCAACGAAGCCGAACGGCGCACCTCCGAAGTGAAGCTAATCGATGCGATGTACAAACTCGGTGTTTTGTACTATGACAAACTCGAGAACTATGGCAAAACCGTAAAAACCCTGGAAAGTCTCAATACCCGCTTCGGAAGACACAATTTTGAGCTCAACTCCTGGTATTACCTTTATTTGGCACACACCAAGCTGAATCAAACCGATCAGGCCAAAGTTTACTACGATAAAATTGTAGATGGATACCCGACATCAACCTTTGCACGGATGTTGAAAGACCCCAATTTTGCCGCTGAATTTCTGAATGAAGAGAAGAAAGTAAACGTGTATTATGATGAAGCGTATGCTGCTTTTAAAGCAGGCAATTATCAGGACGCCTTCAAAATGGCTGGAGATTCTAAAGTGCGTTTTGGGGCTGAAAACAAATTGGCTTCCCGTTTTGCCCTGCTAGCCGCCATGTGTACCGGCAACCTACAAGGAAAAGAGGCCTACATCAATTCGCTCAACGAAGTGATTGCGCGCTACCCCACTTCAGACGAACAAAAGCGGGCCAAAGAAATACTTCGCTTATTGGGTGCTACTGGCGCTCAACTCCCTGGTGACGATGAGCGTAACGACGCTGACGCCGAACGCTTTAGAACCGATGATGCGGCCATCCATTTCATCCTGGTAGTGCTGGACAACAGCGCCAATCTGGATGCAGCCAAAGCGAAAATCTCAGACTACAACCGAAAGTTCCACAAGCTGGATAAATTGACCATTACCAATCTTTTTCTCGGTGATGACGAAAAAGCCCGCAAATTATTGGTCATCCTGCGCCGCTATGAAAACAAAGCCGCAGCCATGAAATACTACGATGGCGTACTCAAAAACCGCAGCGAATTCATGGATTCTGGTATGGATTACCAACTGTTGCCAATCAGCATGGACAACTACCGCTCCATCCTGAGGGATAAGACGGTAGATGGATATGAGGAGTTTTTTGAAGCAAACTATAAATAAGGAACGCAGAAAAATTAACTTCCCGATTTTGGGTTTTGAATAGGAAGTCGAACGGTTCATTTCAAGTGAGCTTCCTATTCAAAAGCCTCCTTAAAAATCGGGAAGTAATTTTTTGCGTCATACTATGGTTAGCGGTGCTTAAGGCTCATTAACAGGGAAAACGCCTTGTCCAAATCTTTATTCCCTACTACAATGGTGTATTCATTGGAAGTAGAGATCATTTCAACCAGGTTGATGCCATTGAGTGCCAACTCTTTGAGAATGTAGTAGTACAGCCCATAAACGAATTGATTGCCAGCGGGCAGCATCAAGCTGATCGAACTAAGGTCTTTTTCTTTAACCAGCATTTTTTCTGACTGAAAAATTTCTTCCAATTCGGTCCCCATGTTCTCAGAAACAACAATGGTCGTTTCTGAAACTCCCTGCGAAAAAGAATAAAATACCTTGGCTTTCTTGCTGATAGCCTTCAGCAAATCGACCTGTTTGGTCAGTAAAGTCTCCGAATTCAAAAATGTATAATCCAACAAGCCAGAGCGCACACTGATGTCGGTCATTTTGTTGAAAAATTGCCGCATGTTTCTATCCAGATTCATCAATTCCCCTGTATCCATGCGGTTGATGGCCTGAATGATGGCACCGTTGTTGATTGATTTTCCTACGGCTTGTTCCACTTCCGGGTGAATCTTGCGGGCCAGGGAAGACACATTGACCAGGCCTTCAGCAAGCGCTTCGATTAAAAAGGGGGACCGGAGGATAATCTGACTGACGTGTTCTGATATTTTTATCACTTTGTTAAAATTTATACAAAAATAATTTTTTTCGTACAATTGCACATTGAAATTTCCAACTGCTTGCTCCCTACTTTACTTTTGTTGCATCAATCAAGATGATCTAATCATCAAAAGTATTCACATCATCAAGTACGAAGTTATGCAAGTTCTGAAATTTGGTGGCACCTCAGTTGGAAGTCCGGAAAGAATGCGTCGGGTAGGCGAATTGATCGACGATGGTCAGCCCAAAATTGTGGTACTCTCGGCAGTATCTGGCACCACCAATAAGTTGGTTGAACTGGGAGAACTCATTCGCAAACAACAAATTGAAGTAGCTTCCATCAAACTTGCAGCACTGCGCGAGGAATACAGGTTGTTTGTAAACGAACTACTGCCCACTGATCCATTTCAGGCAAAAGGGCAGGAAATTGTACGGGGTATTTTTGACGAAACCGAACAATTGCTTTGGGTCAATCGCTTTGAAACCAGTCATGAAAAATGGATTCTAGCCCAAGGTGAAGTCATATCTACGAATTTGTTCCAACTGTACATGGAATCCAAAGAGCGGCCTTCGGCACTATTGTCTGCTCTCGATTTCATGCGTGTTGACGAGCATGGCGAGCCAGATTTAGAATGGATTCAAGAAAGATTAGAACTATTGTTGCCCCAACAGCACCCCTTGGCAACCTATTTCATCACCCAAGGCTTCATTTGTCGCAATGCTTTTGATGAAGTAGACAACCTTCAGCGGGGTGGAAGTGACTATAGTGCTACCTTAATTGGCGCAGCAATACGTGCTTCCGAGATTCAGATTTGGACCGATATCGATGGCATCCACAACAATGATCCGCGCATCGTCGAAAATACCTGGCCGATCCGCCAGGTTTCTTACCGTGAAGCAGCTGAATTGGCTTATTTCGGTGCTAAAATTTTGCACCCAACCTGCGTCATTCCAGCAGAAGAACGCCAGGTACCGATCGTACTGAAAAACACCTTTGAGCCAAAAGCCCATGGCACTTTGATCTCAAGTGTTTCCTCTAATCGAACGATAACCGCAATCGCGGCCAAAGATGGCATCACGGCCATCAAAATCCAAAGTGGTCGGATGTTGCACGCTTACGGTTTTTTACGTCAAGTTTTTGAGGTGTTCGAACAATTCCGTACCCCGATTGACATGATTACCACTTCTGAGGTGTCTGTATCGCTTACCATCGATTCAGACAAACATTTGGCCGAGATTATTCAAAGTCTTGAAGCTTTCGGAGAGGTCAGTGTCGACAAAGATCAATCTATCATTTGTATTGTAGGTGATGCACTGAGTGCACATACTGAAGTAACCAAACACATATTCTGCGCTTTGGAAAGCATTCCGCTACGCATGGTTTCCTATGGTGGAAGCAGCAACAACATCTCTATTCTGGTGAGAAGAGATGCCAAAAATGCGGCATTGCGCAGCCTACATCAACATTTGTTTCAAAACACAAATACTACGCTGTCAGTAAATTTTTAGGCTAAGAAACGCATTCAGTTATTTTTTTCTGGTTAGGGCATACTGAATGCATAATCAATCCCGCTCGAAAGGTAAATGAATCTTTCGGCGGGTTTTTTATTTTAACTGATTACTAACAACATATAGGTCTCGGTGAAAATATTGCATTCTTTTTGCACGTAATGCGTGACTGTGTTCTACATTTGCGTCTGAATGTTGGTATTTTTGCATATAAAGAAAGTGAAAGGCATTGCCTTCAAGCATAAGAATTGTTTATAGGGGGAACTTATTAAATTTGGACGGCAGGGTGAATTCACCTTGCCTCTTTTTTAAAACGGCAGGTGATTGGCATTCCTGCCCACAAGCTGTGCTTAATCGGAAAAAACTATTTACCTTTGCCCATCTTTTTTAATACCGCATCCAAATCACAAAATGGCACGTAAGAAAATTCAGTCAGCCCTCATTTCTGTTTATTATAAAGATGGGCTTGAACCGATTATCCGTGAGTTGCATACACATGGAGTAATTCTTTATTCAACAGGAGGAACCCAACAATTCATAGCTGATTTGGGTATCCCAGTCATTCCAGTTGAAGACTTAACCTCCTACCCTTCCATCCTGGATGGTCGGGTAAAAACTTTGCACCCCAAAATTTTTGGAGGAATCCTGGCCCGCCGGGAAGAAAATCACCAAGCCCAATTGACCCAATACGATATTCCTGAAATTGATTTGGTCATCGTAGACCTCTACCCTTTTGAGGAAACGGTGGCCAGTACAACGGATGAGCGTTCGATTATCGAAAAAATTGACATTGGTGGCATTTCCCTGATTCGGGCAGCGGCCAAAAACCACCAGGATGTTGCCATCGTGGCTTCACGGAATGATTATCCGTTCTTTCTGGAATTGATTCAAACCAAACAAGGTACAACTGACCTTGAAGATCGCAAAGAGCTGGCTCGCCGGGGTTTTCAGGTTTCCAGCCATTACGATACCGCCATTTTCAATTACTTCAATCAAGGAGTGCAAGAACCCTTGTTTAAGCACAGTTTGATCCAACACGAAGAATTGCGTTACGGCGAAAATCCACACCAAAAAGCGGTATACCACGGTGATTTGGAGCAGATGTTTGAAAAGCTAGGTGGCAAGTCCATCTCTTTCAACAACATGGTGGACATTGATGCGGCAGTAGGGCTTATGAGGGAGTTCATTGATGATGAACCTACTTTTGCCATCCTTAAACATACCAATGCCTGTGGCGTGGCTACCCGCCCTACGGTTTTGGAAGCCTGGCAGGCCGCTTTGCAAGCAGACAACATATCTGCTTTTGGAGGCATTTTGATTTCCAATACCAAGATTGACCTGGCAACTGCTTTGGCGGTAGATGAAATATTTTACGAAGTACTTTTGGCTCCAGATTTTGATCCAGAAGCAGCCAAATTATTGGTCAAGAAAAAAAATCGCATCCTGCTTAAAATCAAGCACTTCAATGCACAATCTCGCAATTTTCGCAGTTTGCTCAATGGCGTGATTGAACAAGATACCGACTTGGCGGTCGAATCGGAGGTAAACTTCAGCGTTGCATCCAAAAAAGCGCCAACGACTGCTGAAATCAAAGACTTGATTTTTGCCAACAAATGCGTGAAGCACCTCAAGTCAAATGCGATTGCCTTGGCCAAAAACGCCCAACTAATCGGGATGGGTTGTGGCCAAACCTCACGGGTCGATTCCATGCGCCACGCTATTGAAAAAGCACATCGCTTTGAATTGGATACCCAAGGGGCTGTCATGGCTTCGGATGCATTTTTTCCCTTTTCAGATAGTGTACAATTGGCACATGAAGCTGGCGTAACCGCAGTAGTGCAACCCGGTGGCTCCATTCGCGACCAGGACAGCGTTGATTATTGCGATGCAAATGGGCTGGCAATGGTGATGACGGGAGTAAGGCATTTCAAACATTAATTGATACATTGTCTAATCCCGAAAACCCAAAACCCAAATCACTTGAACCTAAGCATCGATATTGGCAACACCAGAACCAAGCTTGCCGTTTTTGACGGGGATCAATTGGTTGATCACCAGTATTGGGAAGATTGGGCAATTGAGGATTTATTGCTTTGGGCAACCAACCATAAGGTAAAGAATGTGATCTTATGTTCGGTTGGTCGGCGTTTGGACGAAGAATCAACAGCCCGGCTTGGTGAAAACCTCCAGCTGATTCAATTGGAAGCAGATACGCCTCTTCCAATTCAAAATGCCTACAAAACCCCACAGACACTGGGCAAAGATCGCCTGGCAGCAGTGGTGGGTGCCTTTGCACTTTTTCCAGGCATGAACTGCCTGGTGGTAGATGCAGGAAGTTGCATTACCTACGATTTGTTGACAGCAGATGGTGTGTATTTGGGTGGAAACATAGCGCCAGGACTGCGCATGCGTTTGCGCGCCATGCACGAGTTTACAGCACGTTTACCCGAAGTGAATCTACATCCTGTACAAACCTGGATTGGTGATTCAACTCAAACAGCAATGAACAATGGTGCAATCATAGGCACTTTTTTGGAAATTGAAGGATATCGGCAACGATGGGAAAAAGAATGGGGACAACTCAAGGTTGTGCTGACTGGTGGTGACGCTGGTTTCTTAACCCAATCGATGCTTACGAATACTGTGCATGAGCCGGATCTTGTATTGATTGGACTGAACAAAATATTGAACCATAATGTCGAGTAGTTGGATGAAAAAAACGGTGCTTTGTGCAACCGTAATGGTGTTGTGGATGCCTTGGATGGCCTCGGCACAAACAACCACGGCGCAAATTTTGCCCAAGCAAAACTCTCCCTATTCTCGCTTTGGGTTAGGTGATTTGTTTTCCCCAGCCTTGGTGTCTCAAGCAGGCATGGCTGGCATGGGTATTGCCCTACGCGATGGATCGCATACCAATTGGTTGAACCCCGCGTCATTGAGTTCGCTGGAGGTTGCGGGCCTGGAGATAGCTATTTCAGCTAAATATTCTGCCTTATCTGACGGCGACAAAAAAGATGCGGCGTACAGTGGAAATATTCGCCACATGTCGCTTGCTTTTCCGCTCAGTAACTCCATCAACCGCTCGCTGGAACGCAAAAAGCGCAATTTCGATTGGGGCATGGGCTTTCATTTGGCACCCTATACGGAAGTCGGATACCTCATCCAAAACGTAGAGATTCGCAGTGAATCGCTGGAGCGCATTACCACAGACCTCAAAGGTGCTGGCGGTACTTACAAGTTGGGATTTGGCAATGGCTTTCGGTACAAGAATCTATCCTTGGGCGTTGAAATTCAATCGCTGTTTGGTAAAACAACCAATAGTCGGGCAGTGTCATTGGATAGTGTTGCCTTGGCTTATTCTGCCGATCTGCAAGATGCCATCAATTACAGCGGCATCTCATATCGATTGGGCGGCCAATACTTAATTCACCTGGACAAATCCGATAGCAAGGGCATGTATAAAATTGGTGACCGCACCATCATACTTGGGGCCTATTATGTTCCAAATTCCAACCTTAAATCGATCAGTAGTCGTTTGTACCGGAGTTTGTCTTCTGTGTCTGCTGTAAAAGATACCATTTCCTACGAAACTGACATTCAACGTTCAGGAACAATGCCTTCAGAGTTGGGATTTGGCATCACTTATGAAGCGCTGGGGAAATTGCGCCTTAGTGCCGAATATTCACTGGCAAATTGGAGCGAGTACCAAAATGAAGCAAAAAGAGAGCAATTGGCAGATACCCGCAGGGTAGCGTTTGGCATGGAGTATACCCCCAATGCCTTGTCTTACAATAGCAACTGGAAGCGGGCTCGCTACCGCTTGGGCATTTTTAGTGGTCAAGATCCACGCAGCAACAACGGCCAGCAATTGACCAACTCAGGGTTCACCCTGGGGCTTGGACTTCCGGTTGTATTGCCTCGGCAAACCATTTCTTACTTCAACATGGCCCTCGAAGCAGGACGGTTTGGAAGTAAAAATGGATTGAAAGAAAACTACATTAAATTCCTTTTTGGATTTACGTTAAACGACAGCAGTTGGTTCTTCAAACGCAAATTTGGGTAGAGACGTAATGTGTTGCTTCCCCAAAAACAAAATGCCTTTGCTACACGATACGTCGAGTTTCAAAGGCATTTTGTTTTGGAGGGATGCGAGAAGCGATGCTTCACATCTTTACTATCGATTACAAGGTTTTAAACAATCCCCTAACCTCATTGACCAACTCGTGAAAATCAGGACGTACCATCACCTCTTCTTGCCAGGCTAGGCCACGTTCAATCAGGTTGTACGTGTGTTTGATCCGCGACCCGGGGATGATGTTTCCTTGCTCATCCCGATCTCTGCCCATTACCCATAGTGTATCTGCAATGGAGGCCGTAGATTCAATATCGTGAGAGACCACGATAATGGTGTTGTACTCGTGCATGGTAGAGATGCTTTTCAGCAGCTCACACACCTTTTCGATCATCAGGATATCCAGTCCGCTAAAGGGTTCGTCCAACAATAAAAAATGTTCTGAACAAAGCAACTGTTGGGCGATGGCCACTCGTTGTTTTTGGCCGCCTGAAAGTTCAGCAGGAAACCGATTGCCATAAGCTTGCAAATCAAAATGCCCCAGCATTTCTTCACATTTCGCCTTGCGTTCAGCCGCAGGAATTCCTTTACGGGCTGCAGCCACCATCAAATTGCCCATCACGGTACGGTGATTGAATAGCGGATAGCTCTGTTGCACCACCCCTACCCTGCCAATTTGTACAGGCGTGAGCGGATCACCCAACAAGACCTGACCAGTATCGGGTTTGAGCAAGCCCGCCAGTATTTCAAAAAACTTGGTTTTGCCGATCCCGGAAGGGCCTAGGAAACCTACAATTTGCCCCTGACTCATTCCCGGCCGTACAATGTCACGCACATCTACATTGACATCGCGCAGAATTTGATTCCCCCCCAGGTTGAGTGATACATTTTCGACCTTGAGGATGGTATTTTTAAATTCGTGTGTCATGTTTGAGGTTTATCTTCTTTCCAGACTCAAGGAAGCATATGGGCAAATGATGTTCTTGATCACGCCAATAAGGTAATCCATTCCGATACCGACCAGCAAAATTAGGATTTGAATGGCAAAAACGGCGTCCAGGTGTAAGTGTTTATTCTGATTGAGCAACATCGCGCCTATTCCCCCTTCTGCCCTGGAAATCCCCTCTACCATCGTCAGCATCATCCAACTGATGGCAAAGTTTTGTCGAATGATTTCAAACACTTCATGCAAGCGGCCAAGGATAATGACCTCCCCTACGGTTTGCCACTCACTCATCCCCAAAGTACGGGCATGGTTGAATTCCGTTTTGGGAATGGACTGAATCATGGCGATAGCAGAAGTAACAAAAAATACGGTGATGCCAAAAACCATCAAGGACACCTTGAGGTTATGCCCTCCCGAAGTAAGCAAAGTAAACACGAAGCTCAAGCCAACCAAAGTCAAAAAACGGCCTTTGGAGACAATAAATGCGGTAGGTCTGAAAAAGGGCAATACAGTCAAATAGGAAAGGGTCAGCGAAATGATGATGGACAAACCCATTGCTTGAATACACAGCGTCATACTGGTAAACAGCTCCCGAATCAAGTCCCCTCCTTTGAGCAAACGACCAAACGCAGACCAGATTTCGGGTGGCCGTGGTAAAATCTCCGAGGAAGTATACCAAGCTGCCAGCGCAATGATGAGCTGCACTACAATGATCAACACCAGTGTAGGTCGGCCTACACTGGTGTTGGGTTTAAATACACGGAGAAGATCTGCGGTAAAATTGGACATGTCTGATATTTTGGGTTGCCCACAATCCTCGCCTTTAGGATAGAATTGTGGGCAACTTGAAACCAATTTATTTACCCATAATGATTTCAACCCGGCGGTTTTTCGCACGGCCAGTAGGAGTATCATTGGATACCAATGGGTTGCTTGCGCCGTGAGAGAATATCGTAATCCGGCCTTCCGGGAAGTTATTGGCAGATTTTTTCTCCAACCAGGTTTTGATCGCAAATGCACGGCGCTCTGAAAGCGTAAGGTTGGCGGCAGGATCACCGATATTGTCGGTGTGGCCGTGCACTTCCACTTTCAAGTTGCTGGCAATAACCAGGTCGTTAAACAATTGCTCCAACACAGTGCGAGCTCCAGGGGTAAATTCACTGCTACCAGAAGTGAACTCGATTGCCCAAGACTTTTTACTCACGGTTTCGCTAATGTTGTCATCGGCATTGAATTCCGCTTCGTCGGCGCTGGCAATGTTGCTGCCTGCACGAGAGAGTACACTTTTCAAGAAGCGGGTGTTGATGACTTCATCGGCAGCTGGGTAGCTGGGGACTAAATCAGGATACAATTTCTTGACAATGTCTCCGAAAGTGGTGTAAACGATCTTGACGATATTGGTGCTACCTGGATTGATCCCGAAAATTTCAGCATTGTCGGCCAGGTTGTTTACCCGAGATCCACCCAATTCAACCGGCAAACCTTTGCGGTCGGTTTCGGTTACCCCTTTGTAGTATTTTTCCCAGTATTCAGCAGTTTCTTCGTTGTACAGTTCTGCACTGATTTCGGACGCTTTTTTGAGGGCAGGAGAGAAAGATTTTACTTGATCACCACCCAAAGCGATACCTTCAATGATGCTTTCTACTGAGCGAGGATTGTCTTCCATCCATTTTTTGATGCCAATCAACACACAAGGCATTTGACTGCGGTATTCCTTGGTGGAAACAATGGAAACCAATCCGCCTTTCTTTTTGGCCACCATTACATCACCTGGAGTCCAGGTGGTGACGCCCGTTACATTGACAGAAACTTTTTTGCCGGTGCGTTTTCCCTTGATTACTTCATCCCGCTCTTCGGTATACCCGTTGATGTATTTTTCAGCCGCATCGATATAGGTATCCGCGGCAATGAAATTCATCGCTTCAGGGTCATATGTGGTTTCATCTGCATTGACCGGGATGCCGTTGTCTGAGCACCATTTGATCACGATGTTCCAGTCACCGTCGCGCAATACCGCAGTGGTAACACCACCACGAGCAGCCTGTGGATTTTCTTTCCAGGCTGGAGGCCCCATGAATTTGTCTTCACCCAATGAGCGTCCGCAAGTGTAAACGATTTGTGCGCGGTACTCGTCACCCAGCTTTTCCAACTGAGGGTTTACCCCGGCTAAGAACGCTGCTGCGCCATCTCCCATGATGGTTACAAAGTGAGCACCTTGGTTGGTTTGAGGATCGCTTTTATAGCTTTCGGCAAATTTGACCAGGGCCGCTTGCATTTGAGATACATCGTCCTGGCGAGTCAATTTCAGGTTCACTTTTTTAGAAGCCATGATGCTTCCGGTAGTCGTTTCTGCACCACCATTGGCCAGAATGGCGCCCATTTGCGCATTCCAGGCCCATAGCAACCAGCGGACTTCAGGTGTATTGATGTTTGCTGGTGTAGCAGAAGGTAGTGCAAGTGGCTGTACGCTGGTGGATGCATTTTTGGGCGCATCGGGCAAATCTACCTTTTCGATGATGGTAGATTCTTTAGTGGTGCGAGGGCCTAATATGCCCATGTTGCCCAATACTTTTACACCAACAAAAATTACGCCCCCGATTACGAGGAGCACGGCGAGTTTGCCTAAGGTGGTTAATCGTGCCATAATGAGATAGAGGTTTTCCAAGTTTGTTCCAAGAGATGCAGATCTACTGGTTGTTTTGGTTTTGTGTGCTTCAGAGGTACTGTGTTGTGCAATTTAGTTTTGTTCCAGCACCACTGAATTATTTTTGGTTTTGATGTCAACAAATATAATCAAAGTTTATGCGGGTTTGCAAACATTGTCGTTGAGTACAAGGGGAAAAACGATGTGCTGAAGAAAAATATCGGTGGAATGAAGAAAAAGTCGACGCCATCAGATGCATTGTTGTAGGACAAATTTTCATTTTAAACCTCCAAGCTTACGAGTATGCTTAAAAATACCGCTCTTTCAAGATTCTGAAGTGGTGTCTTTGGTGTCCTGCAATGATAAAGCCCAAAGCTATGGAAGTCATTTGTTTGCCACTAGCAGATCCCATTCGCAGGAGCATCGCATCACTAAAACTGCGAAAAAGCTGGAGCGTACTGGTTCTCAAGGTGAGCAATTCCGTTTTCAAGTCTTCAAAATTGCGCTGGTTGCCTTGCGCATGCAGTGCATAATCATCTTCTTCAAAACCAGGTAGATTAACCACTTCTCCGCGGGCAATGCACAATGCCCGATAACTCAAGATGCGTTCAGTATCAATCAAGTGTTGGAGAATGTCTCGTCCTGTCCATTTGCCAGGTGCATATACGGTATCTCCAAGAGATTCGAGTTTGCCCCAATCATAATTTTGCAATTCAGTTTGGGCACGCTCCAGCATTTCCAGCATGGCAATATCCTCGGTTTGATCGATGTAGCGGTCAAAATATTCCGGGATAAAAGGCATAGCAGATTTGAACATGGTCTTTGTATTTATGTGATTGTCAATTCAAGGCATAAAATAAAGCGTTTTTTACAAACGTTTCACTGGGGAAAAAATAAATTTAAACCCACATGCGCTTCTACCTGATTTGTTTGCTGTTCGGCTCAATCATTTCACTTTCCGCTCAAACCACCACTTTGCAACAAGCCCTTGAAAAAGGACTTGTCTCCCTTGAAGCTGAAGGTATGGGAGGGTATTCTGGAGAGTGCCTACAGGCTGTAGTCACCAATATAAGCAAACGACCGTTGAGAATAGCCTTATCTCCAGGAATGGTGTTTCAGTCGCAGGATACTGCACTGCAAGATTTATTGGTAGTAGACAATGAAGAGTATCTCCTAGCGGCCAATCAAAAGCACATTTTCAAGCTGACCGGATATTGCTGTGAAATGCTCCGCGGCGGCCCAGGTACGGGTGCCGTTTTCCAATTTGTAGGACAGCGCAACGAAAAGCTCTCCCAGGTAGCCACCTATTTGCACCGCAATTATTTGGACAAAAACCCCATGGCGCAACAAGCGGTATGGAGCGTAAGCGACAATGCGGATCTATCTGCGGTTTGGGACCGCAACCAACCTGAAAAATCAAAAAAACTGATTGAATTTTTGGCGCAACTCACGGGCAGACCCGTACCCTGGTACCGGGCAGAATATGCCAAAGCCACACCTGGGCCTCAAATGGCCAAGCGCCCGATGATGCTCATTGAAGCGGATTGGGAATTCACGCTACCCGAAAACGACTCTCTGACGCTGGCGGTTTTCAATGGGGAGAATCAACAGGTAGATGTGCTGATGACCGATAAGTTGTACAGCTCAGGTATTTATACTTTCACCTTTTCTTACAAAACCAACCGATTACCAAAGGGAGTGTATTGGTTCAGGATGCGCGGCAAAAAGAGTGGATTGGTAAAGGAAAGGAAGTTGGTTTTTTAAGGGTTTTTAGGATTTAAGTTGTTGATTTCAAAAGCCAAAATCAACAACTTAAACCCCAAAAATCAGTCCCTTATTTCTTCTCAGGATACATTACTGCAGTTGCCCGGTTCGGGCCACCAAAAATAACTTTGGCAGCTTCCTGGACATCTTTCACGGTCAAGGCCGCAAGGTATTTATCGTAGTTGAGTACGCGATCCGGATCGGCTTTGAACAATTGGATGCTGTGCAATTCCCCCAACCAGTAGCCATTGTCTTTGACACTTTCGCGGTGCTGCTCAGTCCATTGTTGCTTGATTTTGGCGAGGTCTTCCTCTTTGGGGCCATTGGTCTTGATGTTTTCAATTTCAGCCAGGGCTGCCGCAATCAATTTATCCACGTTTTCAGGTCCACAAGGGAATGACAAGCCAGCGCTGAAGTGCTCATATGGTCGTTTGCTTACCGAGCAGTAAAATCCACCGCCATAAATGCCACTCATTTCTTCGCGCATTTTTTCGATTACCCGAATGTTGAGAATTTCGGAAAGTGCGTCTGCATGAAATTCAAAGTCAGGTGAATATTTTGTTTCTGCTTCCCAGGCCATTTGAACCATGCTTTTTGGATCAGCGCCTCGATAAAACTTCAGCTCTTGAATCCCTTTGATGGAACGAGAACCATTGTCTACCCAGTTTTTCTCCTTGCCACTAGAAGGCAATGATCCCAAATATTGGGCAATCAGGGGTTTCATTTTTGCTTCATCCAGACTACCTACAAAAACGAAGTGCATACCTGCGGCATCGCCGATGCATTCTTTATAGATACTGATGGCCCGATCCAGGTTGATCTGGTCATAATCGGCAGGTTTGGGCAGGCCCAGTTCCCAGGCGCTATTGTTTGACATCCACTTGCCCAACGTATCGTAAAACGCAAACTGTGGATTGGCACTCATCATGGACCATTGCGATTTTTGCTTGCCTTTGTACCCAGCAAACAAATTATCGTCGCGGCGCGGTGCAGTAGCATTCAGGAAAACCATTTGCAGCAGGGTTTCAAAATCTTTCACACTGCTTGAACCCTGGAATCCAGAGCTCAGGTTGCCGATATTGGGACGAACGTTGGCAATTTTGCCCGCATTGATTTTGCGAATGTCTGAAGGAGGGAAGGAAGCCAAGCCCATTTCGCCAATAATTCCAGAAATCAAAGAAGCATTGCGCAAGTCTTGTACCGGGTAGTTGTTGATCCCCCCAAAGCGAGTTGCGCGCATTTGGATTTCATCGTTTTTGAAGTCGGTGGTTTTCAAGGTGACTTTCACCCCATTGTTGAGCGTCATTTCCGTAATGCCCAAGGCCAGATTTACCGATTCACTCACAATTTTTCCGCCAGTTGGTGCTGATGCCATTAAGCTGCTTGCCAGGGCTTTTTCTTCATATGCCTTGACGGTTTGTTTGCTGGCTTTGGTGTACATGGCCAGCAGTTCTGCCTCGGTGGGCAGCTTGTGTTCGCCATTTTCAGGGCCAGTGAGCAAGATGAATTTGTGGCCTTCCATTTTGAAGGAATTGAGCAGAGTATTGACATCCTGCAGCGTCACCTTTGGCAAGTAATCTTTGTAATACTTCAATTCCAAATCTATGCCCGGAGACGGTTCATTTTGCAAAAACAAACTGATGTATTCTTGTACAAAAGAACTGGATTCCGTTTTGTCTTTTTCTTTCGCGGCGCGTTCCATTGAACTGAGCATAGAGGTTTTGGCACGTTCCAACTCAGCCGATAAGAAGCCAAATTTTCTTGCTTGTTCCACCACGCCAAGGGTTGCGGTCAAAGCCGTATCAATCCCTGCTTTGCTGATTCCGCATGATAGGGTGAAACTTTCGTAACCTCTAGCCATGCCGACATTGAAAGCTCCTGCAACTAAAAAGGGAGGTGTGGCACTTTGTCCCAGTTCCCGAAAACGGGCACTCATCATGCTGGTCAGCAGGCGCTGGAGAATGCTTTTTTGGTATGCGCCCAAAGTATTCGCATTCGGGCTTTTGATGTTGTCAAAGTATACTTGCAAGCTATAATTGGTCGCTTCCTTATCCGTTACCACCTTCACTTCCGTTTTGGTACGTGCTGGAAGGGCTGTTTCGGTATGTGGTACAATGGTTTTGGGATTGGTAATCGCTCCAAAGTGCTTTTTGATCATGGCCAAAGCTGCGCTGGGTTCCAGGTCTCCTACTACGATCACCGCCATTAAATTGGGGCGGTACCAGGTGGTGTAAAAGCGCTTGATGGTTTCTGGTTTGGCGTTTTGGATGATTTCATCCTTGCCAATTGGCAAGCGTTGGGCGTACTTTGAACCAGCAAAATATTGATTGAGATACTGCTTTAACATGCGATCAAATGCTCCCTTGCCGATGCGGGATTCTTCTAGTACCACGCCGCGCTCTTTGGTGATTTCAGCGGGATCGTAAGTACAATTGTGCGCCCAATCTTCGATTACTTGAAAGCCCTTTTCCAGGTTTTCGGGATTGTCCAAAGGAACAGGCAGCATGTACACTGTTTCATTGAACGAGGTGTAAGCATTCAAATCGGCTCCAAAGCGAATGCCCATTTTTTCCAAAAAGCTCACCAGTTCATTTTTGGGGAAATTTTTGGTACCGTTGAAAGCCATGTGTTCGCAAAAGTGGGCTAGTCCAAGCTGTGTCTCGTCTTCTTGCAGTGATCCAGCATTGATCACGAGGCGAAGTTCAACCTTCTTTTCCGGTTTGGCATTTTTGCGAATGTAATAAGTTAGCCCGTTGGAGAGTTTTCCAGTTTGGATCGCCGGATCGAGCGGAAGGCGATCTGTGAGGGCTGTTTGTGCTTTACTGCCGAGACTCAAGCCTACCAAGCAGCAGAGGATAAATAAACGTTTCATATGGTGCAAAGTTTTTTACAGCGCATAAGATGCTTTAGGCAGCATCAGGGGTGCTAGAGCTAGTATTCTAAAACAAAACGTTGACTACGTAAGAATATTGCTTTATTAGCTCAAAAATACATTGAATTTTCATTCAAGTGTGATTATTTTTAATTCAACTTTCCGATTGAGTTTTTTCACATTTTCATCATTGATCTCTCCATAACCTTTAAGGGCAATCCGGGTAACCGGGTAGCCTTTATCTACGAGATACAGCGCAATTTTCTTGGCACGCTTTTCAGAAAGCTCAAAATTGTACCCGGTATCCCCTACATCATCTGCATAACCGTCTATTTCGATGCGCTGAATATCCTTTCCTGCAATGGTAGCGATAAAAGCATCCAGTTTGTCTTGCTCGTTCATCTCCATTTCATCGCTGTCAAATTTGAAAATAAAGCTTTTGCTGTAGCGATGAGTTTTGGGTATTTTCAAAATGGTGACGGTGGTATCCGCAGGCTTAGGTTCTGTATTTGGCTTAACTGGGGGAGGCACGTTGTTGGGTTGCAAGCGCAACTCCAGAGAATAAAACCGCTTATTGTCCCAAACCGGGATATTAAAATTTCGCATAAATGGAAGATATCCGGCTACCGAAGCCTCGGTATGCAGCAATGAAACCGAAGGCAAACAGATGAAAAATCGCCCGTCCTGATCGGTTTGGATCGATCCTCTTTCGGCAATTTTGATTACCGTTTGAATGGGTTTTTCTGTAATGGAATCTTTTACAAATCCCTCTACAAACGTCATTGGCTCACTGTACAATGGCTCTTTAAATTGAACCTGATAAATATCCATGCCCCCAAAACCTTCTGGCCGATTGGAAGCAAAATAACCGGTACGGCCATCAGCTGACAAGAAGAAGCAGCGCTCGGTAAATGGAGAATTGATTTCCGGGCCAAGATTGGTTGGAAGTCCCCAGGAACCATTGGTATTCAGAAAGCTCATAAAAATATCCTGATCGCCCAAGCTTAGATGGCCGGTTGAAGTAAAGAACAATGTTCGGCCATCGTTTGAGATAAAAGGCGACTCTTCGTCCTGAGCAGTATTGATGTTTTTGCCCATGTTTTTGGGTTCACTCCAGGTACCATCGAGTTGTTTGTTGCTGTACCAGATGTCTGCTCCGCCCAGTCCACCTTCTCGAATGCTGGAAAAATACAGCGTTCGACCATCACAACTGATTGCTGCTTGAGACTCCCATTTTTCAGAATTAGGGTGTCCCAAAATGGGCTTTACTTCCCTTATTTCAGTGCCTTCGATCTGGGCTTCCCAAATGTCACAAACCCCAATCACGTCTTCTCTTTTGCATGCGGTGAAAAACATCCGACGTCCGTCGCGTACCAAGGTACTCATTCCTTCATCCAATTTGGTATTAAAGGTATTGCCCACCGAATTCCCTTTGCGCCAGCCGTTGACTTCATGAATGCTGTAGTACAAATCCTCATCTCGGCCAGTAGCACTCATCCGGGTGTAAAACAACAGGGATTGATCATTGGTGAGACAAGGAAAATATTGATCGTTTTTATCATTGATGTTCGAACCCAGGTTGTAGATGCTTACATCTTTGAGTAGCACGTTGGTGTCTTGCGATACGGTACAAGCCCTGATGTTGTTGGGCAGTTTTTCCAGATACCCCGATTCAAGGTTTTGTTCATTTAAACCATTGGTCGTAAAAGAAAGATCTTCGAGCAATTGCAAGCGTTGAAACTGTTGAAAATAAGTAACAGCCCGCATTTTTTGCCCCATTTTGTAATAAAGTTGTCCGATCTCATAATAGATTGCCCGCGAAAATTTGGGGCTCAATTCGGTCACTTTGAGGTAAGCGGTCAGCGCCTGCTGGTAATTTCCCAATTGATCAAACGAAGCGCCCATCCCACGGCGGGCTGCATGCAAGCTGTCATTGATGGAAAGGGCTTGCTTGTATAGCTTGATGGCCTTATTGTATTTTTTTTCCGTAAAAGCAATGTCGCCTTCTTTGGTGAATTGTACAGCCAATGGCATATTCACCTGACCTTTGGCGATACAAAAGCCAAAAAAGGAAAAAACAAGGAGCAGATAGAGGGTTGGTCTTGGGTACATTTTTTTAGTTTTAGGGTTTTGGGGTTTTAGGGTTTTGGGGTTTGATGATTACTCCAGGCTTTTTATTTGTTGGTTTTCCTTGTTCAATTACGGCAATTCCATTGACAAAAACATATTCCATCCCTGTAGAATAAGCGTGTGGATGCTCATAAGTAGCAGGGGCATTGATTTTATTGGGATCAAAAATTAAAATATCAGCAGCCTTACCTGGACGAAGTTGACCCCGATCGCTCAGATTGAAGCGGGTAGCAGGCAAAGAGGTCATTTTGCGAATGGCTTCTTCGAATGCCATTGTCTTTTGTACCCGCACATATTCTGCAAGTACTCTTACGTTGGTTCCATAGGCTCTGGGGTGAGGCATGCTGTGGCCAAAACTGGTTACGCCTGCATCGGAAGCGACCATACAATAGGGAAACTGCATAATGCGCCGAACATCTTCCTCTCCCATTTTGTGGAATACCATTTGCACCCGTGGACCTTTGGAGCAGAGTTTTAAGATCATTTCGATTTCGTCATCGAGGTTATATTTTTCTCCCTTGCTCTTCTTTACCACCTGAGGAATCGACAACCCATTGAGTGTTGTATCCCAGGGGCAATTGGCAATCACGGCAAAACTGAAATTCTCTGATCCGCTTTCGGTGAGTATTTTTTTCATTTCTGCAACAATCTTCGCTTTGGTATTGGGGTTGGCCAGGCGAATTTTGAGGGAATCTGTTCCGCCACCCAAAGCCCAATCGGGAATTTGTGTGCTCAAAGTAGTGCTACTGGCGGTATAAGGATACTGATCCACCATGACATCGATCCCGGCGCTGCGGTATTCGTATAGCTTAGTGATTAGCGCTTCACTTTTGCCCCAGGAGGCTTTGCCTGCTACTTTTAGGTGCGAAATTTCGACTGGAATTTTTGCTTCCCGTCCAATGGTAATGGCCTCTTCTACCGCCTCAAATACCTGATGGTCTTCGTGGCGAATGTGTGATGCGTAAATGCCCTTGTATTCGGCGGCAATTTTGGCCAATGCAACAATTTCATCGGTTTTGGCAAAAGTACCAGGAATGTATATTAACCCGGTAGAAAGTCCCAAAGCGCCATCCTTCATGGCTTTGGTCATCAATTCTTGCATTTTAACCAACTCTGCAACGCTTGGGGCGCGGTTTACGCTGCCCATTACGGCACTGCGAATGGTGTTGTGCCCCACCAGTGTGCCTACATTGAGGCCAATTCCTAGTTTTTCCAGTTCCTGAAAAAAAGCGGGGAGGTCGTTGGCAGAGTTGCCGCAGTTTCCGGTAATGACAGAGGTGACGCCGTCAAAAATAAAATTGGCCGCACTTGGATTGGGTTGAATACTGCCTTCGATGTGTGTATGTACGTCGATGAATCCAGGACAAACAATTTTCCCCGTTGCGTCAATGGTTTGGGTAGCTGAGGCTCCTGACAATCCACCGCCCATCACCTGGATTTTTCCGTTGCGCACCCCAATATCCATTTTGATGCGGGGCTGACCAGTTCCATCTACCAGCCAACCATTTTTGATGAGCAAATCAAAAGTAGGTTGAGCTTGAACACCAACGGATAAGGCGATGTAGAGGAAAATCAAGGATAGTTGTTTCATAGTATTCCAGTCTTTGTTACGCAGAAAAATTAACTTCCCGATTTTGGGTTTTGAATAGGAAGTCGAACGGTTCATTTCAAGTGAGTTTCCTATTCAAAAGCGGCTAAAAAAATCTGGAAGTAATTTTTTGCGTCATACTTTATGGCTTTTTTCGACTGGAAAAATAGCGGTTTTTTTTCGATTTATTTACTTCGACCAGCGCAATCCCAAATAAAATTCACGGCCATGGATCGAGCTGAAGGCATAAGCAGTATCAAAAAAAGGACTAAAGCCTGGTTGGGCCTTTGGATCGTTGAAGCCTACCAGCGGAGAATAGGCCTGACGGTAATCCAGCAGATTTTGCACCCCTCCAAATAGTTCAAGCTTGGCTTTAGGCAGATTTTTGGTGACTTGCAGGTTGTGGATGGAGAAAACAGGTGACTTTTGGGGTCGAGGTTGTTTCTCCAGGTTTCCAGAGGCATCAAGGTCAAAAACCTCTGGGAGCGCCATTGATCCCGTCCAATTGGCGGTGTAAGCCAAGGTAATGCCTTGCTTTTTGAAGCGGTAGTTGATTACCGACAAGGCCGTCCAGGCAGGAGCAAAGGGGATGGCTCGTGTTTCGTAGTAGCCATTGTCATCCAATACTCTTTGAATACTGCTCAGAAAACTCCCTCCCAGGGTGTAGCTCAAAGGGAAACGAAATTGTTGCTGTATGGATAGGTTGATGCCACGGGTTTGGGCATATCCGGCCGTATTGCGGTAAATGATTTTTCCAGGAGTATCGTAATCCGGTATGATTTTGTTCATAAAATGCGTAAAAAATGCATCTACATCCAGCACGCCCTGACTTTCACCCAGGGTAAAAACGTGGTTGTAATTGAGTGACAGGTTGTAAGAGCGCTCTGGATTCAGCTTTTCTTCGATCAGCACCTCGCGCTGGCCAGTGACAAAGGCGTGGTCTTCGGTAAAAAGGTTTACCAGGCGAAAGCCGGTTCCGGTGTTGAAGCGCCAGGTTGTCCAGTCTCCCGATTTGAATTTGAGGTTCAGTCGGGGAGAAAAGATGGGGCCGTTGTTGCGGTATTGATCCAGCCTGGAACCCAGCATAACCGTCCAGCGGGGGGTCACGGTCCATTCATCTTGTACAAAAAGTCCTGGTATGTATTGCACATCTGCGCCTAGCGGGGTAGCCACCGTATTGTCGTCATAACGTTGCAAGCGGTTGGTAAGCCCAATCAAAAGATCATGTTTGTTCAGTTGAGGATTCCAGATCAGGTTGGAAAAAGCAATCTGTTGCTCGGCCTTGTACCAATCGGCGCCGTAATAACTGTTTTGATCATGGGTATTAAAGGCGAAATCGATCCAGATGCGTTCCTTGGTGGCCAGATCATACGTACCAAATAATTCGGCACGTTGGGTGTAAATACTTTCGCCGTAGTAGGTATCGCTGCCGCGAATTTGGCGATAGGCACGGTTTGTCAAAAATTGTTCAACGCCATTGCGGCGGTCTTCATAGTACCACTTGGCAAAAACGTTGAAACGGCGGTGTTCAGGACGTTGCATTGACCATTTGCTGAATACCGTGTATCGATCCAGGTGGATTCGATCGCTAAATCCATCTCCATTGGCATCACTGAAAGCGTTGCTATGCCCCCAATCGAATCCCCAATAGGTATTCCATTTGCCCACTTTGGGTGCAAAACTGAGTGTGCCATAAGATTCGCCGTGGGTGGTGGTCATCGTACTCAGGCCGTATTTGGGTTGCCTGGCGGGATCTTTGGTGATCACATTGATCACGCCAGCAACTGCCTCAGAGCCATATAAGGTAGAATTGGGACCTTTAATGACTTCGATGCGTTCGATAAATGTAGTCGGAATCCCATTCAAGCCGTAAACTGCCGATAGGTTGCCATACAATGGTGTACCATCAATCAATACCGCTGTATAAGCACCCGGCAAACCATTGATGCTGAAACTGTTGGTAAAACAAACGCCACAGGCAACCGTTTCCTGGACGCCGTTGATCATTTTGATGCTCTCGGTCAGGTTGGTTGGCGCGCTATTGCGGGTCAGGAATTGATAGGTGATGACGTCAACTTTTACGGGTGATTCTTTGACAAAGGTTTCTTTCATCGCGCCCGTGATGACCACTTCCTGTAGCCCAAGTACGTCTTCCTGCAATTCAAGAGTACCCAGATCCAGCATTCCGCCAATCAGGTCGATTGCACGAGAGTAGGGTTGGTAGCCCAAGGCAGAAATAGCTAGTTCGTATTTCCCGTGATCAATGTTTTCAAGCCGAAAAGTGCCATCTTCAGCTGTGATTGCGCCCCAGGAAGTTCCTTTGAGCTGAACATGGGCGTAAGCGATAGGGGCTTCTTCGTGCAACACAATACCCTGCAATTGGGCATTTTGCAGAAAGGCTGCTAATGGAAGCAATAGAAAGATCAGAGTGGTATATAATGTGCGCATAGTCTTGGTGATTTTCGGGAAACCCAAGACTAAGATAGGTGTAAATTTTCATTTAGGCAAGTCTAAATAAAAATTTAGCTTGATCGACATTATTAAGCTATTCCTCAGAGGCGAAATAGCGAACTCCTCGTCCTAGCCCCACTTGAATCAACAATCTCCTGTTTACCAAAATGTTTAGATCATTTTTTAACGTACCACGAGTTATTTCTGGCAACAATTTCTGCAGGTCAGATATTTGAACAGAAGTTTCTTCTTTTACAAGTTCTACTATTTTTTTTTGCCTTTCGTTTAAGTATGCTTTTAAGGCCAAGAATTCCTTGCGTTTTTCGGTTAGGCGTTGGGTCAATGTCAGCAGACAATCCAAGAAAAAAACAACCCATTTGTCGATGATTTCGTCTTGCGCTCCTCGTTTTTGCTGCCCATCCATTAATACACGGTAATAGTCTTTTTTGCGTTCTTCAATCAAGTTTTCAAATGAAATGTACTGTACAAAATCATAATCTTTTTTCAGTAAAAGTAGCGTTGTCAGTAATCTGGATAACCGCCCGTTTCCATCTTGAAATGGGTGAATGGATAAGAACTCATAAATGAAAACAGCGATAATCAATAGTGGATGCAGCTCGTCTTTTTCAAAAGCATTCACCGTCCAATTTACCAACTCTTGCATTGCAGGTGGTGTTAGATGTGGCGCGGTAGTATTGAAAACAATACGTTGTGTTCCACCTGGAGAAGCTGCCACCACTTGATTGCTAAGTGACTTATAACTGCCTCGATGACGTTGGTCTTTTGCACTATGCTTCAAAAGCATGCCATGCAATTGGCCGATATAGCTTTCAGAAATTGGAATTTCGTTGTACTGCTCACTAATAATTTCGAGAACGTCATAATATCCTACCACTTCTTGTTCATCCCGTGTCTTTAGTTGAGTGATTTTTATGTTTTTCAATACAGATTCTATCTCCTCATTTGTAAGTGTTGATCCTTCAATACGTGTTGAAGAACCTGTACTTTCAAGCATTACAGCTGTTTTCATTTGTTTTAGAAACAACAGCTCGTCGGCTTGGTCTAGTTTCCAATGACTCTGATAGGCATCGATAGCTGCTATTCTTTTCAGCACCGTTTGCTGCGTATTAAAATCGAAGTGTAGTTTTGATTCCATTTTTATTGGCCAATTTATAGCCACAAATTAGCCAATTTAATTTTGAATTAGCCAATTAGTAGCCACAAATTGTCCAATTTTTTCTTACAAAAATTCCCCTTACATCAATCCAACCAAGTCGCCAACCAATTCCCGGTCTTGTACCAACTCTGGCAAGTGCTTTGGAATGCGGAATCGGGGACCATGCTTATCGCGCAATTCCTTGCACCGTGCCATAAAAGCATCCAATCCATAATCTGTCACAAATTGAATCACCCCGCCTTTAAAAGAAGGGAAGCCCCAGCCGTAAATGCTTCCTAAATTGGCTGCGGCAATAGAATTGATGACGCCTTCCTTCATGCACCAAATGGCTTCAAGGACTTGCGAGATCAACAAGCGGTCGATCAGTTCCTGACGGTCAAAGGCACTGAGTTGTGGGCTGAAATGCTCACTCAATTCTGACCAGAGGCTGCGCTGTCCATCTTCTCCATATTCAAAAAAACCTGCTTTCTTGTTGCGACCAGGTCGGTTGAATTCGTGAAGCATTTTGTAGAGTACTTCTACCGAAGGGTGCGGAATGTATTTAGGGCCGTAATGCTCACCTGCCTGGCTTTCATATTTGAGTACCAGATTTAGCCCCAGGTCATCAGCGAGGGCCAGCGCGCCTTTGGGCATTCCGGCATGTTGCCCCAGGTTTTCGATCAAGGCAGGAGGGTAGCCTTCTTTGAGCATGGTAATTCCTTCTAGAATGTAGGTATTTTGCACCCTGGCTGCATAAAAACCCCAGTCGTCTTTGACTACAATTGGTGTTTTTTGAATGGCTTTCACAAAATCAAATGCTCGGGCTACGGTTTCTTCAGACGTACGTGCACCCCGAACAATTTCCACCAGAGGTACTTCATCGGCAGGATGAAAAAAGTGCAAACCCACGTAATTGTCAGGTCGAACCGATACTTCGGCCAATTTGGTAATCGGGATCGACACGGTATTACTGGCCATAAAGGCGTATTCATCCAGGAAAACCTCCGCTTCCTTGGTTACTTTTTGTTTGACCATGGCGTTTTCAAAAACGGCCTCGATCACCAAATCGCAGGTTTCAAATTCACTAGGATCTTCGGTTGTAATGATGCTATGCAGCAGGCTGTCGCGTTCGTTTTTGGTCATTTCTCCACTTTGCACCAGAGGATTGAGCTTGTTGCGCACAAAATCCCGACCCCGCTCGGCAATCAGTTTTGAGACATCTTTCATCACTACTTCCAGTCCATTTTTCAAACAGGCGTAAGCGATGCCTGAACCCATCAAACCACCTGCACCGATGACACCCACTTTTTTGGGGCGAAATTTACCAAAACCTCTAGGCCGATTGAGTCCCTGCTTGATGTAGTTGGTATCGAACCAAAAAGCCTTGATCATGTTTTTGCATTGCTTGCTCATGACCAATTGGGTATAATAGCGACTTTCGATGCGCTCGGCAGTATCAAAATCAACTTTTGAGCCTTCAGAAAGGACGTTCAAAATCGCTTGTGGCGCAGGGTAATTGTGGTGGTTTTTTGCAGCCAGGCGTGCAGCTTCTGAGCGAATGGAGTCGGCAGCTTTGGCTTCCTTAGCAGATCCACCGGGAATGCTTCGACCAGCCTGATCCCAGGGGCGGCGGCTTTCTTTGTTGTTGAGCAGCCAGGTTTTGGCCATTTCCAGCATCTCCTTCTGATTGGATGCCAGGTCATCAATAATGCCTACGCGCAAGGCTTCCTGAGGAGAATACCGATGTCCGCTGGCCAAAATCTGATAGGCTTTTTCTATTCCCAGCAACCACATCAGACGTACAATTCCGCCTCCGCCCGGGATCAATCCCAATTCCACTTCTGGCAAACCGAGTACCATCCGATTGTCGTTGACCGCAATGCGGTGATGGCAGGCCAGCGCCACTTCAAATCCGGTTCCAATGGCACTTCCATTGAGGGCTGCAACAACGGCTACTCCTGGGCTTTCGATGTCGCGCAGGAATTTTTTCATTTTTTCACAAAAAGCAAACACTTCAGCGGGGTCGTCCGCCTGGTACAAATACTCGAGGTCACCACCTGCCAAAAAGGTTTTTTTGCCTGAGGTCAGAATTACCCCTCGCAACGTTCCCCATTTCTTATCTACCTTCAATTGCTCTACCACAGGCACAAACGCCTCAAAGATCTCGTGGTTGATCACGTTCATGGGGCGCCCCTGCATATCGAGCGTGAGGGTGACGATGTTGTCAGTGTCTTTTTTGTAGTAAATCATGAAGATATCGTTTTGTTGGGGCCGCAGGGGCAACCGCTAGGGTTGCCCCTACGTGCGTTCGATGATGGTGGCGACGCCCATTCCTCCCCCCACACACAAGGTTACGAGACCTGTGCTCAGGTTGCGACGTTCGAGTTCATCCAGTAAAGTTCCCATCAAGATGGCACCGGTTGCGCCCAGGGGATGTCCCATGGCAATGGCACCACCATTTACGTTCAAGCGGTCGTCAGGTACATCCAGGTCACGTTGAAACTTCAGGACTACCGCTGCAAAAGCTTCATTGCATTCCCAAAGATCGATGTCCGTTGGTTTCATTTTGGCCCTTTTGAGCGCTTGCTGTGCAGCTGGGCCGGGGCCAGTGAGCATCATGGTGGGTTCGACACTGACGTTGCCAATAGACAAAATACGGGCACGCGGTTTCAAACCTAGCTTCTTACCCTTCTCTTTGCTGCCAATCAATACCACAGCTGCTGCATCCACAATGCCCGAAGAATTGCCTGCTGTATGAACGTGGTTTATTTTTTCTAGCAAGGGGTACTTGTGCAAGGCCATGGCATCAAAGCCAAGCGCCCCCACATGAGCAAACGAAGGTTTGAGGCGTTGCAAAATGGCTTCATCTGTACCCGGTCTGGCGTACTCGTCGTGTGCCAATACAAGCAGACCATTGCGGTCGTAAATGGGAATGATTGATTTTGAAAAATACCCATTTTGCATTGCATGCGCTGCACGTTGGTGGCTTTTCAATGCAAATCCATCAATTTCTTCCCGGGAAAATCCTTCTACAGTAGCAATAAGATCTGCTGAAATGCCTTGTGGAATATAGTCTGCCCGGTTGATCAATTCTGGATCGTACATCAAGGGGCCAGCATCGCTGCCCATGGGTACTCGGCTCATGCTTTCTACACCACCAGCTACCATGAGGTCACTCCAGCCAATTTTGATTTTTGCGGCAGCCAAATTGATTGCTTCCAGGCCAGAAGCACAAAATCGATTGATGGTAAGCCCTCCTACATTTTCGTCCCAAGCGCTGTAAATGAGTGCAGCTTTGGCAATATTGAAACCTTGATCGTCAGTTGGAGTGACACAACCAATAATGGCATCATCCACTTCTTTGGTATTCAATTCATTGCGCACACGCAGGTTTTCCAGGGCAGTACCCAGCAAGTCCAGTGGTTTGATTTCGTACAATGATCCGTTGGTTTTTCCACGCCCTCGGGGAGTACGCAAGGCATCGAAAATATAGGCATCGGACATGGGCAGGTATGGTTTTGGGGTAAAGTTAAGGACTTTGAGCGAGAGAGGTTTGGTACAAGAGGGTTTATTTTAACCACATAGTGTCCAGAAAATTAAATTTATGGTACGCTATGTGGTTAAAAAATATTACCAAACTAAAGTGGCTACCGACTTGGCTGGCAAAGTATACGTAAATCCCGTTTTCCCAGCATTGACGCGAAACCTGACTTCCTTACTGTCGTCGTTTGTTACCAATAAAACCGTGCGTCCATCTGGAGTTTTGAAGGCCACATTGGCCAGAGAAAGTACCGTATTGGAAAAGATGCGCTTTGAGCCGGGGCGCACAAACTTGGCCGCGTGTGCAATGATGTAATACGCTGGATTGCGGGTAATTTTTTCCTGATCAAGCGTAACAACTCCCAGGCATTCGGTGCAACCGCCCACGGTATGTGGCTCCCATTTTGGATCGTTGGCGAGGTTCCACTCTAAAACGTTTTTGGCCCAATTGCGCGAAGCACCAATCATCAAGGTTTTGATGTGCCAAAGCAAATCGCCTTCCATGTTACCCGGCGCGCCAATCCACTGCTCGGTGAAGTACAGATTCTTGTCGGGGTGCGCATCGTGAACTTCCGAAAGGGCATCAACTGTGCCGCCGTAAAGGTGAAAGGCAGAACCATCAATGTATTTTTTAGCCGCCGGATCATTCAGGATGGAGATGGGGTAATCGGGGCGATCGGCATTGTGATCGTACACCAAAATCTTGGTTTTGATGCCATTTTTCACAAAAGCTGGTCCAAGGTGATTTTTCACAAAATCAGCTTGCTCATGGGCATACATCAATAGAGAAGGGTTATTGCCCGGGTGCAAAGGTTCATTTTGCACGGTTAATGCATCGATGGTCACCCCTTCTTTTTGCATGGCCTGGATGTATTTGACCAGGTATAGGGCATAAGCGGCGTAATGTTCAGGTTTCAGACTTCCGCCTTTAGAGTCTCCATTGGTTTTCATCCAGGTAGGAGGTGACCAGGGTGAGCCCATGATTTTGATGGCAGGGTTGATGCGCAAGATTTCCTTGAGGATGGGCAAGAAGTCTTTTTGCTCTGGTTCCAGACTGAATTTTAGCTGTAGGGGATCGGTTTGTCCTGTAGGCAGGTCATTGTATGAAAAAACCCGGTCGCTCAAATCAGAAGCTCCTACGCTGATGCGCAAGTAGCTGATGCCAATGCTTCCTTCTGCTTTGGGATCAAACAACTCTTTGAGTAGCGTGGCACGGTTTTCGGGACTCATTTTGGCCAACAGTTGGGTACTACCTCCGGTCAAGGTACAGCCAAATCCATCCATAGACTGGAAGGTTTTCAGCTCATTGACAAAAATGTAGGGAAGTGTTTCTGTGCCTTTGGCAGGGGAAGAAGGGACTATTGACTGCTGCAAAAAAAGCTTGCCCGCAGGATGAGTGACCCAGCTCTGGATTTGGGAGAAGGCACTTGAACTGAGCAAATTGAGCAGTAAAATGCCCAGGATTTGGAATCTGATGTACATGAAAAAGGATTTTTATTGACAGAATGACTAAGTATGACGCAAAAAATTACTTCCCGATTTTTTTAGAGGCTTTTGAATAGGAAGCTCACTTGAAATGAACCGTTCGACTTCCTATTCAAAACCCAAAATCGGGAAGTTAATTTTTCTGCGTTACTAAACTTCGTGAAGCTACAAAAACCAGTTGAGCAAACAATGTACCACAAGTTGAATGATCCTGGAATTTGAACTGATTTGGTTTAGCTTTGTTTCTCGTAAGTTTTACATGGATTGTATATGACCCAACTTGAGCAAGAGTACGAGCGTTTCATTGAATTTGGCACCATCCTTGACCGGAAAATGCGGCGCTACCTCGTGCAGTACTTGCAAAACCAGCTCAGCCCGGGGTCTTACCACATCCCAGAGCTGAAAGACGAGTATTTCCGCTACTTTCAAGCAGCGCTGGATCAGCTGTTTGCCATCCGCGACCTTTTACCGATTTGCCAACGCAACCAGCGCATCTCGCAACAAGTAGTGCTGGACACTTTGTTTTGGCTGCGCAAAACCTACGACAAGGTTCGCCACAAAAATCCATTTCAGGAAGACCTGAATCGGCTCGACAATTGGGCCATCACACCCCTGCATTTGTTTGTTAAGCGTTGGCCCATCATGATCACCTATCTGGAAAATCATTTCCGCCGCGAAGACCTGGATGTACAATTCTACAAGCAACGATTTCAAACCTTAATCGGGGAAAAATCACTGGAGGAACTCCCTACAGAAAACCGCCAAAGGGTAGAAATTTTGTTGACAGATTTGTTGGCTCAATGGGACGCGCTGGTGCAATCGCGGATACTGGAATACCAAATCTCCAAATTGGGTGAAGAACTGGACAACTACCTCAATCTCCTCGATGCAAAAGTGCAGGAATACCAGAAATTGATCAAGCTGATCAGTCCCTTTTCGGATTATTTGGGTTGGGACATGTCGCGTTCATTGTGGGAAGACAGTGCCTTTGATGTCATTCAGCAATACCAGGAATTGCTGGAAGATGAAAAATCGATTCAGGAATTGGCTGATCTGCTGGGCAATTTGCGTGAAGCCGAAATTGAAATAGAAGAAGAAACGTTTGAAAAAACCATCATCCGCCAGGAGTGGATTACAGATGAATATACGCCTGCGGAGGTAACCGGGGTGAAAGAAAGTGGAGATCTGAACCACTTGTTGAGTTCCGAAGCAGCTTTGTTGAGCGACCCGGCAACGGAAGACCTTTTCCTGCACAAGTGGCTGGGACAAAGCCTACTCACCCTGCAATATGAAGACCGACGCTTGCAACCCAGTACCGAAAATTTCACAGAAGTTTCCCAACGGGTCAAACAGCGAGAGAAAGGGCCTTTTATTGTATGCGTAGACACCAGCGAATCCATGTACGGCCGCCCCGAACAAATTGCCAAGGTGTTGTGCCTGGGCATTCTCAAAATGGCAACCCGCGAAAACCGCCGCGCTTATTTGATCAATTTTTCCATTGGCATCAAAACGCTGGATCTTCAGGACATTGCCAACTCTATTGATGCGCTTGCGAAGTTTTTGCGCATGTCTTTCCATGGCGGAACCGACATTTCACTCCCACTTTACGAGGCCATTCGACAGCTCAAAACCAACGACTACCGCGATGCGGATGTGCTGGTTATCTCTGACTTCATCATGTACCGCGTAGACCAAAAAGTGCTGGACGAAGTGCGGTATTTCCAGCAAAACAACGGCACCCAATTCCATAGCCTCACCCTCTCCAACGATCCTAACGCGGAGATTTTAAGCTATTTTGATACCAACTGGATTTATGACCCCACTAAAAAAGGAGTAATGCGCGAATTGGTACGCAATACTGGCTTACTCAAATAAGTACTAGACTGTTATCTGCTTAAAGTTTTCCAGCGCCAAAGGATTGCGCATGGCGTCTTTATTGACCGATTGTTCGATGGATTTGCCCATCAAGATTTTTTTGACCGGCAGCTCCATTTTTTTTCCACTCAAGGTGTATGGAATTTCTGCTACTGCAATTATCAGGTCTGGCACGTGCCGTGGTGAAAAATCGGTGCGTAAGGTTTGGGCAATCTTCTTTTGCAAGGCTTCATCCAAAATTGCAGCTTCCGCCAATACTACAAAAAGCGGCATGACCGAGCTGCCGTCTTCTTTCTCGATGTTGACAATCAGGCTATCGCGGATTTCGGTCAGTTTCTCTACCGAGCGGTAAATTTCGCTGGTACCAATCCGAATCCCCTGCCGATTGAGGGTTGCATCCGAACGCCCCAGGATGATCAAGCTATGGTGAGGCGTGATTTGCAGCCAATCCCCATGTCGCCATACACCGGGATAGGTATCAAAGTAGCTGGCAGTGTATTTGCTGAAATCAGGATCGTTCCAAAACTTTACTGGCATGCAAGGCATCGGTTGGGTAATCACCATTTCACCTACTTGATCGATCAGTGGATTTCCGGCTTCGTCCCAGGATTCCATGGCACAACCGAGGGTACGGCACTGGATTTCACCTTCATATACTGGCCAAAGAGGATTTCCGCCTACAAAAGCGGTACAGACATCGGTTCCTCCGCTGATGGAACAAAGCCAAAGGTCTGGTTTTACGTTTTCATACACCCAGCCAAATCCTTCTGGTGGCAGTGGCGACCCGGTTACACCAATTGAGCGCAAGTGTTGCAAACCAAAACTTGATGGGGCAATGCCTGCTTTCATACACGATAATATATAAGCAGCACTGGTACCAAAGTGATTGATTTGGAGTTCTGCTGCCATTTTCCACAACACATTCAGGTCGGGGTAGCCTGGGCTGCCGTCGTAAAGTACAATGGTGGCGCGGGAAAGCAGGGCTGCCTGCACAAAATTCCACATCATCCAGCCTGTAGTGGTGTACCAAAAAAATCGCTCGCCGGGATGCACATCGTTGTGAAAGTGCAGGTATTTGAGGTGTTCCAGCAGCATTCCACCGTGACTATGGGTAATGGCCTTGGGCAAACCCGTAGTTCCAGAAGAATAAAGCACCCAAATGGGATGTTCAAAAGGAACGGGTGTAAAACTCAAGGGTGCATTCTGGTTTTGCATTATATCCGTCCAGTCGGTGCTGTTGGGCAGGTTCACTTCAAATTCATCCAAATAAGCAATCATCACGGTACCATTGAGGGTAGGCAACTGAGCTTGCAAATTGTGGACATCGACTCTGCGGTCAAACCGTTTACCCCCATAAGGGTAGGCATTTACGGCAATCAATACTTTGGGTTCAATCTGTACAAAACGCTCCAGCACACTACTTGCTCCAAAATCCGGCGAACAACAAGACCACACTGCCCCTAATGACACGGTGGCCAACAATGCCACCGTAGCTTGCGGGATGTTGGGAAGATAGCCCACTACCCTATCACCTGCTTGTACCCCCAGGTTTTGCAAGTGTTCGCGCAAGGCGGCAACCTCCCGGCGCAATTCATCCCATGACATTTCACGAGCAGGCAAATGCTCTGCTTGGAAAATGATTGCAGGAAAACGATCATCGGCACGGCGAAATACTTCCTCTGCGTAGTTGAGCGTAGCACCTTCAAACCAGCGGACATGGGGCATTTCCCCCTGAATAACGGTATTGTAATTCCAGCGCAAATCGAAATACTTGACCAAAGACTCCCAGAAGGACGCGGGTTGTTGAGTTGACCACTCCCAGGCCTCTTGGTAATTGGCCGCAATTTCGCCGCCTGATTCTTTTTCAAGCCAATGGAGATAATGGGTAAGGTTGGCTTGAGCAAGCCATTCGGGAGAAGGAGACCAGAGGGTGCGCGAGTTCATGATGGGTGGAGTTTCTGTTCACCAAAATTAAATAAACAAAAAATAGTAAAAAACAAAAAGGCAACCCTGATCGAAACCTGGGTTGCCCTTTTGATTCAAGCAATAATATTAACTTAGAATAATCCGCTCAATTAGTTAACAGAGTCAGAAAGTTCTTTGCCAGGCTTGAATTTTACCACTTTTTTGGCTTCAATAGTGATTGTTTCACCAGTTTGTGGGTTGCGGCCAGAGCGTGCGTCACGTTTAGATACGGAAAAAGTACCAAAACCAATCAAGGTTACTTTTCCATCTCCTTTCAATTCAGCGGCAATGCTGTCCAAAACGGCGTTAAGCGCGTCAGTTGCTTGGGCTTTGGTGATCTTCGCGCCTTCAGCAATTTTGTTAATCAGATCTCCTTTATTCATCTCAAAGGGTTTTGATTAAAAAATAATTGGTGTCAAATTTAGGGTCTCTATGTTTCAAAACCAAGCTTTTTTTTGGTAAAAAACTTGAAAAACCCAGATTTTACAGGGGCTTTCGTTCGTTATACCCTCATTAACGCTAAAAAATGGACTAATGATGTTGAAATTTGGAAAATCTTTTGGATTAAAAAGCAAATCTGCTCTATTCATTTTGTTCTTATTCGGCTTACTTGGTAGTGGCAGTAGCCTCAGTTGTGGCCGAAAATCGGGTTGCCCAGCAGTAGATACCATCAACTCTCGTTTGTCTGGAGGCAAAGAAATGCCTAAAGCCAAGCGGGCCAAGAGTGGACTATTCCCGAAAAACTTCAAGCGTTAGTAATTTTTTGCGTCAGCCTAAGGATTTGACTGGCACAATTCTAACAGCACGCCATTGGCAGATTTGGGATGCACAAAGCAAACCCACTTGTTGTCTGCCCCTTTTTTAGGTTCCGCATTGAGCAGTTGGAAGCCTGCTTGACGTAGTCGTTCCATTTCGACATGGATATCGTCTACCTCAAAGGCAATGTGGTGCAGTCCTTCTGGTTTTTTTTCCAGGTACTTGGCAATGGCGCTATCCGGATGGGTAGCTTCCAGTAGTTCTATTTTGGATTCGCCAGTTTGAAAAAAAGAAGTCCTGACGTGTTCAGATTGCACTTCTTCTTCTTTATATGGTGCAATACCCAGTAATTTTTCAAAAAGTGCATTGCTGCTGTTTAAATCTTGTACAGCGATGCCGATGTGTTCGAGGCGAAGTATCATAAGACGTAGTTGTTGTTGCTCAATAAAGGTATGCAGAAAGCGTGTGCCAATATATTGATGAGCATCATTGTTTTTAGATGATCCTCTATTTGGGTTAGAATGAAAAAGTTTACCTTTGTGGCAAATTTTACCACAATGCTCAAAAAAACAACATCCAGAAGAAATGAATCCTTCTGGATGTCGTTTTTATTTTCATTTCAAGATTTGGTGCAGGTGGTTCACATTCATGAGTTTCTACACTGTCGCAATTTAACAGACAATGGTTGAAGTAAAAATATTATCCGGAGCAAATTCCAGTTATTTGGCAGAAAAAATAGCCGATTTCTACGGAAATCCTTTAGGTGATGTAAAGATCCATCGATTCAGTGATGGTGAAATGCAGCCCGTAATCAACGAATCTGTGCGGGGCGCCTATGTTTTTTTTATTCAATCTACGTTTCCTCCTGCCGAGAATTTGATGGAGCTGCTCTTGTTGATCGATGCTGCCAAGCGGGCATCGGCGGGTTACATCACCGCAGTTATTCCTTACTTTGGGTATGCTCGGCAAGACCGCAAGGATCAACCAAGGGTACCAATCTCCGCAAAATTGATCGCGAATTTATTGGAAGCAGCAGGTGCCAATCGCATCATGACCATGGATTTTCATGCCGATCAGATCCAGGGTTTTTTTGATATCCCGGTAGATCACCTCAGAAGTGAAGCCATATATATTCCATATCTACAAGAACAAGGCATGGACAATGTCATCTTTGCTTCTCCTGACGTAGGAGGGGTAAAAAGAACCCGTTCTTATTCCAAACACTTTCATACCGATTTGGTGATTTGCGACAAATACCGCGAAAAAGCCAATGAAGTAGCGGGTATGACGGTGATTGGCAATGTAGAGGGTCGAAACGTAATCCTGGTGGATGATATGGTGGATACTGCTGGCACCTTGTGCCGCGCCGCAGACATCATTATGAAAAAAGGAGCAACCAGTGTGCGCGCGATTTGTACGCACCCGGTGCTATCGGGTAAAGCATACGAGAATGTCGAGAATTCAGCGCTTACGGAATTGATTGTCAGCGATACCATACCCTTGAAGCAGTCTTCTCCAAAAATTAAGGTATTGTCTACGGCCAAGCTTTTTGCGAGGGCCATTCGGAATACGCATGAGCATCGATCGATTTCTGCGTTGTTTGTCGGGTAGGGCCAACCCTGACTGGTTGGCCCTGCCTATCAACCCACGAATAAATTCATGGGTTTGGTTCGTTCATTCCCTGCCCACGAATAAATTCGTGGGTTGGTGATGGGAAATCCGATTGTCTTTTTATCTTTGCGTTCCCTAAGCGAAGGCTTGGGAGTATAACTTATTATTAACCATACATTTGTCTCAAATCATGGAAACAATCTCTATTGTAGCCCAGTCTAGAACGGGCTTAGGGAAAAAACCTTCCAAAGATTTGCGGAACGATGGCCGAATCCCGTGTGTATTGTACGGAGGGCAGGACGTAGTTCATTTTTCAGTTACACTGAATGACGTCAAGAACCTCATCTATACACCAGATTTCCGCGTTGCAAATCTGACCATTGACGGTAAAGAGTACCGTTGCATTGTAAAAGATTACCAGCTTCACCCATTGACCAGCCAGTTGACGCACATCGACTTTTTGAGCTTGGTAGATGGCCAAAAAGTAAAGTTGGAAGTTCCAATTCGCACCAAAGGAGTATCTCCGGGTGTAAAATTGGGCGGTAAGATGCAATTGAAATTGCGCCGTGCCAAAATCAAAACTTTGCCAGAAATGATGGTAACCGAATTGTTCATCGATATTTCTTCGATGGATTTGGGCCAATCCTTGCGGGCACGCGATGTACAGGTTCCTGAAGGCATTGAATTGCTGAATTCTCCAAGTATTCCGGTTGTTACCATCGAAATCCCTCGTGCATTGCGTTCTGCTGCTGCTGCCGAGGCAAAAGATACTGGTGGCAAGAAGAAGAAATAATTGAATTTTGTAGAAGTCTTTTTCTACAAAAAGGGTTGTTCAGTACATGGTTACTTGAACAACCCTTTTTTATTTTCAACAGAACGAAAGAGCAAATTAGGCGTTTAAAAAAATGCAGTGTACTTTCACATTCGTTAATTTCAAAATAATGTTAGTACTGCTGTTCCTATATAAGGATTTTTGTAACTATTTAGCACCTAAACTACTTGACAATCAATAAAGTAAAAAGCATTAGCATTAAACCTAATAAAATCAAGTCAATGATAGTCAATGACTTGTGTTTTTGAAAGATTTTTTGCTTTTGTGATAAGCAATTGATTATCAATAAGATTGGGGTGCTAAATAGTTACGGATTTTTAACAATTTCTACATCTAAGGAAACATTAATTTATGGCTGTTGCTATCAAAATGAAACTCAATGAAAAACTCTATCTGCGGGATCCTCAGGAGACCAAGCTCGGGCGCAAAATCATTCAGTTTAGCATTCTGATGATTGACGAGATGGGGTTTGAGGATTTTACCTTCAAAAAATTGGCAGAACGCATTGAATCAACCGAAGCTTCAGTCTATCGTTATTTCGAGAACAAGCATCGTTTGCTTTTGTTTTTGCTGAGTTGGTATTGGGAGTGGATCAAGTATTGTATTGATACCAAAATCCTCAATATTGATGACCCCAAAAGAAAATTAAAAATTGCACTTGAGACATTGGTTGAAGCTGCACACCGAGACGACCCCAGCACTGAACACGTAGATGAAGCCGTTTTGCACCGCATCGTCATAGCAGAATCAGCAAAAGGATACTATACCAAACAGGTTGACAAAGAGAACCAGCAAGGTTTGTTTTTGACTTACAAAACACTTTCCCTAACCCTATCTTCCATTGTCATGGAAATCAATCCAAAATTCCCTCATCCACGTGCATTGGCAAGTACATTACTTGAAATGGCTAAAAGTCACATTTACTTCTCAGAACATCTACCTTCTCTAACTGATATTGTTTTTAAGGACGGCAACAGTGAAAGCCAAGTTCAGAAGTTGTTACTCGATTTTGCCTTTGGACTGCTTGAAAGTAGTCTTTTTACCGCAGCGGAAGAAAAAATTTAATCCGCCGCTCCTTTAAGTTGATGTAAATAACCATTCATTCTGCCTATATTGTAATCATCAATACCACCATAAAATTCCCTTTTCATCATGCAAATCAAAAGATCCGCTACTGCCCACTGGGAAGGCTCAGGTAAAACAGGCAATGGCACCCTTAGCACGCAAAGTACTGTTCTCAACAGCACGCAGTACAGCTACAACACCAGATTTGAAGACGGTGTTGGCACCAATCCCGAAGAATTGGTTGGGGCAGCCCACGCTGGTTGCTTTTCTATGAAACTGGCATTTGTACTTCAAGCTGCAGGTTTTACTGCGGATAGCATCGACACCAAAGCAACGGTAATACTGGACAATGGTGCCATCTCAGATGTTCACCTGGAAACCTCGGTAAAAGTTGCAGGTGTAACCCAGGCACAATTGGAGGAATATACGGCTGACGCCAAGGCCAATTGCCCAATTTCCAAGTCATTGACTTCGAATATTACCTTGACAACTACTTTGTTGTAATCTGTAATGGCGTTGAGTTATTTTTGCTCAACGCCATACCCAACTCCTTGTTATCGGAGAACCGTTACATCTCCTGCTTTTAGTAATTCCAGCGTTTTGTCTTCTTCTGAATACCGAACCCAAAGTTTCCAGACATAAACTCCTTGTTGACAAAGCCTCCCTTGCTTTCGGCCATCCCAACTTTCCAGTGGGTCAATGCTTCGGAAAACCTGCTCTCCCCAGCGGTCATAAATTTCAAATTGATACCCCGATATTTCAGCGTTTTTTGAGAAAAATGGATGAAACGATCCATTCAATGTACTGCTCTGCGATAAAGCATTGGGTACATAAACCGCAAATTGGTTGCATTTTTCAAATGTGATGGTCACCGAATCAGAGTTGGTACAAATTCCCGATCTAGCCGTGATGGTGTATTTCCCAGGTATTGACACGTTTGGAGCATTGGTATTCAAAGCGAGATTACTGGTATCTAGCCATTGGATCGTGCTATTGACTGGCGTAACCTGCGCCGAAAGTTGTACACTAGCGCGGGTACAATTCAGGGTATCAACGGGAAGTATTTGAATTTTTGGCCGGTCCTGCACAATAATTCGAATGGAATCTCCAGTAATACAATTGCCAGTTCGGGCGGTCACATAATACAGGATGGAGCTGTCAGGTCTGGTAATCTGATTTGTGCAATCACTGCATTTCAAGCCGCTGATTGGCCACCATTTCACTTGATCAAACCCATTGACGGAAAAAGCAAGCGAATCGCCTTTGCACATCTGCCTATCGGGGCCAAGATCGACTTTGCCGTTTGGCTGCAAATTCAGGCGAACGGAATCTGTATGGATATTGCCGCAGGCATCCCAGGCATCCAACCAATAAATGCCAGGATAAAACGCTGTAAAAGTTGTATCATTCGAACCATCCGACCAACGATAGCGGGTGAATCCCTGGGTAGCCTTGAGTACAGTTACACTGTTGCTGCACACCTGGCGATCCAGCCCTAAATCGATTTTCGGCACCATGGGATAGTCAAATTGAAACTGGATTTTGTTGTTGGCAAAATTGCATTCCGGGTTTTCTTCGGTCAGAAAACGCTCCAGGGTATACGGCCGTGGGCGCTGGTAATTGTCATTCAGTACGCCAAAAATGGGTTTACCCGATTGGGCTTTGATGACAAATGCAAAACGCAGGCAAGTATCGGGGGGAATGCTGACCCCAAGGGTTTGTAATTTCGCCAAAGGCACCGCATTGCTCAAAGTGGGATCGCTGGCGTAAAAAGCGATTGGAGTAGTTGAGCGTAAGGCTACTTTTCCCCGGTTACAAATCGTGAGGGATACCCGCAAGCTATCTCCTAGGCATTGAATACTGTCTACAGAACCAATGACCCCATCGGGCAACTGAAGGCAAGAACTGCACCTGCAGGCAGGATCGGCACAATCGATCAGGCCATTCCCATTGTCATCTACTCCGTTGTCACAAATCTCGATACAGGGATAATCCTGCCCAACGGTATCTCCACATGGCCGATTTACAATCACCCTTCCATAACTTAAGGTACTGCAAGTGGCATTGGAGGCTTTGAGTTGGATGTTGTAATCGCCCCCGGCGCTGAACGTTTGACTGTAGGTATTGCCCGTACCCACCACTACCCCATTGACCGACCACTCCAATTTTGTAGCCCCAGAGCTGGTACTGGTAAAAGTGACCAGATCACCCAATCTGGCAGCACTAAGCTTGGGTGTAAAATCAGCAACCACATTGCACAGTACAACAATGGTTGTTTTTTTTCGAGCACCGCAATTGGGATCAGCATTGCGGGCATATACTTCGAGGGTATAAATTCCTGGCTGGGAAAAAGTGTAATTCGGGTTTTGCTGATTGGAAAAAAACGTTCCATTCAATTTCCATTCGTATTGGGTAGCACCGGAACCATTGTATTTAAAAGCCACTTGCGAACCGACCACAATATTGGAAGGCACCACAATATCGGCGGCAATGACCTGTGTGCAAGGAGGCAAACAACCTGAAGATTCCAACAAACTAGACCGTACCGTTTGAAGTGCCGCCAGCATCCTGGCCGATTGCCCGGGCGTAAAGGCATGCTGGCAAGAAAAAGGCGAATAATCGAGGTAGTTTTCGGTCAGGTCGTTCACATCCGATTTGAGCGGATTCACTGGCCGCGAATCGGCGGCATCTGTTGAGCATGAGTTGTACAAACATCCCGTATGTTTGGCCTGATCGGGTGGCGTATCACAAACCCGGTCTCCTTCAAGATCACATTGGTTGTTGGTGCATCCGCCTTCAAAAGTGTGGTACAAATTGAGGTAATGCCCAATTTCATGGATCAAAACTACATCATTGGCCGGGCTGTTGCCAAAATAGCGGGCTTCACATACAACTCCATCTACCGACAAGCCATGGGCGGAGGCATAATAAGCGTATCCTGCCACTCCAGCACCGTAGGCCGTGCTGTTGATGTCGCGCACCACCCAGATGTTGACGTACTCCTTGGCATCCCACCTGCTCAGTTTTTTTAAAGCGGCATCCTGGGTTTGCATGTTCATCTCCGTCAACGCCGATACATCACGGGTAATGCCATTGCTTGGCAGGTTATCGGGAGTTCGTTGCGCAAGACAAAACTGAATTGGAATGCTGGTTCCAGTGCCCGATGCCCCATAATACCCCTGATGGGCAAAGGCATCATTGAGGTGTTGAATGGCACTTTGGACTTGAGCATCGCTGATGTTTTCCGTACCATTTTGGTGGATGACGTGCACGACTACAGGAATAGTGACCACCGCCGTAGACCGCAAGGCGGGGTTATTTGCCTGGCGCAACAGGTGTTGCTGAATGTCCTCATCAAGTGCCTGTTGGCGTTTGAGCAAGGTCGAATCTTTTTGGAACAGAGCAAGTTGCATTTCGGAGGCCGCACATGGATAGGACACCTCTTGTGCAAAAACAAGGCTTGCTAAACACATAAAGGCAGCGCACCACAATGAACGTAAATACGCAGGATTGACATGATTCATCTTTGCAAGTTTATGAGATTATGGGTATCTAACTCAAGTTTGAGCAATTCCAGAGGAATATTGCTCAATTGCAAAGACGATTTGAATAAAATTGGCTGAATTTATACTGAACGTAAAATACAATTTATCTGCATAAACAAGGGCTCAATTCTTCGGCAATTTCTTCCGATCTTCCCAATCTATCGTCAAGTCCATATCCCAGTTGGGGCGCAATGGGTCTAGATTGCGGATGTAGATGGGCTCCGGTTGGCGGTGTTTAAAATAATCGCCTGAGTCCCATTTTCCATTGCGGTTTTGATCTTCAAGCAGTTTTATTCTATACTGGGCAGGCTCCAATGCTTTGTACATTAGTCTGGTATTCTTTTTCCCTGAAATAAACTCCTTAAGAACGGGTTCTGGCGTTTCTCCTTGCAGCAACTCCATTATGTAATACTTTGTGGAGTCCAGCCCCTCTATTTTTAAATCCATGTTGCCGTAGTTTTTACGCGGCATGGCTTGCAAATTGAACCTCACTGTATCCTTAAATCCAAATGCGAAAATATCCCGCACGCTGCCAGGAGCAAACCGCAGCTGGTACTTGCTTTGCTCTGCCCATTTGTATTGAATAACCAATTTTCTGGAATTGAGGCTATCGATTTCGATCATCGAAGGTAACACCTGTCGTACGCTGTCTTCAACCAACAATAATTTGCTGATGTCAAAAGAACTAAGTGGATGGTTAAATGTCAGAACCAATGATTTGTCAGGGTTTTGATGGAATGGTTCTTTTGAATCTACTCCTTGGAGTACCAATTTTGCCCCACGCAAATAGGTTTCGGGAGCAAAGGTTTTCAACTTGAGGGTGTCATTGAAGGTACTGTCTTTGCGCACATGCAAAAACCAATTGGCCCCAGTGGTTTGACCAGCATACCAAACCTTGAGGGTATCTCCTACTGTCTCGGAACGCACTTGGATCCCTGGAGTTACTGCGGCAACCTGAAAGTCTTTAGGCACCTGATTGAACTGTAAATTCACTGATCCATACCGTTTGGCATCTGTATTGAGCAAGCGCAAAGGAGGGGTTTCGGAAAATGTTCTCAGCGAAATATTGGTAATTGAATCGGTAGCAGAACTGATCAGGGAATCTGCAAAAGCGATTTTTTCGGTAGGGTCATCGTACAAATAAGGTTGGTTGGCGTCTACCAGTGCAAAAACTTTGAATTTCCCTGATCGCATGTTTTTGATGTAAAACTTGCCGGCCTTATTGGTTTTTCCAAAATAAAGAGGCCGTTCTTTTTTGACAATTGAGTCATTGAGTTTGCTGTAAACCATGACCAGCGCATTCTCCACGGGTTCCAGAGTGGTAAAATCGCGAATCTCCCCCTGCATGGCCAAAGAATCGAGGATTGGGCCAGTAGAAAAAACAAATCGCAGGTCCTTGGCCGGATTTCCTTCGGTAAGGTCTTTGATCGATTCCCCAAAATTGATGGTATACGTCACGTTTTCCTGCAATACTTCCCGATCGTCGAATTCAATAATCAATGCTTTGCCTTTGAGTTTCAACAAAGTTCCCATATAGCGAATCGGTGGTGAAACTACGACCTGCTTGGATACATCCTGAGGCTGCTGAATCCATTCATTGAAAATCAATTCAATCTCTTGTTTTTTAAAATTGACCTGATAGTTGGGGGTACTCCGGGCCGTATCGATGTGAGGAGGCATTTCATCTTTGGGGCCACCAATGGGAGGTTGGGGGGTAGCGCAACTGTACAGGGTTACCAAGAGGATCATCCAAACGCGGAAAAGTCGTACCATCATTCGCTCAACATTTATTTGGGGCGAAAATAGCAAGTAACGTTGTAAAACTGACTCTTTTATATTTTACTTAACTTTGTGCCAGACATGGAGTGCTGATTTCGCAGTGTTCCATTCCAAACTAAGAACCCAATGAACCGATTACTTTTACACACCCTCTTTTGGAGCATTGCCTTTGTTGGACTGGCCAAAGCTACCAATCCCTTGGCTGATACCGTTTTTGTTCAACGTTTTGACACCCTATGTCAAGGAGATACTTTGAAAATATTTGGCCAAAAATATACCAAAACTGGCCGATACCGTTACAATTTGCCTCCAGTTAAACCAACCCGGGATACCTCTGTCATCATCAATTTGCATCTGAAGCCCAAATACCAAACTCAACGATTTGATACACTTTGCCAGGGCGATCAAGTGATGGTTGGCAAGCAAATATTTTCAAGTCCCGGGGCATACCAGGTTGTTTTTCCAGCAACTAAGTTGCGTTGTGACTCTACTGTCAAATTGCAATTAACGGTTTTGCCCATTTACACCCAAACTGTTAAACTGACTTTGTGTGAAGGCGACACCATGGCCTTGGGTACGGAGCGGTATTATGCCCAAGCGCTCACCACCCTTCGCTACGTCTCCAAAGCAGGATGTGACTCCATCGTGCAATACCGTATTGACATGTTGGATACTTTCCGTACCCGCATTGATACGGTGGTATGCAAAGGGAGCAGGGTCAAAGTAGGAAGCAGGCAAATGACTGCAATTGAGGAGGGTACTTTTTTCTACAACTTTGCCCCAACTCCCCTGCGTTGTGACTCCTTGATTGAATTAAAACTGAGGGTAAGGGACACTTTTTTGACTCAATTGCAAGAACGTTTTTGTGAAGGCAACGCTCGCCAGTTGGGTACGATGTTTTTGACCCAAAGTGGGATATATCGGTATACTTTTCCTCCAAACGACCGGCGTTGTGATTCAACCGTAATCTTGGACTTGCGCGTTTTAAAGCCTCAAGAAATAAATTCCCAAGTCGAAATTTGCAATGGCGAAACGTTGCAAATTGGTTTGGAGCAATTTAATCGAACCGGGACATACCGAGTTTCCCTGCGTACCCGCGAAGGCTGTGATTCGGTGATCAATTTGAGTTTGCGGGTTCGTCCAAAGCTTGGCAACAATATTTCGGCAACTATATGTGCTGGCGAGCAATTTCGATTTGGCAAACGTATCCTGAATCAAACGGGGATCTACTTTGATACATTATCCTCCCGAATCAGTGGCTGTGATTCAATTGTACGGCTGGATCTGCAGGTTGCTCGTTTTGAGCAGACCGTTCTTAATAGATCGATTTGCAAAGGAGAAAGTTATTCCTTTGATGGCAAAGACTTGCGTACACCTGGAACTTACTTTGACACCATACGGAATGCGAATCTTTGTCCCATTGTTTTTGAACTGCGTTTAACCATTAATCCCATCTTCAGAGATACGGTGCGGGCCACCATTTGTCAGGGGACAACGTATGCTTTTGGCAAGAATAATCTGAGCAGACCTGGATTTTATTCTTATCGACTTGCTTCGGCGCAAGGTTGCGATTCGGTTCAATATCTTCAACTTAAGGTATTGCCATCATATTCGGATAGCCTGCTTGCTCCGATTTGTGTGGGAGATACCTTTCGCTTCGGGCAACTCAAGTTTTTCAAAGAGGGGCGATATCCCATTCGGTTGAGTACCCGCTTGGGTTGCGATTCTACTTTGTTGGTAAAAATTGTTCATTATCCCGTCCAACGAGACACGTTCCCGGTTTCGCTTTGTGCAGGAGATACTTTTCGGTTGGGGCGTTTAAAATATTTCCAAACTGGCTTGTACCCCATTTCTTTGCGCGATCGGAATGCTTGTGATTCCACCTTGTACATCCAGGTTACGCGTCACCCAAGGTACCAGCTCAATGCTGCGCAAGCCTTGTGCGGTGGGCGAAGTATTCGCTTTGGGTCACAAACGCTCAACCGCTCAGGAACCTACATCGAGACTTTTCGAAGTAGAGCAGGCTGCGACTCGGTGGTAACGCTCCGGCTCAATCTGGAACAAATAGACACCAGTGTCACTCAAGGTGGAATCCTTTTAAGTGCATCAACCAATGCAGGCATTCGACGCTACGAATGGATTGATTGCGCAACCAAACAGATGGTGTCTCGTCTCTCCAGCCCCTTCTTCTTGCCTGAGCGCAGCGGCCGTTATGCGGTGAGGATTTATACAGATACTTGTGTTTATACCTCTGGTTGTCACAGTGTGCAGCTCAGTACCGCAGCATCCCGAGTGGATATTTCTAATCAAATCCAGATTGCCCCCAATCCTACTGCTGGAAATATCACCCTAACCTTACCTACTCCCCTGCAAGGGCAGTATTTTCTGGATTGGTACAACTCGGCAGGGCAACAGTTGCGCCATGAAAAAACCTGGTTGAGTGGCGCTACTAATCTGAATCTATCTGGGTTTCCTGCTGGGCTGTATTTGTTGCATCTGCGCACTGATGATGGCAAAAAAATGGCAATATTGAAAATTTTTAAATTTTAACAAAAAAATAAACACAACATTATCAATTACTTAAACCCCCATTTCTACAAACCACAAAAAATAGGTTTAATCTCGGTTTTGTTTTTTAACAAAAAAATCTCATGTTTGAAGTTTTTTTAACTTACTCCAAATTAAGATGAATACGATAACGCCAGCTAAAAAACCCGAGATAACTTATATCGAACCCGAGTCTCCCAAACAACCCGACTGGGGGAAACTTATGTTTGCGTTGCTGTTCTTTGCAGCTGTTATTTACGCAGCATTCAACATGGAAGATTTCGTTGTAGAAAACGAAGGACAATTAGAGCTTTCGCCAAAACGAAAAGCAAAAAAAACAAACGTAAATTTAGGCTATGAATGCAATATCAGCAGCTATCCAATCTAGTTTCGAGTTCTCGTCAGTCATCTGGCATGAAGTGGACAAGAATAAGTGCGCAAATTATTCACTTGGTGAATTTTTAGAGGAGAAAATCAATTTTGATGATTTTGGAGCTAACGTAAAAAGTATTCGATTTTTACCTATTATCGTTATTCCTGAAATTGAAAAAATTTACCCAAATCAAATCATTTACCACCGTAGCAGAAACCAACTTGGATTGTACTGGCAAATGGATTACAATCGCATCATGTCCTCTAGTGTAGCGGATTGTAAAACCTACCTCGCAGACTTCTTCATCGAAGTACTGGAAATCGCCAAAGTCACCAAACGCATCCGTGATTTTGACTATGATGGTTTCATTGCGGCGGTAAAAGCGGCCTTGCCAGAGTGGCTAGCCGCAGAAACAGTACATTGAAGTAGTAAAAGTGTACTCTCTTTTGGACAGGGGCTATTGTTTTTTGAGTTTTTTAAAATAGTTTTAGCCCACACAAACCAAGTCCATTATGAGAACCTCCATCAGTGTATTACTTCTCTTTTGCAGCGTGTTGCATTTCGCCCAGGGGCAATCTAAAGCGCCTCAACTTCCCCCCACCGAAGCCAGCGAATACATCAACGTCGTTCAAAAACAAACCTTCAAGTATTTCTGGGATTTTGCCCACCCTGTTTCAGGTTTAGCCGCGGAACGCAACGCGACCCCCAACATAGTCACCAGCGGTGGCAGTGGTTTCGGAATCATGTCCATCGTGGTAGGCACCTATCGAGGCTGGATTACCCGCCCCCAGGCAGTGGAGCGTATGCTCAAGATCACGCGATTCCTGGAAAAAGCTGAGCGATTTCATGGTGCATGGTCGCATTGGCTCGATGGAACGACCGGTAAAGTGGTGCCATTTGGAAAATACGACAACGGAGGTGACCTGGTAGAAACCTCATACCTCATCAACGGGCTGCTGGTGGCCAGGGCCTATTTTGATCAAAACAATCCTGCCGAACTAGAGCTGCGTACCCGCATCACCCGCCTTTGGGAAGGGGTAGAATGGGACTGGTACGTGCACAACGGGCTCTTGCATTGGCATTGGAGTGCTAATTACGCATGGAAAATGAACCACCCGATAGGCGGCTACAATGAATGCTTCATTACCTACATTATGGCCATGGCCTCCCCTACTCACCCGATCACGCGGCAGGTGTATGAGGATACCTGGAAAAAACACGAGGCTGGTCATTTTGTGAACGGCAAAGATTACCTGGGTTACACACTGCCCTTGGGATTCGATTGGGGTGGTCCCTTGTTTTTTGCCCATTATTCTTACCTGAGTCTGGATCCCCGCTGGATGGAAGACGAGCATACCAATTACTGGACGCTCAACCTCAACCAAACCTTGATCAACCGCGCTCACTGTATTGAACGGGCGCCCAATGCCTACGGTTACTCAGAGCGCAATTGGGGCCTTACCGCCAGTGATGACCACAATTTTTATGGGGCGCATCAGCCTACTGAAGACAACGGCACTATTTCACCTACTGCCGCGCTGTCTTCTTTTCCCTATACGCCCTTTTACTCCTACCAGGCATTGATGTACCTGTACCGCACTCAGGGCAACCGCCTGTTTGGTGAGTTGGGATTTTTTGATGCCTACAATACCAAAGAGAACTGGTACTCCAACCAGTACCTGGCCATTGACCAGGGCCCTATTGTAGTCATGATCGAGAATTACCGTTCTGGGTTGGTCTGGAAATTGGGGGCAAAAATCAAAGAAATGCAAGATGCCCTGCTCAAAATGGGCATCAAACGCCCAGATTATTCAACCGGATTTTACATGTATACTCCAGAAGTAAAAAGTGGAATGGTACACCTGATGAAGCACGCTGATGAAGGCCGTTACATTCTGGATTTTTTCGTAAAAGGTTCTGAGCCAGTTAGCATCGGCTTAACAAACAAAAAAACCAATCAGCTCCAGGTATTGGCTGATAAAAAAATCTTCTCCTCCGGCGCTCAGCAAATCCGTTTTGATGCCGACTACGGGGATTATGCAGTGACGCTTACCCAAGGTGGCAAAGAAATCAAGCTCAATCTGGGAATGCGGTAAAGGCAGCTTAAAAAACAGTGCGTGGAAAAATAAACCTTCTTTTCCATGCGCTGTTTTTTAACAAAATTCAGCATGAAAGTCATCGAAAAATACCAATTGCAAAGTGCCGACATCGACCGCATCATCGAAATGGCCTGGGAAGACCGGACTCCCTTTGATGCCATAACCCTACAATTTGGCCTTAGTGAAAAAGAGGTCATCGAGTTGATGAAGTTTGAAATGCATCCCCGCAACTGGAAAAAATGGCGCGCCAGAGTCCAAGGCCGATCAACCAAACATGTCGCCAAGCGTGACAACGAAGTACTCCGCTTCAAATCCAAGCTCCAGCGCACCATAACTGGAAATCGCATCAGCAAACGATAGGTTAAAACAGCCCGATTATCGGTTGATGTTTCCTTTTTGCCTCTTCTCGCCCCCCTTTCTATCGATCATCTTTCCGAATTGCCGAACAAAGCAGCCGAATCATCGAATGCTCTGATCTGGCATTTTATTTCACCGTTACTTTGTACCAAGAATGACGCAAAAAATTACTTCCCGATTTTTGAGAGGCTTTTGAACAGGAAGCTCACTTGAAATGAACCGTTCGACTTCCTATTCAAAACCCAAAATCGGGAAGTTAATTTTTCTGCGTTATTAAGAAATCAAGCAGCCAAAACCATGCTGCAAACCGACTCACACATGAAAAAGTTAAGTACACTTTTACCAGTTTTTATTGCCCTTTTTTGGACAGTAACTGCGTTTGGTCAACAAACTCCTCCTCCCGGTGGCAGTAGGCCACCGATGCCCACTACCACAGCACCAGTGTTGAGCAGTGCACCCAAAGGAAACAATAAAATTTCCGGCGTCGTAATGGATTCACTCAGCAAGCAAGCTGTAGAGTTTGCTACCGTTGCCTTGTATCCGAAGAATTCCAAAGATCCAATTGATGGAACAACGACCGACGAAAAAGGAAAATTTAGCCTCAACGGTCTAGCCGCAGGTGATTATGTGCTGACCATTTCCTTTATCGGCTACAAAGACAAATCAATCGCAGAGTTTCGACTCAGCAAAAATGACGATAAAAACCTGGGTACAATCAGCCTCGCTCAAAGCGTAAGTACGCTCAAAGAAGTGGAAATTGTTGGAACAACCAGCTTAATCGAAGAAAAGGTAGACCGCACCGTTTACAATGCCGAAAAAGACCAGACAACCAAAGGCGGAGATGCCTCTGAAGTACTGCGTAGAGTCCCCCAACTTTCAGTGGATCTCGAAGGCAACGTTTCACTGCGCGGAAGCTCCAACGTAAGGGTTTTGATCAACAACAAACCATCTACCATCATGGCGGCCAGTGTAGCAGATGCACTGAAGCAAATTCCTGCCGACATGATCAAAACGGTAGAAGTGATCACTTCGCCATCGGCACGTTATGATGCGGAAGGTTCAGGTGGCATCATCAACATCATTACCAAAAAGAATACACTACAAGGGCTTACCCTGAACGTAGATATCGCTGGCGGCAATCGCAGCTCAAACATGGGCTTGAACGGCAGCTATCGCAAAGGCAAAATGGGCTTTAATTTGGGAGGGCACGGACGTGTTTTTTACAATCCGTCCCTCTCTTCCTTCGATCAGAAAACCATCGGAACAAGTAGCACCATTCGGACACTCCAGAATGTAGATGCATTTGACAATGGCGCATTTGGTTTTTACAACCTGGCCTGGGATTTGGATATGCCCAAAAACCAATCTTTGACCGCCAATGCCCGCTTGGGTGTGCGCAACATGAACCGCAGCCAAGACCTCAATACTTCTTTGTTTGAAGATCAACTGCTCAAGTCCTCGACATTCCGTCAAGTAGACAGCCGTGACAACTCTGGATCAGTGGATTTCAACATCGATTACCTGCGTACATTCAAGCCTCGTAAGGAATGGAGTATTTCTTCCCAGTACAGCCGCAACAAGTTGATCAACAACTACGATTCCGACCTCTTTTCTCAGGATGAATTGACGATCCTCAATAGCCAGCGCAACATCAACAACAACCGCAACCAGGAAATCACCATTCAAACCGATTATCAAACACCAATTGGTGATCGTCAGATGGTAGAAATTGGGGGTAAAAGCATTGTTCGTTTGGTAAACAGCGATTACAGTTACCTGTTGGCCGATGGCAATTCTGAAAATTATGTGCTTGATTCTCGCCGGCCATCCGGAGCGTTAGATTATCAGCAGAATGTGGCAGCAGGATATGCATCTTACACCCTGCAAACCAAAAACAAATATACATTCAAAGTGGGCAGCCGCTACGAATACACCGGAATCAATGCCAAGACGGCTGAAAACGGAGACATCAACATTCCTGCTTACAGCAACTTTGTACCCAGTGTAAACGTATCCAAAAACCTGAAAAGCGGTTTCATCATCAAAGGGGGCTACAACCGCCGCATCCAAAGACCTGGATTGCAACAATTGAACCCCAACTTCAACGCCGCAAACCCACAAAACATCACCGTAGGTAACCCGAATCTGAGACCAGAATTAACCGACAACTTCGAATTGGGTTTGAGTGGCAGCATCAAAAAAACTTACGTCAACTTATCGATATTCCGCCGCATCACCAACAATGCCATTTCTCAAATTCGCAAACCCTCTGATACACTCGTTGGAGCTGTAATTACTACCTATCAAAACGTAGGCGTACAAAGAGCTTGGGGTACCAATGTATTCGGCAACTTCCAGATCACTCCAAAATGGAGTATAAATGGCGGAGTAGACATCATCTATGCCTTTATGGAAGGCAGAACAACTGGTTTGAATGGCCTATCAGAAATTGTAAACAACAGCGGGATCAACATCAATGGACGTTTGATGACGCAATTGACCCTCCCTAAGGGCTGGGGAATTCAAGGATTCAGCTTTATGCGTGGCTCTCAGGTACAATTGCAAGGCCGTCAGGCTGGTTTCGGAATGTACGCCTTGAGCGTGCGCAAAGATTTCAAGAATAAAAAAGGAAGCATTGGCTTGGGCGCTGAAAACTTCTTGACCAAAGGCATTCGGATGAAAACAGAATTGTCTTCGCCAACTTTTACCCAAATAAACGACATTCAGCTTTTGAATCGGGGTATTCGCCTGAATTTCAGTTATCGAATTGGTAAAATGACCTTCGATGCTCCTAAGAAAAAGGCCAAGTCTGTTGAAAACGATGACGTTAAAAGCGGAGACGACAACAACGGTGGTGGCGGAATGCAGGGTGGAGGCAACCGAAATGGTCGACAATAAGTATTGGTTAAATAAGATTGATTTTAGGAGGGGAAAGCAAATTGCTTTCCCCAATCTAAATCTCTAATAATCAATTATTTCACTTCAACTCAATGTTTGTCAAATGAAAAAAGTATTGTTTTTTTGCACTTTCTGACGAAGCACTAGAGTTTGGATTGAAGAAAGTTTAGCACTCACTAAACGCGAATGCTAAACTTTCGTAATTTTATGACTTACTTCTACGTCTATAACCGGATGAAATTCCCTTTTAAATTTCCTTATTGATCATTCATAAAATCAAGTTTCAATGAAACAATTGACTTTTCTCCTCCTTTGTGCCGCTTTTATCGGCTTGTCTTTCACCAATCCAGCCAGCAACGCGGTAGTTGTTTACAAAGTGGATACTGCAACAAGTACCGTAAAATGGACTGCTTCTAAAGTTACGGGCAAACACTTCGGCAAAGTAACCATCAAAAGTGGTGCGCTGGAAATGAACAAAACCAAATTGGTAAAAGCCAGTTTTGAGGTTGATATGACTACACTTACCGTAGAAGATGGCGGTGGCAATGAGCGTTTGCGCGGTCACTTGATGGCGGATGATTTCTTTGGTACTGCAAAGTTCCCAAGTGCCTCCTTTGTAACCACCAAAGTTACAGCAAAAGACAAATTGGGCAATTTCACCGTTGCTGGCAATATGACCATCAAGGGCATCACCAAAGCCATTACTTTTGATGCCAAAGTAAAGACTGAAGGCAGCAAATCTGTGGGTACAGCGGTAATCAAATTGGATCGCACCGATTACGACATCAAATTCCGCTCTGGCAAGTTTTTCCCTGATTTGGGCGACAAACTGATCTACGATGAGTTTGAACTGGAAGTAAACTTGGTAGCTGCGAAGTAAGTGGTAAGTTTTAAGAAGATTTATGCTTCGACACTTTTGGTCGCTGAGCGAAGCCGAAGCGCCGAAAGTGTCGAAGCATAAATCTTCTTAAAACTTACAAAACTTAAATAACTTTCCCCAAATGATAACAAGTCCGACACCTCGGCTCATACACATTTTTCTCTCCCAGTACTACCGTAGCTTCTTCCTCCGATAAGCGATAAGAATGGGTGGCCAAATTGCCACAATGCGGACAAATCGCATGCACTTTGGTAATGTACTCCGCTATAGCCAGCAAATTGGGCATTGGCCCAAAAGGCAACCCCCGAAAATCCATATCCAGTCCTGCCACAATCACCCGAATGCCACGCATGGCCAATTTTTCACAATTCCGGGGCAGTTCCATGTCAAAAAACTGCGCTTCATCCACTGCTACCACACTCACTCCATCCGAAAGCACCAACAATTGATCGGAATGTTCAATTGGTGTGGAATGAATGGAATTGGCATCGTGCGACACTACCTTGGCATCGTCGTAGCGGGTATCTACCTTGGGTTTGAAAATCTCTACTTTTTGATTGGCAATTTTCGCCCTCCGCAAGCGTCGAATCAACTCTTCCGTTTTTCCAGAAAACATCGAGCCGCAAATGACCTCTATCCAGCCGCTGCGGTGTCCTTTAAAATGTGGCTCAAGAAACATTGGTCTTGTTTTTTCAGTGGTGTTGGCAGAAAAATAACCAATATATCTTTAATCGACCAATCAGCGTAAAACTTTCAGTAAAACTTACTTTTCTAGGCGTACACTTTTTTAGGAAAAAAAAGTGGCCCAGTTCTTTGACAAATTGAGGAAAAAAGAGAGAGCAAGATCGAAGGTCTTATCTAAGCACTTTTGAGCCAGGAGAATGGGTGACATT